>Ga0316576_10000825_pt1 | contig 15659 bp, 15 predicted proteins | sample S0NA_FD_203075 | JGI IMG/M metagenome (GOLD analysis project Ga0316576, IMG submission 203075) | Rhizosphere microbial communities from salt marsh grasses in Alabama, United States - S0-2_050615r3r5 | ecosystem: Host-associated > Plants > Roots > Rhizosphere | place: USA: Alabama | collected... | reverse complement strand
CGGGCCGCATCGGGATGACACCCCACGTCGCCGACGCCCTCGCCGAGTTCCGGCGGTTCAACTACGAGCACGTCTACCTGCGACCGGCGAGCCAGCAGCAGGCCGCGGCGGTCGTCTCACTGCTCCGAGCGCTGGTCGAGCACTACGCCGACCGGCCGCACGCCATTCCCCATCAGACGGTCGAGGCGGCGGTGGGCGTCCGTGCCGACTACATCGATGCCGGGGGGCCTGATGCCCTCCGCGCCGCCGTCGCCTACGTCGGAGGGATGACCGACCGCTTCGCCTGCCAGCAGGGGCTCGCGCAGCTGTCCTGGGACCCGGCGAAGCTGCCCCGCGGCATCGGCGTCTCCGGCATCGCCGCCTGATCGATCGCCTACAGGGCGAACGGCGAATGCGTGCCGATGTACATCGCCCGCAGACCGAGGCCCATGATGAAGAGGCTCCCGAGGCCGTACAGCACGTAGACCTTGTCCTTGACGAAGGGGCTGCCCCGGTAGCTGTAGAGGATCCCGACCGTCACGATGCAGCTGAACCCGTACAGCGCGTGGAACTGATCGAGTTCGAGGCCGTACCGGTTGACGATCAGCACCCCGACGATGGCAATCGCGAAGGTCGACAGCTGCGCGACGATCACCGCCCACCAGAACGCCCGCACGCGAAGCGCCGGGACGACGTGGGCCACCAACGCCCACACCCCGACCGCGGCGTTCGACAGCACGAGGAACCAGGCCAACACCTGATGCGTGTCGTACAGCGCCACGGCAGCTCGGGCGGGATCAGATGCCGCAGTCGCCCCCGCCGAGGATGGCAGTGACGGTCGCGTCGTCCTCCACCCCGGTGAGATACCCGCGCAGGCTGTCGTTGACGAAGAAGTACGGCGGCGCGAACTCCTCTTCCGGGTTGACCGTTGCTGCCGGGTACGCCGCTCGAACGTCGACGACGCGCGAGCCGATCTTGACCCCGCGGGTCGTCTGGAGCCCGACGGGGGCGCTCCCGATCTCGCCGGCCTCGCCATAGGAGTAGCCGAAGAAGTGGCGGCGTCCCTGGACCACCTCGGACACGTCGCCGAACAGCAGTGCCAGCACGCCCCACGACACGCGCCGGAGCTCGTCGCCCGAGCACAGCCCGATGGTCAGGGGATCGATCCAGCCGGTGTCGTCGCTCGGCGGTCCGAGGTACGAGCTGATGTACTCCACCACGCCGTCGGGATCGGCGCCGAATCCTGCGGTTCCGATGCCGTCGCCGCTCAACAGCAGCTCGTCGACGGCAGGATCCGCCATCGTGGTGCTCGGAGCGATCGTGGTCGTCGTCGTGGTCGTGGTCGTGGTGGTGGTGGAGGTGGTGGTCGTCGACGTGGTGGTCGTCGACGTGGTGGTCGACGTGGTGGGCAGCAGCGTGAACTCGGTGGTCGAGCCCGTGACCTCGCCGTCGTCGGATCCCCCACAGCTCGCGAGGACGAGTCCGGCGACGACGGCGAGCCCACAGAAACGGCGATTCATGGCCGACATCATGTCCGAGTCTGGCCGATGATGGACGGATTTCGCGGTCGGCCGAGTCCGGCGCCGTCAGTCGTCGGGGAAGATCCACCCCTCCCGCAGCGGCGGCTCGACGTCGTGCTCGATGAACCATTCGACGCCGAACGACACGGCGAAGGCGTCGTCGGACATCTGCAGGAAGAAGGACGTGTCCTCGATCTGGCTGCGGTGGCACCGCATCGCCTCGCGCTTGACGTCGAGGTACCCGGTCACGTCGACGGCAAGGGTGAGCTCGCTCTCGGGCATCCCCATCGGGTTGCCGTCGTCGGCCGGGGCGCTCGGGTCGAACTCCTCCTCACCGTCGGTCGGGACCGCGCCGTGCTCCCGGGCGGCCTCGATCGCCCGCACGAAGGCATCGCGGTTCATCGTGGCCTCCAGCACACGCACCTCCGGGACGAGGCGGGCCGCCACGAGGCCGACCCGGTGGATGGCGACGTGGTCGGGGTGGCCGTACACGCCGTGCCAGTCGTAGATGGTCAGCGCGTCGGCGGCTTCCTCACGGAGCACACCGGCCAGGCGGGCACCCGCCTCGTCAGGGTCGGCCCGGTGGAAGCTGGACGGATCGTGGTTCTGCTCCCACCCGGTCATCCCCGAGTCGGTGTAGCCGAGCCACACGATCCGGTCGGCACCGAGCACCCTGGCAGCCGCCTCGGTCTCGGCCCGTCGCCGGTCGACGAGCGACTCGTCCGGGCCGAGGTCGTCGGGAACCTCGCCGTGATCGCCGTTCGTCGCCATCACCAGCACGACCCGGTGGCCCGCAGCCGCAGCGCGGGCGATCGTGCCGCCGGTGGTGATCACCTCGTCGTCAGGATGTGCGTGGAAGCAGACGAGTGTTCCCATGCCGCCCGCTCAGCCGGCCTGGCGGATCGCGCCGGCCCCGACCCAGGCGTCGATCGTCGCACCGTCGACGCCCCACGCCGCGAACACCTCCCGGGTGTGCTCGCCCGCATGCGCAGGCGGCCGCGCCACCTCGGCGGTCGTCCGGCTGAACCGCGGCGCCGGCGCGGGCTGGATCGTCCCGGCGATGTCGACGAAGGTGCTGCGCTCGACGTTGTGGGGATGCTCGGCGGCCTCACCCATCGTCAGCACCGGCGCGAAGCACACGTCGGTGGCCTCCATCAACTCGCACCATTCGGCGCGGGTCTTCTGGGCGAAGAGCTCGGTCAGCCGGCTCTTCAGAGCGGGCCACTCGGCCTTGTCCATCTGCTTCGCGAACTGGTCGTCACCGTCCAGGCCGGTCAGCCGCAGCAGTTCGGCGTAGAACTGCGGTTCGATCGAACCGAGCGAGATGTAGTTGCCGTCGCTGCATCGATACACGTCGTAGAAGTGAGCGCCGGTGTCGAGCAGGTTGGTGCCCCGATGGTCCTCGTCGAACATGCCGATCGTCCTGAATGCCCAGAACATCGACATCAGCACGGCGGCGCCGTCGACCATCGCCGTGTCGACGACCTGACCCTCCCCGCTGCGCTGCGCCTCGAGCAGCGCACAGACGACGCCGTACGCGAGGAACATGCCACCACCGCCGAAGTCGCCGACCATGTTGAGCGGTGGGACCGGCGCCTCCCCGGCCCGACCGAAGTGAGCCAGGGCACCGGCCAGGGAGATGTAGTTGATGTCGTGCCCTGCTGCCTGGGCATACGGACCCTCCTGGCCCCATCCCGTCATCCGCCCGAACACGAGCTTCGAGTTGCGGGCGAGGCAGACGTCGGGCCCGACACCGAGGCGTTCCATCACGCCGGGCCGGAATCCCTCGATCAGGGCGTCGGCGGATTCGACCAGCGTGAGGAGCGCCTCGACCCCGTCGGGGTGCTTGAGGTCGATCGCCACGTTCCTCCGGCCCCGGAGGAGCACGTCGAAGTGCGGGGTGTCGGGCAGCGGTCCGCGGACGGCGCCTGCGCGCTCGACGCGGACGACTTCGGCGCCCATGTCCGCGAGCAACATCGCGGCGAACGGTCCGGGGCCGATGCCCGCGATCTCGATGATCTTGTAGCCGTTGAGTGGTCCAGGCATGGGGTCAGCTCCGTGAAGTGTCGGTCGACGTGACGGTCGGGTACGGGATCGAGATGGTCATGGGGCGACCGCGGTCCGGATGTGTCCGCCGATGGCTTCGGCGAGGACGGGCCACAGCGGTTCCGGGTGGTCGTGGCCCATGTCGGAGAGCAGGAGGTACCGCGAGCCGGGGACGAGTTCGGCGGTGCGTTCCCCACCTTCCGGCGTGATCAGCGTGTCGTCGCGACCGTGGATCACGAGCATCGGGACGTCGAGCGCCGCCAGCCCCTCACTGCGGTCGCCCGAGGCGTAGATCGCGGCGAGTTGCCGGGTCGCACCCTCGGGGTAGAAGCAGCGGTCGTACTGCGCAGCTGCCAGTTCGGTCAGCCAATCGGGATCGTAGAACCGCTTCGACGCCCAGACCTTCGCGCCGAGCGAGGCGGCGATGAACTCCTCCCGGTTCGGCGGAGGCGGAGCGAGCAACGCGTCGCGGGCCTCGGGCGTCGGCTTGCCGACCCTCGGGTCACCGGGACTGCTCATGACCGAGGTGACGCTGGCGATGCGGTCGGGGTGCTCGATCGCCATCGTCTGCACGATCATGCCGCCCATCGAGTTGCCCACGATGTGCGCGCATTCGATGCCCAGGTGGTCGAGCAGGCCGATCGCGTCCACTGCCATGTCCGAGAGGGTGTACGGCACGGGCGGGAGCGGGTCGCCGCGCAGCGATGCCGACAGCACGGCGCCGGGCGAGGCGCGTTGGCCGTCGAGCTTCGTCGACAAGCCGACATCACGGTTGTCGAACCGGATCACGTACAGGCCCTGGGCGACGAGGCGGTCGACATAGCCCTGCGGCCAGGAGATCAGCTGCGAGGTGTACCCGTTCACGACCAGCAGCGGCGTGTCCGACGGATCGCCGATCGTGACGTACTCGAGTTCGATCCCGCTGGGAAGGGCAGCGCGCGGCATGCGGCCGAGTGTTGCAGAGCGATTCGGCCCAACGACAAACGGAGCAACTGACTACGGTCGGCCCGTGCCGTCGACGCAGCGGGTTCATGCACCGGGTCGGGTGAACCTGATCGGCGACCACACCGACTACACGGGCGGGCTGGTGCTCCCGATGGCGATCGATCGGGGGATCACCATCGAGTACATCGCCGGTGACGACACGATCGAACTCCGCTCGGACGCGGATGCCGAGCCGGTGCGACTGGCCGTGCCGTTCGGCGGGGATCCGAGCGCCGTCACACCGCGATGGGGCACCTACGTCGCCGCGATGGCGCGCGAGCTGGCAGTCGACCGGGGCATCGCGGGGCACGTGACCTCCACGATCCCGGCGGGCGCCGGACTCTCGTCGAGCGCGGCGCTCGAGTGTGCGGTCGGCCTCGCACTGGGCTTCGACGGTGACGCGACCGAACTCGCCCTGACCGCCAGACGCGCCGAGCACGCAGCAACGCATGTTCCGACCGGGATCATGGACCAGCTCTGCATCGCCGCGGCCACCGACGGGCATGCCACGATGATCGACTGCGACACGCTCGAGATCGCGCCCGTCGCGGTGCCGACGAACGTGGACGTGGTCGTGGAGTTCGTCGCCCACCGCACCTTGGTGGGGTCGGCGTACGCCGATCGTGTCGCGGAGTGCGCGCGAGCTGAGTCCGTCGTCGGCCCCTTGCGGAACGCGTCCCCCGCCGACGTCGAACGAGCGCAGAGCCTCCTCGACGACATCGCGTGGCGGCGTGCCCGTCACGTCGTTCACGAGAACGAGCGGGTTCGATCGTTCGCGACCGCTCTCACCGGGGGCGACTTCTCCGCTGCCGGGGCGCTCATGACCGCCAGCCACGAGAGCCTGCGCACCGACTTCGAGACCTCGACACCGACGATGGACGCCGCCGTCGATCGCTTGGTCCGCTCGGACGGCGTGTTCGGAGCGCGCATGACCGGGGCAGGGTTCGGCGGTTGTGTCGTGGCGCTGTGCGAACGCGGCGCGATCGGCTCCGGTTGGGTGGTGCACGCGTCCGCCGGCGTCCATCGATGCTGAGGCCGGGCGGCCGATCAGGGGGACCGAGTGATCTCGAGCAGGCGAGCGATCGCCGACGGGGTCCGAAAACCCCACCAGAACAGATCCCGACCGTCGATCGGGTGGAGCATGGCGTTCGGCAGGGCCGCGGCCAGCTCGGCGAGGTGCGGCTCACGGAAGTCGTACGGTTCGCTCGGCACCAGCACGAGGTCCGGATCGAGCGCAGCCACCTCCTCCAGTTCGAGGGTCGGATAGGGATCGGCGGCGTCGTCGGTCACCAGGTCGATGCCCAGCCGGTCGAGCAGTGAGGCGCCGTACGTGCCCGGTCCGATCGACATCCAGGGTCGCCGCCAGATGGGCACGAAGGCGGAACGCCGCTCGCGGGTGACCGGGAGTTCCTCGAACTGGGCCTGGAACCGCTCGAACACCGCCGGCGGAGCACCGACGATGTCGGTCAGCTCGCCGACCAGTGCGATGGCGTCGGCGACCGAACGGACATCGCTGACGACGACCCGGACACCGGCCGCGACCAGCCGATCGTGGTCCTCGAGCCGGTTCTCCTCACGGTCCATCACCACGAGATCGGGACGTAGCGCGATGATCGCCGCGACGTCGGGGTTCTTCGTGCCACCGACGTGGCGGAGGTCGGGCTGTTCACAGAACCTCGTGCACGCCACGACGTTCCCTCCAAGGGCGAGCAACGTCTCGGTCGAGGACGGCACGAGGCTCACGATGCGCACGTCAGCGACTCACGATCCGAGCAGTCGACGCTTCTGGCGGTCGAACTCCTCGGGGGTCAACGTGCCGCGGAGCAGCATCGACTCGAGCTTCTCGAGCTGTCCGGCGACGTCGACCGCCACGGTCGCCCGCGTCTCCCGGGCCTCCATCTCGGCATGGATCACCCGCTGGACACGGTCGGGTTGGCGAATGTCGGTGAAACGCTGCTGGCCGGTCTCGCCCCCCGACTCGATCAACAGGTCTCCGGCACCGACCAGTCGTTCGAGCACGCTCTGGTGGAAATGCACCGTGTTGACCCGGTCGAGCGGGATCTCGATGCCTCGCTTGGTCAGCAGCCCCGTGCGGAAGATGACTCGCCGGTTGGTGATCACGAAGTGGGTGGTCAACCATCTCGAGTACCGACCGACGAGCCAGAGCGCGCTGACCCCCATGGCAGCGAGGGTCGACCAGCCGGCCACGGTCCGCAGCGTGGTGTCGGACTCCGTCGCGACCAGGGTCACGATGCCGCCCGCGATCGCCACGACGATTGCCAGGGTCGGGCCGGCGAGGAACCACCAGTGCGGGTGCAGATCGACGCTGACGGTCTCGTTGTCGTTGAGGAGTCGGCTCGGATAGGCCATCGTCTCAGTCGTTCTGGTGACTCGCGATCTGGTCCGCCGACGCGACGGGACGGGCTGCATCGTCGAGTCGGACGTGCAGCGACTCGATCGCGTAGCCGTCCATCTCGATCACTTCGAACTCACCGAGTTCCGTCTGCACCCGATCACCCGGTGCCGGGATCTCGTCGAGGGCCCCGATCACGTAGCCCGCCAAGGTCTGCCAGTCACCCTCCGGAAGGGCGACTCCCGTGCACTCCTCGAACATGTCGTGACGCATCGTGCCCGGTAGCCGCCACCGGCCGTCGGGCAGGTGCTCCACGTCGCCGAGGCGGCGGTCCGACTCGTCGTCGAAGTCACCGATCAGTTCCTCGATGACGTCCTCGAGCGTCACGAGGCCGAGCACCATGCCGTGCTCGTCGACCACCAGCGAGATGTGCTGCCGCCGGGTCCGCATCTCGAGCAGCAGGTCCTCGAGCCCGTGGTGTTCGGGTGTCACCATGATGGGGCGGGTCAGCGTCCCGACCGCCGTGGTCGACCACGTGCCGTGGGGAAGCCGGAGCACGTCCTTCACGTGCACGAAGCCGCGAACGTGATCGAGATCGCCCTCGTGGACGACGACGCGCGTCCGTCCCGTTCGGTGGGCTTCACCGGCCAGGACATCGGCGGTCGCGTCGGCGCCCACGGCGACGATGTCGCGGCGGACGGTCATCGCGTCGGCGGCCGTCAGACCCGACAGCTCGAGCGACCGTGCCAGCAGTTCGTGATCCTGCGCGGCGATGCCGCCGTGGCCGGCGGACTCCTCGAGGAGCAGCAGCAGGTCGCTCGGCGAGTGGGCCATGGCCCGTTCGTCCTGCGGCTGGACGCCGACCATCCTGACCGCAGTGTTGGCGAGACCGTTGAGGAGCCTGATGATCGGGCGGAACACGGTGACGAACAGGCGGAACGGTCGGGCGAGCGACAGCGCCGACTTCTCCGGATGGGCGATCGCCCACGACTTCGGCGCCATCTCGGCGACCACCATGTGCAGGAACACCACGATCGACAGGCCGATCGTGAAGGCGATGACGTGCCGGGCAGCGTCCGACAGTTCGAACGCCTGTCCGAGCACACCGTCGATGATGCCGGCGACGGCCGGCTCGGCCACCGCACCGAGGCCGAGCGAGCACATCGTGATACCGAGCTGCGCACCGGCGAGCATCAGGGTGATCTGCCGCAGGCCCGACAGCGCGTGACGGGCCCGGCGGTCACCCTCGGCAGCGAGTTGTTCGATCCGCGAACGTCGCGACGCCAGGAGCGCGAACTCCGCGGCCACGAAGAAGCCATTCAGCGCGAGCAGCACGACGGCCACACCGATGCCCGCCCAGTTCACGTCGATTCCCTCGCTGCCCCCGGTGGCAGCCAGCGTCGCGGCGAGCACGGTCACCGATCGCCCTTGCGCCCGCCAGGGCGGCGATGTTCGTCGGTGAGGTCGTCCTCGTCGTCGTCGTCGATCGCCTCCGGGTCGGCGCGCAGCTCGACTCGTTCGATCGCGAACCCGTCGACGTCGAGCACCTCGATGCGCACGCCGTCGACCGTGAACGCGTCGCCCACCTCCGGGATGCGTTCGAGACGGTCCAGTACGAGCCCGGCCACGGTGTCGTACTCACCGTCGGGCAGGTCGAAGCCGGTGATGCGCTCGATCTCGTCGGGACGGGACGACGCGGCGACGGACCAGACCCCTTCCTCGGTCTCGACATGGTCGCCCGGCGCACTCGGGTCGTACTCGTCCTCGATGTCGCCGACCAGCTCCTCGACCACGTCCTCGAGCGTGACGACGCCCGCCGGGCCGCCGTACTCGTCGATCACGATGGCCATCTCGGTCGCACGCGACCGCAGCTCGGCCAGTACCACGTTCAGACCGGCGGCTTCGGGGACGGCGAGGATCTCGTGGAGGAGCGCCGACACCAGCGTGGTCTCGTAGTCGGACCGCTGCACGCCCAGCAGGTCCTTCGCGTGCACGATGCCCTGCACCTGCCCGTCGACGTCGACCACGGGGAATCGGGAGTGAGTCGACGCCATCAGGTCGCGCAGGTCGGCAGCGGTGGCGCTGACGTCGATCGTGACGACCCGATTCCAGGGCACCATCGCGTCCGACGCCTCGAGCTCGCCGAAGTCGATCGCCCGCTCGAGCAACGCGGCCTGGCCCACCGTGAGATGGCCGCTCTCGGCCGACGAGTCGACGATCAGGTCGAGTTCCTCGGTCGACACGGCGCCGCGAAGCTCCTCGACGGGCTCGACACCGACGAGGCGAAGGAGCCGGTTGGCGGCACTGTCGAAGAGCCGGATGATCGGACCCGCGAGGCGCAGGAACAACCAGGTCGACGGCGCGAGCGCCCGCGCCACGGGCTCGGGCTTCGCGATGGCGAGGTTCTTCGGCGCGAGTTCACCGAAGACCATCTGGGCCATGGTGGCGAGGATCAGCGCGACGGTGATCGCGATCCCGAAGGTCGCGGACTCGGGGATTCCCACCGCCTTCAATCCCGGCTCGATGACCGAGGCGATCGCCGGCTCGGCGACGAAGCCGAGCACCAGGGTCGTCACGGTGATGCCGAGCTGCGCTCCCGACAGCATGAAGCTCAGCCGCTTGTGGACCGCGATCGCGCGTTTCGACCGACGGTCGCCGTCCTCTGCCTGCTCCACGAACCGGCTGCGCCGGGCGGCGACGAACGCGAATTCGACGGCGACGAAGTACCCGTTGGCCGCGATCAGGGCGACGACTCCGAACAGCCCGAGAGCGGTCAGCACGGCGTCAACTTCGTTCTCGATCGGCGGGCATGGGTGCGACAATGTTATCGACCAGCGTCGTCGCCCGGTGCCACACGGGCTGCGAGACTGCCTTGATGCGCGCCTCCCTGCGGACGACCATGCCGGGAGGTCGGGGCCTGTTCGCGATGGTCTTCGTGCACGCCATGGCCGAGTTCGCCGCATGGATCGCCGTGCTCGTCGTGGCCTTCGACCAGGGCGGATCATCGGCGGCGGGACTCGCCGTCGTCGTCCAACTCGCGCCGGCCGCGTTCCTCGCGCCGGTGATCGGCGCGGCGGGTGATCGCTTCGCCCGCCACCGGGTCCTGGCGGTGTCGTTCACCGTCGAGGCGCTGGCCGCCGCGGGCATCACGGTAGCCCTGCTCACCGATGCGTCGCTCGGGGTCGTCTATGTCCTCGCTGCGGCGTTCACCGTCGCGACGATCGCACCGCCGGCAACCGTGGCGAGTCTCCTGGTCCACCATGCGCGCACGCCGACCGACCTGCTGTCGTGGAACGCGTTGCAGGCGTCAGCGAAGGCCGCCGGAAGCCTGACCGGTCCCCTGCTCACCGCGCTGATCCTCGCGATCGCCGAACCTGCGGTCATGTTCGCCGGCATCGGCGCCGCGTGCGCCGGCGCCGCCCTGTTCACGGCAATCTCTCTGGACCGCGACGACCGGCTGCCGACCCGGCTGTCGATCGCCACCGTGCTGCTCGACGCGGGCGCCGGCCTGCGCGACGTCGCCACCGACCCTGCTCCCCGACGGGTCGTCGTCGTGATGGGATGCACCGAGTTGCTCATCGGCGCGCTCGATCTGGTCCTCGTCGCCGTCGCGTTCGACCTGCTCGACCGCGGGGGCAGCACCGCCGCCCTGCTCACCGTGGCCTTCGGTGCGGGGACGCTCCTCGCTGCCCTGCTCGCTCGCCGACTCCAGTCGTGGCGGCTCAGCCGGCTCGTCGCCGTCGGCGGAGCGTTGTTCACCATCCCCCTGGTTGCGCTCGGTGGGGCGTCGCTGGTGGGCTTCGCCCTCGTGGTGACTGCGGTGCTCGGCGCCGGCTACGGACTCATCGACATCGGGGGTCAGACGCTGCTCCAGCGGGCGTGCGCCGAGACCGTGACCAGCCGCGCCGTCGGCGCGCTCACGTCGACGTCGCTGATCGCGGCCGCGCTCGGTGGAGCGCTCGCCGGACGCCTGCTCGACGGCGGCGACCTGGGACCGCCGGTCACGGCGTTCGGCATTGCCGGGGCGGTGCTGTTGATCGCCGGCGCGCTGTGGCTGCGGGCGACCGAACGATCGCTGCATGCCGGCGACCCGGTCATGGTCGCGGCGCTGCGTTCGATCTCGTTCCTGGCAGCGCTCCCCCAGCCCACCCTCGAGCGACTGGCCCGGGGCGCGGAGCGCCGCTCGGTGCCGATCGACACGGCCGTCGTCGTCGAGGGGACATGCGGCGACGAGTTCTTCGTGCTGATCGAAGGGGCCGTCGAGGTCCGGCGGGGAGACGACGTGGTCGCCCGACTGGCGGCGCCCGGTTCGTTCGGGGAGGTCGCGCTGTTGCACGACGACGTCCGGACGGCGACGGTCAGCACGACGACTCCAGCGCGATTCCTGGTCGTCCGCCAGGACGACTTCCTCGACGCCGTCAGCCGCACCGCGACCAGCCACCACGACGCGCTCGCGATCGCCCGGCAGTACCGACCGGCACCGGAACAAGCGTGACGGCGCGCGGTACAGTGGCGCAGATGTCAACCTTCCACGGGTTCGTGACGACCTCCGAGGATTCCCTCGAGTTCGCCGGGGCCACCGAGACCGACCGCTGACCCTGGGCCCGGCGTTCGACGCGACGTGACCATCGACTTCACGCAGAACGCCCGCTCGACCGTCGGCGTCGAGATGGAGCTGCACCTCGTCGATGCCGACAGTGGGGAGCTGGTCTCGGCATCCAACGAGATCCTGGAGGAGATGGGCGCCGGCCACCCGGGTGGCGCTCACCCGAAGGCCAAGCACGAGTTGTTCCAGAGCACCATCGAGATCATCACCGGGGTGTGCGAGACGCCGGCCGAGGCGGGCGACGACCTCCGCGCCACGATGGCCGAGCTGCGAGAGAGTGCCGCTCGCCGCGGGCTGACGCTGGTGAGCTCGGGGACGCACCCGTTCGCGTTGGCGAGAGACCAGCTGGTGAGCCCGCACCAGCGCTACCTGGATCTCGTCGCCGATCTGCAGTGGCCGGCCCGCCGGATGCTGATCTGCGGCCTGCACGTGCACGTCGGGGTCCGTGACGGCGCGCGGGCGATCCGGATCATCGGCGAACTGATGCGCTACCACGCGCTCTTCCTCGCATTGTCGGCGTCGAGCCCCTACTTCGAGAGCGACGACTCGGGGCTGGCATCGGCGCGCACGAAGATCTTCGAGGGGCTCCCGACGGCCGGGCTGCCTCCCCCGCTCGCCGACTGGAACGACTTCGAGTCCTTCATGGACACCCTCCTCCAGTCGGGATGCATCTCGTCGATCCGGGAGGTCTGGTGGGACATCCGCCCGCACCCCGATTTCGGCACCATCGAGTTCCGGATGTGCGACGCCACGCCGACGGTACGCGAGACGGTCGCTCTGGCGGCTCTCGCCCAGACGCTGGTCGAATGGTGCAGCCGCCGCATCGACGACGGCACGTTGCCGCCGCCGCCACGCGAGTGGACGGTCCGCGAGAACCGGTGGCTCGCCGCCCGGTTCGGCCTCGAGGCGGAGCTCATCGTCGAGGGCGCCCGCGACGGCCGTCCCGAGCGCCGCCCTGTCCGCACGTTGGTGCGCGAGCTGCTCGACGAGATCCGACCCGTCGCAGCCGAACTCGGCAACCTGCAACCGTTGTCCGATGTCGAGCTGCTCCTCGACGTCGGCTCGGGCACACAGCGTCAGCGGCAGGTCGTCGAGGCCGGCGGTACGCTCGTCGACGTGGTCCACCACCTCGCTGCCGAGCTCGCCGCCGACACGATCACCGGCGCCGAGACGTCTCGATGACCGAGCTGGCCGCGGGTCCGGGCGCCGCCGCGGTCGACCGGTGGCTCGACGAGCACGGCGAAGGGCTGGTCGCACTCCGTCGCAACCTCCACGCTCACCCCGAGCTCAGCGGACACGAGTACGCCACCACCGACATCGTGGCCGAGCGGCTCGAACTCGCCGGGCTCGCGCCTCGTCGACTGTCGTCGGGCACCGGCCTGGTGTGCGACATCGACCCCTCGGGCGCCGCCGATGTCGCGGGTTCCCCCGCTGAGGGCGGCGGTCGTGGCCGGCTCGCGCTCCGTGCCGATCTGGACGCACTGGCGATGGCCGACGAGAAGGACGTCGCCTACCGCAGCCAGGTGCCCGGCGTCTCGCACGCGTGCGGCCACGACGTGCACACCACGATCGTGCTCGGCACCGCGCTGTACCTGGCGCACCATCGAGATGCGCTGACCGGCCCGGTCCGCTGCATCTTCCAGCCGGCCGAGGAACGTGTGCCGGGTGGGGCACTCGACGTGCTGGAGGATGACGGGCTGGGTGGTGTCGACGCGATCGTCGGGCTCCATTGCGAGCCGAAGCTCGACGTGGGCACGATCGGTCTCAAGCCGGGCGCGATCTCGTCGGCAGCCGACATGGCCGTCGTCACACTGACCGGCCCGGGCGGACACACGGCTCGGCCCGAGCTGACCGTCGATCTCGTCGCGCTGGCGTCCCGGATCGTCGCCGAACTGCCGACGGCGGTGGCCGGTGCGGTCGCCGGTCTCGACCCTGCCGAGCACGACCTGGTGAAGCTGGTGTTCGGCGCGATCCACGCCGGCGACGCCGCCAACGTGATCCCCACGCACTGCACGCTGAAGGCCTCGATCCGCACGCCGTCGCTCTCGGTCTGGGACCAACTCCCCGCCATCGTCGAACGCGAGCTGTCGGCGCTGCTCGGCGCGAGCGGCGCCACGTGCCACCTCGACTACACACACGGGGTCCCGCCGGTCGTCAACGACGAGCGCCTCACTGCCCTGGTCGGCGAGGCTGCCGGCTCGGTGTTCGGCGGCGGATCGGTCACGGCGGTGCAGCAGAGCTGGGGCGGCGACGACTTCGCGTGGTTCACCCGCGAGGTCCCGGGCACCTACGTGCGTCTCGGCGTGCGGAAGCCGCACGGCGCCACGCTGGACCTGCATGCGGGCCATTTCGACGTGGACGAACGAGCGATCGGCATCGGCGTGCGCCTGCTCGGCGCGACCGTCGACCGGTACTTCGCCGACCGGTGAGCGGCACCTGGATCTTCGGCTACGGCTCGCTGGTCTCCCCGACCTCGCTCGCCACCACGATCGGCCGTGAGGTGTCGACGGACGATGTGGTCGTCGCCCATCTCGACGGTTTCGGACGGCGATGGAACTACGGGTCACTGCACCTGCGCGGCGACTGGAACCACGGCGGCGTGCAGGTCTCGCGCGGTCTCGTCGTGTCGCTGGGTCTCGTCGTCGCCGCCGAGGAGTCGTGCAACGGTGTGATCGTCCGCGTGACCGACGACGAACTCGCTGCGCTGGACTGGCGCGAACGCGATTACCAGCGGACCGACGTCACGGATCTCATCCGACGAGACGACGACCGTCGGGGCGATCGCGTGATGACGTACGTTCCCCGCCAGAGCGCCGTCGAACGCTACGAGGAGGCGCGCAACACCGGGCGAGCCGGGATCCGCCGGTCGTACTGGGAACTGGTCGAGCGGGCCTTCCACGACCTCGGAGGCGACCACGGTGCCCGGTACCTGACGACGCCGGCACCCGACGTCCCGGTGGTCGACATGACGCTCTCGATGCTCGCCTGAGCAGGCTCCGCACCCCGCCGCGTCCGTCGCGATCAGGCGTCGGGCGTCGCGCCTGCGGTGGTCGGAGCCGGCGGGAGCGCCAGCAACTGCTCCCACAGGTCGTCCACCTGCGCGGTGAGCGATGCCCGGTCACCGCCGTTGTCGATCACGTGGGTCGCCGTCGAGAGCCGTTCCTCGCGTGAGATCTGGCTTCCGATGCGCGCCCTCGCGTCGGATTCGTCCATGCCACGCTGGTCGACGAGCCGCTCGACCGCCACCTCGACGGGGATGTCGACGACGATCGTGGCCGCCAGACCCTTGCGCGGATTCTCCCCGAGCAACGGGAAGTCGAGCACGACCACACGATCCGTGTCGCGGTGCGCATCGATCTGGCGTTGGATCTCCGCCTGCATCGCCGGGTGGACGATGCCGTTGAGGTCCTTCAGGGCCGCCTCGTCGTTGAAGACGATCTTGGCCACGGCGGCCCGGTCGAGCGCGCCGTCGTCGGTGATGATGTGAGCCCCGAATCGCTCGGCCATCCGGTCGAGCACCGGACTCCCCGGTGACTGCAGATCGCGGGCGATCCGATCGGCGTCGACGATGACGGCGCCGCGCTCGGCGAGCATCGCCGACACGGTCGACTTGCCGGCGCCGATGCCGCCGGTGAGCCCGACCAGGATCACTCTTCGGGAGCTTCCTCCACGGCGGCGGTGTCATCGGCGGCGGTCTCGTCGGCGGCGGTGCCGTCGGCGCCCTGGGGTGTGGCGTCGGCGCCTTCGCCGTTCTCGCCGTAGTACTCGGACCACGCCGCCTCGGCCTCGGCCGACGCCTCACCCTGCACCCAGTTGCCGGCCGAGTCGACCTCGAAGTGCTCGCGGTACTCGGCGGCGAGTTCGCCACCTTCGGCGGCCTGCTTGATCGACAGCGAGATCCGCCGGCGGGCGAGGTCGAGGTCGATGATCTTGACCCACAGCTCCTCGCCGGGGGTGACGACCTGCTCGGGCGAGTCGACGTGGTGGGCGGACATCTCGGAGATGTGCACCAGGCCCTCGATGCCCTCGCCGACCTGCACGAAGGCGCCGAACTGCACGAGCTTGGTGACACGACCGTAGACGAGCTGGCCGACCTGGTGGCTCTCGGCGAACTCCTGCCACGGATCCTGCTGGGTTGCCTTGAGCGACAGGCTGATGCGCTCGCGGCTGA
>Ga0316576_10000824_pt1 | contig 15659 bp, 10 predicted proteins | sample S0NA_FD_203075 | JGI IMG/M metagenome (GOLD analysis project Ga0316576, IMG submission 203075) | Rhizosphere microbial communities from salt marsh grasses in Alabama, United States - S0-2_050615r3r5 | ecosystem: Host-associated > Plants > Roots > Rhizosphere | place: USA: Alabama | collected... | reverse complement strand
CGCCGGCGTCGAGATCGCAGCGCGCAATGCCGCGTTGTCCGTGCCCTATTGGTGCATGGAGCCGCATCGTATCGGTCGCTCGACCGCCATCTGACCCATGTCGGCCGTCGCAGCGCCGCCCCATCCCAGTCCGCCGGGCTATGCCCTGGGGGCGCCGCTGCACGTCGGGGTCACCTATCTGGTATTCCGTGCAGTGGAGCACGCGAGCGGCCGCGCGGTCGTCCTGAAGCTGCATCGCGATCCTTATCCCTCTGACCGCCAACTGGCAGCGCAGCAGCATGCCTATGAGACGGCCCGCGAGCTCGGCGATGCGGTGGTGGCAGCGCACTTGGGGCTGGTCCCCTGCGGCCATGCCAAGGCGCTGGTGGTGGAGGACTTGCGTGCGGGCTCCGTTGACCGTCTGTTGCAGGACGGGGGTCCGCTCCCGGTGGCAACGGTGCTGCGCATGGGCATTGCACTGGGCCGGGTGCTTGGCCAGCTGCACCAGGCCGGCCTGATCCACGCCGAGCTGAAGCCCGGCCACCTGCTCTGGCATCCGGGCCGCAATCAGCTCAGGCTGACGGGCGTCGACGCCTGTGCGCGGCTCGGGCGCGAGGTGATCCGTATCGAAACGGAGGCCAATTCCGCCCCGCTGGGGCTGCCGTATTACATCGCGCCCGAACAGACCGGCCACATGAACCGCCCGCTGGATGGTCGCACCGACCTGTACGCGGTGGGCGTCATCCTCTATGAGCTCCTGACTGGACGCCCGCCCTTCGACGCCGACGATGCACAGTCGCTGGTGCACGCCCACCTCGCACGGCGGCCCCCGCCGCTGCCCGAGCGCTGCTCTGACCTGCACCCGGCGCTGCCGGCTATCCTGGACAAACTGCTGCAAAAGCAGCCGGACGCGCGCTATGCGAGCGCTGAGGGCCTTGTGGCGGACCTCGAGCGCTGCCTGGCGGAGCTGGATGGTGGCACCGGTGATGGCCCGTGCGCCTTTACGCCCGGAGCACTCGACCGGCGCGCGCGCTTCGCGCTGCCCGAGCGGCTCTACGGCCGTGAGGCGGAGCTGGCTCAGCTCACCGACGCAGTGGCGGGCGCGGCGGCGGGCCGGCGCGCGGGCCTGCTGGTGGCGGGCTACTCGGGTGTGGGCAAGTCGGCGCTGATCGACGAGGTCCGACTGCCCTTGGCGGGTCATCATGGCTGGTTCTGCGCCGGCAAGTTCGATCAGTTCCTGCGCGATCGGCCGTACCTCGCCTGGCGCGAGGCCTTTGCCGCGCTGGTCCGGCAGGTGCTGACGCTGCCGGAGGCCGAGCTCCGGTCGGCGCGGGGCGGGCTGGCTGCCGCGTTGGGGGTCAATGCGGCGCTGCTGGCCGACCTGGTGCCCGGCCTCGAGCTGCTCCTCGAGCTGCCGGACGCGCCGCCGGCGGTGGCGCCGGCGGAGGCGCAGGCGCGCTTCGACCAAGCGGTGCGTGTCTTCGTGCGCGAGCTGGCTGAGCCAGGGCATCCGCTGGTGCTGTTCGTGGACGACTTGCAGTGGGCGGACCTACCGTCGCTGCGGTTGTGGGAGTCGCTCGTGTCCGACCCGAGGCCTGCGCACCTGCTGGTGCTCGGGGCCTACCGCGACAACGAGGTGGGGCCGGGGCACCCGCTCAGCGCCGCCTTGGCCCGACTCGTGGACGTCGGGCGGAGACCCGAGGTGCTGCAGCTCCCGCCGCTGGCGCGGGCCCATGTTCACGCCCTGGTGGCCGATGCACTGTATGCGGCGCCGGCCGAGGTCGTCGATCTGGCCGCGCTCGTCTCCGAGAAGACCGCCGGCAATCCCTTCTTCGTTCGCCAGTTCCTGAGTACCCTAGCGTCGGAGCGGCTGTTGTACTTTGCCCCGGCACGGGGCCGCTGGAGCTGGGACACGGCCGGCATCGAGCGCAAGGGCTACACGGACAACGTGGTGGATTTCGTTAGTCGGCGTCTTCGCGAGCTGCCGGCGCCCGTCCTGAGGACCCTGCAGATCGGCGCATGCGTCGGCGTCGGCTTTGATCTGGCGGCGCTGCTGGCGGTGTGCGATGGCCCGGCGGTGGCGGTGGCCGAGCACCTGGACGCCGCGATCGCCGCCGGGCTCTTGTTGCCCGTCGGCAGCGACTACCGCCTCGCGCGCACGGCCGCCGTGCTTGCCGGTGGGTACGCTGCCCCCCGGGGCGTCAACCCGCGCTACGTCTTCCTGCACGACCGGGTGCAGCAGAGCGCGCATGAGTCCTGCCCGGCCGACGAGCGGGCCGCGATTCACCTGCGCATCGCTCGGCGACTGCTCGGCAGTGGCGATACTCCGTCGCCGTCTGACGGCTCGGTGCAGCTGATGGATCACCTGGCCGAGTGTGTCGACCTGCTGGACGCCGACGAGCGGACGCGCTTTGCCCACGCCTGTCTTGCTGCCGGCGAGCGCGCCGCCGCGTCCATGGCCGCCGCGCCGGCGCTTCGCTATCTGGAGCTCGGGCGTTCCCTGCTGCCCGCCGACGCCTTCCGCGGAACGCCCGAGCTGGCGCTCGCGCTCCACCTCGCCGCCGCCGAGGCGGCCTATACGCTGGAGGACTTTGCGGTAGCGACGGCGCTGGCCGAGACGGTACTCGCGCAGGGTCGTTCGCTGGCGGACCGGATCCGCGCCTACAACGTGCTGATCGGCGTCGGTGTTGGGCAGCGCCGCTATGTGGAGGCCACGCTGCTCGGACTGGATGTGCTGGAGCGCGAGCTTACGGTGGGTCTGCCGCGACGGGCCGGCATGCCGCGGGTGCTGGCGGGCGTGCTGCGGACGCGGCTCAAGCTGAGCGGGCTGTTGCCCGAGCAGTTGCGGGATCTGCCGCCGATGCGTGATGCCCGCGCGGAGGCGGCCATGGCGGTGCTGATGAAGTGCGCCACCAACGCGTATTGGGGTCGGCCCAAGCTGGTGCCGCTCATCGCCGGCGAGATGGTGCAGGTCTCGCTCCGGCACGGCAACAACGGGCTGTCGGCCTACGGCTATGCGCTGTTCGGCATGATCCTCGCGAACGCCCTGGGGGCCGTGGAGACGGGCTATACCCTGGGTGGGCTTGCCATGGACCTCTTGGAGCGCCGTGGCGAGCGGCATTTGATCGGTAAGACCGGGCTGCTCTGGCACGGCTTCATCCGGCATGCCAAGGACCCGCTGCGGCTCTGCGCCGCCGCGACGCTGGACTGTTATGACGACGCCCTGGCGGCGGGCGATGTCGAGAATGCCGTCTATTGCGGGACCGTGGCCTACTACGCGGATCTGATGGCCGGCCGGCCGCTGGACTGGATGGCACAGCGCTACCGTGAGCACTTGCCGGCGCTGCTCGGCTCTTCCCAGGCGCAGACGACGCTTGCGCTGCGGGTGTGGATGCAGGCCGCGGCCAATCTGGCCGATACCGACCAGGTGCAGTCCAAGACCGTCGGCGACCTGGTGGACTGGCCGGCCCGGCTCGCCCAGATGCGTGCTGATCCGGCTGCCTACATGGCGGTGGCGACGGTGGTCGGCGCGGCCGGCTGGCTCGCCTTCCTGCTCGATGATCCGGCCGAGGCTGAGACGCAGCTCGGCCTCCTCTACGAGAGGCCCGATGCGGTCCTGGGCCAGCCCTTCTGGAAGCCCTGCATGGCGCTCTATGGCGTCCTGTTGAGCCGCAAGCTGGCTGCCGGTGGCGGCGGTGCGGCGGACCGGCTGCGACTTGCGCGGATTCGCGGTTGGCTTGCCCGCTGGACCCGGCGCAATCCCCACGACTTCATCGCCTTCGGGCGCCTGCTGGACGCGGAGGAGGCGACGCGCCGGGGCCGGCGCGATGCGGCGCTCGCGGCCTTCGACGACGCCGCGGCCAGTGCGCACGACAGCGGCAATTTGTATCTGGAGGCCTGGGCGACGGAGCGGGCCGCCCATGCCCACGGTCATGCCGGTCATCGCGACCGTGCCCACGCCCTGCTGCATCGGGCGCGCCTGCTCTGGCGGCGCTATGGTGCCGGCGCGAGGCTGCAGCTCCTGGACCATTGCAACCCCGCTGCCGGCTTCGAGCGGGGCGGCTCCGAGCCCGGCAACATGGACTTCGACGCCGTCTTCGCTGCCATCCGCACCGTCTCGGAAAGCATCGAGGTGCCCGATCTGGTGGATCGTGTGCTCCAGATCGCGCTGCTGCGCTCCGGCGGTCGGCGGGCGACGCTGCTGCTGACGGGAGACGATAACCGCCTGGCGCCCTATGCAAGCGCGGTGATCGACGACGCCGGCGTCTTTCGCCAGCAGGCCGAGGCGCCTGCCGAGCGCCCGGAACGGCTGCCCATGAGCCTGGTGGACTACGTCGCCCGCACGCGGCAGATCATGGTCGTGGACAACGCCGCGACCCACGAGTGGCTCTGCCGCGACCCTTATGTCGCGCCCTTCGCGCAGCTGTCGCTGATGGCCGTGCCGCTGCTGCACCACGGCCGTCTGGTCGGGCTGGTCTTGCTGGAGAACGAGCTCGGCGCCGGGGTCTTCTCCGACCTGGATGCGAAGATCGCCGGCCTGTTGGCCGGGCAGACGGCCATCTCGCTGGAGAATGCGCGGCTGTTCGCGGCCGAGCGGCGCCAGGCGGAGGCCTTCGCGCGCTTCCTGCCGCGGCCCTTCCTGGAACAGCTTGGACTACGTAAGGTCGAGGACGTTCGGCTCGGCGACGGTGTACAGCGTCGGGTCACGGTGATGTTCACGGACCTGCGGGGCTTCACGACCCTGTCGGAGCAAATCGGCGTGCACGACAATTTCGCGCTGGTCAACGGCTTGCTCGCGCGCCTGGAGCCCGCGTTGAGCGAGCACGGCGGCTTCATCGACGAGTTCACCGGTGATGGCGTCAAGGCGCTGTTCATCGACCGTCCGGACGGCGCCGTGCGCGCCGCCATCGCCATGCAGCAGCGGCTGCGACAGTACAACCGGGAGCGCATCGCGCGCGGTCGGGTGCCGCTGGCCATGGGCATCGGTGTGCACAGCGGCAACGTGCTGCTCGGTACCATCGGCGCCGGTGAGCGCATGTCCACGACGGTGCTCGGCGACACGGTGAATACCACGGCGCGACTGGAGGGCCTCACCAAGGCCTACGGCACGCCTGTACTGATAAGCGAGGAGACGCGCGCCGATCTACCGGACCCGAGAGCCTTCCGGCTGCGCCTGATCGGCCGCATCCGAGTCAAGGGCCGCGCCAGTGCCATCCAGGTGCATGAAGTCGTGGATGGGCGCGATCCTGCAGAGCGCGACCGCCTGGAGCCTTATCTCGCCGGCTTCAATTCGGCCGTCGAGGCCTATCTTGCGCGCCGGTTCGATGCCGCGGAGTCGGGCTTTGCAGCGTTCGTGGCGGCACTGCCGGAGGATGCACTGGCGCGGGACTATCTGGCGCGGGTGGAGGTCTGCCGTCGCGACGGTGTGGCGGCGGAATGGGACGGGGTCATCGTGCGCGGCGAGAAGTGACCTGGTGGTATCGCCGCGCGGCTTCGCTCGACTCGCGGCGGCGTTGTGTCAGCCGTGCACGGGCGGGATGCCGATCCAGTCCTCGTTCTCCCCCCGGACGTCCGGGAAGGGCTGCGGCATGCCGAACAGCTTGTAGGACAGGAGCCGGGCGCGCCGTGCCCAGACGGACGCAAGCCGCAGGTGGTTGAGAGAATGCGGGTCGTCGATGGAGCGAGCGGCGGGGATGGGTAGACTCGCCGGATGATTGCCTATGTGGAACCAGGTTAGCATGCTCTCTTCGTACGACAGCGCCCGATCCAGCTCGACGGTGGCGACGTCCCGGTAAGGAAAGCGCTCCTCGTCCCAAGGCACCGCGCTACTGAGCCAAGGCGTCGGCGTCCCGTCCACTGGCTTGTCCCGCAGCTGGATCTGGAGCCGAGAGCACAGGCGGCCGCCGCTGCTCAAGAATGCACGGGTGGCGTTCTTGAGGTAGTTGCGCGTCAGCATCTCGTTCCGATCGGGGTTCTGGAGCCACGGGTGGTCACGATCGAAGTCGTCCGGGAGGCCGCTCTCGTTACCCTCCCAGGGGTCCGGCACCAACCGGTAGCGGGCATAGCGAAAGATGCCGTCCTTGCCGATGAAGCCGGTGACGGTCTTGGTGTGGTAGACCATGTTGCCGAAGGAATCCGGGTCGCGACGGACGCTGTCGCCGCCGCCGATCTCGGCCTGCGGGTGCTTGCGCAGGAAGGGCACGTAGTATTTGCCCTTGCCGGCGATAGAGCTGGCCATGAAGCCCGCGAAGGTCCGGGCGTTCCAGAACAGCGGGGCCTTGCCCGTGTTCATAAGGATGTCCAGCGGCGATTCGAACCGCGTGTCGGCGAACTTCAGCGAGGCGCTGCGCACCACCAGCTTGGCGTCATCCTTGAAAGAGGCGGCACCGTGGCGGATGCGGCAGGGAAACTCGCGGCCCGGCACGAAGAACTCGTGCGGCGGAAGCTCCTGGTTTTCCACGATCCTGAGCCGGCCGGCGCACGCAATGCCGTTTTCATGGGACATCCGCACCCGTCCAAAGAAGCTGTTGGCCGTCACGAGAAGGGTGATCACAAGGGTCACAACGGCCAGCTCTAGGCGCCGATAGAATGCGATCAGACTGTCGTAGGTCTTGACGAACATCCAGTACTCCTGTTTTTGGTAGCCGGCGACTGCGCTCTTGGGAGGTCGCATCGATCCGATTGACGGAACCTCAACGCGGTTTCGCGCTTGCGCTCAGTAGAGGGGCGATCATCCCATGTCTCCGGACAGCGACGCCTGAGGCTTCTCACGGTATAGCACCGCGATGTTGCCGATGCGCTGCACCAGCGCGCTGTCGGTCTCCTCGACAATGGTCCGCACCTGGGCGTCGCGCGCGTCGCGGTCGCCGCCGGTGATGCGCACCTTGATGAGCTCGTGGTGGCTCAGCGCCAGCTCGATCTCGGCGAGCACGGCCTCCGTCAAGCCGGCGGCCCCGAGCAGGACCACGGGCTTCAGATAATGCGCGCGCTGTTTCAGCGCCCGGCGTTGCTGACTGTCGAGGGATGGCGTCATCGCTGGGGATTGTCCTCGTTGTGGGAGCGGCGTCCTTGCCGCGACTGGCGGTCGGACGGTGCGAAGCGGACTCAGCATCAAAAGAGCAGGTGCCCGCGTCGCGTCTCGAGCACGTGCGGCAAACAGCCGTCTGGCTTCCACGCCAGATGCTCAAGCGGCCGTGCTGGGCTTGACCAGGATCCGGCCATGGGTGCGCCCGGCGAGCATACGCTCGAACACCTCAGGGAGTGCCTCCAGCACGACTTCGCCGCCGAGGAGCCGCTCCGGGTGTTCCACACGCCAGTCGGTGGCCAAGTGCTGCCAAAGCTGACCGCGCAGCGGTTGGGCGATATGCACCGACTCGCAGCCCAATAGCGATACGCCACGCAGGATGAAGGGCATCACGGTGGTGTGCAGTTCGGAACCGCCGGCGAGCCCGATGCTGGCGATGTTGCCGTAGGGCACCACGCTGCGGGTGATGCGCGCGAGCATGTCGCCGCCGACGTTATCCACGGCACCCCCCCAGGTGGCTTTCTCCAGCGGCCGATCCCCGCCCGGGAGCTCGTCACGGCCGAAGATCTGCCTGGCGCCGAGGTCCTTCAGCCAAGCATCCAGGTCTGGCTTGCCGGATACGGCGGCCACCTCGAAGCCGAGCCTGGCGAGGATGGCAATGGCGATGCTTCCGACGCCGCCGCTCGCGCCCGTCACCAGGATCAGGCCCATGTCCGGCCGTTGGTCGTTGCGCAGCAGCCGGTGCACCGCGAGTGCCGCGGTGAAGCCGGCAGTGCCGAGCAGCATGGCCGTGCGCGTGTCTAGCCCATCCGGGACCGCCACCAGCCAGTCGCCCGGCACGCAGAGGTACTGCGCATAGCCGCCGTCGTGGTCGAAGGCCATGCCGTGGCCGGTGGCGATGACAGCAGCGCCGGGCTGGAAGCCGGCGTGCTCGGAGCGCACCACGACGCCGGCCGCATCGATGCCGCCGGTGATGGGAAAGCGGCGGATCACCTTGCCCTTGCCGGTACCACCGAGCGCGTCCTTGTAATTGATGCTGGAGTAATCCACCCGCAGCAGCACCTCGCCAGCCACCGGTTCTGGCACGTCGAGGGTCTCGATGCCGGCGCGGTGGCCGGTCTCGTCGCAGTGGATGCGGAAAGCGCGCTGGCTCGGCATGGGGCCCCCGGCGGTGGTCGTGCCGGCGCTTGTGCCGGCTGGGGAATGCAGTATGCAGGATCGACGGCGGCAACTGCAGCTCGCGGTTGTGCGAAGCCTTGTCGGCGCCAGCTCAGTGGATCACTCTGTCACCACCGGAATCTTCCCGATCCGTGACCGCCATTCCTTCGGGCCGGTGTCGTGCACGGAGCTGCCGCGACTGTCCACGGCAACCGTGACCGGCATGTCCTCGACCTCGAGCTCGCGGATCGCCTCCATGCCCAAGTCCTCGAAGGCGACGAGGCGGGAAGACTTGATGGCCTTGGCGACGAGATAGGCCGCGCCCCCAACGGCCATCAGGTAGACAGCGCCGTGGCGCCTGATGGCCTCGATGCCCGCCGGGCCGCGCTCGGCTTTGCCGACCATGCCGATGAGTCCGGTCTGGGCCAGCATCTGTTCGGTGAACTTATCCATGCGCGTCGCGGTGGTTGGTCCAGCGGGGCCGACTACCTCGTCGCGCACCGGGTCCACGGGGCCGACGTAGTAGATGAAGCGGTTGGTCAGATCCACACCGTCGGGTAGTGGCTCGCCGCGGTCGAGCAGATCCTTGATCCGCTTGTGTGCGGCGTCGCGGCCGGTTAGCAGCTTACCGGACAGCAGCAGGCGCTCGCCGGGCCGCCAAGCGGCGATGTCCGCGCGGGTCAGCGCGTTCAGGTTCACCCGGCGGGCGCCGGCGGTGGGGTCGTAGTCGAGCTGCGGCCAGTCTGCGAGCTTCGGAGGCTTCAGCTCCGCGGGGCCGGAGCCGTCGAGCGTAAAGTGGATGTGCCGGGTCGCGGCGCAGTTCGGGATGATAGCCACCGGCAACGATGCGGCGTGGGTCGGGAAGGTCTTGATCTTGACATCCAGCACCGTGGTCAGGCCGCCCAGACCCTGGGCGCCGATGCCCAGCGCATTGACCTGCTCGAACAGCTGAAGCCGCAGCTCCTCGATGGGATCGGACGGCCCGCTGGCTTTCAGCTCGTGGATGTCGATGTCCTCCAGCAGCGCTTCCTTGGCCAGCAGCATGGCCTTCTCGGCGGAGCCGCCGATACCGATGCCGAGCATGCCCGGCGGACACCAGCCAGCGCCCAGCGTCGGGACGGTCTTCAGCACCCACTCCACCAGGCTGTCGCTCGGGTTCAGCACCGCGAAGCGCGCCTTGTTCTCAGAGCCGCCGCCCTTGGCCGCGATGCGCACGTCGAGCTTGTCGCCAGGCACCAGCTCCACGTGCACGACCGCTGGCGTGTTGTCGCCGGTGTTCTTTCGGGCGCCGATGGGCGGGCTCACCATGGACGCCCGCAGCACATTGTCCGGGTGGGTGTAGGCACGGCGGACGCCCTCGTCGAGGATCTGCTGCAAGCCCATGTCGGCGTTCCAGCGTAGGTCCATGCCGACCTTCAAATAGGCCACCACCATGCCGGTGTCTTGGCAGATAGGCCGATGGCCTTCGGCGCATAGGCGCGAATTCACCAGGATTTGTGCCATGGCATCCTTGGCAGCCGGCGATTGCTCGGCCTCGTACGCCTGCGCGAGGGCGCGGATATAGTCCGGTGGGTGGTAGTAGCTGATGTATTGCAGGGCGTCGGCGACGCTCTGAATCAGGTGTTCTTGCTGGATCGTGGTCATACGATGTGCTCATTTGTCGTCCGGGTCGCCGCTCCGCGTCCGCGGTGGGGCGAGGGCGCCACGGCCTTCCGGGCGTGGATCTCGGCTTCATCGTGTTGCATAGTCGGTCTCGGGCGATCCGCGATCTGTGGACCGGACCGGCCGCTTGGAATCGGCATCGAGCGGTGACCACCCTACGATGTCGCCCCGGCACGAGCCTACTACGGGTACTGCCGCGTTGCATCTGCTCGACCATGGGCGTGGGTCGAGTGCAGCAGGCACCAGATCGCACTCCGGCTGGCCATTGCGCGCGAAATCCAGCGCGGTCTATAATGTTGGGCTTGCAGGCGCGTAGCTCAGTTGGTTAGAGCACCACCTTGACATGGTGGGGGTCGTTGGTTCGAGTCCAATCGCGCCTACCATACTGGGGCCGCCAGCCTTCGCGGGCGTGGCGGCCTTCGTCTTTCTCGGCTTTCTGCATGGCGCTCGGTCTTGCCAGAGGCGCGGGCGGCCCGAAATTCGATAGAACGATATCGGTTCACGCGATCCCTCGTATCGATCGCCACTGACGCAGTAGAGGCAGCAGATATGCCGCAAATCACCCTACCCGACGGTTCTCTCCGCAGCTTCGATGCACCCGTAACGGTGCACGACATCGCCGCCAGCATTGGTCCCGGGCTTGCGAAGGCGACCCTGGCCGGGCGCGTGGACGGCCGCGTTGTGGACGCGAGCCATCTGGTGGAGGGAGATGCCGAGGTGGCCATCGTCACGTCCCGTGACGAGGACGCCCTGGAACTGCTGCGCCACGACGCCGCGCACGTGATGGCGCAGGCGGTGCAGGAGCTCTATCCGGGCACCCAGGTGACCATCGGCCCCGCCATCGAGAACGGCTTCTACTACGACTTCGCCCGGGACGAGCCTTTCACGCCGGAGGATCTGGAGGCCATCGAGCGGCGCATGCACGAGATCGTCGCCCGCGACCTGCCCATAGTGCGTGAGGTCTGGGACCGCGAGGAGGCCAAGCGCATCTTCGGGGAGCTAGGCGAGGCCTACAAAGTCCAGATCATCGACGACATCATCCCGGCGGGCGAGGAGGTCTCGGTCTACCGCCAGGGCGAGTGGTTCGACGTCTGCCGCGGCCCACACCTGCCCAGCACCGGCAAGCTGGGCCAGGGCTTCAAGCTCATGAAGCTGGCCGGCGCCTACTGGCGTGGCGACTCCAACAACCCGATGCTGCAGCGCATCTATGGCACTGCCTGGCGCGACAAAAAGGAGCTCAAGGCGTATCTGCATCGGCTGGAAGAGGCCGAAAAGCGCGATCACCGCAAGCTCGGCAAGCAGCTGGATCTGTTCCACTTCCAGGAAGAGGCGCCAGGCATGGCCTTCTGGCACCACAAGGGCCGGGTCATCTACCGCGAGGTGGAGCGGTACATGCGCGAGAAGCTGGAGCAGTACAGCTACCAGGAGGTGGAAACGCCCCAGGTTCTGGACCGCTCGTTGTGGGAGCGCTCCGGGCACTGGGAGAAGTTCGCGGACGATATGTTCACGACCCACCTGGACGACCACGACTTCGCGATCAAGCCCATGAACTGCCCGGGGCACATCCAGCTGTTCAACCAGGGGCTCAAGAGTCACCATGACCTGCCGCTGCGTATCGCCGAGTTCGGCGTTGTGCATCGCAACGAGCCGTCGGGCACGCTGCACGGGCTGATGCGTGCGCGTCGCTTCACGCAGGATGACGCACACGTGTTCTGCACCGAGGATCAGCTCCAAGCGGAGGTCGCGACCCTCATCGACATGGTGTTCGAGACCTACCGGGACTTCGGCTTCGATAGCATCGAGCTGGCACTGTCCCTGAGGCCCGACAAGCGCGTCGGCAGCGACGAGCTGTGGGATAAAGGTGAGGCCGCGCTGGAGCAGTCACTGCGCGGCAAGGGGCTTGATTTCAAGGTCAAGCCCGGTGAGGGAGCTTTCTACGGCCCGAAGATCGAGTTCACGCTCCACGACAGCATCGGCCGCGCCTGGCAGTGCGGCACAATACAAGTGGATTTCTCGATGCCGGGCCGGCTCGACGCCCACTATATCGCCGAGGACAACAGCCGCCAGGTGCCGGTCATGATCCACCGCGCCATCCTGGGCTCCATGGAACGTTTTATCGGCATCCTCATCGAGCACTACGCCGGCCTGCTGCCGGTGTGGCTGTCGCCGGTGCAGGTGGTGGTGATGAACATCACCGACCGCCAGGCTGATACGGTGCGCAAGGTCACTAAGATGCTGCGCGACAAGGGATTCCGCGCCGAGACCGACTTGAGGAACGAGAAGATCGGCTATAAAATCCGCGCCCACACGCTGCAACGGGTGCCATACCTGCTGGTGGTGGGTGACCGCGAGGTGGAGCAGGGGCAGGTCGCTGTCCGTGACCGCAAGGGACAGGACCATGGCGTCGTGCCCTTGGATGTCTTTATCGAGACGCTGGCTGCGGCGGTTTCGAGCCGTGCTTGACGGGTCGCCCCTGTCGGGCACAGCGCGGCGCTGTTGGCTCGTGCTCCGCGATCGGCCTAACTCGACGGCGCTCGCTGGACCTCGCGACAGCTTTTTATGTTCCCGTGGCCGCGCCGAAGCGGCCATGAATGACCCACGCTCGGCAACCGCCTGCCCCGTGCCGGAGACCAGCCGAGACCTTGTCCCCGATGGAGGAGCCTAGCTATCGCTGCACCAAAACGTAACCGCGTCAACGACGAGATCACCGCCCCGGAAGTTCGGCTGATCGCCGCAGATGGAGACCAGATTGGCGTCGTTGACCTGCGCGCCGCTCTCGAGCGGGCCGAAGCGGAGGCGCTGGACCTGGTGGAGATCCAGCCCAACGCGGAGCCGCCGGTGTGCCGCCTGATGGACTTCGGTCGCTTTCTGTTCGACCAGAAGAAAAAGAAGTCCGAGGCGCGGAAAAAGCAGAAGCAGGTGCAGGTCAAGGAGGTCAAGTTTCGACCCGGCACCGACATCGGTGACTACCAGGTGAAGCTGCGCAACCTGACGCGCTTCCTCAACGAGGGCGATAAGGCCAAGGTCACCATGCGCTTCCGTGGTCGCGAGCACGCGCATCGGGAACTGGGGCTGGAGCTGCTGCGGCGCGTGGAGAACGACCTCGCCGACATCAGCACCGTTGAGCAGCAACCGCAGATGGAAGGGCGGCAGATGATCATGGTCCTGTCCCCGCGCAAGAAGTAGCGCGGACCGCAGGCAGCGAGCATGGGGCTTCGCCGAGCCGTCTGCGGGCGGCGCGGTGGCTGTGCACCAAGTCCGCAGGCAACGCGGCATAACAACCAGTGGCAACCGGGTAAGGGCTTCCGGCCTGCCGCAACCAACGATGATCTGCCAACGGTTACCGTCGGTGGGTCCGCAAACGGAGACTCAAAGCAAATGCCCAAGCTCAAGACGAACCGTGGCGCGGCCAAGCGCTTCGCCCGTACCGCCTCCGGCGCCTTCAAGCGCATCGCCTCGCATCGGCGGCACATCCTCACCAAGAAGAGCACCAAGCGGAAGCGCCATCTGCGCGCCGCGCACATGCTCCACAAGGCCGACGTGCGTGCCGCGCGGCGCATGATCCCTTACTGCTAGCCGGAGACCATTCCTATGCCACGAGTCAAACGCGGCGTCACCGCCCACGCCCGCCACAAGAAGGTGCTCCAGGAGGCCAAGGGGTACTATGGTGCCCGGAGCAAGGTCTTCCGTGTCGCCAAGCAGGCCGTCATCAAGGCTGGCCAGTACGCCTATCGCGACCGCCGCCAGCGCAAGCGTCAGTTCCGGGCGCTCTGGATCCAGCGCATCAACGCCGCCGCGCGCATGAACGGCCTGTCCTACAGCCGCCTGATGGACGGTCTGAACAAAGCCGGAGTCGACATGGATCGCAAGGTGCTCGCTGACATTGCCTACCACGACGAGGTCGCTTTCGCCGCCATCGCCGAGCAGGCCAAGGCCGCGCTGGCCTGACGCGTCGGGCGTCGGTGCCGGCCGGACGGACCGGGCTCTACCGGAGCCCGGCGCTGCCGACGTTGAGTGGCCTCGAGGTTCCTGACCAAACGCGCATGGATGCGGGGCCCCACCCTGCCTGGATCGTCAGCCGACCGGATGACCTGTACGCGGAAGCCGAAGTCCGTCACGTTCGAGCCGCCCCATGAGCCAAGGCAACACGCCCTCACTCGATCAACTGCGTAGCGCCGCCCTCAGCGCGGTGGCGGGGTCCGCAGACCTGGCGGCACTGGACCGGGTGCGGGTGGACTATCTCGGCAAGAGTGGTCAGCTCACCGCCCGGCTCAAGGCCCTTGGTGCACTGCCGCCGGCAGAGCGCCCCACTGCCGGGCAGGCCATTAACGAGGTCAAGGCGGTCCTCCAGGAAGCGATCGACGCGCGCAAGGCCGAGCTGGAGCAGACCGCCTTGGCGGCACGGCTCGCCGGCGAGCGGGTGGACGTGAGTCTGCCCGGCCGCGGTCAGCACAGCGGTGCCGCGCACCCGATTACGCGCACGTTGGAGCGCATCGAGCAGCTCTTCGCCAATGCCGGCTTCCATGTGGAGGAAGGCCCCGAGGTCGAAGACGACTATCACAACTTCGAGGCCCTCAACATTCCGGCGCACCATCCGGCGCGCGCCATGCACGACACTTTCTACTTCCCGGATGGCCGGCTGCTGCGCACCCACACCTCGCCTGTGCAGATCCGCGTCATGGAGCACCGCGAGCCGCCGTTCCGCGTCATCGCACCGGGGCGGGTGTACCGCTGTGATTCGGATCTGACTCACACGCCCATGTTCCACCAGGTGGAGGGGTTCCTGGTGGATGAGCAAGCGACCTTCGCCGACCTCAAGGGCGTGCTTTACGACTTCTTGCGCAACTTCTTCGAGGACGAGGCGCTGAAGCTCAGATTTCGGCCGTCCTACTTTCCGTTCACCGAGCCGTCCGCCGAGGTGGACGTGCAGTGCGTCAAATGCGGTGGCGCCGGCTGCCGGGTGTGCAAGCAAAGCGGCTGGCTGGAGGTGCTAGGCTGCGGCATGATCCACCCGGCCGTGCTCGGTCACGTCGATATCGACGCCGAGCGCTGGCTCGGCTACGCGTTCGGCATGGGCGTCGAGCGCTTGGCCATGCTGCGCTACGGCATCGACGACATTCGGCTCTATTTCGAGAACGACCTGCGCTTCCTGCGGCAATTCGCCTAAGGCCGGACGGCGCGCCGTGCCTCCGTGGTTTCCGCGCGCCGATCGAGCTGCCCGCGGCCGCGGCTCGGAGCGCTCCCGCTATTGGAGATTTGATCCATGCGCTTCAGCGAAGCCTGGCTGCGCGAATGGGTGGACCCACCGCTGGACACCCAAGCCCTTGCCGATCAGCTCAGCTTGTCCGGGCTGGAGGTGGACGCCGTGGAGCCGGCGGCACCCGCCTTCAGCGGTGTGGTGGTGGGCTACGTGCACTCGGTGGCGCCGCACCCTGATGCCACGAAGCTGCGCGTGTGCCAGGTGGACTTGGGAAGCGGTGAGCTGCTCGGCATTGTTTGCGGGGCCGCCAACGTCGCCGCTGGTCAGCGTGTGCCGGTGGCCGCTGTCGGTGCGCGGCTGCCGGGAGACTTCAAGATCAAGCGCGCCAAGCTGCGCGGGGTCGAGTCGCTGGGCATGATCTGCTCCGCCGCAGAGCTCGGCCTTGCAGAGAGCGCCGACGGCATCATGGTGCTGCCGCCGGATGCTCCCGTCGGCGAGGACCTGCGCGTCTGGATGGCGCTGGACGACCACTGCATCGAGCTGGACCTGACCCCGGACCGCGCCGATTGTCTCAGCGTCGCCGGCGTTGCCCGGGATGTGGGTGTGCTGAACCGCGTGGATGTCCGCGAGGCGCGC
>Ga0316576_10000823_pt1 | contig 15686 bp, 17 predicted proteins | sample S0NA_FD_203075 | JGI IMG/M metagenome (GOLD analysis project Ga0316576, IMG submission 203075) | Rhizosphere microbial communities from salt marsh grasses in Alabama, United States - S0-2_050615r3r5 | ecosystem: Host-associated > Plants > Roots > Rhizosphere | place: USA: Alabama | collected... | reverse complement strand
GCGGCAACGGCAAACTGATAGGCAAGATCGGTTGCGCCCCTTACATACGATGCTATCCAGTAAGCTGTAAATCCAGCACGAGTAATCCTTTGGAATAAACTAACAGATCTATTAAGCCTGGCAACTTCCCTTGCTGTACGCCTTGCTTGATCGTCAATACTACGAAGCGTCCTAAACAACCCGGAAGCATCTGCTTCATAGCGGGTGTAGACTCTTCTATATTCTTGTCTTCCGCGTGCCATTAGCTTAACCTATGGGGAATACCGTCTGGCCATTGCAACGCTGACGACCGAGTAAGTTACCAGTTTTGCCACGCATAGAGTTTAGGTAGCCAAGTTCTATTACTGGAGATGGCCACGGTCGACCTTTGCTTACTTCAGTAATTCCTTGAAGATTACGAATGCGAACATCCATTCGACGCTTTCGATCAACTCGATTAACAATTCGCCAAACTAAACGATATGGTCTAAACCATTTTTGACATTCAACCTTTGGCGCGTAAGAATGTGTGTTGACAACTCCGCCAATTGCAAAATCTCCATTTGGCGGTAGAAAGTTCATCACCTGACCGCCAATCCAAAACTTAAATGTCGTACGATACCTAAACAATACATTGTTGCTTGAAGCGGCCATTAGCATAGCCCTAAGTAAGATTAGTTCCCTTCTTAGATCAATCTCCTGTTCTTCGTCCTGAGAAAAAATGACCCTAGTAGCGAACGGCATCTTTCTACGAACAAGCGTTGGCTTATCTCCATCAAAGTCTTTTAATCTTTGCGTTCCAATTAGTGCATCGACTTTGCGACGCATGTATGGAATTACAGGATCATAAGTACCAACGCCGTATTTTAGATCGTACGCAATTGCCTCTCTTTGATCTGTCAACAGCACTCGCAATGCATTATCGCCCAACGTAGCTCTTATGAGAGCATCAGCTCTCGCAAAGCTACGTGGGTCGATATATGCAGACCTCGCCATTAGCGCGCTCCGAACGCCTTGGCAAAATCATCGTCGCCCATATCCATTGGGTCTTTTTCACCACGTTCTGCAGCCGCCTTCTTTGACATGAAAATCTGCCATTTCAGAAACTCCTGAAACGTCATCTTTGAGCACATCTCAGAGACGGTCATTTTAAGCTCCCACGCGAGGTAGTGAAGAAATTCCTCGGTGGGGCTTAGCCTTCCCCCTCTTCAGTTTCCCCAAGCCCGAACAGCTCGTTCATATTTGTCAGTAACGGCATGATGGCACTCATTGGAAACTGCCCCAGCTGTTGCCGAGTGGTAGGCTTCCCGTCGATGAATAGCATATGCGCTAAGTAGTTCATCGAAGTTTCCATGGTGTCGTCTTCGGCAAGATTTTTTGTTGCCTTATTGACAGCCACGAATGCGTCCATGGTTAGTTCACGCAGCTCAACAGTTTTGCCAAGCGGAGAATTGGGGATGTGGATGACTTGCAGATTCATTGTGTCGTTCTCTTGCTGGTGGAAAGAAGCCCACCGGCACGTCTACCGGGGGCTCGCTCAGGGGTTGAGCGCAACTGCGCTACGCAATCACGGCAGTCAGAGTGACGATCGTGCCACCGCCGTTCTCCGTCACGGTCACTATACCGCTAGCCGCTACCGCGGTCAGGGTATCGGTGCCAGTGCCGTCCTGCTTACCGTTTAGCTCGGTTGCCACGGCAGCCGCTGCCTGCTCCGCTGTCATGCTCCTGCTAATCAGCACCGGGGTCAAACCGACGATAGCGCCAGTCGGGCCGGTAGCCGTTAGCGTCACGCTGTAGTCTTGGTCCGCAGGGCCGCCAGTGAATGTGATGATCGCCGTAGTGGTGTTGGCACCGGACACGGCCGCGCTGATCGGCAGATAGTCAAGGCAGGACTTGCAGTAGAGGCTGAATGGTCCGGTCTTGATGGCTCCGCCAGCAGTGAAGGTGATTGCCGCATTCAGCTCGTAGGACTCGCTGTACTGGCTAACATCCACTGTCTGGAACACATAGCTCGGAGGGGTGCTGGGCTTCTTGATCGTCATCAGCCTTTCGTCACCATCCTTCAGGGCCGCCATCATCTCAGCCATGCCAGCCTCGCACTCATCCACAATGCCGGCGACACTGTAGGTTGCCGGCTGTGGCTGGCCCGAGGCAGACTCGGTGCCACAGAACGTGCTCATGTCGATAGTCTCGGCCTGAGGCTGGTCGTAGCTATAACTGGTCAAGCACCACTTGCTAAGGTTCTCCTGCAAACCGTCCATCTTGAAGATCTTAGCAATACCGGTCGTGGAAGACCCCGTTTGCTCAGAGGCGTCGGAGCAATCCAACTCGAAGGTCGAGATAGTCACGTTGCTGATCGGGAAGAACTTGCCGTCCAGCTCCTCGAAGCCGGTCTTGTCGATCATCACAATGTCGCCTTCGGCGAAGCTGGAGATCGTGGCCGGCGTGACTACAACCGGGGCCCCGTTGGTCACGTTGGTCAGTGAACCGGTGGCGACAGACTTAATCGGCTTAGACAGATAGATGCCTAAGTTGCGGGTAGTGAGCTTCATAGGAATCTCCTCTAGGGGCTCAAGGTGAACAGACTCGAAATGCGATAAACTCTCGTCTCTTGCTCCCAGTCCTCCGCAACGGATTCTTGGACAGCTTGGAACGCTTTGAATACCGCAGTCATTTGCCGGTTCAGCTCACGCGCCCCGGCGTAGGAAACGTCGAAACAATCGACGATATAGCTATCGGTCAGCGCTGCGTCAGCAGCGCAGAAGTCAGTCATGTCACCGCCGTTGAACTGCTCACGGCTAAACACGACATAAGGCACCTTGTCCGGGTGCTGATCATCAAGCTGTGGTGCGTGCAGCCGATAGACTGGCACCGGTGCCACTTGGGCTGCCATCGCCTGGTAAAGAGTGGCTTCTCCCATCATGAGTGCGAAGACCCCGACTTGGCAGTAATGGTTACCATGTCTCTAGTATGGGAGTCGAGCACTGCCCGCAAATCGTATATGGAACCGGTGTCGACGTCCACTGCCCGAAATGTTCCGTCAAGGTGAAAGTCAGGCCACCGACGTGCAGTAATACGCCAGGTTTCTTCCCCCAAGTCGCGTTCACTGGCGAAGTACTCTCGCCCACTAATACTGTCCACACTGGCGTTGCACTCAGCCACTTGGGTCCAAGTTTTTGTTGGCGCACCATACTCATCGACCGCCTGATCCTGGCGCTCGATACGAATACGATGCCTGAGACGCCCAGCTTTCATCAGTGCACCTTCGCCTCAAGGGCTTTAACCTTGGCGGACAGCTCTTTCACGGCTTGAATCAGCAAGGCGACGATGGCGTTATTATCAACGCCCAAGGTACGTTCCGGGAAGTTGTACGCAGAAGGCGAGGAAGAATCTCCAAATTTACCGGCGGTGTCGTTGATTTCGTGAACAGCTTCCGGCAATACGGCCTGCACATCTTGTGCAATTACACCCGCCCCCCTCTTATTTGATGCCGCCCTACCATCGAGACGCGGGGGAGCATCCTTACGATCAAACGTGCAGCCCCGAAGCTGCTCAACCTTCATGATAGCGTTGGGAATGACTTGGATATTTTCCTTGATCCGCTGATCGGAGTATGAAATGAACCCGTTCGGGGCATATAGAATCCCGTCTTGACGAAACATAAATACCGCAGGGCCGACTTCCATAGTCATGTCTACACTGAGCCCAAATGTATGCACCACATGCATCGATATGCGGTTACCATTCCATAAACCGCTGTTTGGGTCGGAGGCGAGTATATGCCAAACAGTGCTTCCCGCCGTTTGGGCATAAGACGATGAACTATCTGCGTATATGCTCCAGTTCGGGTGGCGCGGAAACAGTGGGCCGGACATGGTGTCGCCGGTTTTATTGACGTACCGCGGATCGCCGATGCCTACCACGCGAGCATCCACCTGTGCCTGTGTAAGCTTGTCGCCGGTCAAACCGTCAACGTAGGTTTTAGTAGCCGCCTCATTGCCAGCAGTCGGCGAGCCTGCGAGCACCAACGAGCCGGTCATTGTGCCGCCGCTAAGCGGAAGGGCACCGGTCAGGCGCCGATACCGCCCGTTACCCGTGTGCCCTGCCGGTAGCACTACGTCCGTGCCGTCATCGGCCGCCAAGCTAGTCTCGTCCCAGTACCAGACTGCCCCGTTGCCGTCGCCGATCGCCGTGCCGCCCAGGGTTTGGATAGGCTGGATCGGCAGCGTGCCGTACTTGGTTGGCGGGATATTGCGCAGATCGCTGACGATGTTGACAAACCGCACGCCACCGCGCGCCAGGTCACCCAATTGTCGGCCGAAGCTCATATTTCTGTCCTCAAACGGAAGGGCGCCATAGCCCTGATAGAAGTCGGTTTGCCATGTCCGGCAGCTCTGTGAAGGTCCCCATTTGCACAGCCTCGCGATGCTCGTACAGTGTACCTACCAGCATCAAGATTGGGTTGAGCACGACCGGGGGGATATCAGCAACAGCCAAGTAGCCACATTGAATTTGGTATGTGCCAGACTGATCGGCAGTATCGGGTAAATAAGCCGTCGTGCCGTTGTACACAAGTTCTATCGTGCTAACCACTTGCCCGGCATTATCCAGGATATCTACCTGTCGCACAGGTGCCTTCGGCACTTTATTCCAGCTTGGCTCACACAGCGAAGGTTGCCATACCCAAGTTGCTGGATTGATGCTTAGATTAGTTACCGACTCAACTTCGGCAATTGCCCGTGCTGTTGCCTCGGTCAAATAACCATCGTCACGGGCAAACTCAACACGCACATGTTGTTTAACCGCAGATAGCAGCCCAACCGGGAGCGCCTGAAAATCAATGGTCTGAAGCTTAAGCATCACCGGTTCTCATTTGAATGGTGCCCCTCCGCACGGCGGCCTGACTGCTACCCGGACCAGGGGTGGGGGATTACGCCGTGAGAGGGACATTGATCAGTTACCGACGCCCAGCAGGCGTTCCCAGGTCGCGCGGCCAACGATGCCGTCTACCGCAAGATTCTGGTTACGCTGGTACTCCTTTACCTTAGCTTCAGTCTGTGCGCCGAAGATCCCATCAGCCTTTATCTCCAGTAGTCGCTGGATCAGCGCCACGTCGCCGTGCTTGTCGCCAAAACCAACCTGAGCCAAATTGACCGTCATCTGGAGCATCTGGATCGTTGACGGCGGCGGACGCTCGTCACCGACCATGTAACCCTTGGCGTCCAGCCCCAGCACCGCGTAAGCGTCAAATACTGGGCACGCTTTGTTAGCCACATCGTTGTGCTCACTGAATCGAATCCCGCCGCCGTGGGCCTCGTTGATCTGCTCGCAGATCCGGCGCAACTCGTCGAACTGATCCTCGCTGAAGTCCGACAGGTGCAGGCCGTTCAGGCAAATGCCGATGGTGCCGGTGTTGTAGCCACTGGTGTGGGCTCCTGCGGTGGAAAGGTCACGCCCATGCCATGCCCGGCCATCATCGTCAATGTAGATGTGATAGCCGATGCCACTCCAGCCGCGACCGCGTGGTGGCGGATCACTGTGCATCCGGTGAATGTCCTGCACCGTGATGTTTGGATTCGAGGAAGCATCGCAGTGAATGAACACCCGATTAATCGCGCGACCGGGGCGCTCATACCGATCAAACGGCTTGCCGAGGTTGTTGAAGCTCATTGCTGCACGATCTCCGAGTAGCGGATCAGGCCCACCAGGGCGTGGATATTGTTCATCATGGCCGGCGGGATCTGGTGCCGCTTTCGCAGCTCCTCGATCAACTGGATCAGTTTTTCAGAGTCGGTCATTGCTTGCGCTCCCAGGTTTTACACCCGCTGCCCTGCTTTCGTCGCACTATGTAGGCCCGCGACCAAAACGGAACAACCGTCCGGCGTGCAAAGTAAGTGCACTGTCCATCGTCCATTGGCTCTCCACTCCAAGGATTCGGCATACCGTCGTGGTAGTGACGACACGTACCGCAGCATGGTGCGTCCTCCACTAGACCTTCCAAGATCAGCGAGCCAGCAGCACAAGGAAGGCTGCCGCCCCGATGCCGGCCATCCACACTTGGCGGCGCGCAAGCGCCTCGACACGGGCCGCCAGGGCTACGAATGCCTGGGTTTCGTTGGCGAACGGTTTCTCAGTCATTGTTCACTGTCCTCCACGAGATCTTTCAAAGACTCGAAACTGTCAGTCTTACTGAACAAGGTGCGGCAGGCGTGCTCCTGGTCGATCAGCACCCTTTTCATCCGCGCCACCCGCTCGTCCAGCTTAGTCCAGGCTACGGACAGCTCTTGGTAGGCTTCCAGCCGCTCGGTGTGCTGCTTCATCTCCAGCTCCCGGTACGCCTTCAGCTCCTCGCGCCATGCCTGGTCCATCGTCACCGTCGTTGTAGTCAGCCAGTAGACCTGCCAGACCAACGCCGCCAGCGCCAGGACGATGAGCCCTTCGCGGCGGATCAGCTCGAAGAAATTGGCAGCCTCTTGGGTCACGGTTGCTCCCTCAGCGCCTGGTGGAACGTAAACCGCACCACCACGTCCGCGTTCTTCGGGATCGCAGAGCCCGTCTGTTTGACCAGCTCGACATCGAAAATCGTGTAATCCACTTGCTCGGACTTACCAGTGATCTGCAACGTACCGGAATTATCAGCATTTGCCTCTTCCTGGAAGTAGACCCGGTCTCCGGCGGCCAGCGCCCGAAACACGTTGGCACCGTCGATCCATCCCTTGGTGTACCGCGATACTGAGAACTGGCTGATCTCACCCTGCGAAGCACCATTGGACTTGATGTTGCCGTTGCCAGGCGGTGTAGCCATATCCGTGTCGGTCAAATACCGCCACACCCCCGCCAGCGACTGGGTATCCACCACGCGCTTCAGCTCTTCGACCTCGGCCTGAAGAGCTTCGATCTCAGCTTTTGCCGCCGCGAAGTTAGCGCGGACGTTAGCCGTCTTGGCCTGCTGCTCTCGTGGCCATGCGGGATTGATCAGTGATGTCATCGTACGTTATCCCATCCAGTTGAAGGTAGATTAGCGCGAGCATTGACGTCCCAGAACGTAAGTCCGTCATCCCACTTGGTGAATGACCGAACGCCATCACCGCCATCAATCGGCGGGTCCACGTCATCATACGTCCACCAGCCATGATGGAGGCTTTCCCATTCTGGCGACGCGTCTATCTCACCAGGCTTTGGCGAATAGCCTTCACTGGCCATTGACTCCAAAAGGTCCGCAAGCAACAGAGATCGATATGTTCGCGAATTGACAACTATCTCTTCAGTAACCTTTACATAGAGCGGCGTTTCATCGCTGAAAGGTTGATCGCGAAAACCAAAATAGTGGATCACAACGGGTCTGCCTCAAACAGCACATCGGCAAAATAAGTTCTTCCATTAGGAGCTGGCACTTCTGTAGGGAACGTATTGGCTGTACCGATAAATCTGCCATAATTTTGATTTACAGACAGATTACCGCCAAAGTTAACGCTGTTTAGCAATACGTTATCCTGATACACAAATTCTTGTATTGGGCTTATGCCGACAACATAAGCCGAGCCGGCCGTAACTGGAATCGGTGTATCCAATAAAGTCTCAAACCAGCCGCCTGCTGATGTATCGCCAAATTGCTTCGAACCAAGCAGCACGCCGGCACTGGTCCAGAGGTGGCCTGTCAGCGTTACACCGTCATCTGCACCTGCCGGTCGATAGATACGGAATCCGACGATATTGCCATTACGGTCGTTTACGTTGAAAAGTGTGCCCATAGTGTAATTAACACCTGGGTCCGATGACGATAACGACGGAATCCAGTTGTCGTTGAACATCACCTGCGTAACAGACGTTTGGGCCTCAAACACATAATCGATAAAATAAGCGAATGGGGTAACGGTAGTGGGCTTTTCGTTTAGTTCATCTCTAAACCGTCCCGCGCTAGCTGGAGCCAGAATATTCCCCCTCGTGATGGCGTTATCAAAATATCCAGCCTCATAACCATAATCCTCTATAGTCCTGATTGACGGAATTATCAGCGCCCCATCTGCTACCGCAACCGGAGCATCGAACTGCACGGTAAACCACCCGCCAGCAGAGGTATCCGGAAAGTCTTTTACAACAAGCTCTGCCCAATCAGTTCCAACTTGTTGACCCGCGTACAGTACGGCGGTAATTGTCTTGCCTTCATCCACTCCAACAGGCCTGTAGGCCCGAATACCATGTATCAAGCCATCCGTACCCGATGGGATAAGCAAAGTCCCCATCCTGTAATTAGTACCTGGCTCATTAGACACCGAGATCGGCGTGGTGTCGAAGAACACCTCACCTTGTAGCGGTGGTGCCACCGTATATGTCACAGGAATCGTCCTAGGGCTGTTGACGGCGTTTGAATCTGTAATGGTAATCGTACCGTTATAGTTGTTCTCAACCGACTGCGCCGCACAAGATACTGTCAACACCGTATCGTCGGTGCCGCTCGTGGGCGTCACTGTAAGCCAGACAGCATCATCGGACACCGTGAAGCTCAGGGGCGTTTCGCCAGGATTTGATACCGTAATGGTTTGAGTACTGGGAGCAGCATCCGGCTCTGCGCTAAAGCTCAGCGATGACTTGTCGAGAATGATAGAAGTTGGTACAGCTCCTGCAGCAAAAATCGGACTTACATAGTATCCGTTTTGATTAAACTGTCCATCGGTAGGCGCTAAAGATACTCCAGTTGTAAAAGTGTTATTGTTTAGTGGCAGTCCTGGCGCCGTTAGGTTACCCACAACCAAATCCGTATTGAAGAAAGCCGACGCTACTCCGTAACCTGTATTTATGCCCATATTGAAACAAGCAACAAATGCGGTAACACCAGGAGTATGCGAAACCGGCGTGTCAAAGAAAGCCTCTATCCAGCCACCAGCAGATGTGTCTATTCCCGTTTTGCTTGCTAACAGTGACCCCACTGCAAACCCAGCACTTTCTGCATAAAGACCAATCGAACAAGGTCCGGTATCCCCTGCTGGTCTCCAGAACTTTACCCCGATCACTTGTCCAGGCACGTCAGCAGTAAATGCACATCCGAATGTGTAGCTGTCGCTATCCGTAGCCGCGGTAACTACTTCTGTCGGAGTCGGATTTGCCGGGTATAGGTTTTGTATCGCACCACCAGCGGCCAACACGGTATATTGAACGCTTACCGTAACTGGCGAATTAGTAGCATTTGAGTCGGTTATGGTGATCGTACCGGTATAGGTGTCTTCGACCGATTGCGCTGCGCAAGAGACCGTCAACACCGTATCGTCGGTACCACTTGTAGGCGTCACCGTGAGCCATGCAGCATCATCCGAAACTGTAAAGGCCAAAGGCGTATCGCCAGGATTTGATACCGTGATAGTCTGAGTAGCAGGAGCAGCATCTGGCTCTGCGCTAAAGCTCAGCGATGTTTTATTAAGAACGATAGAAGTTGGTATAGCTCCCGTAACAAACCTCACGTCGACAAAGAATGCTGTACTCGTACTATTGGTCGGAAAACCCGGAGGATTAATAAGCCTGCCCCCTGTCGCATCAACATATAAGTTTTCGCCATTCGTAAAGAAAGGTGAACCATCAAAGTAGGCAATCTCATACACATACTCTCGGATCGGGCTAACACCGACAACATAATAAGTGCTTGGCACTATCGCAATTGGCCCAGCCAAGATTGCCTCGAACCAGCCTCCAGCTGACGTATCGCCAAACGTAGTCGATCCAAGTAACGTACCGCTTTCCGACCAAATGCTTCCAGTCAGCGTTACCCCGCTATCTGCACCAGTCGGTCGATACACGCGGATTGCAGTTACTTGCCCAGGAGTCGTAAAGGAATAGAACTGCATTCCAAGCGTGTAATCCATGCCATCGTTCCCTGTACTCGGTGGGGTCGGATCTCCAACCCAGAACACCTCGCCCGGTGAAGCAACTGCTACCGTATAAGTCACAGAGACCGTCTGAGGGCTATTGCTAGCATTCGGATCTGTGATTGTGATTGTGCCGGTGTAGGTGTCCTCAACAGACTGCGCAGCGCAAGATACCGTTAACACCTCGCCATTTGTACCGCTTGTGGGCGTCACCGTTAACCAAGCAGCGTCGTCGGACACCGTAAAGCTCAGAGGCGTCTCACCGCTGTTCGAGATTGTGATGGTCTGGGTATTGGGAGCGGCATCCGGCAGCGCACTGAAAGTCAGTGACGACTTATCAAGCCCGATAGTTGCTGGAGTGGGAGGAACCACTACCGGATTCACCTCGCGCCACACGCTCTCCCAAGAGGCCCCTACACCGGGCTCTGTACCGGCAGCCGCTATGTGCCCTGAGAGGGCCTCAAACGTCCTCCAGCGGTTGACCACGACCTCACCAGCCACATAGGTCGTCGCCGAAGCCCAGTCGCCCTGGAAGTCCTGGGAGTAGTCAAAGCTTCCGCTAACATTCGGCAGCGCTACGTCGCCAACACCGTAGTAGTTCAACGATACGGGCGCGGGCTCCGACAGCCCAGTCGCCAGTGTCGATGCTGCCACACCGACATCCGTCAGCAGGTTGACCGTCGCCTGCCGCGTCGTCACGTTCTCAACCGCTTGCCCAAGTTGATTGTTGCTAAGCCCCCAGATCCAGTCCATAGACGCAAACGAGACGTTGACGCCTTGGGTTGGCTCGTAGCGGGACACCACAATGCCCCAGTCCAGATTTCCGTTGCCGCCGTAGTCCTGCCCATTATCGTCGGCATAAGATCCGTTGATATTGATCAGGGTTGCTGCTGCACGCCCGACCCACATCTGAGATGGCGGTTCATAACTGTTCGCCTCGAAGCCAATATGCGCCGGCAACGTCGTGTTGGTGGACTCTACTGCTGTACCGCGCCACAGGGGATGCTGGCCGTAAGGATCGGTTGTGATGGTGGCGCTGTAGTTGAAAATGCCGTTCATGCGGAACAAAGTTCCGTGAATCTCACTCTCCGGCTTGCGCCCTGCCCACCGGGTATCACGCCACGTACCAGTCCAGCTTGTTGGGTCTAATGGCGTGCCGCCGACATGCCCGCCGGGGCCATCCATTGTGTCCTTGAAGCACTCGATGACGCGGCTGTTCAGATAGCGGATACGCCAGAAAATGTCATTGGCCGACATCCACAGGATATGCGTGCCCGCATTCTGCAGAGCAATTATCCGATCGCGCATGTTCTGCGACCAGTACTCGTCATGCCCCGCGTTGATTAGCACCTTTGGCGTGCCAATACCGCGATTGATGTCCAGATCGTAGCAGGTCACGTACTTAACGTTGTAGCCCTGTTCCTCTAGGAACGAAACCAATCCCAACTCATAGTTGTACGGATGATTAACTACGTTGTTTCGAGTAATAAGCGGTCGGTCAAACGATACCTGCGTGCTACGAGTAGTAATACTACCCAAATAACCGACACCGTAGAGGTCCGCACCACTCTCAATCGTCGTCTTATCGCCCATCGTGTTGAATGGGTTGTAAGCTGCGCCCCAGGTTGAATCCGAGACCTTCACCACGATGTCGGCAGGCCGAGCGTCCTCGCGTACAAAGAAAACGATGTTACTGAATGCAGTGAGCGCTGCATTGCGCACCACGGCGATATACATACCCGACACTGCATTTGCGGGCACGTCCCAGCTCGCCGTCACTGTCCAAGCGGCACAGGTTGTTGCCCCACTGGTATCCGGAATCGTGACAGCCGCCGGCTGGCTGGTGGGGGTGTTCAAGATCGTGGCGACCTTCCGGTAGACGCCGCCCCCGTAGTACCCGCACCGGAAGATTTCGATAGTCTGGCAGTCGCCGTGCACCTTGAAGTCGATAGTCTCACCAACGTTGACCGACTGCTCGGTGGCGAAGCCCTGGTTGGCGATGTCCCCGTAGTCGCTGGTGGTCAACGACATCACGTCAGCGCTGTTGAGGTTCTCGTCAACGATTGGGTTGGTACTGACAAAATGACCGACGGCTATTGTCTGCGGGCTATTGGTTGCCGCCGGATCCGTTACGGTAATCGTCGCGTTGTATGTGCCCTCATTTGCTTGTGCGGAGCAGCTGATCGTCAACTCGGTCCCGTCTGTACCGCTCGTCGGCGTCACAGTAAGCCACGCCGCGTCATCCGACACAGTAAAGCTTAATGGAGTAGTCCCTCCATTTGTTACCGTAATAGTTTGATTTGCTGGTGTGCCGTCCGGTTCAGAGAAAAACGCTAGTGACGACCTACTCAGAACGATAGTCGCCGGCTTCTCTTGCACATCGAACGTCACAGGCACAGTCACCGGGCTGTTGGAAGCCGATGCTGACGTGATCGTCACATCGTCGCTGTATGTGCCGGGGACACTCGTGTTTGGGCGCAATGTCACCGTCGCGCCGGACTGCGACACATTGAGCCAACCCGGACCTGCTGCCGTGAATGACATTGGAGCAGCAGGGCTTGCCGAGTTGGTGACAGTCAAAGTCTGTGCAACGGGAAGCCCATCCCCCTCGGTGATCTGCCCGAAATCCAACGACACGGGCGTAACAGCCAGGACTGGGGTCGCGTAGTAGGTCAGCTGCAGCGTGCCTGTGTAGGGGCTGTTCTCCGCACCTGCGGCTGTGATCGTGAACTCACCTTCATATGCGCCCGGCGCCAGTCCCGCACCCACCGGGTCCAGCGTCACGGTTACGCTCGTCTCACCCGTGCCGGATGTCGACGAAAAGCTCGCCCACGCGAGGCTTTCCGAGATGTTCCAGGCAAGAGGGTTAGCGTCCTCGTCGGTCGCGTTGATGGTGAGGGTCAGCGCGCCGGGGTTAGCACCCTCGGTCGAAGATGCCGACAAAATACCTGAAACGCGGATGCCAGTAAGCGGAGGCGGGGGCACATAATCAGCGCAAGACTTACAATAAACCGGGAAAGGCCCAGACTTGATATTGCCACCGCTCGTGAATTTCACGGCAGCATTCAACTCGTAACTTTCCGAATAATTACCGACGTCCACTTCCTGGAAGACATAAGCCGGGGGCGTAGTCGGCTTTTTAATCATCATCAGGCGATTTCGGCCGTCCCCAAGTGCAGTTAGCATCTCAGCATGTCCTTCCTCACATGCGTTCACGATGCCCGCCACCGAGTATGTCGCCGGCTGAGGCTGGCCGGAAGCCGACTCAGTTCCACAGAATGTAGAAAAGGCTATAGTCTCCGCAGAAGGTTGATCGTAGCTATAGCTGGTCAAGCACCATTTCGCCATATTGGCAGGCTTGAAGACCTTAAGCACCCCTTGAGTAGAAGCTGCTGGTTGTGCACTAGTATCTGCGCAATCCAACTCAAACGTTGTATCCGTGATGTTGCTGATTGGGAAATACATCCCATCAATTTCATCGAACCCCGTTTTGTCAATCATCACGATATCGCCTAAGGCGTAATTCGTGATATTCACAGGCGTCACTGTGGGCGGGTTCTCATTAGTAATGCTAACTACCGTGTCTACAAGGACCGGCTTGCTAAGCTGCTGGAGCCGAATTTCAAGGCCGCGGGTAGTTACTTTCATGAGATAGCTCTCTCAGAGACCTAAGCTATATTGCCCAGATAATCGGTCACATCTACCCACGCATTGTTGCGCATAGCGTAGAATCGCCCGTCCGATGGAGGAAGGACTAACCCGCGCGTGCCTTTACCGCGTGCCTTGGACATAGCCGTCGCATCATTTGCCTCGAAAAATGCCTTTAACGTAGCATTAGTAGTTTCTCGTGCCAGTTCTTCGACAGTGCCATAGAGCTTCTTGTACAACCCTGGAAGAAGCACGTCGATGTCGGTTCCGTCATCGCTGCGAAGGCGGATACCTTTTTCAATCTCTACGGCAGCAATGAAGCTCGCCCCGTGGCGCCCATCTTTACCGTCCTTGCCCGCAGGACCTTGCTTGCCCTCCTTGCCCCGCTGCACGATCATCTTAACGCGCCCATCGGGAAGCACGCCGAACAGGCTGCCGCCGTCGATGTAGAGGTCACCGCACTCCAGCGTGGTGGTGTCCTCCGGCTTCAGACCAATAAACTCTAGCCCCCAATGACCTACGCGCTTCCACGCATCGGACTTACGCGGAACATCCGCGGTGTCGCGCACGGCAACGTAGATCTTGCCCCAAGCTGTAGTGATGTACTCACCCTCGCGATAGACCTGCCCCTTGGCATAAGTCTTAATGTCAAAGCCAAGTCCATCTTTGCCCGCCGGCGGCTCAATCTTTGCAACCGCCTGCTCGATCCAACGCGTGGTGAGCTTCGCGATTTCTTCGGCGAGCAAGCCGCCGGGAGTTGTGGGGTCGTCAGGCATAGCGGGCAAACACGGCTTTGATTTCAGACATCTCGCGCTGACGAAGCTCCGCCATCGAGGCTTCGATTAAGGAGGCAACATCGGGGGTGGGACCTTCAGGGCCGCGCTCGCCCACGGGGCCACGTTCGCCACGGATGATAGTCAGAAATTGCTGGTCCTGCTTCAGCTCAGCGACCACCTCGTCACGGGAGACAGATTGACCAGGCTCACCGCGGAGATCAGCACCATGACGCTCAAACAACCTGTCCGCAACCATGTCAGGGTCAGCGTCCTTGCCGGGAGCGCCAGTATCACCGACTGCTCCCTGGGCACCTACCGGGCCTTGTTCACCACGGAGGCGGTCAGCATGTCGCAGGACGATGACGTTCGCTACGTCCTCAACATCGGGCGAGACACCGTCTTTACCGGGCGGGCCAGGTGTGCGCTCCAACTGCAGAAGCCTTCCACGTAGCTCGGCGATTTCCTCACCCCGGTCCTCGGGCACGGCGCGGAGCTTAGCGCTTAGCGCTTCGTAGCGGTGGTTCAGGTCGTCAATACGAGCTAGCAAATCGCTACGGGTTTTCTCGAACTCCTTGCCGTGGAGATCTTTCAGCTCAAGGATCTGCTCTTTCAAAGACCACAAATCGGTGTTGATCTGCTCACGCTGCTCGCGGAGGATCTCTCCCGTCGCTTGGACCAGATGCCGAGTATCGAAGTCGCTCATGCTGCAAGTCCCATGCTGTGCAGTAGCGCGGCCTTGGCGCTAGCGTTCTTTTGAGCTTCCACCAAAAAGTGCCGCTGTGTGTCTTCTTCGGATGACTTGGCAGGCGGTGCTGACTCAGGCGCGGAAGGAGCTGGTGGCGCTTCCGGCATCTTCCCGACCTGCGACAGTGGCACGACCTGCTGCTGAACCCTTGGCTCCTCACCAAACTCGACAGCGGGCAATCGCTCACGTCGCCGCGCCTCATTCGGGGACATGAGCCCAGTAGTGATCGCGTTGCCGAGAGATTTGATTCGTCCTTCAAAGTCGGTCCGAAGCAGAGCTTCAGTATCGAAGTCCATCATCTCGTTTGGCGGAAGGCGGAACAGACGTCCAAACGCCTGCTCGATATGCGTCATCAAGAAGCCGAGCCCGGTCGAAAGCCACTGGTTAATGAGCTGCTCGACGTTGTTGTAGGTCGCCTTCGTGTAGTCGCCGATCAGGGCCAGCGGGACGCGGTAGACGCGAGCGATGTCCTCGATGGACATCCGATATACCTCGATCAGCTGGGAATCCTGGCTGGAGATCGTCATCGGGTTCCACTTCAACCCCCAGCTGAGTACCGGCACCTCGCCCGCCGCCAGCCCGCGGCTCTTCTCGTACCAGGCTTTCCGCAGCGCATCCATCTGCTCCTTGGTCAGCTTCTCATCCGTGGTCAATACACCGCTCGGCCGGCTCATGTTTGAG
>Ga0316576_10000822_pt1 | contig 15707 bp, 14 predicted proteins | sample S0NA_FD_203075 | JGI IMG/M metagenome (GOLD analysis project Ga0316576, IMG submission 203075) | Rhizosphere microbial communities from salt marsh grasses in Alabama, United States - S0-2_050615r3r5 | ecosystem: Host-associated > Plants > Roots > Rhizosphere | place: USA: Alabama | collected... | reverse complement strand
CCAGCAGAATCTGCAACCCGTCCAGGGTATAAAACTCCCGAAAGTCGGTGGTGGTCCGGATACCCACTTCACGGGCATACTGAAGACCCTCCGCCTCGGGATTGATGTCGGCCACCCCCAGGATGTCCGGCGGTCGCTCCATGAAAGCCGTGTCGAACAGGTACCCTAGAAGGATCCTGCAAAATCGGCCGCCGCCGATGATGGCGAACTTGGATTTCAGGATATGCAAGGGCATTGCGGTCCCCCTTCCCTGCGGGAAGGCCTAGCCGTTTAAAACATCACCAGCGTAACGATCACCAGACTCGGCAGCAGAAAAATCACCGCATATTTAAAAATATAACCAAAAAAGCTCGGCATGGGAGTGCCCAGCTCCTCCGATATGGAGCGCACCATGAAATTCGGGGCATTGCCGATATAACTGAAGGCTCCGAAAAACACCGCGCCGCAGGAAATTGCCTCTAAAAAGATGGGGTTGTCCGTTGTAAGCAGCGCCACCGCCTGGGTTTCGGCCATGCCGGGATAAAAGCTCCCCAAGGCCGTATTGAAAAACGTGAGATAGGTCGGGGCATTGTCGAGAAAGCTTGAAAGCAAGCCCGCCACCCAGAAATAATGTGCCGGTTCTTTGACCCCATTGACCAGAAACGATAGCGCCCCCTGGGAACCCGCTTTTAGAATGAGCAGGCATGGGATCATGGTCACGAAGATGCCGATGAATAAAAAGGCGACTTCGATAATTGGAAACCAGGAGAAGTTGTTGTCCTCCCGGAGTTGGGCCGGGGTCACAACCAGTGACAGGATGCCGAGGGACACCAGCAGGGCGTCCCGCACCCAGTCCTGCACCGCCCGGTGGACACCGAGAACGCTGATTTCTCCCCAATCGAGAATTCCGCTCATCAACACTGTCAGAACCACGCCGGCCAGGATAAAGAAATTAGGGAGGCCCTCCAACTTGAGGGGTACCGCCGTGCCGACGGGCCGCCGCTCGGCAACCTTTTCTTTTCGGTAGTGATAGCTGTCCAGAACAAAATAGAAGATCAGTAAAATAACGGCCATTATCAGTGTGTGGGGCAAAGCCTTGAAGGTCCAGAAAAAGGGCACGCCGTGCAGATAACCGAGGAAAAGGGGGGGATCGCCCAGGGGCGTCAGGGCGCCGCCGATATTGGCCACCAAAAAGATGAAAAACACCACCATGAAGGTGCGGTTTTTGCGGTGCCGGTTGGCATTCAGCAAGGGACGAATCAACAGCATGGCAGCCCCGGTGGTGCCCATCCATGAAGCCATGGCCGTGCCAACGGTCAACAGCAAGGTATTGACCAGTGGTGTCCCTCCAAGGGTACCACGCAGTAGAATACCCCCGGAAACCGTATACAGGGACCACAGGAGAATGATGAAGGGAACGTAGTCCGCCAGCAGGATGTGCAAAATCTCGTGCAGGGCTGTTCCCTTGAAGGCCATCAAAAAGGGGATGCCCAGCGTAGTGGCCCAAAAAAGGGCGATCTTGCCGAAGTGATGATGCCAGAACTGGGGGGCAATGAGGGGCCAAAAGGCGATTGAAAGCAGCATGCCGGCAAAAGGCAGACAGCTCCATAAGGGAAGAACCTTCCCCAAATCCATGTGCTCCCCTGCAGGGCTTGGTTCGCCCTCCGGGGCGTGTTCGGTGGCGGCAAGGACCGACACCACCCGGTTGCCTGGATCTGTCGTCGTCGTCAGGTCCAGGCCAAGCAGTATAACAGCCCCAAGGCCTAACAGGAGGATGATGCGCAAAGATCCCTTACCAACCCTTAAACCCATTGACGAAACTCCCTTTAGGTCGTCGGGCGAATGGACAGTGCGGAGTGCTGATGGGACGACCGCCGCCCGGTGTTCTGCCATTGGGATGGAATTGCGTTATGATCGGGGCATCGGCAACACGGGGGTAATGCCCGGGGTGCCGAATCGATTACGGTGCGACGGTTTATAGGCCGTCGTTGGTACTAAGGGTTTTACGGCAATCCGCTGCTCTGCGGGAAGTGGTTCTGGAAGCCGTGCTCATCCCAGGGGGCGGATCGGCCGGCAAGTGAGACCATTAAGGCATTGCTTTTGGTATTGAGTATAGCAGAAAATGGACGACGCGACAAAGGGCGTTTTTGGAGAAAAGGACCCATCGCAACCGCATTCAAAAGCGATTTTCAGATTCCTGAAGGGTCGATCCAATGACAATCGGCCCTCCCTGCGCCTTGCCTTAGCCATCCAGGCACTTCAACCCGATTGAATAATGGCAGGCCATGCTTTCCGCAACCTCATCCGGCGGCTGCCCGGCGGTAGCCTGGGTCGACCACATTCGGGAACATCTCCAGGTTGGTGTGGGGTAGAAAAAGAGCTGATGTAAATTCATCCATATAGCGCGGATTGCTGGAGAAATCGATATAGGTCATGGCGTTGCAGATTTCCTGCGCCTCCCTGCGATAGTCTTCGGACAGCAGGGCCATATAGGCCCCGGCAATCGAACTGTTGCCGAGGTAGGCAAACGTATCGCGGTCGATGTCCGGCAAGAGGCCGATATGGATCGCTTTTTCAATATTGAGATACTGCCCGAACCCACCGGTTATCACCATGCGTTCGACCATCGTAAAATCCAGGCCGGCCTCGGCGAGCAGGGTCGTAAAACCGGCATAAACCGCCCCCTTGCTGTAGATCAGGTTTCTCAGGTCGGACTCCGTGAAAACGATATCCTCTTTCATCGGGGTCTGCTCGGCAAACGCCAGGACGTAGGCTGGTTCGTCGTTGACGGTAACGATCCGGGGATGGTTCAGGTCCATGCGGAAATGACCGCTGCGGTCAATGATGCCCGCCTTCAGGAGCTCCGCAATCAGATCGATCATCCCGGACCCGCAGATGCCGCGGGGCGGCTGATCCCCCACCGTAGCACTTTCAGGTTCCAACGTTGCAGGATCGATCGTCAGTTTTTCGATGGCGCCGTCCTCCGCCCGCATCCCCCAGCGGATGCCGCCCCCTTCAAAAGCCGGTCCGGCGCTGCAGGCCGCCGTCATCATCCAATCCTTGTTGCCCAGCACGATTTCGCCATTGGTCCCCACATCGATGAAAAGCGTCAATGGGTCTTTGCGGTGCAGGCCCGTGTGCAACAGGCCGGAAACGATATCGCCGCCCACATAGCTCGCCGGACCGGGCATGATAAATACCGCGGCGATCGGGTTGGCGGTCAGGCCGACGTCGCCGGCCTTGAGAATCGGGAATTCCGTCACGGTGGGGATATAGGGTTCCCGGCGGATGTAATGGGGTTCGATCTCAAGCAGCAAATGGGCCATGGTGGTGTTGCCCGAAACAACCACGTTCTTGACCTGCTCGGCCATGGCGCCGGCGCCGTCCAGGGCCTCGTCGATCAGGTTGTTGATGGTTGCCAACGCCATGCCACTGAGTTTCTTGACGCCGTTTTTCTCGGCGCAGACCATCCGGTTGATGACATCGTCGCCGCAGGCGGCCTGTTGATTGTGCCCGGATGCCGCGGCCAAAATGGTGCCGTCCGACATGTCCACCAGGTAGACGACAATGGAAGTCGTTCCCACATCGATCGCCACACCCAGGGAGGGCGGCGCACCGTTGCCAGGGTGGACGGCCAGGATTTCGTTGGAACATTTGCGTTGCACCACGGCCGCCGTGACCTTCCAGTTCTCCTCACGCATGGATGCCGCCAGCTGCTGCATGACCGGCAGACCGACATTGAGGCGGTCGATGTCGCAGTTCTCTTTCTTCAACCCCCGTTTAAGGCGGTCCAGGTCACTCACGGCGTCTTCCAGCGTCGGCGGGTCCAGCACCAGCGGGATCTCTTTGAGCATCGGTTCAGGCCGCGCCACGAGCCCTTTGAGCTGAGCCGTGACCTCCCGCCCCATACCGGCCACTTTGAGTTTGCGCTGCTGGGCCTCCTCGGGAATACGTACGGTGGTATCCCCGAACACCTTGCTGAGACATGCCAGGATATAACCTTTCCGCTTCTCCTCTTCGGTCAGCAGGGGCGTTGGGGTGACGACCGCATCACCGGAAGTGACGACCAGGCGACATTTTCCGCAGGCGCCCTTGCCGTTGCAGGACGCATTCAGGTGCACCCCGGCCAGGCGGGCGGCCTTCAAAAAAGTCGTGCCCTCAGGCACGCGAATCGCCTTGCTATCGGGCTCAAAAACAATCGTATGTTCCGGGCGCTTTTTTGGGGATGCTTCCGGAGTCACCTCGGCATCGAGCCCTTCCTTCTTTTTGGTCATGAACCATACGGGGCAGGATTCGCGAAACTTGCAATAGAGCTCCGGATCGCGGCATTGTAAGCATTCCTCGCACTGATAGATGTTGTGTTTCATGCAGATGTAACTGGTTTGACGTTCCATGTGATTGATGCAGGTTCCCATTACCCTTCCTTTTCAGATCGCGTTTAGGCCTCCGGGGGGGTGATCGGTCACCCCCTGATCGTCTCTCCCTGCGCTTGCTTCGCACGCCTCGGCCGTCTCTGTGTCGAAGGTCCCTGAGTGGGCATTCGATCAGGACGATGACCGCTGCGGCGCACCATTCGACCGCATTCACTGCCGCTCCGGGCACCGTGGTGTATCTTCAAGCCAGGGCCTGGTCCAGCACCCGGTTCAGGGTTTCGGCTTTCTGCAACCCCACCAGTCGGTTTACTTCTTGGCCATCTTTGAAGACAACCAGCGTTGGAATGCTTTGAATCCCCATATGCATTGCCACATCGCCGTTTTCGTCAATATTCATTTTGGCGATATTGGCTCTGCCATTGTAGCGTTTATCCAATGCCAGCAGGATCGGCTCCTGGGCGCGGCAGGGCCCGCACCAGGGTGCATTGAAATCAACCAACGTCACGCCGTCCCGGATCACATTTTCCAAATCATTACGGGAGTTCAACTCTTTTTCAGCCATCTGGGTTCTCCACCATCTCTTCTCGTTAGAAAAAGGCCGCTATCTCTCGACAGCGACCTGGGGTCTGCCTACGATAAAAGACGACATACTTGTTCATCCACCGAAATTACCTGCTCCGAGCCCCCGCATGGCTTCTTCGGTGCTGACCCGAAGGGTCGAAATGGCCGCATCGAAGGCTTTGCGTTCCGTCAGGATATCGTCCATACAGGTCTCGGGGCGGCAATTTTCCCTGATCTGCTCGATCCGGTCGTCCATTTCACCGATCAGCATATGCAAATCTTCGATGTTGGGCCGAATCTTCTCCCTTTCGCCACCCGGCAGTTGTTCCATCTTACGGGTGATGTCGTAAACGATCGCCTTCCACCCGGTCAGTTCCATCTCCATTGTTTTGCAGCAGTTTTTGGCAAGCATGATTTTCTCCTCCTTTTGGGGTTCATGGTCATCGTCGGCTACATCGCATTAGATTCGATGCAATAACGATCTATATGAACCCTTATTACAATATCGATGCCAAGCCAGGGCTCCCGAAACAAAATTCATACAACCTATTGTTATAATTATTTATTTTTAATATACAAAGATTCCACAGCGCAATTTGGAGAGGCCATCACCCCAAAGCTACGTTACCTAAGGTAACGATACTGGACCAAAAGTAACGGAAGGTAACGGATTGGAACAAACGGAAACAGCATGTGAGATGATGGGGCTTTCAGCTCAAATTCGAATCTTATTTGATCAAGGAAAATTCACATTGGAATGCCTGAAGCCATCCGCTTACAATTTGACTATCGACCGGAAGCGGTTTCAATGCCTATGAACACCCCAAAGATCTGTTCAACCGTGTCCTATGGCTGGTGATTCGAAATCCCACAGGGGTAGAATCAATGATCAGCGGCTGGACTCTTTGCAGCAAATCGCGATCGATAATGTAATCATAACCGCCCACAACAAAGGTGACATCGGTATCGATAGGCTCATCCAGAGCCAAACCGAGCTCGGGCGGGCCTCAACCACCAGTATCAAAAAAGATGCGGATAGGGGCAACCTCGCGGCTTTGAAAGTAGGCGGCAATTCGCTGCTGGGCCGATGCACTGACTTGAAACATGCCTATCTCCTTTTGCGATTTCTCTTTTGGGTTGTCCTCTGAAGACCGGCCTGCAAAAACGTGGGATACAACACTGACAGGCGCAAACACGTAAAATGCCGACCCGGGGCACCCGCTATTCCGTGTCCACGGCACCTAATCCATCCATTCGTGCGCTTCGTCCATGCAATCGCTGCAACCGATTTCAAGGTAATGGCGCACCCTCCCCAAGAACTGCTCGAAAACCATCATCCACTGGGTTTCGTTGGTATATTGGGCGGCCACCGTCCCGGTTAAAAAGGCCGCAAACCGCAGGGCATACTGTTTGTCGCTTTCGATGGAGGACGCCTTGGCGGCTGCCATGCGACAGGCCAAACGGGCAATCTTCCGGGCGCCCCTGGCATCGAGTTCGATGGTTTCGGCACTGAACGGCAGGCGGAACGGCACCGGTTCGGCGTTTTCCCGGGCGGGTTGTTTTGCTTCGTGTTCCATGGTGGGTTTCTCCGATGAATGCATTTCTATGAAAAAATCGATACCGCCGACAGGGAATGAAGGGACGACCGTTTATCCCGTGCAGCGGACATGGACGCTTCACTCGGGAGGCGGACGACCATCACCGGTCGATGGCTCTGACGGATAACGTCACGGGTGGTGCTCCCGATCATCTTCTCCTCGAATTTCGCGTGGCCGTGCGTCCCCATGATAATGAGATTGAAATCCCCCTCCTCGGCAGTCGCCAGAATCTGCTGTGCCGGATTGCCGACCTTGACGATCACCTTGTCGTCGGTCAAGGGGCACGTGGGCATATCACGCCGCACTTGGCGCGAGGTTTCGCTGATGCGCTGATGGATGGCGGCCCGCGCCTTGGCCAAACTGTCGGTATGAAATTTCTTCCAGGCCTCCTTTCCCATATGATCCGCCAGGTTGATGCCAGCTTCGGCGGAGAGGGTCTGGACCACATCGGGGATCACATGCAGCAACGTCACCTCGGCATGATAGGTATGCCCCAGCCCGCAGGCATAACGCGCGGCATGGCGCGCCGTTTCCGAAAGATCCGTCACATAGAGAATCTTTTGAATCTCCGGAACAGGAACAGGAACGGGGGTAACGAATTTCTTTGGTTTCGGCGGCATTGGCGGCAGTTTGGCAATCGGGAGGCCGGTTTTCGCGCCGGCAGGTGTCCGTCGCACAAAAACCCCGGTATCAGTCTTGCCGAAAATCAAGTCCACCATCCTTACATACCAGGCCGCCGATTGAATCTGAATGACATAGGCCAGGGCGATCAGCAGGGCAATGGTAAGCCCCGCCTGGCCGAAAGCCGTCATGGCAATCGCCAGGGCGATCGACAGATCCCGCATGACGACGCCGAACACCATGGCCACCGCATCTTCGCGTTTGAAAAATATTCTTCCGATAACGGACAGAAACCCGTAGGAGATGATATAAAAAGCCGCCAGCGGCAACAGAATCGCGGCAATATCGCCGGGATTGGCGATGATGCCCTTGGCTTTCAGGGCCATGGCCAGAAAGGCGATCAGCGTCACCCCCAAAGCGGAAAAGGGCGGAAATTTCGGTTTGAGGCGTTGGTTCCAGATCTGCGTGCCAAATCGCTTTTTAGCAGCAATCTGGGTCAGGAGTCCGGCCGCCAGGGGCACAAACACGAAAAGGACAATCTGTCGGAACATGTGGAGCATATCCACGTCGATGGTGGCCCCCATGAAGATCTTGGTGTAAACGGGCGCGGCCAGGGCACCGAGCACCAGGCCGAAGATCACCATTTTGATGGCGGCTTCCTTGTTGCCTTTCGCAAAGCCGGTCCAGGAAATGGTCATGCCCGAAGTCGGCAATACGCCGATCAAAAACAAGCCTACGGCCCACAGTCCGAATTTTTGCGCTTCACCGCCAAAAAACAGTTTGCCGGTGTAAAAGGCCAGCAGCGGAATCAGGATGAAATTGATCAGTTGGGTGGTCATTTGCAGCTTGAGGTCGCGCCCCTTGAACATGTTCTGAACGTTCAAGGTCACCATCATGGGATAGACCATGATGAAGGTCACCGGAATGATGAAACGCTTGAGGGGGCCGGCATCGAAAAAATAACCGAACAACAGACCACAGGTCATGGCAACAGGAATGGACCAGACGAGATTTTTTTGTAAAAACGAAAGAGCTTTCAGCATAATGTTCTCCTTGTTGCAGTCCCATCGGCAGGGACCGCATGAAGCGCCGCATTAGCCATGACTGGCACACAGCGGAACATCCGGTGTTAAACCCGGTGTAGTTTGCAGAGGGGTGTCTACTTCCCGGGGCGTTTGATCGACAGGGTGGCAATTCTCGATGTAATGCTCGGCACCGACGGCAGCGATGGCGGCATCGCCCACGGCCGTGGCGACCTGCCGTAGAGGGGTTACACGCACATCGCCGGCGGCGAACACCCCCGGAACCGTCGTCTCGAGATTGTTGTCGGTGACGACGAATCCATTTTGATCCAGCTGGAGGCTGCCGTTAAGAAAATTGCTGTTGGGCAGAATGCCGATCCAGATAAAACAGCCGTCTGTTTGAAGCGTCCGCACGCGCGACGTTTTGACATTGCGAACGGCAACTGCTTCGACGTTGAAGAACCCGCTGATTTCCTCCGGCACGGAATCCCACAAAATTTCGATGTTGGATGTCTTGAACAGCCGTTCCTGCAGTATTTTGGCCGCCCGCAGACGATCGCGACGATGAATCAGGTATACCTTTCGCGCAAACTTGGCCAGGTATAGACTCTCCTGCACGGCCGTATCGCCGCCTCCCACCGCCACGGCCACCCGATCCTTGAAAAAGGGCGCGTCGCACGTGGCGCAGGTGGATACGCCTTTGCCGAAAAAGCGCTTTTCCCCGGGAATGCCCAGTTGACGCGGACGAGCTCCGGTGGCAATGATAATGCTGCGTGCGGTAATGGTTTTGTCGGTGAGGTGCAGCCGTTTAATGGGGCGGGAAGGATCCAGAGAGACCACTTCGTTGATTTCGCTTTGAAGACCGAATTTAAGGGCCTGTTCGCGCATTTTTTGGACCAGGTCGGCACCCGTGAGTCCTTCGGGAAAACCCGGATAGTTCTCCATCCAGTCCGTCAGCAGAATCTGACCCCCCGGGGCCGCTTTTTCGATCATCACGGTCTTTAACATCGCCCGTGAGGCATACATGCCGGCAGTCAGGCCGGCCGGCCCGCCGCCAATGATAACGACATCATAATCAGCGCTTTGCATCTTTTTCTCCCCTGGGAAAAGGCCAACCCGCGTCACACCGGCTAGCCTGTTACAGGATTACGGAGGATACGCATTACACGTTTCGTGCCATTTTCCTGAAACCTCGCAACAAATTGTAATCACACTGAATTTTATCGATGTTGACAACACGGGGAATCGGCTGTAAAGCTTAGAGGTAACGATCGGTAACGTTAATGTAACACTAAACACGCTTCAGGGAACGCTACCCCATGGAACCCAAGACCCACGCCATCTGGAACGCCCGTTTTTTCAACATGATTGTCAATTCCATGGCCGACGGTGTCTTTACGATGGACGCCTTGGGGCGAATTTCTTCCTGGAATCCCGCCATGGAGCGCATCAGCGGCTATACGGCCGAGGAAGCCCTGGGCAAGACATGCGGGCTGCTCCAGTGCAGCCGTTGCTTCGGGCAGGAGTGCCCCGCGGATATCCACAAGTGCCAGATTGTCGAACAGGGGGTTTCCGAAGCCAAGGAATGCCGGCTGCGACATAAGGCCGGGCATGATGTGGAAGTCATCAAAAATGCCAATGTCGTTCGGGATGAGCAGGGCACCATCATCGGCATCGTTGAAACCGTTACGGATTTGACGGAACTGAGTAGCGCGCGGCAGAAGGCCAAGGAGGCGGCCCTGCGCTTGGCGGAAATCCACCGGATGGACAATATCATCGGCAAAAGCCCCGCTATGCGGCAGGTGTTTCAAAATGTCATGGCGGCAGCCTCCAGTGAAGCTACCATCCTGGTGCATGGTGAAAGCGGCACCGGGAAAGAACTCGTGGCCGGTGCGATCCATTTCAACAGCGAGCGCAAGCATGCGCCGCTCGTCACGGTAAACTGCAGCGCACTTTCGGAAACGCTTCTGGAGAGTGAACTTTTCGGCCATGTCAAAGGGGCCTACACCGGCGCTGTGCGCGACCGCATCGGACGCTTCGAGGAGGCCGAAGGCGGCACTGTGTTTCTGGATGAAATCGGCGAGCTGAGCCCGTTTATCCAGGTCAAACTTTTACGGGTATTGCAGGAAAGGGAAATTGAGCGCGTCGGGGAATCGCGCAAGCGAAAAATCGATATCCGCATTATTACCGCCACCCACCAAAATCTCTACACGAGGGTTCAGGAAGGAAGCTTTCGCGAGGATCTCTACTACCGCCTGAAGGTATTTCCGATTCGCTTGCCGCCGCTTCGGGAACGGCGGGAAGACATCCCCCTGCTGGTCAATCACTTCATCAGCAGCATGAACGAGAAGACCGGCAAAATGGTCCGGAACCTGTCGCGCAAGGCCATGCGCACCCTGATGGATTATCACTGGCCGGGCAATGTCCGGGAACTGGAGAATGCCATCGAGCATGCTTTCGTGCTCTGCAACCGCCAGCAGATCGAATTTGAAGATCTTCCGATTGAAATCCGCCAGCCACCCGGCTACGGTGCATGCGAAATGCCGGCCCATTCTGCGCCGACCGGATTAACCGGACGCAAACGGCTGACCCGGGAAACCCTTATCGACGTGCTGGAAGAATGCGGCTGGAACAAGGCCGAGGTTGGCCGGCGGGTTGGCTTGAGCCGCACGGCCATTTGGAAATACATGAAAAAGTGGGATATTCCGCTTCAGCCCGAAGAATAACCCTGGGTTGCGCCGCGACCGCGCCTGGCCCGGTAAAGTATCCATTTATCGGACGAAAAAGCGCTTTTGCAATGCCTTCTGGCATTTCTTTCAGAATTCTATGGAACAAGCCAGAGCGCGCGATCCGTTATCCTCTGGGTTACATACCGGGAAACACTTCCAAAGTAGTGCGCACGGTCTGCGCCCCGCCTGCCGACAACCACTGTGCCGAACTTTCCCTTATCCGCTTCGGCGAGGATCATCTTGCCAACGCTGGTCTTTCGTTTAGGCTTCGTTATGATGTCGACGCGATCAGCGGAGATACCGACGTCCTTTAACTTCTGTTCTGCCGCGACAAAGAATTCCCCCATCATTCGCTTCGTGCTCTTTGCCACAATAGCTTGAATATCCAGATCATCCTTAGCGTAAGAAAGGGCATCGATGTGCTCTGCCTTCTGGGACACATGGAACAGGCAATACGTTGTCTCTGCATTTTCGAAGAGCATAGACCCGACATGATCAAGCGCGCGATACGAACTTTCGGAGCCGTCAACCGCCACCAGGACCCTTTGCGAGGTCACCTTTCCGTCCACCATCCACACCGGGACCGCGTCGGCCTTTTCCAGCAAATCCGCACTGGTGCTGCCCATAAAGGTCTTTTGGATCCGCGATAGCCCCCTTCGGCCCACCACGATGGCGTCATAAAGGCCTTTTCGTGCATATTCCAGGATATCCTGGGATCGTCCCAGCATCCTTTGCGGGGCAACCATTTCGATGCGTTTCTTGGGAACCCCCATTTTGATCATCCGCTTTCTCTGCTTTTCAACGAGCATTTGGGCTTCCGCTGTGTTTTTTGTGATGACCTTTTTTAAGCTGGCATAGGCTTTTGAATCGGTTCGGGCCTCTTGCACAAGGTATTGTGAAATCATCGGTTGCTCGTGAAAAAGGGTAAAGGTGACATTTTTTGAACCACTGAACATTTGGGTTGCATAGCGCAATGATTGATTCGAGTGGATCGAATCATCGACGGCCATCAGGATTCTTTTCTCCATGATATTGCCTCCTTTTCTGATGAAACGGCAATTCCCTGGTTTTGGACCACACCTCCTCTCGCCCCTGGATCAAATCAAATACCCGTTCTGTTCGTTATAAAAGCATCCATCGTGCCATGAACAAGCGTTTTAAAACGCTGGCGGCGGCGGATCAGGCATTATTCCACCACCCACACCGTGCAGTCGCGCGCATGGTTGACGATCTTGCTGGAGACACTGCCGAAGAGGAATTCTTCGCTTCGTGAAAGCCCCTGTCGGCCAACCACAATGGTGCTGCATTTTGTTTGGTTTAGTTCCGTTAGAATGCATTTCGCAAGGGAAGGACAGTAGCGGAGAGTGGAACGAACCGACACATCCGCCGGATCGAAGCCCTCAGCGATCAGAAGCTGTCGATAATCCTTAAGCATGGCATCGACTTGCAGCATATACTCAGCGAGCCATTTGTCTTTGTCGGCCGAGGTGGGAAAATAATCTTCTTCCGGTTGACGAATGACATGCAGGATCAGCACTTTAAAACCGCTTATGCCGGAAAGTAACTGGCTGACATATAATACCGCCCGGCGGGCATTTTCCGACTCGTCCACGGCAATCAGGATCTTTTTGTTGAAACTCGTCTCATCATGGATCATTTTTAGTCGCCTCCGGCTTAGGCGTCATTGCGGTCGATGTGAGATATGCTTCCAAATCATGCAACAACTGCACCGTATTTTCATAAAACCAATTGGCGCCTTTGGAAAAGTGCATCAAAATCCGGTTGAGGTCTTCAGGGATGTATGGGTAAATTTTTCTTAGGTTGGCAACGCGGTTGTTAAACACGATATTCAAATCTTCATCGGTTAGCGTATATAAAGCAGGGTTGCCCTGCTCCTTTAGCGCTGGCAGCAGGACGTCTCCCATACCCACCAAATATACCAATACATTCCCCAGGCCGAACAGATCATAGCCGTATAGGTTCTCCCGGTGACGGTAATTGAAGTCAAAATCGATCCATCGGTACCGCCCGTTATGGCGGTCTATTAGAATATGATCGCGCCGAATGTCACCGTGCTTTTCGCCATGTTCGTGAAGAAAACGAATCGCCCCGAGGCATTCCATAAAGTTGTTTAGAATGCCGGGCAAGCGCTCGTAAAAATAAGCCTGATGGTCCAGCCCGATCTTTTCGATAAAAGCATAAAGTGTTTGGCCCTGGATAAAATCGAGCACGCGAATAAGGTTTCCCGCTTGATCCATTGTGGCATAGCCGTGCATGAAGTTCTTGTGGCCGGCGACCAGATCCAGAATACGCGCCTCTTTTTTGGGGCTGCGAAAACACTCGAAGGCGATGCCGCCAATATGACTCGTAAATTTTTCATAAAAAACCAGCTTGAGAATCTTTGGGTCTCCGTCTTGCAGATCAATGGCGCGCTTCACCCAGAATTTGATATCGTCGTCAACACCAAACCGCCCTTCTTTGGCATTATGGCGAATGAGATAAGGGTGACCGTTTAGGACAACCACATCACCATAATCCACCTGAAAAAAATCCGTGGTGTCCGTATGGATTCGAAATCGTAGAACGCCATGGGTGGGAGGCAACCACCGGGAAGCCATTTGTCGAAGGTCTTCTTGAGAGGGAGACGCTGTCATTGCGACGGTGCCTTACGCTGTGCGCTGACCCTTTTCCACCCAATAAGCCGTAAGGCGTTATAGCGCCCGCCGACCTGCCGGACCATCAGGTTTGATCCCCAGGTGGGACAAGGACTTGCCGCTGGCAATCAATGGCGCCACGCCCCGGGCGATCATGAACCTGCGCTGATCAATTTCGGGAACGTTTGTTTGGCTACCCTTGCACGCCGTTTTCTTGCAGCTTTAGCGCTTGCTCGGCCAGCAGCATTTTAAAACGGTCGAGACTAATGGGATAGGGAATGATGGGAATCCCCATCCAGTCGGAGTATTCCAGAAACCCTTCCGGGTCTTCCGCCATATAGGTTTCCAGATAACCCGTGCCGTCCAGCACAATCGCGCCCCCGGTGTGCTTCGGGAAGTTTTCATTGGCCAAGCCCTTGTCCCATCCCTTGAAGACATCTTTGCGGAATTTGATCCAGCCGGCGGTCATCCACCAGACCGGTTCGCCACCGGCCATTTCCTGGGCGATACGGTTTCGTTCATGTTCGTCGGCCAGCATGTCCATGCAGTGGGTGGCCTTGATGCGGGCGACCCCCCGGCCCTGCTCGTCAATGATGGTCTGCATCAACCGGGTCGGCTCGTCCACATTGACGTAGCAAAATTTCCCGCCGTAGACGACGATGACCTTGCCGTGCTTTTCCTTGGCCTTACTGACCAGCCGCACCAGTTGACGTTCCATCTCGGGAATATCCTGGTGCAGTCCCGGTGTGGTGTAATAGATTTGAGGGGTATCCAAAAAGCCTTCCGCCTTCAAATAATTTAATTCCAGACTCAACGTCCCACAGGAGACAATGCCGATACCTGAAAATGATATTTCAGCCATGATAATCCTCGTGCCGCAGCGTAGTGGTTAGGAGCGCCCGCATTCCCAAAAAGGTTTATGACACAATAAATACAAAATCGGTGCCAACTAGGCCTGCACTCGCACGACGAAAATTTCGCCTAAAATGAAGGGGGCGCCCAAGGGGATATTGACGATACAGGACGCAAATGATGTGAAGCGTTTCCGCCTATGAGGGAGGGTTCGGCCAAAAGGTAACGTTTAGTAACGTTCCCTTTACGGTGATGTTCATACAAAAAATGATGTCATTGGGATGCTGTATATCGAAGGCACGGCCTTCGATGATTAAAAAGCTACATGGGGTCGGCTTAGGCAATACGCGGTCTAACGAATCGATGCGACGCAACCCGTCTCATCCGGTGAATTTCACCACCACACACGTGACGTCGTCGGAGCGGCCGCTGCCGGCCTGAAACGACTCCACCGCATCCATCACCGCGGTCGCGATCATCTTGGCATCGGCGCCGGCATTCTCCCTTAAAATCTGCTTAATACGCGTTTTACCAAAAAACGCGCCCTTGGCATCCTGCGCTTCCCATATGCCGTCGGTTCCCAGGAAAAAAATCTGCCCCGGGAGGAAGGGATGACTTTCCTCCAGATAGACCTCCGCCTTGTTGATACCAAATGGCAGCCCCTTGCCCACCCCCTTCAGGGTAGTAAACGCATCGGTGGCTGGATCGTACAAGAGGGCCGGATCGTGGCCCGCGCGGATCCATTGAATGCGACGTCGGACCCGATCCAAACGGGCCAGAAAAAGCGTCACGAAGTTGCCGGAAACCTCCACATCCTCGGAAAAAACAGCATTGGCGCTCTCGGCGATAGCGCTCATCGTTCCTGACATCCGGGCGCGCATGCGCAGCGCCGAACGCACCGACGCCATCAGGAGCGCCGAGGAAATGCCGTGTCCCGAAACGTCGCCGATGGCGACGCACAAGCGTCCCTTGTCCGCCTCGTCACAGAGGAAATCATAGTAATCCCCTCCCGCCAGATTGCTGTAGAGCGTCAAACCGAAAATGTCGAAACCGTCGATGCGGGGCGGGCGGGGCAACAAATGGGTCTGAATTTCAGAGGCCAGTTCAATGGAGCGTCGCATGGCATAGGCCTGCGACAACTCCGGGCCGATTCGGTTGAAAACATTGCCCAACTCCCCGATCTCATCGTTCGAATCGACGGCAACCCGGGCTTGCAGATCGCCCCCGGCCAGTTGCCGGGCCGCGCGCGTCAGCCTCTCCAGCGGTTTGGTCACGATTCTGGAAAAAGTGAAGGCGGCAATAACCGCTGCAAGGCCGA
>Ga0316576_10000821_pt1 | contig 15730 bp, 13 predicted proteins | sample S0NA_FD_203075 | JGI IMG/M metagenome (GOLD analysis project Ga0316576, IMG submission 203075) | Rhizosphere microbial communities from salt marsh grasses in Alabama, United States - S0-2_050615r3r5 | ecosystem: Host-associated > Plants > Roots > Rhizosphere | place: USA: Alabama | collected... | reverse complement strand
GCCGAGATCACGCGTTGGTAGCGATGAGCCGCGGATACCAGCCCATTTGCGCCCATTTGCGTCTTCACATGTGCGAACATTTGCGGCATGAATTCTCACGCCAGCCCCGCGAACCCCATGAACGCCAGCGACAAGAGCCCGGCGACGACGAACGCGATGGGCGCGCCGGCGAAGGCGGCCGGCACCTGCGCCAGGGCCAGGCGCTCGCGCAGGCCGGCGAACAGCACCATGACCAGCGTGAAGCCCAGCGCCGAGCCGAAGCCGTAGAGCAGGCTCTCGACGAAACCGTGCTGCTCCTGCACGTTCAACAGCGCCACACCGAGCACGGCGCAGTTGGTGGTGATCAGCGGCAGGAAGATGCCCAGCACCTGATACAGCGTCGGCGAGAGCTTGCGCACCGCCATCTCGGTAAACTGCACGACGGCCGCGATCACCAGGATGAAGGTCAGGATGCGCAGGAAACCGATATCGAGAGGCTGTAGCACCAGGTGCTCCAGCAGCCAGCCGGCGGCCGCGGCCAGCGTCAGGACGAAGGTCGTCGCCAAGCCCATGCCCAATGCCGTATCCAGCTTGTTGGACACGCCCATGAACGGACATAAGCCGAGGAATTTGACCAGCACCACGTTGTTGACTAGCGCGGTGGCCAGGATCAGCATCAGGTACTCGGTCATCGGGCAGCGCGGCTCCGCGTCGGGGACAGGTTGCCTGGGGTGAAGCAAAGGCGGTGCCAGGCAGTGCAGCCGGGTCTCCTGGAAGTGCGCGGCGCTGCCCTAGACCGAGGCAGCATTGCCCCGAAAACGGGCGCTGTGACTGCGGTTTATTCGGCGGGACGCAGGTCTCTCCTCGCCCGGCGCAGCGCCTGTCCCTCAGGAGCTCGCGCGGTCCGCGCCCTGTCGCGTAGGACACAACGGCCGCACCGGTACGGGCGCCGGTTGTCGGGAACCCGACATGACCCCGGGGCTTCCCGCCAGTGTGGGCCTGCGCCTATCCTGGCGCGCCAATTGCTTTACAGCACTTTGCATAACCCCATGGCCAGCCTGTTTAATGTATAAGCCCGGCCCGGCGCCGGCCGGCCCCCTGACCCCGGAGCATGTCGTGACGGCACAGCAATCGCCCGAGACCAAGCAACAGGTGGTGACCAATACCATCGCCGAATTCCTGCGTGCGCCGCCGTCCGGCACGCCCCCCGAGGTGGTCGACGCCCTGCGGCTGATGACCGGCGGCGCAGGCGCGCCGCTGCCGCCGCGGCTGTACTTCGAGACCGTAGAACAGGCCCCGGTGGCCATCTCCATCACCGACGCCAAAGCCAACATCCTCTACGTCAATGCCGCGTTCGAGACCCTCACCGGCTACGGCCGCGACGAGGTGCTCGGCGAGAACGAGTCGATCCTCTCCAGCAACGCCACCCCGGATTCCATCTACCGCCAGCTCTGGCGGACCATCCAGGGCAAGCGCACCTGGAAGGGCACGCTGGTCAACCAGCGCAAGAATGGCGAGGAATACCTGGCCGAGCTGATCATCTCGCCGGTGCTGAACAGCGTCGGCCAGATCGCCTACTTCCTCGGCATGCATCGCAACGTCACGCGGGAGCACGAGTTGGCCAGCGAGCTGCGCCGCGAGAAGGCGCGCATCGAGACCGTGCTCGACGCCGCGCCGGCCCTGATGGTCATGCTCGACCTGAACGGCCGCATCATCCTCGACAACATGGAGTACAAGAAGCTGCTCGGCGACCTGCGCGGGCGCGAGCCGCTCACGCTGCTGCGCGCGGCGCTGCGCCAGCAGGTCGGCTTCGACCCGCTGGAACTGGCCGCGGCGGGCAAGGACTTCCAGAACGTCGAAGTCAGCATTGAAATGCCGAACGGCGGCACCCGATGGCTGTCATGCTCCGGCACCGCCGTCAACGAGCAGGACGGCAGCGCCCGCAGCTACTTCGGCCACGACGGCAGCGGTGAGGCACGGCTGCTGCTGCTGGCGAACGACGTCAGCGCCCGCCACCGCGAGATCGAGCGGGCGCACCTCGAGAACCTGCGTGCGCGCCTCGCCGAGCAGCAGCTGGCCCAGGGCATGCGCGAGGCGCTCACCGCCGCCAGCTACCAGATCCAGGTGCCGCTGAACCTGATGAAGGCGGCCGGAACCATGTTTGCGAGCGGCGGCGGCAGCGTCGAGACCTTCACCGACATGCTGGCCCAAATCAGCGCTGCCAGCGAGCAGGCCCTGGAGACCCTGAACGCCGCGCTGCCCGAAGAGATCGTCGAAGCCGGCGTCAGCGTCAACGTCAACGAGCTGCTGCGCCACGTGCTGGCCCTGGAGACCGACGCACTGCTCGCCGCCGGCGTAATCGTGGACTGGCAGCCGGCCCTGGTGCTGCCGGAGATCACCGGCCGCAAGAACGAGCTGCGCTCGCTGTTCAAGAACCTGCTCGACAACGCCCTGCAGGCCCTGCGCGAGGGCGGCCGTACACAGCGCGAGCTGCGCCTGGCCACCCGCGCCCTGGACGATGCCGTCGAGATCATTGTCGAGGACAATGGCCCGGGCTTCCCGCTCAACGACCGCTACAAGGCCTTCGAGCCCTTCTACATCGGCTGGCGCAACCGCCGCGGTCGTGCCGGCATGGGCTTGGCCATGGCCCAGGAGATTGTGAACCAGCATGGCGGAAGTATCGAGATCGACCCAGAATTCCAAGACGGATGCCGCGTGCGGGTAACCCTTGGCAACGCGGTGGTGCTGGACTGACCGGCGCAACGACCAAAGCGCAAACCCTCTATGCCCGACCCTGAGACGACCACCGCCGCCCCGGCCGACGGGCGGCGCCTCGATCTATTGGAGGCCCAGCTCGCGGCCCTGTTCGACGTGAGCCGTGTGCTGAGCCGCTCCCTGGAGCTGCGCCAGACCCTCCGCGAGCTGCTGCGTACGCTGCACGACCACAAACGCATGTGCATGGGCCTCGTGAGCCTGCTCGACAGCGACAGCGGCGACCTGCTGATCAGCGCCTTGCACGACGACGACGCGGCCCCCTTCGAGAAGGTCCGCTATCGCCCCGGCGAAGGCGTCATCGGGCACATCCTCGAGACCAACGAGCCCTGGATCGTCCCCCGCCTGGCCGACGAGCCGCGCTTCCTCGACCGCCTCAACCTGTTCGACCCCGAGTTGCCGCTGGTCGGCGTTCCCATCCGCATCGGCGAGGACGATGTCGCCGGCGTTTTTGCCGTGCAGCCGCCGGCCGCCGACGGCCTGCTGTCGCAGCGCGCCCGCTTCGCCGAGATGGTCGCCAACCTGATCGGCCAGGCGGTGCTGCTGTCGCGCTCCGTCGAGGCCGAGCGCCGCGCGCTGCGCGAAGAGCGCGACACCCTGCGCCGCCACCTCAAGGGCAGCCACGGCTTTGACAGCATCATCGGTCACACCCAGCGCATGCGCATCGTCTTCGAGCAGGTGCGCCAAGTCGCCAAGTGGAACACCACGGTGCTGCTGCGCGGCGAGTCCGGCACCGGCAAGGAGCTGATCGCCAACGCCATCCACTACAACTCGCCCCGCGCCCCGGGGGCCTTCGTCAAGCTCAATTGCGCCGCGCTGCCCGACAACCTGCTGGAATCCGAGCTCTTCGGCCACGAGAAAGGCGCCTTCACCGGCGCCGTCACCCAGCGCAAGGGCCGCTTCGAGCAGGCCGACGGCGGCACCCTGTTCCTCGACGAGATCGGCGAGATCACCCCCGCCTTCCAGGCCAAGCTGCTGCGCGTGCTCCAGGAAGGCGAATTCGAGCGGGTCGGCGGCACCCGCACCATCAAGGTGGACGTGCGCGTCATCGCCGCCACCAACCGCAACCTGGAGCAGGAGGTCAAGGACCGCGACTTCCGCGAAGACCTCTATTACCGCCTCAACGTCATGCCCATCGTCATGCCGGCGCTGCGCGAGCGCATCGAGGACGTGCCGGAGCTGGCCCGCTTCCTGGTCGCCAAGGTCGCCAAGCAACAGGGCCGCGAGCTGACCATCACCGACAGCGCCCTGCGCGTACTGATGCGTCACGACTGGCCCGGCAACGTGCGCGAGCTCGAAAACTGCATGGAACGCGCCGCCGTCATGAGCGAGAGCGGCCTCATCGACAGCGACGTACTCAACCTCACCGGGCTGGACGTCGGCAACCTCCCCCCCCCCACCGGCAGCGACGTCGAGACCGTCCGCCAGACCGCGGCCATCGATCTCAACGACCCCGACATCGACGAGCGCGAGCGCGTCATCGCGGCCCTCGAGCAAGCCGGCTGGGTCCAGGCCAAGGCCGCCCGGCTGCTCAACATGACCCCGCGCCAGATCGCCTACCGTATCCAGACGTTGAAGATTCAGGTCAAGCAGTTCTGAGGCAGCGCGGCACGCGCCCCCCGGCTCTCGTCCCACCGCTCCGCGGTGTGACGCATCCCCGGGCGCTCCGCGCCCGGAACCCTCGCCGCTGTTGCCGGGCCTTCTGCTCTCTTGTCGCGGCGCCGCTCCGCGCCCCGACGCCTGGAAGTTCCAAGATCCTGCCTCACACCGGCCGCGTCCACGCCGCCGGTAGAATTGCGCCGATCGCGCCGGCCACCGACCGGATGATCCCAATTTCGCTACACTCATCTGCACCCGGCGCAGACCGCCGAACGCCCGCCGCCCATCCATGTCCGCTCCCGACGACACCATCACCGAACCAGCCGAGCGCGCCAGGCAACGGCGCGCCGCCACCCGCGGCGGCTGGCCGGTGCGCCGCTTTGCGCTCGGACAGGAGCCCGACGATGACCTGAGCCGGACCACCACCGCCGCCGAGCGCATCGCGATGGTCTGGCGGCTGACCCTCGACGCCTGGGCCATGACCGGCCGGCTGCTGCCCGAGTACACACGCGACCGGATGCCGGGCCGGGTGATCCGGCCCTCTGACCAGACCATGCGGGGCGCCCCCCGGGATGACTGAGGCGCCGGAGATCAACGCCGACTTCCGCGACATGATGGAGGCCCTGGTCGAGGCCGGCGCCCGCTTCGTCGTCGTCGGCGCCCATGCCTTGGCCGCCCATGGCGTCCCCCGTGCCACCGGCGACTTCGACCTGTTCGTCGAGCCCACGGCCGCCAATGCCCGCCGCGTCCTGGCGGCGCTGGCCGCGTTCGGCGCCCCCATCGGTGCCCACCAGATCAGCGAGACCGACCTCACCACACCCGGTCTGGTCTATCAGATCGGCCTCCCGCCGCGGCGCATCGACATCCTCACCGCCATCGATGGTGTCACCTTCGATCAGGCATGGGCGGGCCATCTGGACGTGGAACTGGATCGTCTGCGCGTACCCGTGCTCGGCCGCGCCGAGCTCATCGCCAACAAGCTGGCGACGGGGCGCCCGAAAGACCGCGGGGACCTCGACCTGTTGCGCAAGCAGTCCGGCGAGCTCTAGACAATCCCAGGTCGCAACCGCAGCCGCGCCTCGCGGACGCCGCAGGCATCCTTGTCGCAGCGGCTCCAGCCGCGCCCAGCGCGAGCGCGGCGAGGTGCGGGCGACGCTCGCAGCGAGGGACACGCGTGCTTCGTGGCGGGCGCTCGGGACCACCGCGGCGGCTTCGCCCGCCGATCGCGGCTGACGCTGCTTCCACACGGGCGGCCGACCGAAGTCGGCGTACCGTGAGGTGCAGCTGCCTTTATTGAACCCGCTTGAGCCAGAAGACCATGGGCTTGGAGGACTCGGCGGGCTCGCCGAGCTCCTGCCAGGAGAATTCGGTGCGCAACTCCGGATGGCGGGTGTAGCCGCGATTCTGCCAGAAGCGGTCGAGCGGGACATGCCCGGGCGGGCGGCGGGAATCGTCAGGGGCGCGCTCGACGGCGCAAAAGGCGAAGTGCGTCAGCGGACCGAATGGGTGCCCGGAACTGGCGGCCAGCGCGCGGGCATGAGCCTCGCGCTCGGTGAAGAAGCGCACGCCGATCCCGCGGCCGCGGTACTCGGGCAGCAGCACCGATTCGCCGAGATAAAAGACCCCGTTGGGATCGTAGCCGGCAGCGACGAAGGGCGCCTTGACCTCGGCGGTCTCCTCGGCGAGCGGCAGGGCGGTCGAAGCGCCGATGACTCGCCCGCCGTCGCGGGCGAGGACGACGACGCTGCCGGGGGCGTCGCGGTAGGTCCGGAGATACCTGGCCTCGTAGTCGAGGTCGCCTCCGTAGAGGTAGGGCCAGTCGCGAAAGATGCGGATGCGCAGTCGGGCCAGCTCGGAAATCCAGCGCTCCAGGCCGGCGCCGTTGACGCGGGTGATGTCGATGGTGTCGCCCATGGCCGGATCGTCGCGGTCAGCCCGGCTTTCCGTCCACCCTGGGCGTCGCGAGCATGGGCCCGTAGACGCCCGTGAACAGCGCAAAGGCGCCGATCCAGCACAAGCCCGCGGCCAGGAGCCAGTCGCGGTACTGCTCCGGTGCGATCAGCACGGCGGGACTGCGCAGCAGCGCGGCGAGGTTGACCAGCACGAAGGCGATCACGGTGAGCCGGCTCGCCTCCATCGCGCGGCCGGTGTGACCGAGTGTGACCCGCGTCATCATGCCCAGCGTCAGCACGCCGATGGCGCCGGTGGTGATGGCATGGATGGCGACGCTCGGAGTCAGCAGCCCGAACGCGGCCAGCCCGTCCAGGATCAGGCCGACCGACAGCCACAGGAAGCCGGCATAGAGCACCGCGAGCATGGGCCTGGCCCACACGCGCCGGTCGTGCCAGCCGGCGATCCGGGTGAGCAGCAGCAGGCCGGCGGCGATGGCGGCGGCGCCGGCCAGACCGCCCGCGACCTGACTCGCCGGCAGCGCCAGGTGCAGCGCGAGCATCGCCAGCGCCGACGCGAAGGTCAACGTTTCGAGCCAGGGACGGACCACGGGCTTGGCGTCATCGAGGCCCGCGCGGGTGAAGAAGGGCATAACGCGGCCGCCCACCAGCAGCATGACGACGATCACCAAGTCGAGCATCAGTCGCTGCCCTCGCGCCGCGAGCCCGGGCGCGAGGCCGGCGCCGTCCAGGTTGACCAGCACCGATGCCAGCGTGAATCCGGCGAACACGGCCAGGAACAACCGGTTGGTCGGATTGGGACCGTGCCACAGGGGCCGCCAAAGGGATAGGGCAAGGGCCGGAAAGAAGGCGATGTCCAGCGCGGCGATGAGCCAGGCCGGCGCGCCCAGCCAGGGCGTCACGCGAGCGGCGAGCCAGAGGCCCACCAACACCGCGAGCAGACCGCCACTGGCCGTGGGCATGCCGCTCCAGTTGCGGGTCGCCGTGAGCAGGAAGCCGGCGATGACCGCGGCCGTGTAGCCGAACAGCATCTCGTGGGCATGCCAGTTGGTGCCGGGGAGATACCGCGGCGGCGCCAGTACGCCGAACAGCACGGCGAGCCAGAGCAGCAGCGACACCACCGCAGTGATGCCGGCGGCGAGAAAGAACGGCCGGAAGCCGAGGGCCAGCAGCGGGGCGCGCGGCGGGCGCGGGCCGGATGCTGCCGGAGGCGGTTTCGGGGGCTCGACGGTAAAGGGAATCTTGGGCATCGGCGGCGGTGCAGGTGGACGCCGGCGTCGCGACACGCGCATATTCCTGACGAGATGACCGAGTCAGGGATCGACACCGCGGCTACGTGAGGCCCGCCGGCGGCTGAATGACATGGATGGTCGCAGTCCAGAGTGGAGCCCCGGATGTCGCCGCGAAGCCGAGCCTGGCGACGGAAATGCCGCCGCATCCGTTCCGTGAGTGCGCGGCACCGGCGTCATCGGGCCGAGCCCGGTGCGGCATTGGCCGGCGGCGGAGCGCGAGGTCCCGCCTCAGACCGTGCTCAGCCGGCGGCGCTGTACTCGGTCTTGGAGCCGGTCAGGTCCCAGGCGAAGGTACAGTCCAGGTGCGATAGGACGGAAATCAGCCCGCTCTCGCCGTCCTCGACCATCACCGCGATGGGCGCGCGCCGGCCGAACTGCTTGTTGCCGCGCTTGACCCACAGGTCGCGCATCTCCGGATTGCGCGGAAAATAGGTCTGAAGCGCCTCCTCGATCCGCAGCAGGTACGAGACCCGGCGGTTCACGGCTGCCTCGTCCGGAAACGGCTCCTCCTCGCGGAAGCGGGCGATATTGCGTGCCTTCACGCTGTCGGGGAGTTGCAGGAGAGTCATCATGTCGCTGGCGCCGAGCCCCCAGCCCTCAAGCAGGCTCATGGTGCGGCGGGTCAGGACGGCGCGTTCGTCAACGGTGAGATCAGACATCGATAGGACCTGTGACTGTTGGCGGCGCGGCGTGCGCCGATCACTACACCGCCTTACAGTGACGGCATATAACCCAGGATGCAACCCGGAAATCGGTGCGGATCGGCCCCGGTCTGCAACCGAGCCCGGGCACATGCGGCGGCACGACGTGCCGCCGGTCACGGCTGGAAGCCGCTCCCATGGCAGACCGCAGCGCCAGTCCTTGTGGGAGCGTGCCTCCGGCCACGACCTGACGCATCGAGGTCGTCGTCGCGCCGCAGTGCCGCTCCCGCACGCCAGTGCGGCTGAGGCCGCTGCCGCGATGCCGCAGCGCAGCCCGCCGGCGGCTGCCGTATCGCCCGGACTGGCAGCAGCAGACAGCGCTGTTAGAATCCGAGAACGATTCGCACCCCGCACAGCCTTACTCCGAACCCGCTTATGGACGTCCTGCTCGCCAACCCCCGCGGCTTCTGCGCCGGCGTCGACCGCGCCATCGACATCGTCGAGCGCGTGCTCGAGATCTACGGCCCGCCCATCTACGTCCGCCACGAGGTGGTCCACAACCGCTATGTCGTCGACGACCTCAAGGCCCGCGGCGCCGTGTTCGTCGAAGAGATCGCCGATATCCCCGATGGCGCCACCTGCATCTTCAGTGCCCATGGTGTCTCCCAGCAGGTGCGTGCCGAGGCCACCGGGCGCGGACTGCGTATCTTCGACGCCACCTGCCCGCTGGTCACCAAGGTCCACCTGGAGGTGACCCGGCACTGCAAGGCCGGATTCGACGTGGTCCTGATCGGTCACCGCGGCCATCCCGAGGTGGAAGGCACCCTGGGCCAGTGCCAGGCAGAAGGCGGCCACATGCACCTGATCGAGCACGTGGACGAGGTCGCAAACCTACAGGTGCGCGACCCCGACCGCGTCGCCTACGTCACCCAGACGACGCTGTCGGTGGACGACACCGTCGGTATCGTCGAGGCCCTGAATGCTCGCTTCCCGAACCTCCAAGGGCCCAAGAAGAGCGATATTTGCTACGCCACGCAGAACCGCCAGGATGCCGTCCGCGAGCTGGCCGCCCGCAGCGACCTCGTGCTCGTGGTGGGCTCCGTCACCAGCTCCAACTCCAACCGCCTGCGCGAGCTGGCGGAGAAGCAGGGGGTGCCGGCCTACCTGATCGACGGCGCCGACGACATCCGCCGCGAGTGGGTCCAAGTCGGCACCCGGGTAGGTCTCACCGCCGGCGCCTCGGCCCCCGAGCTGCTGGTGGAACAGGTCGTCGACCGGCTCAGGGCCTGGGGCGCCGCCGGCGTCGAGGAGCAGGACGGCATCCGCGAGGACGTGGTCTTCGCGCTGCCCAAGGAGCTGGCCGGGGCCGGCGCCCGGCAGGGCTGACTCCGCGACCACATCCAGCGGCGAGACAGCACCGAGACGTCCATGAGCGATACCCTTGTCATCGGCGGCGGCATCATCGGCCTCCTGACCGCGCGCGAGCTCGCCGCCAGCGGCGCCCACGTCACCCTAGTGGAGATGGGGGATACCGGCCGCGAATCCTCCTGGGCCGGTGGCGGCATCCTGTCGCCCCTCTATCCCTGGCGCTACAAGGGCTCCGTCACGGCCCTGGCCCGCTGGAGCCAGGACGCCTATCCGGACCTGTGCACCGAGTTGTTCGAACAGACCGGCATCGACCCGGAGTACGCCCGCTCCGGACTCATGATTCTGGACCCCGAGGAGCACGACACCGCGCTGGCCTGGGCCCAGGCCGAGGACACCTCCATCGAGATCCTCGACCGCGCCGCCATCGAGGCCAAGGAGCCGGGCCTCGGCCCAAAGATGCCACGCGCCCTTTGGATGCCCGAGGTCGGCCAAATCCGCAACCCGCGCCTCACCAAGGCCCTGCGTGTCGCCATCGAGAAGCGCGTCGCCATCCGCGAGCAGGAAGAAGTCCTGGAACTTCGGGTCGAAGACGGGCGCGTACGCGGCGTCCGCACCACCGCCGGCACGATCGAGGCCAAAACCGTCATCGTCTGCACCGGCGCCTGGACCGCCCAGCTACTGGAGAAGCTCGGCCGCAAGCCCGCCATTCGCCCGGTTCGTGGCCAAATGATCCTGTTCTACGCCAGGCCCGGCCAGATCCGGCACCTGACCCTGTTCCGCGAGCGCTATGTCATCCCCCGCAAGGACGGCCGCGTTCTCATCGGGAGCACGCTGGAAGAAGCCGGCTTCGAGAAACGCACCACCGCCGAGGCCAAGGAAGAGCTCTACCGCATCGCCGTCGACATGTTTCCCCTGCTCAAGCGCACCCCCATCGAAGACCACTGGGCAGGGCTCCGCCCCGGCTCCCCCAGCGGCATCCCCTATATCGGCCCCTATCCCGGTGCCGAAGGACTTTATGTCAACGCGGGCCACTTCAGGAACGGACTGGTCACCGGGCCCGCCTCGGCCCGCCTGCTCGCCGACCTCGTCCTCGACCGCGAGCCCATCCTACCGCCCTCCCCCTACGGCCTCGATGCGGAACGGCGCTGAACGACACGTCGTCAGTCCGTCGCGGCCTGACGGCCCTGGGACTAGAAGCCCCGCCGCGCAGATGCACGCTGTCCCACAGCCGCGTCGCCTCGCGCCGCCACTTGCCGCCGCCGCCCAAATCCCCTATCCTTCCGGGTCTTGCCGGCGCCCGTTCCACGGTCGCCACCCCCCGCAAGCCGATGTAGCTCAGTTGGTAGAGCAACTGATTCGTAATCAGTAGGTCAGCGGTTCGAATCCGCTCATCGGCTCCATAAAATCAGAATGTTACGAGCATTTCCCTCGCCTAATCCGCCACCCGGTGGGACCATTAGGCGGGACTTGTACTACCCATTGGATGTCCGGTCCCACCACAACGCATAACGCTCCTTAGAGCATCGAGCCAAGCGCTTCCCGCCTTGCCGAGACCGCATGGTGCCGAGGTATCGGACCATCAGAACACGTTGGGTAACCTCGAACCACGAGCAATCGCTGGACTCGTGGGGCAGATGACGGAATTACACTTACACGGTCGTTTCTGCGCGCCTGCCGCCACGGTCCGCCCAAACTCCAACCGCACTCAAGCCACCCCAGCGCATCAGCGTCGCAGGACAATCGGTATATTTCGAAACGGAAATCACGTTAGGTCTGCAACCGGACCTGTCCTTGGACCAGCTCCCGACTCCCCGGCCCCCTCAAGCCGGGCCGGACTGTTTGGACCATGATTCTTAGAACGGCAGACAGAAGCTGACACGCTCGCGCCGTGACTCCATCGCGCCTACCCGCCCTTTTTGGCGGGTCTATCCGGCGGCGTGCTTCCTCCCGTCCTAACGGGAGATCGTCACCGGTACGGCTCTCCGATCAGCCAATTTCGAAGCACGGACATCCGCCTACCCATTGTGAGCGTCTCCGCGCCACAATCATCACTGCCCAACGTGACAACGATTCCGGACCCGACACCACACTGCGGTATAGCCTGCTCCTGCCATTCCAGCCAAGGAGCGACGCTATGCCCAAAGCCATCACCTGCGGGTGCGGATGCCAAGAGTGGTATCTGCTCGTGGACAACGCCGACGAGCCCATCGAGATCCGTTGTGCCGCCTGTGGCAAGCGGTTCCTCGGCGCCGTGACGGCCAAGCAGCTTGCGCCTGACCCACGGACACTCGGCGTCCCGTTCGAAGACTGGCTCGTAGAGAGAGAACAAGGCACATCAGCGCTGAGGCTCGTCTCCCAGATACGCCGGTGAGGGGGTCATGGCGGAGGTTGCCCACAGCTGCTGTGGATAGCCCTGTGGACACCACATCACGTGAACGTTACAGATCAGCGACTTGCGCCGGAGATCGTTTGTTTGGCTACATTTTGGCCAACAAGATTCCTATCTGATTTCAGTGTCTTAGCGGAACAGCCTGAATGAGGCCCCGCATGCGCTAGTTGTCACAAGCCAGAGCCCCGAAGCACCACAATATGTGTACAACGTGACCTCGATCACCCTAGCGCCGGCCTGTTCCTGATCCGCGAGGAACAGCGCTGAGGCTCAAGTACCGAGGTACCCATCCCAACGTTCGAAGCCCTTTGCACCGCGATCAACGCCTCACAAGGCTCGACCCGCTCGACGCCCAACGGCGCCAGCCACAAGGTTCCCTGAGCCGATCCCGAGGGGCTGTGCCTCCTCCTGCGAGTCCCGCCTGGTACAAGGCCGCCGCAGTGCCTCAGGCCGAGTGGCAGGGGCTCAGAGCCGTGAGCTTTGCGCAAATGCGACACACCCAACCCGCCGCCAGCGATGGATGGCGTTAGATGGCGCCGGTACATGATCTTTACTCAGTCTCGCCGACAGCGGGAGACGCGAACACGCGACGGGGATCGAGCCACGATGGCGCCAGGCCAGTTGGGCGCCGCTTCAGCACGGCATTCAGGTCCAGCAGCGCGTCTTGCAGCGCCTCCTCAACGACCGGGTGATAAAACGGCATCGCCAACGCTTGCTGGACGGTCATTCTCTGCTCGATGGCCCAGGCCAGCAGGTGCGCTAGGTGCTCGCAGCGCGGCCCGACCATTGCGGCACCGAGAATGCGTCCGGATTTGCGCTCGGCATAGACGCGGAGCAGCCCGCGATTCTGGCCCATGATCAGCGCCCGGCCCACCGGCCCGAAGCGTTGCTCGGCAACCACCATGCGGCGCTCATCAAAATCGTTCCACGGTATGCCGACACAGGCAATGTTCGGTTCGGTAAAGATGATGGCCATGGGCGCGTGTGCTTGCCAGCGCTGCTTGCGCCGATGCACCGCATTCCAGCCCGCGATGCGTCCCTGTGCGGCCGCCCGCTGCAGATTGGCGATACCTCCGGCTGCATCGCCTGCAAGGTAGACCGAGGTGCGGCCGACACGCAGCGTTGTTGGATCGTACTTGGGCACACCAAGGCGGTCCATGGGCACGCCAAGCCGCTCCAGGCGGAGGCGTTGCAGATTTGGGTGCCGGCCGAGGGCCAGGAACAGCTTCTCGACGACGACCTCGCGCTCGCCGCTGCGAACGCGGAAACCGGCTTCGCAGCGTTCCACCTGTGGCTCCTCGCCGAGCCAGAGCGGAAACTCCCGTCGGAAGATATCGACGGCGGCCCGGTTCACGGCCGGGTCCTGAATGCGGCAGATGCGCTCGCCATGGTCGATGCCGGTGACGCTGATGCCCAGCCGATGCAGCGCCTGACCGATCTCAAGCCCGATGGGCCCAAGGCCGATGATGGCTACCGACGCCGGCAGTTCTTCCTGCTCGAAGATATCATCCACGCTAAGGATGCCGTCGGCGAAGTCGGCCCGCCATGCATCGGGCACCACGGAACAGGCGCCAGTGGCAACAACAATGGAATCGGCGGTGATCTCGCGCCCGCCGACCCGCAGTCGATGTGCATCCAGCAACTCCGCGTACTCCTGGATCAAGTGCTCGTCGTCCATCTCGTCGGTGGTGTTGGCGAGCACCAGGTCTACGAACATGTCCCGCAGGTCACGCACATGTTCCAGCGCCGCCGGGCGGTCCAGCGCCAGCGCTTCACCGCCAGACACGCCATAGCGCGCCAGTCTTTCCCGCATCTTGTAGGTATCGGCCAAGTGAATAGCCACCTTCGACGGCATGCAACCGATACGCGCACAGGTTGTCCCCAACGGGCCGCCGTTGACGAGCACCCAATCGTCCGTGACCTTACGGATCTCCTTGATCGCATTGAGGCCCGCATGTCCGGCTCCGATCACCGCCACATCCACCTGCTTGGTCATGATCTCCACCCCACGTTCCCGCGCTTTGCTACTGATTCCGCATCGGCATAACGACGTCGGCATCGGCTTCGACCCAGACTGGAAGCACGCCAGTACCCCCCACCAATCATCCTGGACCAAGCCAGCCGTCCTGGGCCGCGCGAGTCCCCATCAACACTGGCCCCGTCTAGGTAGTCCAGGGTGTCCAAGGTAAACCAGAAAAAAGTATGTGCGACCAAGGTCAGACAGTCGCTCGCATACCCTTGGCGAAACACTTTTTCGAGAACACCCTGGACGCTGGACTCCCTGCACCGAAACGGCGGGCCCCGCGCCTTTGCAGCCTGGCTGCAATATTTCGACACTGTTGACCGGTGCGGGGTATCGCCTCTTGGGTATCGCCCCAGCACCGATGGCTCCCCCGCGCGGGGACTTGCGCCGTCTACGTCCAAAGCCCCAAGGCCAACACTCGCCTCCAGCCTCAACCACCCAAAACCGGCTCTTTCCAAGCGCAGACCGCCGGCCCGAGCAACCCGTGTCAAAGAAGAAGCCCGCACCTGTGAGGGCGCAGGCTAAGGAGGCTTGCATTACGAAGTTCCAGAGGCAGGGAACGCAGCCAGGGTACCGCCTCGCCCGGCCAGGCAAATAACCCAGACGGGTCTCCTAATAACCCATATGGGTGACTATCGGTCGGCCGAAGCCGTACAAAGGCGGAGCGAGGGGGCTGGCGCTTGGCTCGACGCCCGAATCGCGACGCTGTTAGCCCACCCCTCCGTTCGACGCGATCAGCTCCACGTTCGGTGCCCGCCGGCTTCGGCAGGGCGTACGACGGGCTTCGATCCAGGCCGTGTACAGCACAGGTTCGAAGTTCAAGGTTCGTCGGTCCACGCCCGGCCAGCAGATTAGACGCGCCTCCGGCTGCCGCATGCCCATCGAACGGCTCACGCGCCGCCGTTCACCCGTTCGCGCAGTTCCTTGCCGGCGGGAAGTACGGAACATGCCGCGCGCCCACCGAGGCGCGCGCGCCGGTCCGAGGATTCCGGGCGACCCGAGGCTCACGCTGGCGAACAGCGAAGGAGCCGAAGCCGCGGATCTCGATCCGTTCACCGCGTGCGAGTGTGGCACTGAGGTGATCGAGCAATGCCTTCACGACGATCTCGATGTCGCTGTCGCTGAGACGCGGTTGCCGCTGGGCAAGACGGTCGATCAGTTCGGCTCGGTTCATGGTTACAACCTCGATCGAGCAACGCATGGAAATCCTAAGACTGAAGCTCGTTCAATACAGTTAGCGTTGACACGAACTGACGGCAACGAGGCACAGGACACAAAGGACGACACGGACGCGTTAGCGTCGACGCATTGCCACGACGGCAGCGCCGGTTTCCTCCTATGACACAGATCCAAACGAGTACCTGCCGCCCGCCGACCGCTACACGGAGGTGTGCCCCTTCACAGCGTCCCCGGCACATCTGGCTTCTGCGCCGGCCACCGCCGTCGCCGCATACCGAACAACAGGATCGGACAACCCGCCGAGCGGACATCAACGCTGATGGGGAGATACCCAGTCGCTCGCCGCGATCACACGATCGTCCGTTGCCCGCACAGCTAAGTAGTGTGTTCGACGGCCTGCCCCCGAGGCTTGCGGACCAGGTCGAAATTATTGAGTTCGCGAAGCCAGTTGGCAGGACCGGACAGGGCCTGCGCCTTCGGTCGCGAACGGGCCGTATCGTGCTTCGCCCGTACATTGGCACAGAGGGGTGAGCATGTCGATTCCGCCGGCTGGGTTCACCGCTACTTGGCTAAGTTGC
>Ga0316576_10000820_pt1 | contig 15739 bp, 15 predicted proteins | sample S0NA_FD_203075 | JGI IMG/M metagenome (GOLD analysis project Ga0316576, IMG submission 203075) | Rhizosphere microbial communities from salt marsh grasses in Alabama, United States - S0-2_050615r3r5 | ecosystem: Host-associated > Plants > Roots > Rhizosphere | place: USA: Alabama | collected... | reverse complement strand
TCATGCTTTGCCACCCTGCCAGTTGCCAAAATACGATTTGCTATGCACTGTTCACCGGTCATTGATTACTGGCAACTGTCCCCCATTCATCCCAGTAGGTTAGCTCCGCGGCCGGGATCCGTTTGGCCGGTTTGAAATCCTCGCCGCTGAAATAAGCGACCGGCAGCAGGGCGGCCTGGGTGATATTGCTGGGAATGCCCAACAGTTCGGCGATCTCGCTTTCATAGCGCAAATGCAGGGTGGTGTAGGCGGAACCGAGGCCGCGGGCGCGTAAAGCGAGTATCAGCGACCAGGTGGCCGGCAGGATAGAACCATAAAGGCTGGCCTGGGCCATCGCGCCGCGCTCTTCAACACGGCCGTCGATGCAGGGAATGATCATCACCGGCACCTCGCCCATATGCCTGGCCAGGTAAACGGCCGATTTAGCCACCCGCGCGCTTTGCTCCTGATCCCGCTGCCGCTGATCCCCTGCCGCGGCCGACTGTTCCTCCCGCGAACGGGCATAGATAAGAAATGATTCCTGATACAACTCACCAATGCGCGCCTTTTTCTGCGCGTCGGTGACAACCATGAAACGCCAGCCCTGGGCGTTGCCGCCGGTCGGCGCCTGGATGGCGATCTGCAAACATTCTCGGATAATCTCCGCCTCCACGGGCCGCTCAAAATCAAGCCTGCGGCGCACGCTGCGCGTCGTGGTCAAAAGTTTATCGACACATTTTAAATCCATAGTCTTAGTTCCTATAATAGAGGTGGTCAGGTAGTCAGGTTATCAGGTAGTCAGGGCTGATAACCTGACTACCTGACCACCTGATAACCTGAAAAACTTGCAAGGAACCGCTTTTATAATGGAAAAATTCAATTTGTACCAAAAGTTGGACCTGATCGATGAATACTGGTCGCCCAAAATCGTTGGCGAGTTGAACGGCCAGCAGGTCAAACTGGCCAAGCTGCAAGGCGAGTTCGTGTGGCATCACCACGACCGGGAAGATGAATTGTTTCTCGTCTTAGACGGCCGTCTGGTTATTCAATTCCGCGATGGCGATGTCGTCATGGAGGCCGGCGACTGCCTGGTCATTCCCCACGGCGTCGAGCACCGGCCCGTCGCCGCGGAAGAAGTATCGATACTGCTCTTCGAGCCGGCCGGAACCCTCAACACGGGCAATGTGCGCTCGCAGCATACGCATGAGGACCTGGATCGAATTTAAAAGAAGCTATCTTTCCAAAAAGACAGCTTCTCTTTTCTTCAGCAACCAAAAAAGGCCGGAACCCAAGCGGGTCCCGGCCTTTATACACATCTCATCGCCCCTGACGATGATGCCTCATTTCATCAAATGAGGTTAAACATAGGCGCGTTCGGAGTCATACAGCACGGCCTTGATCTCTAACGTATCACGGCGGATGCTGTCGTCGCGCTCCACTTCCTTGGCGATCTTTTCATATCCGTAAAGGATAGTTGTGTGATCCCGATTGCCCAATCGGGCGCCAATTTGGGGAAGGGATGCGTCGGTTTCCGTACGCGCCAGGTACATAGCTACTTGCCGCGGGTACGCGATGGTACGGCTGCGGCTGGAACTGGACATGGCGTCTTCACTGACCTTGTAATAGCGGCAGACGGCGTCGACAACCTGGTCTACGGTCACTTTGTCCGGCCGTTTGACCAGATCGGACAGCGCCATGTTTACCAGATCAACATCTACCGGCTGCCCTGTTAGCTGTGAATAAGCTACTACTTTATTAAGTGAACCTTCCAGTTCGCGGATATTCTTGCGCACGCGATGGGCGATCAATTCTAAGACCTCATCGGGTACGTAAATGCCGGAATCTTCGGCTTTGGAATGTAGAATCGCCTTGCGCATCTCGATGTCCGGCAGTTGGATGTCGGCCATTAAACCCCACTCGAAGCGTGACTGCAGCCGTTCTTCCAGGGTGACCATCGCCTTCGGCGGCCGGTCGCTGGAGATGACAACCTGTTTGCCCTGGCTGTGCAGTTCGTTAAACGTATGGAAAAGTTCTTCCTGGGTGCTTTCCTTGCCGGCGATAAATTGAATGTCGTCAATCATCAGCAAATCCGGCGTACGGTAGCGCTCGCGGAACTCGGCCATCGTCTTGTTGCGAATCGACTGTACCAGGTCATTGGTAAAAGTTTCTGAAGAGATATAACAAACGTTAAGTCCCTCTTCCTCGCATTTCTGGCCGATTGCATGTAATAAATGCGTTTTGCCCAGCCCGACGCCGCCGTAGATAAAGAGCGGGTTGTAAGTCTGGCCGGGATTTTCAGCCACGGAGAGGGCCGCGGCATGTGCCAGGCGATTGCTAGAGCCGACGACGAAGCTGGCGAAGGTGAACCGTTTGTTGAGTGCGCTGCCCGAACCATATGGTGAGTTGGCCTCAAGGATCGTGTGCGCGGGGCGAGCGCTTTTCTCGGCCTTCCGCACAGCACCATTGTTCAGCTTCTGTGGCTCGGCGATGATTTCGTCAGACCAGACGACGAAGCGTAGATTCACGGGTTTACGGACGATCGAGGAGAGGGTGCGCGAAATCGTGTCATAAAGACGTCTTTCCAGCCAGTCCTTGGCATAATCGTTGCGCACGCCAACAATGTATTCATCATTATCCTGGCCCAAAAGACGCGCGTCCTTCAACCAGGTGTTAAAGGTGGCCCGTGTCATTTGAAGTTCTAACTCACCGAGTGTTGCTTTCCAGGCTGTTTCAGGTGACATTGCTTCCAATACTCTTCGTGCTTGATCCCTCCGGCAGTAAGATGCAAACCACCGCCGGTAGTAAAACCGCAAATTAATAAAACAAGGTTGTTTTGATTTCTGCTGCCCGCCGCATCCATGGAGCTGGATATCAGTTGCGACTATCAGTTGTGGAGGTGTCTCTCTTCTGGTAAATGCATTGATGAATGTCGAAAACGACGCTCCCTTTCAGTGTCAAAAAATTACCAGCTTTCTAACCCTTAATCCTTCCTATGCTTTTGCAACGGGACTTTCATTCTAACATTTGGGGAGTACTGGCGCAATGCAAAAAGGCTTAAAACCTTAAGAAATTCACAAATTACCGAACCTTAAAAAATTCGAATTTTTTAAGGTTCGGCCCTTGACGGAAGATGCCCATACCCAGGTATAGGGGCCGCTGGGGAGCTTATTCCCATATATATGGGTATATCCTGGGTGGTATTTTCTTGTTCGCCCTGCCTTTGTGACCTTCATATGTGCTACTATCCCCGATATTCGCTCTCATATTTTAGACCAAAAAACATTAGCCGATCTCTGGGCCAAGAATCGTGAAAAATATGGCCGGAATACGTCAAATGATCCTGAATTAACGGTCGTTTTTCGCCCTCCCTAAGTCAAACGATCCTGAACTAATCCTCAAGTAGCAGCGGCCGAATGACCCGTTGTCGATGGTCACCGTGACCCACCGCGGTTATCATTGGCTGTTGGTTATGGAATATTGAATATTGGCTATTAATCCGAGGTTTATCATGAGCGAAAAAGTATCGGTTGGTTTTGTCGGAGGTGGAAACATCAGTGGGCAGTACATACGCGGCTGCCGCAAATTTGAAATCTTGAATATCACAGCCGTTTCTGATCTCAATATGGATAGAGCGCGCGCTGTGGCCCAGGAAAATGACATCCCCAGGGCCTGCACGGTGGAGGAGCTTCTGGCCGATCCGGACGTCGACATTGTGCTCAATCTAACTATCCCCGCCGCGCACGCCGCGGTCAGTTTGAGCGCCATCGAAGCGGGCAAGCACGTTTACAGCGAAAAGCCCCTGGCTCTGACCACCGCAGACGGCCGTGCTGTCCTTAATGCCGTCGCCGCTAACGGCGTGCGTCTCGGCTGTGCGCCTGATACTTTCCTGGGTGGGGGATTACAGACCTGCCGCAAGCTGATCGACGACGGCGTGATCGGTGAACCCATAGCGGCGACAGCCTTCATGATGAGCGGTGGACCGGAATCATGGCATCCCAATCCTTTCTTTTTATATGAAGTAGGGGCGGGCCCCTTGTTTGATGTTGGACCCTACTACCTGACGACGCTGGTCAACTTGTTGGGTCCGGTTGCCGGCGTGAGCGCGCTGGCGCGCAAAACCTTCCCCGAGCGCGTCGCCACCAGCAAAGAACTTTATGGGCAGCGCATCCCGGTGTATACGCCGACGCATGTGGCCGGCCTGCTCGATTTTGCCGCCGGGCCGGTAGGAACCTTGATCACCAGTTTTGACATTCCCGGCGGCTCGCAGCTGCCGCGCATCGAGATTTACGGTTCTAAAGGCACGTTGATCGTGCCCGACCCCAATACTTTCAAGGGTCCGGTGCGTCTTAAGCTCGCTGGGGAGAAAGAGTGGCAGGAGGTACCGCTGACCCATTCACCCGATGTGGGCCGCGGCATCGGCCTGGCTGATATGGCCTATGCCGTCAAGAGCGGACGGCCGCACCGCGTCAGCGGTGATCTGGCCTACCACGTGCTGGAGAATATGGAGTCGCTGCTCAGGGCTTCGGAAGAACGCCGCTACCTGCCCATCGAAAGTACTTGCGCCCGTCCCCAGCCGCTGCCGGTTGGACTGCCGCAAGGGACGTTGGATAGCTAAACAACGGAAAACAGAAAACAGAAGAGATAAAAAACGAAAAACAGCCCTAAATCACCAGATCGGCGATGCTCTTCAGCACCTGGCCCGGCCGGTAGGGGTAATTCTCGATCTCGCTTTCTTTGGTGACCCCGCTGAGCACCAAAGCGGTCATCATGCCGCTTTCCACCCCGGCCACGATGTCCGTGTCCATGCGGTCGCCGATCATGATTGTCTCCTCGGAGTGAGCGCCCAGATAATTGAGCGCGGTGCGCATCATCAGCGGATTGGGTTTGCCCACAAAGAAAGGTGCCTTGCCGGTCGCCTTTTCAATCAGCGCGGCCACCGCGCCGCAGGCCGGAACCAGCCCGTGTTCCTCCGGCCCGGAGGGGTCCGGATTGGTGGCCACGAAACGCGAGCCGTTATTAATCAGGCGAATAGCCTTGGTCAGCATCTCATAGTTGTAGGTCTTTGTTTCACCCAGCACGACATAGTCTGGTTCGATGTCCGTAATCACATAACCCACGCCATGAACCGCCTCCGTCAGGCCGCTGTCGCCGATGACGTAGGCCGTGCCGTCGGGCCTCTGGCTGTCCAGGAAGTGAGCGGTGGCCATCGCTGAGGTGAAAATGCACTTTGCTGGGACATTGAGCCCGATATTTTCCAGGCGATGGGCCAGGTCGCGCTGTGTGTAGGAGGGGTTGTTGGTGAGCACCAGGTAGGGGATCTCTAGTTCCTGCAAACGGCCGATAAAGCGGTCGGCACCCGGGATCATGGTCTGGCCTCTAATGAGAACCCCGTCCATGTCGGTTACGTAGTTCTTTGGTTTGTTCATTACTTATCCTTTTCTATCGCCAGAAAGTATACCTGATGCACATTTGGTTAAAAATTCAACAATTCGGCCATTCAATTGTTAATTATTCTTTACTCTCTGCACTCTTCGCATAGACCGTAAATCTCCAGTAAATGACTTTGCACTTGAAAATTAAACTGGCTTTCAAGCGCCTGGGCCAGATCATCGGCGCCGCAGCGTTCAAATTCAAAAACGCGATGGCAGTTGGTGCAGATCAGGTGATGGTGGCTGCCGTCCGTCAGCAAGACGTAGTGGGCGGCCCCGGTTCCCTGGTAGATCGGCCGTACCAGACCCAGATCGCAGAGCAGTTCCAGGGTGCGATAAACGGTCATACGGCCGACTTGCGGTGCGCTTTCGTGGACCAGGGCCGCCAGATCGTCAGCCGTAATATGCCCGTGACTGGCCACCAGGGTGTCGATGATCGCCTGCCTTGCGGGGGTGAGGCGATAGCCGCCGTCGACCAAAGAGCTAACCAGTCGTTCCGTCTGTTCATTCATAATCTTCCCTTCAGATAAAGAACGCGCACGTGGCCTGGCGCATTGTGGCAGGCTCCTGCATGCTTAAGCCCGGCGCTAGAGATAGCCGCGCTGCGGTGCGAACAAAAAGACTACTAAGAAAATCAAGGAGGCGACCAGGACAACGGCCGCTCCGGAAGCGATGTTCAAATAGTAAGAGATATAAACGCCGGCCACACCGGATGCGGCGCCGATGCAGGCGGCAACGGCCATCATCGTCGTTAATCGGCGGGTGAGCAGGGAAGCGGTGGCCGCCGGCGTGACAAACATGGCCAGCATGAGGGCGATGCCTACCACTTGCAAAGAGGCCACAATAGTCACCGCGATCAGAACCAGCAGCAGATAGCGTAGAAAGGTCTGCGGCAGACGCAGCGTCACCGCTAATACCGGGTCAAAGGACATGACCAGGAACTCTTTATAGAATAGAACCACGGTGATCAGTACCACCGCACCCAGCAGGGCGATGGTCCATAGATCGGCCGTCGAGACGCCCAGCAGATTGCCGAAGAGAAAATGCGCCAGGTCGATGGTGTAATTTCCGGCGGCGGAAATCATAGCCACGCCTAAGGCAAAGAGGGCGGCGAAAACCACGCCGATCGCCGTATCTTCCTTGAGATTGCCTCGTTCGGTAAGCCAGCCAATGCCCACGGCCGTAATAATGCCGAAGATCAGCGCGCCGATCGCCAGCGGCCAGCCCAGCAAAAACGCGATCACGACACCGGGTAGAATCGTATGCGCCAGTGCGTCGCCGAAGAAAGCCATACCCCGCAGAACAATATAAGTCCCCAACACGGAGCAAACAACGCCCACAATAATCGCCGCCACTAGCGCGCGAACAATAAAGCTGTACTGCAAAGGGTCAAGTAGTAAATGCATCTGTTTCAGTGATCAGTTTTCAGTAAGCAGTAACCAGTGCCCAGGATTACAGACGTAATTCCGCACCCCGAATTCCGAATTCCGCATTCGATAACATCCGAAATCCGACATTCCCCTCACTCCTCTCCATGATCGCAGCACGTATCGGTAAACAGCATTTCCCCTTCGTCCCCGACGCGGCGCATCTGGCCGCCGTAAGCAGCGAGCAAATTTTCGGCCGCCAGGACCTCTTCGCCTGAGCCGAGAGCGATGATGCGCTTGTTAAGCAGCATCACCCGGTCGAAGCGCTCCACGGCCAGATTTAAATCATGCGTGGCCACGAGGACCGTCACACCGTCAGGTCGTAGGCTTTCCAGGATATTAAAGAAGCTGTCCTGGTTGGGCGCATCCAGGCCGGTCAGCGGCTCATCAAGCATCAGCAGTTCCGCCTCCTGGGCCAAGGATCGGGCGATGAAGACGCGCTGCTGCTGGCCGCCGGAAAGTTCGCCGATCTGCTTTTTGGCCAGATGAGCGGCGTTCACGCGCTCCAAACTGCGGTGTACAACTTCCCAATCGGCGCGTTTTGGCCGTTTGAAAAGACCAATCTGGCCCACGCGGCCCATCATAACCACGTCCTCAACGGTAGCCGGAAACGTCCAATCTACCTGGCTGCGCTGGGGCACATAAGCGATGCAGATATGCTCGCCTGGGGCGTGTCCGTAAAGCTTTATTTCCCCCTTATAAGGTTCAAGCGTCCCCACGATAAGTTTGAAGAGCGTGCTTTTTCCGGCGCCGTTAGGCCCTACAACGGCCATCCTTTCGCCGCGCTGTGCCTGAAAGGTGATATCTTCCAGGGCGAAAGCCGGAGCCTGGTTCCCATTCGATCCGCCGGGCAACCCATTATAAAGCGCGTAAACATGATCCATTTCCAGGGTAGGGGAGAGGGGATCGTGTTCGATGCCGTGATACTTTATTTGCTGCACAATTTCAGCCATAAAATTTCGCCTATCCAATCAACCTTTTTCAATCCGAAGTGCAAAGCCCGGAGCCGCTCTTGCCGCCCTGCGCTTCGCAACTGATACTTTATCTCAATATCAGCCCCTGTCAAAAGCCGCTTACCAACAAGAGTAAAGAAAATTAAAACCTATGCAAATTATATACAATATATTGACAAATTATTTTGAACTGGCTATACTACCCTGAGAGTGATAAATTTCAACACGTTAACCTATCGATATAGAAGTGAGGCGCCCGCAGCAGAGCGAGCTTGTTAGCGCGCTGCTGCCCAAGAAAGAACAATGGAGAATGATCAATGACGATTCAGGTAGAAACATGGGAACATCGCCTCTTGGCATTGGCCTACGAGCCGGTAGAAAACTGGACCGCCGAACATATCCCTGGATTCGCCGATCCTTCGCTGCTGGATCGCGCCTATGCTTACAGCGAGCGAATCACACAGGAGCACAGCGCGACCTTCTACCTGGCTTCGGGGTTGCTGCCCGGCGATCAGCGACGGGCCATCCGCGCGCTCTATGCCTTCTGCCGTATTAGCGATGACCTGGTGGACCAGCCGCAGGGTTCGGCCGTTATGGATGCGGCGCGCTTTGAACGCTGGCGCAGACTATCCTTGAGCAGCAGTCCTCCTCAGGACGACCTGGTGGCCATAGCCTGGGCCGATACGAGAGCGCGCTTTAATATTCCCACCCGCTACGCGGAACAGCTGTTGGATGGTGTGGCCAGCGATATGTATGTCAAGCGCTATGAGACTTTTGCCGACCTGGCCGCTTACTGCTATGGCGTGGCCTCGACAGTGGGCCTGATGTCGATGCACATCGTCGGCTTCAAAGACGAGAGCGCCATCCCTTACGCCGTCAAGCTGGGTGTGGCTTTGCAGTTGACCAACATCCTGCGTGATGTGGCCGAGGATTGGCATAACGGCCGTCTCTATCTCCCTCTCCATGAACTGCAGGCCTTTAATCTTTCCGAAGCCGATATCGCTGCCGGTATCAACGATCAGCGCTGGAAAGCGTTTATGGGTTTCCAGATCAGGCGCGCGCGTCAGCTGTATGACGAGGCGCTGCCGGGCCTGGCTCTTTTAGAACAGCGTGGACGCCTGGCCGTCGCCGCCGCCGCGGAATTATACCGCGCTATCCTCGACGACATCGAAGCCCACAACTACGACGTCTTCACCCGCCGCGCCCACATCAGCAGCGGTCGCAAACTGCTGCACCTGCCCACCATCTTCCTCCGCGCTTTGACAAACTGACAAACTGACATACTGAAATACTGAGAACTATAAAATGACTGAAAAAATAATCATCATCGGCAGTGGTTTTGGCGGATTGGGGGCCGGCATTCGCCTGGCGGCGCGTGGTTACGATGTCGAGATCATCGAGAAGCGCGATAAGCCGGGCGGACGCGGCTATACCTATAAACTCGATGGCTTCTCTTTTGACGGCGGTCCGACCGTGATCACCGCCCCCTTCATGTTTGATGACCTGTTCGAACTGGCCGGCCGCCGCCGCGAAGATTACGTGCAGTTTGTGCAGCTTGATCCCTTTTACCGCATCTTCGACCACAGCGGAAAATCCTTTGACTACAACGGTGACACGCAGTTTATCCAGGATCAGATAAAGCACTGGAATCCCGCCGACGCCCAGGGTTACCAGCGGTTCATGGATACAACCAAGGCTATTTTTCAGAAGGGCTTTGTTGAACTGGCTGATAAGCCCTTTTTGAAAGTGAGCGATATGCTGCGCGTGGCCCCGGACCTGGTCAAACTAGGCTCTTACCGCAGCGTCTACGGCTATGTATCCAAATTCATTGAAGACGAATTCCTGCGCCGTATTTTCTCTTTCCACCCCCTGCTGATCGGCGGTAATCCTTTTGACTCCTCCTCCATTTACGCCATGATCCATTACCTGGAACGGGAGTGGGGCGTGCATTTCGCCATGGGCGGCACCGGGGCGCTGGTGGATGCCCTGGCGCGTCTGTTTCAGGAACTGGGCGGCCGTTTTCGTTTTAACACCGAGGTCGAAGAGATTCTGGTCAGCAGCCGGCGAGCGAGCGGGGTCAGATTGGCCGGTGGAGAAGTGAAAACGGCCGATCACATTATCTCCAACGCCGACGTTGCCTGGACCTACCTAAACCTGATCCCCAGTAAAGCCCGTGGTTTGCGCAACAGCGATCTGCGTTATAAACGCCTCACGCGCTACAGCATGTCTTTGTTCGTCATTTACTTCGGCACAAAACGCCGTTATACGGACAGCGCCCTCGCGCACCACAACATCATTCTTGGTCAGCGCTACAAGGACCTGCTACAAAACATTTTTAAAGACAAGGTGCTGGCCGAAGACTTCTCTCTTTACCTGCACATGCCCACGATCACCGATCCCTCGCTGGCCCCGGCCGGACACGAAGCTTTTTACGTGCTTTCGCCGGTGCCCCATCTGGGTGGCGATATCGACTGGCGGCAGGCGGCGAAGCCTTACCGCGATGCGATCATGCAGTTCCTGGAGGACAACTATTTGCCTGATTTACAGGAAAACATCGTTGTCGAGCACATGATCGACCCGCTGCATTTCCAAAACACTTTAAACAGCCATCTAGGCGCGGCTTTCTCCGTCGAACCGACATTGACCCAGTCGGCCTGGTTCCGTCCACACAACCGTTCGGAAGACTTTGAAAATCTATACTTCGTCGGCGCGGGCACGCACCCCGGCGCCGGACTTCCCGGCGTGCTCTCCTCGTCCAAGATCGCCGAATCCTTAATCGCCGGCGAAACGGCCGGGCAGCGAATCCCAACCGGAATTTTGACCACCCAGCCGTCCATGGCCTAGCTGTAGCGTACCCTTCAGGTTTCGAGCCGGCAGTACAAATATTGCCTTACAGGATGAAGAAACGATTATGCAGAAACAAAAACAACTCCCCACCGCCGGCGGTTCCCTGGGCCTCACCCTATTAAAGGGCCTGGCTCGTGACCGCTCGCTGCTGACGGCCATGGAGACCATGCACAGCGAACTGGGTGATATCTTCCAGATCACCATACCTGGTTTCCAGCCCGTCGTCGTCGCCGGTCCCGAATTGAACCGCCAGGTTCTGGTCAGCGATCGCAACCGCTTCAGCTGGCGCGGCGAAAAAGACCCCGTAGTCAAGCTTCTGCGCCATGGTTTGCTGGTCGAAGACGGCCGTACGCACGACCGCCTGCGCGCCAGCATGGAACCGGCTTTGCACCGCACCCCGACCCTGGATCATATTCCGGCCATGATTCATTATACCGACCAGGTCCTCGCTGAATGGCCCGACGCAGGCGAGGTGGACATGCTGGTAGAGATGCGCAAAATCGCCCTGCTGATCCTCCTGGGTACCCTCTACGGCACCGACTTCACGCCCCATCTGGGAGAATTATGGGAGCCGATTTTAAAAGCCATCAAATACATTTCCCCCGGCCCCTGGATCCTGTGGCCCGATATGCCCCGCCCCGGCTACGAGCAAGATTTGCAAAAGCTGGATGATTTTCTCTATGACCTGATCCGCCGCCGTCGCGATGAAGGCGGCCCGCCGGATGACCTCTTGGGCCGCCTTCTGGCCGAGCGTGATGTGGATGACAGCCTGATCCGCGATCAGTTGCTGACTATGCTCATCGCCGGACATGATACGAGTACTGCCATGCTCTCCTGGGCCTTATACCTTTTGGGCGAGAATGAAGAAGTTCTGGCCCAGGCCGTGCGAGAGGCGCGGGGTGCGCAGCAGAGTAACGAGAATGATCTGCAGCTGCCCTACCTCGACCTCGTGATTAAGGAGACACTGCGTCTCTTTCCACCCATTCATGTGGGCAACCGCTTTGCTGCCGAAGATATGCAGTTAGAAGGGTACGACCTACCACAGGGCTCGCGTGTGATGGTCTCATATTACCTGACCCATCGCGATGAGCGTGTGTGGCAGGACGCGGAGAAGTTCTGCCCCCAGCGCCACGATCGCACCCGGCAGACGGAGGAAGGCGGTAAACGGCCGCCCTTCTCCTATATCCCATTCGGTGGCGGCCCGCGCAGCTGTATCGGCGCTACCTTTGCCCAAATCGAAGGCCGCGTCGTCCTGGCGCGCATCTTGCAGCAGTTTGACCTGACCCTTTCCCCCGGCCAAAAAATTCGGCCGTACATGGGCGCAACCCTCGAACCCCGCCCCGGCGTAAAAATGATCGTCAGCCGTCAGCTGAAACGCTGAAATGCTGACCACCTGACCACCTCAGTATGTCCTACTTCAACTTTCTCACCATATTTCTACTGATTCCCATCGCCATCCTGCTTGGCCTGGCCTGGTGGGATCGCGCGCGTGGACGCCAGATACCCGCCGCCATGCGCGCCTTGGCCCCCGCCGCGGCCATCGCCTTGCACGTCGTCATCGCTCTCCTATACACGACCATCTGGGACAATTATCTGGTAGCCACGCGGGTCTGGTGGTATGACCCGGCGCTGGTGACCGGGCTGACCATCGCCTATGTGCCCATTGAAGAATATACCTTCTTCATCTTGCAGCCTATTCTGGCTGGATTGTGGCTGCTCTTCCTCCTGAGACGGCCGTCCTTGTCCGGCGATCCGGTACGAGGAGCCGCTCCAGTGGGACTGCGTCTATGGTCGGTTTTGATCACGGCCGTTCTCTGGTTGGTCTCACTGATCGTCTTGCTCGGTGGCTGGCAGCCCGGCATCTACGTCGGCCTGGAACTGGCCTGGGCTCTGCCGCCCATCGCCTTACAGCTCGCTTTTGGCGCCGATATTCTCTGGCGCTACCGCCGCCTGGTGATCCTGGCCATCATACCCTTGACACTTTACCTGAGCGCGGCCGACGCTCTCGCCATCCACGGCGGTATCTGGACCATTAATCCTGACAAGTCGCTCAACCTGCTCCTGGGCGGCATCTTGCCGGTGGAAGAATTCCTCTTCTTTCTGCTGACCAACACCTTGGTCACCTTCGGTATGACATTGGTTCTGGCCCGTGCTGGCCACCGGAGGTTTGCCGGAATACGTTGGTGGATGAAGGCGAGGCATGGTGATAAAACGGGTTCGGAGCCCACTAAAGCGCTGCCCGATGCCCGCTAAGATTATTTAATTTGATCGGCCGTTTGTGAGTTTGATAAGATAAAGAGCATGGACTTAAGTAAGACAGTAGAAACAGATGTGAAGCGGCTCGATGTGGCCGTATTGGTTGGCGGAATCCTTTTTAGTTTCGCCTTTATAGCCTTGATCTGGTGGGCCGGCCCGCGCCTGGACGCGGTTGCGCTGCTGCCCGATCAGGGCGCATCCTGGTATTACTGGAAGCTGCCCCAGCCTACCTTTTGGAGCCGCGCCACAGCCTGGGGTTTCTACCTGGCCCACCAGCTCTCCTTCTGGGGCTTGATTTACTACGCTCAAAAGCACGTCAAACGCTACAGCACCAGCCTGCACCTAGTCAATATTGCCGCCCTGCTCATGAACGCCTTCTTCATCGGCCTGCACTTCGTGCAAACCCATATCTGGTATGACGGGCTGGCCCAGGATGTCTCCATCTGGAGCTCGCAGGTCTCGGTGATCATTATGCTGGTCTGGATTCTGCTCATGGAAAATTCGCGCCGCGGTCTCTTCTTCGGCAAGAAAGCGCCCATCTCCAAGGAAATCAGCCGCTTCGCGCGCAAGTATCACGGCTACTACTTCGCCTGGGCCACGGTATATACCTTCTGGTACCATCCTATGGTCAGCACCACCGGCCACCTGTTCGGCTTCGTTTATATGTTCTTTCTCTTTCTCCAGGGCAGCCTCTTCTTCACGCGCGTGCACGTCAATCGCTGGTGGACATTTATCCTGGAATTCACCGTCTTACTCCATGGCACCTTTGTCGCCGTGCAGCAGGGCAACAATCTCTGGCCGATGTTCGCCTTCGGTTTCGGCGGTATTTTCATCATCACCCAGATGCACGGCCTGGGCCTGTCGCGCAATGTGCGCATCTTCTTCTTGCTGCTTTATGCTGGGTTGGCCCTCTTCGTCTACAGCAGCCGCGGCCTGACCAATATCCACCAGGTGACCTGGATTCCTTTTATTGAGTTCTTATCCGTCTTGGTGATGGCCCTGCTCTTCGGCGGTGGGTTATGGCTGGCCGGCAAGATTCAACAAAACCACCAAATACCGGCTTGATGAAAGTTCCACCCACTGCAAAATACTGATATACTGACAAACTGACGCACTGACAAACTGACATACTAGATCCAATGTTCACCATCAAGCGGCTCTTACTCATCCTCCTCACGATACTGGCCATTCTCCTGGCCGGCTTCGTCATCTGGGCCGAGACGCCCTTGGGCCCCATGCCCGAAGCCCTGGCCGCGCTGCAAAGCGACGATACGGTACGGGTAGAGACAGAGCCCTGGTTGGAATTCTGGCCCCAAGACGGCCGTCCTTCCAGCGGCGTCATCCTCTATCCCGGCGGGCGTGTGGACCCGCGCTCCTACGCCCCCGCGGCGCGCGCCCTGGCTGAACAAGGCTACCTGGCCGTGATCCCGCCCATGCCTCTCAACCTGGCCTTCTTTGATCTAAACACTGCCGCCGAGATCATGGCCGCCTACCCGCAGATTGAAACCTGGGTCGTTGGCGGGCACTCGCTGGGCGGCGTGGCGGCCTCCACCTTCGTTGCCGCGAATCCCGGCCTGGCGGACGGCCTACTCCTATGGGCTTCCTATCCCGCCGGCGATGCCCTGGCTGCGGATACGCAAACGGCCGTGACCTCCATTTACGCCACCAATGACGGCCTGACCACCCTCGATGACATCGCCGCCAGCCGCGCTAACCTGCCGCCCGATACTCACTGGGTGGAAATAACCGGCGGCAACCACGGACAGTTCGGCTGGTACGGCGATCAGCCCGGCGACGGCCAGGCCACCATCTCCCGCCAGGAACAGCAGGACCAGATCATCGCTGCCACGGCCGAAATGCTGCAAACCCTCCAGACCCAGTCCCCCGGTCGTTAACAGCCAATAATCAGGTGGCAAGATCGCAAGTTGCAAGTTGCAGGTCGCATCAATTCCGAAATCCGCAATCCCAAATCCGAAATACCTACTTTTCTCCCTGCCGCGCGTTATACACCAGCGCCTCGCTGGCCGCGAACTCCCTATACGCCGCGATCGCCTCATCGCGCAGGACGTTATTGACTACCTCAATGCCCCGCTCGTTTAGCTCATCGATCCACTGCGGGTGCACCGGCCCTTCGTCGAAACCCGTGATCTCCTCCAGTTCCGGCCCGTCCCCGGCGATCACCAGCGAGCGCACGCCCGACCACAGCACCGCTCCCAGACACATCGCGCACGGCCGCCAGTTGACCACGATCTGGTGCGCCGGCAGCCCCGCCGCCCCCAGGTCATAAACACCCAGCCGCTTTTGCGCCAGGGAAATAGCCATCACTTCCGCGTGTGCCGAAGAACAGTTAAAAGGCACCACGCGGTTGACGCCGATCACCACCAGCCGTCCCGTATCGCGCTCAAAAATACCCGCCGCGAAAGGCCCGCCCGTCCCCCGCTGAAAATTCAGCCGCGAGAAGCGGATCACGGCCCGCATCCGTTCCTCCAAAGAAGGCAAATACTCCGGCAGCCCGTTCAACTCCTCCACCGCCCAATCAGGCAGGTCAAGCGAGAATCCCGTGTTGGCGTTGTTAAAAAGATGCATATCGCTCATGTTTAGTTCCCAGTTTTTAGTGTGTAGTATGTCAGTTTGTCAGTACGTCAGTTTGTCAGTTGCCAGTAAGCAGGATCGCAAAGTCGCAAAGTAAAAATTCCGCACTCCGCACTCCGAATTCGCTAATAACCCTCTACCTCTATCTCCCCTCTCTATCTCTACAAAGCTCTCAGCACCCCATGAATCTCCACCATTGCCAGCGTATCCAGCTTGCAGTAGGCCAGCAAATCGGCCGTCAGCCTCTCCTTCTCCA
>Ga0316576_10000819_pt1 | contig 15743 bp, 13 predicted proteins | sample S0NA_FD_203075 | JGI IMG/M metagenome (GOLD analysis project Ga0316576, IMG submission 203075) | Rhizosphere microbial communities from salt marsh grasses in Alabama, United States - S0-2_050615r3r5 | ecosystem: Host-associated > Plants > Roots > Rhizosphere | place: USA: Alabama | collected... | reverse complement strand
GCTTGTCGAAGGAGTCGACGTGGAGCTTGATGCGCATCCCCTTGCCGCGCTGTGACACGCTCCGGCCGCGCAGGTTCTCCCGTCGCGTCACGGTGATCGGGGCCGCGTCCTTGGGCTGCTTGCCCAGCGTCGCCTCGAGCTGGTCGAGGACCCCGCCCTGCCGCACGAGGCGCAGCGTGAAGGGCAGGCCGCCGCGGCGCCCGCGGATGTGGGCGACCTCCTGGCCGCCGTTCTGGAGCAGCACGGCCTCGCCGGACTCGGCCGGCTCGGAGCAGGCCGCCGCCAGCCGCTGGAGGTAGTGTCGCCAGGCCTCGGGCTCGGGGAAGCTCTTCGGCCGGCGGCGATCGCCGGCCGCCTCCGGGCTCAACGCCGCCTCGTCCAGGCTGCCGCGCATGATCTGCATCATGCCCAGGAGCGTGAGCAGGAGCTGGTAGGGCAGCTGGAGGTGGAAGCCCGAGACGGCGACGAGGTAGAGCCCCAGGGCCACCTCGCGCTCCCTGCTGCCGCGCATGGTCAGGGCGCCGAGGGTCAGGGTGAAGACGAACAGGGCAGCGAGGTGCATCACCCCGTGCAGCGAGGGTGGCGGCAGGTTGAGCCCCAGGCCGTAGTAGGCGGCCTGCGCCGCCTCTATGTACTGGTAGCGCGTCAGCAACGCGACCCCGCTGGTGACCAGCACGGCGAAGACCACGGGGATCGGCTCCAGCAGGTTGACCAGGCGTGGGAAGGGGGCGAAGAAGAGGAACGCGGCGAACGCCCCGACGACGACGAGGTGCTCGGCGGTGACGAACAGGTGGCTGGGCAGCTCGCCGTATGCGCCCCCCGGGGCCAGCGCGGGGATCTGCTGGGTCATCAGCCAGTAGCAGTGCAGCAGCAGCGGCGCCGCGAGGTAGATCACTCCGAGCTTGGGGCGCAGCGAGGCGCGCTGGCGCAGGAAACCCAGGATCATGGCGAGCAGGAGCAGCCCGAAGGCGGTGTTGAGGTGGGGCGAGACGCGCTTGGGCAGGGCGAACAGCAGGCCCATGGTGGCCATGGGCAAGAACAGCGCCGAGACCACGGTGAAGACGATGCGGTCCGGCGAGCGGAGCAGCTTTCGGTCGCGGATCTGGACCACCACGGCCCAGGTGAAGGTGGCCAGCGCGAGGAGCCCGGTGAGGTAGAAGGAGAACAGCCCGGCCAGGTCCACCGCGCGGTAGAGCGGCTCCTTGGGCACACCGGGACCCGAGACCAGTCGTACGCCGATGCGGTTGAGCAGGAGCTCAAGCGTGGCGGCGATGGCCACGAGCAAGACCAGGGGGATCCGGCCAAGAAGCGGCATGGGGAAGCAATTGTATCAGACCGCAGGGGCATCTGCCGAGAATCCGGGTTTTTTTGCCCCGGCGTGCACCCGCTGTTAGGGTCGGAGAATGCTCCGCTGGCTGCTCCTCGCCCTCTTGCTCCCGGTGGCGGCCCACGCCGGACCCCGGGTCGTGGTGCTGGACCCGGGCCACGGCGGCACCAACCAGGGCGCCTTTGGCCCGACGGTGCGGCGCTACGAGAAGGAGCTGACGCTGGACCTCGCGCGCCGGGTCCGGCGCTATCTCGCGCAGTGGCGCGACGATCTGCACGTCGTGCTGACCCGCGAGCGGGACTCCTACCTCACGCTCGACCAGCGGGTGCGCAAGGCCAACGGCCTTGCCGCCAGCCTGTTTGTCAGCATCCACTTCAACGCGTCCAAGACTCGATCCCAGCGCGGCTTCGAGACCTTCATCCTGACCCGGGAGGCCTCGGCCCGGGAAGCGGGCCGGCTGGCCCTCGCGCGCACCACCGGGAGCGGCGTGGACCGCGGACGCCGGACGGTCCAGGCGATCCTCGCCGATCTGCGGCAGGCGGCGGCGCACGGCGAGTCGGCGCGCTTCGCCCGCAGGGTCCAGCGCCAGCTCGAGAAGGTCCGGGGCGCCGAGCTCGACCGGGGTGTGCGGCAGGCGCCCTTCGACGTGCTCCTCGGGCTGCGAATGCCCGGTGTTCTCGCCGAGGTGGGCTTCATCGACCACCCCACCGAGAGCGTCGAGCTGGTTCGACCGGCGGCGCTCGAGGGGCTGGCCGCCGCCCTGGCCGCGGCGGTCTGCGAGCAGCTACCGCGCGAGCCGGGGCGTGGGCGGGGCCTCGCGCGGCTCGCGGCGCCGGCGCGCTGACTAGCCTGGCTGGCTCCAGCGCTCGCGCAGCTCGGCGATGAGCTTGCGCATGGCGCGCCCGCGGTGGCTCAGGCGGTTCTTCTGCTCGGGCGGGGCCTCGGCAAAGGTCTGCCCGAGCTCCGGGGCGAAGAACACCGGGTCGTAGCCGAAGCCGCCGCTGCCGCGCGGTGTCTGGAGGATCCGCCCCTCGCAGCTGCCCTCGTGCAGGTGGACCCGATCGGGGTCGGCCGGATCGACGAAGGCCACCACGCAGCGAAACCGCGCGCCCCGGCGCTGGGCGGGGACGCCGTCGAGGTTTCGCAGAAGGAGCGCGATGCGGTCGGCGTCCGAGGCGCCGGCGCCGGCGTAGCGCGCGGAGTGGACCCCGGGGGCGCCGCCGAGGGCGTCCACCTCGAGGCCGCTGTCGTCGGCCAGCGCGGGCAGACCCGTGGCCTGCATCACGCCGCGGGCCTTGGCCTCCGCGTTCTCGGAGAAGGTCTCCCCGGTCTCCGGGATCTCCGGGACCTGGATGTCGTCGAGGCCCAGCAGCTCGACCCCGCCCGGGAAGTGGTCGGGCGTCAGCAGCTGGCGCAGCTCCCGCAGCTTGCCGCGGTTGCGCGTGGCGAAGACGAGTCGCCTCACAGGCTCACCTCCGCCCGGCCGTCGGCGCTCGCCGTGGCCGCGGCCAGCGCGCGCCGCTGCAGCTCGCAGAGGCGCCCGATCCCCTGGCGGCCGAGCGAGAGCAGCTGCTCGAGCTGCCCGCCGTCGAACGGCTGGTGCTCTGCGGTGCCCTGGATCTCGACGAAGCGGCCCCCGGCGGTGAGGACCAGGTTCATGTCCACCTCCGCCCGGCTGTCCTCCTCGTAGGGCAGGTCGAGCAGCGCCGCGTCATCGACGATCCCCACGCTCACCGCGGCGAGGGGCTCGAGGATCGGGTCCGCCGTGAGCGCGCCCTTTCCCCTCAGGCGCTCCAGCGCCAGCGCCAGGGCGACGAAGCCGCCGGTGATCGAGGCGACCCGCGTCCCGCCGTCGGCCTGGAGCACGTCACAGTCGATGTAGAGCGTACGGGGTCCGAGACGGTCGAGGTCCACCGCGGCCCGCAGCGCCCGGCCGATCAGCCGCTGGATCTCGGTCTCCCTCCCGCCGTGCCGGCGGCTCTTGCGGGTGTCGGTGGAGCGGGGGAGCATTGCGTACTCGCCGGTGAGCCAGCCGCCCCCCGAGTCGAGTCGGAAGGGCGGTACCCCGTCCTCCACCGAGGCGGCGCAGAGCACGTGGGTCTCGCCCCAGCGCACGAGGACCGAGCCCTCGGGGTAGCGCTGGAAGCCAGTTGTCAGGGTGATCGGGCGCAGCTCGTCCGCCTGGCGCCCATCCGCTCGTCTTGGCACGGTCGACATGGCCGCACGGTATAAACCTGGCGGCCGCCCTTTACAAGCACCGATCGGCGCTCGATAATCATCACCCGCGGGGCGTAGCGCAGTCTGGGTAGCGCGCCTGCTTTGGGAGCAGGATGTCGGAGGTTCAAATCCTCTCGCCCCGACCATGAAGCGACCGGTCTTGCTTGCCATCCTCGCCAGCCTGCTGGCGGGCTGCGGCACGGGCGCTGCTCCCGCCGAGGAGGTGCGCCGCGAGCTGCTGCGCTACCAGCAGGTCAAGCGGCACAACCGCCTGTTCTTCGTCGGCATCGCCCAGGACGCGAGCTTCGAGAAGGCCCGCGCCGAGGCCTTCGCCGAGATCACCCGTCAGGTGACCTGGTTGCCCGAGAAGCGTCGCGGCGTCCTCGAGGGGCTCTACCGCGTGGACCGGGTGATCACCGACAGGAGCGGCGAGCTGCACCTGCTCGCCGTGCTCGAGCGCCAGGCGGCCGCCGACCACCTCCAGCGGCTCTCCGGGGAGCGCCGGGCCGAGCTCAAGGTGACCCTCGCTGACTGCGCCCGGCGGCTGGAGGCCGGCCAGCTCAAGCAGGCCAGGAGCTGTGTTTCCCCGGTCGAGGGCAAGCTGGAGCAGATCCGCGAGCTCCTCGCCGCCTCGCGCGCGGCGCTCGGGGATCCGCCCCGGGCCCAGCCCTTCCCCGAGGAGGACGAGGCGCGGAAGCTGTCCGCCCGCCTCGGCGACGCGAAGACCCGCGGCGGCGTCGTGCTGGTCTACGTGCTGCGCGAGGTCGACGGCAGCGTGACCGGGGACCTCAACGCCGAGCTGGGCCAGGTGGTGTCCCGGCAGGGGCTGCGCCTGGCCGGGGCCACCGTGCCACAGCGCGTGCTCGAGCAGGCGTTGACGGGCTCCACCGAGGGCATCGCCGCGATCGGCCGCAAGGCCGGCGCGGGCTACGTGGTGGCCGGCCAGGTCAAGGCGCGCTTCTCCAGCGAGGAGAGCGGGCAGTTCTTCGCCTGGGCCCGCGGGGAGCTGAAGGTGATCGAGACCACCGCCGGCAAGACGGTGGCCGAGCTCTCCAACGAACAGATCAAGGGCGGGCACGTCACGCGGCAGCAGGCCTGCGACCGGGCCATCGACAACGCCGTCGCCCGCCTGAAGGACCAGTTGAAGCGCGAGCTGTCCAAGCTGGACTGACGATCATGTGCGGCCGGTTCACCTTCGCCACGGCGCCCACGGCGCTGGTGGAGCTGCTTGGTCTCGACGAGCTGCCGCCCCTCGAGCCGCGCTACAACATCGCGCCGACCCAGGGCGTGCCTGTGGTGCGCGTCGTGCTCCAGGGCGAGAGCCGGCGGCGCGAGCTGCGCCTGCTGCGCTGGGGTCTCGTGCCCCCCTGGGCCGATGACCCGTCCGTTGGCTACCGCATGATCAACGCCCGCTCGGAGACCGCGGCGAGCAAGCCGGCCTTCCGCGCGGCCTTCCGCCGCCGGCGCTGCCTCGTGCTGGCCGACGGCTTCTTCGAGTGGAAGCGCGTCGGCCGGGGCCCCAAGCAACCCCACTACCTGCGGCTGAGGGACGGACGCCCCTTCGCCTTCGCCGGGCTCTGGGAGCGCTGGCGCGGCCCCGAAGACGCGCAGGGCGAGCTGCTCTCCTGCACGCTGCTCACCTGCGCGCCCAACGAGCTGGTCGCACCGATCCACGACCGGATGCCGGTGATCCTGCCCCCCGCGGCCTACGAGCCCTGGCTCGACCCCGAGCAGCAGGACCCGGCGTCGCTCCAGGCCCTGCTCGGGCCCTACCCCGCCCAGGAGATGATCGCCTACCCGGTGGGCACCGCGGTCAACAACCCGCGCCTCGACGATCCGTCGATCATCGACCCGTACGTCCGCGCCGATGGCGACGTCTCGCCCGGAGAGCAAACAGAGCTGCCGCTGGGAGAACCAGACAGGGAGGCGTGAGATCGCCCGAGGCCGCGGCGCCGGCCCGGCAGCCGCAGCCGTCCTCCCCGGCGGAGACGGCGCCGTCGGCAACCGGAGGTGCGTCGCCGGTCGGCGCGTCCGGCGCGCCGAGGTCCACACCTGGCGAGAGGTCCGCCGTCGGGGTCGGCGCGTCGCCGGCGAGCGAGGCGTCCACCGTCGCCGCGTCGTGGGGTGTGCCGGCGTCGGGGGTCGTGCCCGCCGTCTCCGTCGGGTCGCTCGCCGCGCTGCAGCCCGGGTCGTTCGGGTAGTCGATGAGCTTGTCGCCGTCGTTGTCCAGTCCGTCGTCGCAGTCGCCGCCGCTGCCGCCCAGGGCGGGCTGCTTGGCGAGCACGCTCTGCACGAAGGCCCAGACCGGCTTCTTCTGGTACGAGCCGGGGTAGCCCGGGCCGCCGCGCACGGCCATGCCCCACTTGTCGGCGATCAGGTTGTCGTCGACGATCTCGTAGAAGAAGGTGTGGGTCCACCAGGGCCGCTCGAGCTGCTCCTCGATCACCCTGCGGTAGTAGGTCAGCTGGTCTTTTGTCGCCGCGGTGTCGCTCAGCGGCGCCGTGCGGCCGGTCTCGGTGATCCAGACCGGCAGGCCGGTCAGCCCGTTCTGCACCAGCACCTCGCGCACCGAGAGGCGGCCGTGGATGCCGAAACAGACCCGGTGCTGGTCCAGGTCGTGCTCGAACAGGTCGCCGCTCCAGCAGAACCAGCCCGGGCTGATCTCGAGGAAGCCCGAGTAGATGTGCCAGGTGATCACGTCGTACATCAGCCCCTGCTGCTTGAGCTGCTTGAGGGAGTCGTCGAGCCAGGTGTCGTAGAGGTCGCCGATGGAGGCGAGCTCCGGGCCGGCGACCTTGCAGGTGGGGCAGCCGGCCTTGATCCCCTTGATCCCCTCGATGACGATGCGGTCGATCCACTGCTGCTTGGTGCCCTCGAAGAAGCCGCTCAGGTTGGGCTCGTTCCACAGGCCGATGTGGGTCAGCGTGCCGCTGTAGTGCGCGGCGACGGCCTGGCAGAACTTGCCGTACTCCCCCGCCTTGGGCACGTTGTTCGTGGCCACGCCGTCGGTGTCCGGCTCGCTGGCCCAGGACGGGCCGTAGGCCACGGTGGGGAAGACCTTCAGCCCGCGCTGCTGCGCCTCGGCGATGATCTTGTCGAACAGCGTGAAGTCCGGCGCCTGCCCCTGGGTCGGCTGGGCCTGGAACCAGTTCAGGTCGATGCGGACCCAGCTCACCCCGAGGTCCTTGGCCGCATCCAGCACGTCGGTCTGGGGCTGGTGCGCGTTGACGCCGAGGAAGTTCTGCTGGGCGTGGGCCAACCCGGGGAGCAGGAGCAGCACGAGGACCACGGTGATCGATCTCAAGGCAGCTCTCTGTTCTTCAGGCGGTGAAAGGCCATCAGGCCCTCCACGTCGGCGAGGTCCTTGTGCCGCCCCACGGCGGTCTTGTTGCGGATCAGGTCGCGCAGACCAAGGAATGGAACCTCCAGGTCGTCGGTGGCCCGCGTGTAGCCGTGGGCGATGGTGGCGTAGCCGCCCACCACCAGGAACCTAACGCCGGCGCTGAAGAACTCTTGTAATATGCTTCTGTACTCGTCCATCCTCGCCCCTCATCTCGAAGGCGAGCCTGATCAACCGTTCCGCGATGGCGAAGCGCTCCTTTGGGGTTCGTCGTCGCTCGTCGTCATCCACCGCTGCCTCGGGGTCGTCGTGCCTGAGCCGCTGGATCGGGCGCATGCCCGCATCATAACACCCCTTGCGGGGCTCTTGACGACCCCCGGGGCCCAGCGCATACTCCGCCAGCGTGTTTTCGGAGTGGCGTGCTATAAAGGAGAAAAACGGCGCCTGTAGCTCAGTTGGATAGAGCATCGGACTTCTAATCCGGCGGTCGCAGGTTCGAGTCCTGCCAGGCGCGCAGGGTACAGAGTCCGAACCAGCATACGGTGGGCGTAGCTCAGCTGGTAGAGCACCGGGTTGTGGCCCCGGTTGTCGCGGGTTCAATCCCCGTCGCTCACCCCATCAAGCGGGCGGTTGGCCAGGATGGCTGACCGCCCGTTTTTTTCGTAGGGCCCGTAGCGGGCGCATCCAAGTTCGGGTTCTGCTGCGCAGGATCAGGTGCCGGCCAACCCGAGATCCTGAAAACCCAGGAGTTGGATTGTCTACGCTCTGGAGGAACCCTTTTTTGTTTCGTTGTTGACGTGTGCTTTCGCGCGTTTGTACCTTGGTAATGCACCTTACGATGTCCTGATGGCGCAAAATGAGCCGGCGCGGGGGAATGCGGGTTTGTTTGCTTTGGGCAGCGTTGGCCGTCGGGTGTGGCCGGCCGCCGGTACAGCTCAGCGACACCGGCGTCGTTGACGGCGGGATCTCCGACACAGCGGCGCGAGACGTCGGGGGCGATCAGGCCGCGCGGGATCTGACCGTCGATAGCTGGCCCCGGGTAGTACCGCGCGAAGGGATGAGAAGATGGACTGCGGCCAGACCTGGCGCAGCCGGACCTGGCGCAGACTCGACGGCGCCGGACATGGAGCCGGTCCTGCCGCTGGGCGCGCCGTGCTCCGCCAACGGCGAGTGCCTGAGCGGCACGTGCATGAGGAACGCGGAGCGGCCAGGTCTGTTGCAGCAGCACCCGCAGCGGATGCGACGGCTGCAGCAACGGCGGCCAGGTCTGCGAGTGCTGAGCGCGTAGCCGTCAGGGCACCAGGCCCAGGGCGCGGAGCTTGTCACAGCGCCCGCCGCGGTAGCTTGAGCTCTGGAGCAGCGCGGGGGTGGCGTCGATGGACAGGATGCTCGGCGCCTGGGCGTCGTAGGCCGGCCAGCCGGTCTTGGGGACCTCCGGTGCGCCGGCGCGCGCGAAGCTGCCCCAGGCCTTCTGCACCGTCGCCTCCACCTGCAGGTCCAGGACCGACGGGATCACGCCCAGCGAGGCGAACGAGCCGAAGACGTAGAGCAGCTCGATGGAGTGCGCTCTCCCGAGCGTCAGATCCACCACCACCGGCGCCTTTTGGAAGTAGTAGACCCGCCCCCGCGAGCCCATGGTCTGCGCCGCGGCCAGGGTGCCGCAGTTGAACATCACGTCGCCCATCGCGGCGAGGTAGGCGTTCTTGGGCAGCGGGAACTCGAGCGCGGGGTAGATCTCCATCAGCTTGTCGGCGAGGGCCGTGTCGCCGCCGACCATCTGCAACAGCTCCTGGTGCAGGTCGGCGCGGGTGAGGATCACCATCGTGGTCGAGAAGAGCGAGGCCTCGTCCTGGTTGCTGCCGAAGATGACGTCCACCGTGGGTGTCTCGCCGTCGCGCATGCGCTCGAGCGGCAGCTTGGGCAGGAAGGCGCCGTCCACCACGGGCCAGAGGTCGAGGCTCGACGACCCGCCGCCTAGCATGGCCGCCGTCGACCAGAGCTTGACGAGCTCGGTGACCGGGAGCTTGCGCAGGCAGGCCAGCCGGTCCGCGGCGTCGGCGCAACCGAGCTTCTTCAGGTGCTCCTCGCCCAGGTCGAAGGCGGAGTCGCCGAACGTGTTCTTCTTGGTCGCCTCCAGAAACAGGTTGCAGCCCGTGCCGCTCTCGGAGATCGCGCGCTGGAACAGGCCGTCGGCGTCCGGCGCGCCGAGCAGCGCGCAGACCGAGATCCCGCCGGCCGACTCGCCGAAGACCGTGATGTTTTCCGGATCGCCGCCGAAGGCCCGGATGTTTTGCCTGACCCACCTCAGCGCCTCGACCTGGTCCTGGATCCCCAGGTTGCCGACCCGCTTTTTCGGGTCCTCGGCCTGCAGCTCGGGGATCGCCAGGAAGCCGAGGGCGCCCAAACGGTAGTTGATGCTCACCACGACGACCTTGCCGTCCCGGGCGAGGTCGCTGGCCTCCCACATCGCCATCGCCGACGAGCCCAGGTTGAAGGCGCCGCCGTGGATCCAGAACATCACCGGGTAGTCCGACGTGGCGTCGTCGTGGGCCCAGATGTTGAGCGTGAGGCAGTCCTCGCTCATCTTCGTCCCGGCGACCAGCTCCGACTCCTGGGGGCACGCCGGGCCGAACGCCGTCGCTTTCAGGGTCTCGGTCCAGGGCGTGACCGGGACCGGCGCGCGCAGCCTGAGGTTGCCGACGGGAGGCTCGGCGTAGGGGATGCCCTTGAAGATCCGCAGGCCGCTCTTCGCCGTGCCGGTCACCTTGCCCGAGGCCGTGGTCACGCCGGTCCCCTGCTGGAAGGGGACCGTGCTCGCTCCGGCGTCGGGGGTCGGCGGCGAGGTGTCGGGGAAGGCGTCCGGCGCCCGGGCCTCGATCTGCGCGTCGAGTAGCGCGATCGTTTCGGGCACGGAGTCGCAGGCCGCGGCGGCCAGGAACAGGGGCAGGAACAGGGCGCTCGAGAGTCTCATGCCGTGCAGTATTTCGGTGAAGCCGTCCAGATGCAAGGTCAGCAAACGTTGACTCGGGCGCGCGGGCCGGCAGGCCCCTTGACAGCGGCGGCGTGCCTTGCTGAAAAGGAGCCGAGGAGGTGGACCATGGGCCGTTTCTTGCCGATCGTCCTCGCGCTCGCCGGCTGCGCTCACGGAGCCGCCGCGCCCGCGGCGGTGTCCCTCGCCGGCGCCCCCATCGCCGACGTGGCCGAGCGCACGCTTCCCTCGGTGGTCAACATCTCGTCGACCAAGGTGATCCGGATGGAAGGGCGGATCTCGCCCTTCTTCAGCGATCCCTTCTTCCGCCACTTCTTCGGCGACCGCTTCCCGCGCGGCATGCCGCGGGAGCGGCGCGAGAAGAGCCTGGGCTCCGGGGTCATCGTCAGCAAGGACGGCATCGTGATCACCAACAACCACGTGGTCGACCGCGCCGAGGAGATCCGCGTGACCCTGGCCGATGGCCGCGAGCTGCGCGCGCGCCTGGTCGGCGCGGACCCGAAGAGCGACGTCGCCGTGCTCCGGCTCGAGGGCGGGGCGAAGGACCTCAGGCCGCTGCCCATCGGGAACTCGTCCAGGCTCCGGCTGGGCCAGGTGGTGCTGGCCATCGGCAACCCCTTCGGCGTGGGGCAGACCGTGACCATGGGCATCGTCTCCGCCCTCGGCCGCGCGGACATGGGCATCGTGGACTACGAGGACTTCATCCAGACCGACGCGGCGATCAACCCGGGCAACTCGGGCGGCGCCCTCGTCAACCTGGCGGGCGAGCTCGTCGGCATCAACACCGCCATCCTCTCGCGCAGCGGGGGCTACCAGGGCATCGGCTTCGCCATTCCCAGCAACATGGCGCGACCGATCATGGAGAGCCTGGTCAAGCACGGCAAGGTGGTGCGGGGCTGGCTCGGCGCGGCGCTCCAGGAGCTCAGCGGCGACCTCGCCCGGGCGCTGGGGGTGCGCGCCACCGAGGGGGTGCTGGTCTCGGACGTCACGCCGGGCTCCCCCGCGGACCGGGCCGGCCTGCGCCGCGGGGACGTGGTGGTCGCCATCAACGGCGAGCGGGTGAGCAGCGCCTCCCGCCTGCGCAACCTGGTCGCCGCGGCGGGCGCCGGGGCGCGGGTCAGGCTCTCGCTCTCGCGGCGCGAGGGCAAGGCGACCATCGAGGTCACCCTGACCGAGATGCCGACCACCGCGGGCGGCGTGGCCTACCTCGGTCAGCGCGAGGGCGCTCTCGGCGGGCTCACCGTGGTGGGGATGAGCGCCGCGGTGCGGGACAAGTACGATCTGCCCTCGCGGCTCGAGCAGGGGGTGGTGATCGAGGAGGTCAAGGAGGGCAGCCCGGCGGCGGGGGCCGGCCTGCGCCCGGGCGACGTGATCCTGGAGATCAACCGCCGGCCGCTGAGCAGCGTCGAGGAGTTCGCCCGGGCCTACCGCGAGGCCAGGGAGCGGCTCCTGCTCCTGGTCTACCGCGAGGGCAGCACGCTCTACCTGTTGCTCGCCAAGTGACTCAGTTGATCGTCCAGCGCGCGCAGTGCCCGTTGACGCACTGGAACTTCGGGTAGTCGCAGCAGTCGATGGACTGCTGGCACTTGTCGTACTCCTGGGCGCAGCCGGTGGTCGCCTTGCCGCAGACCATGTTGCCCGACGCGTCCTTGATGCAGTATCCGCCGCAGCCATGTCGTAGAGCGCGGTGCTCGCCGTGTTGGCGCCCCCGGGGATCGGCACCGCGTCGCCCAGCCCGAGCTTGCCGTCCGGCGTCATCCCGATCCAGCCGAGCTGGCCGTCGGTGGATGCGGGGTAGGGGGTCTCGGCGTAGCTCGCGAGCAGGTCGTAGGAGCTGGTGTGGGAGTAGTTGTCCCCGTGCTAGACCGTGACGGAGGTCGTGCCCGTCAGGCTGCCCGCGCTCGCGGTCACCGTGCCCTTGCCGCCGAGCGCGCCGCTCGGGGCGAACAGCCCGCTCGGCGAGATGGTGCCGAGCTCTCCCCGGTCCAGGCTCCACTTGGCGCTCACCTTGGTCGTGCCCATCAGCGCCTGGAACTGGATCGTGGGCGCCGCCGGTCTCGACCGTTACCTGGGGGTCGGCGGGCGTGCCGGTCAGCGCGTTGACGGGGGGGCGCTGTCCACGAACTGGAGCCCGGTGTCCACCGCGCCGTCGGTGACGGCGGCGTCCCATCTCGACCTGATCTCGCCCTCGTCGCAGGCGCCCGTGAGGACCAGCGCGAGCGCTGCGCACCCCAATCCCGGGCGGGCCATGGGTCACCTCCGCGTTCGTTGCCACAGTCTACCACGCGGGCCTGACTTGTACCGCTCGCCCCCGTGGTGGTAGGTTCTCGGGCATGACGCTGCAGATTGTCGCGCTGGTTGTCGCCGGCCTCGTCATCCTCGCCCTGGCCTGGCACGTGGAGCGCTCGGACTGAGCGCTCAGCCCTCGAGCAGGCCCTGCAGCGCCTCGGCGAGCAGGAGCGCGATCAAGCCCGCGTGAGGCAGGTCAGATCCCCTTGCGCCGGCGGGCGCGGTAGTAGGAGCCGATGGTGCGCAGGTTGTGGACGACGCCATAGCTGCAGCCCCGTGACTCGTAGGTCCAGGCCTGGCCCCAGGGGCTGCCCGACTCGAAGATCATGATGTGCCCGCCATGGGAGCCGTTGTAGACCATGGCGTCGGCGCGTCGCGCGTTGCCCCGGGAGATGTGGGTCCAGTAGTTGCTCTGATTGTAGTAGTGCCAGGTGGAGTAGGGGTGGCGATTCGAGGCGAAGGGCAGGGCTGAGGGGATGCGCCACGCCTTGCCGACGAAGCCGGAGCAGTCGGCGCCGTAGGAGCCGGAGTGCCCCGTGTATGTCGACGAGTAGCACTTGCCCTTGGGCTTGCTCTTGGGGCTGTTCCAGGGCGCGGGGAACGCCGCGCCGCCCCACCAGTAGGAGTAGTGCACGTAGGCCTTGCTGATGTTGATGATCCCGTTGCGGCTGAGGCCGTAGCCCGAGGGGCTGGGCGAGGAGCCGGCGGTGGATGTCGAGGTGGTCGACGTGCTCGCCTTGCAGAGGTACTGGCCGTAGGACCAGCCGTACTTGCCGTTGATGCTCAGCCGGTACCAGTTGCCCGAGCGCTTGAGGGTCTTGGCCCGGGTGCCGCCGGGCAGGACGCGCAGCACCATGTAGTTTGTCGAGGGGCCGCTGCGGTTGTTGAGGCCGACGTAGACGTGGCAGACCTTGACCGTCGCGTTCAGGGGCAGGTTGTAGCTCGCGAAGGTGGTGTAGGCGCCGTCCTCGGGGTCGGGGTCCCCCCGCTCGCTCAGGTCGCCGTAGTCCTCGCTTACGCCGCCAACGTCGCCGACGCAGGCGGCGAGCAGGGCGGCGAGCAGGGCGGCGAGCAGACGGGTGACCTGCGGCTGACGGGCAGCTTCCATCGGGACCTCCTGGGCGGTTCCCGATCGTGATGCAAGCGGGGTACCGACGGCGCGGAGGAGCCAACAACGCGTAACCCTTGTCCGCCTGGTCGCGCGAGTGGCGACAGGATCCCCGGGGCGCGCACGGCCGTTTGCAGGCCGTCAGGGGGCGAGGGTCGTGCTCTTGAGCGAGAGCGCCTTGGCCTGGACCGCGAGCGGCCTGGAGACGGCGGCGAGGGAGCCCACGGCACCCGTCCAGGCAGAGGCGGCGAGGCAGGTCTTCCCCGCCTGCAGACCGAGCTGGGTGCTCTGGGCGCTGGTCGTCCCGTTGAACGCTATGGTCCCGTCCTTCGCCGCGACCTTCATCGCCCACATACTGTCCTCTCCGACGAGCGAGTTGCTGTAGGCGCCGACGATGACGCCGCCGTCCTTGGTCAGCTGCAGCGCCGGGTAGTCGTCGTCGACGAGCAGGGGGTCAGCGGCGTTCTGGACACCGCCGTAGCGCCTGGCCCACTGCACCTTGCCCACCGCGTCGAGGCCGGCGAGCCAGATGTCCTCGTGGGTTTGCTGCCCCGAGTAGAAGCCCGCGGCGAGGTATCCGCTCGTCGGCAGCTCGACCAGGTCGGTGAGCACCGGGCCGAGGTGGCTGGAGTCGGTCGCACCGCTCGTCCGGTACCAGGACAGCGCCCCGTCCGGCTTCAGCTTCAGCGCGGCTAGCTCGTAGCCGTTGTGCTGGATCCCGGCGCCGAGGATCAGGTCGCCGTCGCTCGAGCGCAGGGCGGCGGTGGGGTAGATCCGCTGCTCGTAGCCGCCGCCGCAGTCGTCGGCGACGATCTCCCGGCCCCAGGCCAGGGAGCCGTCGTCGTGGAAGCGGGCGGCCATGCCGCGCCAGCGCGCCCCGCTGTCGCTGTACATCTGGCCCACGGCGACGACGCCGTCGGGCAAGCGGACCAGCCGGCGGGGGACCTCGGCCCAGTCAGCAGCGCCGAAGCGGACCGACCAGAGCACCTTGCCGCTCGGGTCGAGGCGCAGGAGCCAGCCGTCGAGGTCGTCCAGAGGCGAGGTGTCGCTCGTCCCGTACGTGCCGACGACGTACAGCCCGCCCGAGCCGTCGGCCACGGCGTCGGTGAGCCGGAGCCAGGTCTCCCGGTAGGTGGTCTCGAGGTGTCGGGCCCAGAACAGGCCGCCCCCAGCCCCGACCTTGAGCACGGTGTAGGGGTGGGCGATGACGAACATCGCGCCGTCGCCCGTGTTGACAACCCGCCCGGGGAGCAGGTCGGGGACGAGCAGGTCTTTCCAGAACGGGACGTCCGCGATATAGCGTTGGGCCCAGACCACCTTGCCGTCGGCGTCCAGCTTGACCAGCGCCTTGGCGTCGGAGCCGCTGAGCATGAAGCGCCCGTCGATGGTCGGGGTGACCTGGGCCCACTCGATCTGGGCGCCGAGGCCCTCGTAGGGGAAGCCGTCCACGATGTCCGGGTAGACCTCGGCCCAGGGCGAGAAGGTCGGGTTGGTGAAAGCGGCGACGTCGGGCTGGCCGCCGGTGGGGCCGGGTCCAGCCGGCGCCGGGATCTTGCACGAGCCCGAGGCGATCTCGGCCTTCACCAGGCCGAACTCCTTGCCGAAGCTGGCCAGGGTCACCGAGCCCAGCAGCGGGAGGTCGGGGCTCTTGATCAGAAAGCCGGCGTCGCCGTCCACCCCGCCCTGCAGGCTCCAGCACGGGCTCTTGGACTGGTCGGCGTCTACCTCGGCCACCGCGTAGAGCGAGGCGTAGATCCCGGCGATGTCGTAGAGCGCGACGATCAACCGCGGCCCGATACGCAGGGTGGCCCTGGCGCCGAGGGAGGCCTCCACGGACGGCGCCGAGAAGCTCTTGGTGATCTTGGGCGGCGAGAGGCTCCCGCCGCTCTTGTTCGAGAAGCTGATCGAGGTCTCCGCGCTCACCGAGGCCTGGGTCGAGAGCTTGAACTGGCTCGAGGCCTCGCCCGAGATCTTGGCGAGGATCTGGACCTTTGGGAAGAAGAGCAGCGGCCCGATGGGGACCTCGGGCAGCTCGGCCTCGGCCACGGTGATCTCCCGCTCGTAGCCCAGGAAGGCGACCCCCTCCAGGCCGAGCTCGGCGCTCGCGCCCGGCGCCACCGTGAAGCCCACCTTGGCCTCGGGCATCAGCGACATGAGCGAGCAGCTGAACGATCCCTTGAACAGCTTCTTGGCGCACTCGGTGACCGCGTTGGGCAGGTTATCGACGGCGCCCCAGTCCACCCCGAGGGTGAACGAGTAGTCGATGCCGCCGGAGAGCTTCCCGGTGACGTGCACCTGGTCCAGGGGTGTCGAGGGGTCGCCGTCGCCGTCGAAGACATACTCGTCCACGTCCAGGGCGGGCCAGTAACCGCCGGTGATCGTCTTGGTCAGCGCCATCTCCTTCGAGCCCACGTGCTCGAAGGTCAGCGCCTGGGCCTCGTCGCCCACGCGGCGGCTGAAGGCGACATCGAGC
>Ga0316576_10000818_pt1 | contig 15750 bp, 15 predicted proteins | sample S0NA_FD_203075 | JGI IMG/M metagenome (GOLD analysis project Ga0316576, IMG submission 203075) | Rhizosphere microbial communities from salt marsh grasses in Alabama, United States - S0-2_050615r3r5 | ecosystem: Host-associated > Plants > Roots > Rhizosphere | place: USA: Alabama | collected... | reverse complement strand
CATGGTGGCCCCTCGATATTCTTGACAGGATGTTTGCGATCAGCAACTTGATTTACGCCAGCGGCTCAAACCGTGCCTGGAAGAAGCGCAGGTATTCCGGTTCATAATCCATTTTCAAGCCGCGTATTTGATCACGCTTTTCATAGACGGCCTTCACGGATTCGGCGACCACGTCCATATGCGCCTGGGTATAAACGCGCCGGGGTATCGTTAACCGGGTCAACTCTAACGCCGGATAGCGATGGTCTCCCGTTTCAGGATCGCGGCCGGCACTTACGATACCTCTTTCCATACTGCGCACGCCAGAATCGAGATAGAGCTCCGCAGCCAGCGTCTGGGCCGGGAATTGGTCCTGGGGTATGTGCGGGTAGAAACGGCGGGCATCGAGAAAAATTGCATGACCACCTACCGGCGTCACAATAGGAATATCCCAGGCAGTAAGTAAATCACCAAGGTAACGTACTTGCTCCACTCTGGAACGCACATGATCATCATTGACTGATTCATAAACTCCTATAGCCAGGGCTTCCATGTCACGGCCGGACATACCACCATAGGTATGAAGTCCCTCATAGACAACAACCAGGTTTCGGGCGCGATCGAAGACACCTTCGTCGTTTACCGCCAGCCAGCCGCCGATATTAACCAGATTATCTTTCTTGGCGCTCATCCATGCGCCATCCGTATAAGAGCAAAATTCAAACAAGATTTCAGCGATCGATTTATCAGCATAGCCAGCTTCTCTTTCTTGAATAAAGAAACTGTTTTCAACCATGCGCGTCGCATCCAGATAGATGGGTATATTATGCGAATCACACAGCTCACGCAGATCACGGACATTGGCCATGCTCACGGGTTGGCCCCCGGCCATATTGACTGTTCCGGCCAGGCTTATGTAGGCAATTTGTTCACTTCCCACTTCATCAATTAGCTGCCGAACCTTATCCAGGTCTATATTACCTTTAAATGGGTGCCGGCTTGCAGGTTCGTGGGCTTCGTCAATGATGACATCGACAAATGTACCACCGGCCAGCTCCTGGTGCAGGCGGGTGGTCGTAAAGTACATATTCCCCGGAACATATTGTCCCTGCTTAATCGCAGCCTGGCTGATTAGATGCTCAGCCCCTCGTCCCTGGTGGGTTGGGACAATATACTTATAACCATAAACGGAGCGAACCGCCTCTTCGAGGTGGTAAAAGTTGCGGCTGCCGGCATATGCTTCATCCCCCAACATAATTCCCGCCCACTGGCGGTCGCTCATGGCACTGGTACCGCTGTCCGTTAATAGATCAATATATACATCCTCCGAACGGAGTAGAAAGGTGTTATAGCCGGCCTCATCGAGCGCCTGTTTGCGCACCGCATGGTCAATCATAAAAATTGGTTCGACCATCTTAATTTTCCAGGGTTCCGCCCAGGATCTCCGGCCATACTGCTGGCCCATCGTTTGAGGGATTGTTTTACTCATTGGATTTCATCCTTATTTCTAGAAAATTTAAGAATCAAAAATTGTTAAGCGGGAGTTCTGTTGAACATTTAATTTCATCAAGCACGAGGCTGGTATGAATTCGGGCAACACCGGGAAGCCTGGAAAGGGATTTCTGCACAAACTGCTGTAGATCACGGCGATTACGAACAACTATTTTTAACAAGTAATCGAATTCTCCAGTGGTTTGATAACACTCCAAAACCCGCTTCATTTTTATAACGCTCGCACGAAAATGTTCGAGCTCGTCCATACCATGCATGCGCAGGCTGATATTGACATAGCAGGTTATATCAAAACCTACCTTCTCCTGATCAAGCAGCGCCGTAAATCGGCGGATATATCCTCGAGCTTGGAGACGTTTTAGTCGCGCGTGCGTGGCAGGAGGCGAAAGATTTATCTGCGAGGCAAGGTCTACATTACTGATTCGGCCGTCTGCCTGAAGCAGGTCGAGAATTGCCAGGTCAATATCATCAAGATCGTCATTGGCGGAATTGCTCATGAAATCACCCTTTAGCTTTATTATATTCAACACTATTTATTAATTGCGCAATATATTATTTTTTTACAAGCATTTTGTCAAATATTATTCTGTAAATTTGATCATGTCTGAATTATTTTGGGGTAGGAGACGCGGCCAGATCGATGAAACGGCGGCTGCAGGTTAAAACAAAAAATCCCGGTCTGCCGAGATACGGCAGGCCGGGACAAATTTCAATAATAAAAATAAGGACCCCTAGAACTAAGTGTTCATAGTTTGGGTTTTACGCATGCGGCGAATAGCCTTTTTACGCTCAATACGCTTTAACTCGCTCTTGGAAACGAACCAGCGCTTGCGACGAACATCAGATAATACTTTGCTCTTCATCACTTCTTTCTTAAAGCGACGAAGCAGTTGTTCTGGCGACTCACCAGGTCTTGCTTCGACCTTTGGCAACTTGAATCACCTCCTTCCTTGTAAAAATTTAACCGCAACCTTATTAATAGACCGCTCCACAACAGAAAAGGTCCAATTGGGACCTAGCAATATGCTTCTGCATCGCTACCGGCAAACAAAAGAGTTGCAGTAAATCTTTCTCTGCCTGGAGTGGTTATAAGTTGCAAAGGTTTTTGCTTTGGGATAATTTGCTAACGAGGTGCGTCGATCCCACGCATCTGGGATTATAACCTGCCTGACGTCGATTTGCTACTCTTCTAAGATATTGCCATGAGTGCCTTGGAACTCGTTTGCCAAATTGTGCCACATCAATGTGAATCGATAAATTCTCGAAGGTACTGTGGGAAATTAATGGCCGGATCAAGCCGGTCATCTGGTATCGCCTCGTCGTACTGCTGGCGCACAGGCAGAACACCGGCCCATACCGGAAGATTATAATCTTCCTCGTCGTCTCCAGGCGGTCCTACACGCACTTTCGCCGAAGCGAGATCGATCTCAATGGCGGCAACAGCGGTTGCCTTAAATTCAACCTCATTGGGCGGGCGGACGTCATCCCAACGACCAGGAACCAGGCGCTCGGTAAACAACCTCAGCGCTTCCATTTTGGCATCCGCATTTGAGATCAATTCCCCTGTCCCAAAGAGAACGGCCGAACGATAGTTTATCGAATGATGGAAAACAGAGCGAGCCAGCACCAGGCCATCAACGTGGGTGACAGCAATACATAAAGGTGCACCAGATTGGATATGCTTCATCAGGCGGCTGGTTGATGAACCATGCAGGAGAAGCCGGTCAGCCTGGCGGCTGATCAACGTTGGAATCACATAAGGGTCACTGTCAACGGAGAAGCCAACGTGGCCGATCAATGCCTGATCGATGATTTCATACACTGTTTCCTTATCATAACTGCCCCGTTTGGGTACGCGCTGGACGCGATTTTTTGCCGTTAACTCAAACTGTGTCATGAAAATTTACTCCACGAAGATTTCCACATGCTCGCCATCCTCTTCGTCAAATACATCGACGATCTTACCCTGTTGGCCGCTGCGAATAGCATCCATGATACTCTCATATTGAGAGCCATCAATTTCAGGCGCAAATTTAGCACCCATCTTAATGCCTACGTTCACCAGGCCCATTGGAATATTTACATCGACTTTTTTTCGTCCAGTTTCGATATCGGTTACACGAACACGAAACCACCGTGGTTTACTGCTTCCTTTTAGGGGTTCAGATGCTGTTTTCCGGTTGGCACTTTCAAGAGCGCGAAGCAGTTCGGCCCCTTCTGCGGCAGATATCTTTCCCTGTTCTATCATGCGCAATATCTGCATACGTTCCTCAACGCTGGCCATAGATATCCTCCGGTGAATTTATAAACACATTAAATAACATGGTGATTTTCATTTCAGCTGCAAACGCATTTGCGTAAGTGAGCGGTCTACGCGAAAGCGAAGCGTTGGTAGCAGTTCATTCATCACAACATCATCTGCGTCGTGAAGGAGACGGACCTGCCGCCTGGGCAGCATTTTAATCCTATATAAGAGTTTGTGGACTAACGCCGGTTCAAGGGTCTCTTCTTCCCGAGGACGCACCCTGACCCGGAGTTGGTGCGCCCTGCCCCATTCACTGTTAATTGTAGCAATTCCTTGCAGAACCTTTTCGCTGCTGAAAACAGCCCAGGTTTCATGACCTTTACCACTGAAAAAATCCAGAACCCTTCTCCTAAAATCATTTCGATATTCACCACGCTGTAAAGGATCTGGCCAGTAGAGGTCCGCATGTTTTGTTAACATATCCAGGCGATAAGCGTCTTCCCAACGTGATGAAGGCATTCTAACCACCTTCACTCTTGCTTGAGCATAGGAAGATGAATCTTGAGATAAGATATGCCGTGAATTTAGTAAATTCCAGGATGTCACCGTCCCCAAAGATACATAACCGAGAGATGTATATAAGGCTTTGGCTCCTGCATTATCTCTCTCGACCTGGAGGCGCACCTCAGATCCGCCACGATTTTCAACCTCTTTTTGCACCACTTCCATCAAAGCACGAGCAATCCCGCGCCTCCGATAATCGGATTGGACTGCAACATTGGCAACAAGATAACGTTGGGGCGAAGCAGTTGGAAGCAAGGTCACATTGCCGACGACACGGCCGTCTTCAATCCACACAAATCCTGGAGTCAATTTCGACAAAAAAGGGTCCATTCGCCACAGGAAAGGTGAATTACTGCCAACAAGGGCAGTATCAAAAACCTGCCGGCCCCCACCATTCATTTCATCGGCAAATACAGCTTTTAATAGATGCAGTAGTTGCGGAAAATCCCGGGTAGGGTCAATGGGTCTAGGCCCATTGACCGATCCCGTCGCCGAAAATGTTATAACCATACCTTATTCGCGATCTCCAAGAAGAATACCCCTATTTAATCTCCTTAGAGTGCATCAAGCAACATGTTGGCTTCATCCGGCGAAATAACACCCTCTTCAACCATTTTTAATATCTTTAGTTGTGCTTCAGTGGACGACTTCGATTTATCCGTGGCTGTTTCCTTTGATCTTTCTTTTTTTTGCCGTGTTCTTGACGTGCGATCGAAAACCCGGTCTGCAGTCATGCCGGCCATTTCAGCCGCCATTGCAGCGGCCGCTTCCGCCTTCTTCGCAAAATCTTCCGCCATCCTGCGAGCGGTATCCTGAGTCACTTCATCATTGACCATTGAAGATATTTTCGCGCCCAGATTTGCTCCAAAATTCGATAACTCGGAAAAGAAATCAATATCAAAGAACTCTTCACCATCCAGGTTCCATTTTTTAGATATCATTTGCGCTTCCTTCAAAACCAGATTGCCACCTGCATGAATCGTCACGCGCGTCTTCCCATCCCCTAAACGGCCGCTCAAATTCCCATTCTCTTCAACAACATCGACAAGTGGCAGCCGGTTGACAATGGTGGATGCTTCCGCCTCCAGCAATATGGGGGAATCAGTAGGCCAGATCAATACAAAATCACCCCTGGCATTCAAGGAATGTTCAAAAGGACCCAGCCCACCCAGGAGACGAATATCACCGGCTATATTTTGAACCAAGCATTGACCGCCAATACTGCGCAAATTCAGGTCGCGCCGTCCGGAATTGATTTCTACATTTCCGTTCACGCCACGAACATTGATATCCCCATATACCTCGGCAAAAGAGACTGTACCATTGACGAACTGGGCAAGGACATCACCTTTAACAAGCTCCAGGGACAAATCACCATCCACATTGCGGACTACAACATCCCCATCCACGCGTTGCACAGAGATTGGGCCTGAGAAATTGCTGACGGCAAAATCCCCAGCCACATGATCCACTTTGGCAGATTTGAGGTTATTCAAAACCAGGTCGCCAGAAACATCGCCCAGGCTAACGTCACCGGATATACTGCGAATAACGACATCCCCTTTCCCGCGCGTAACTTGAAGAGAGGCCCCCTCCGGTACTTTAAGCACCAGGTCTCCGCCGGCTTCAATACTTAATTTGTCAGCGAGCTCTTCGGCAATGAATTCACCATTTGCCAAAATATCGAGCTCCATCCACGGCCGTACGACCAGATCTCCCTGACATTCAGTCACATGAATAACCGGCTTTTTTCCCAAATCGAATCGCTCATTGATCATGACTAGCGCCTCAACTTATCTACTCGATGTAGATACGAACATGCTCATTGTCTTCAACATCCTGAACATCCACGAGCACTCCGGAGTCGGCCTTGGCCATCATCTCTCCGACTTGTTCCAGGCTGGAACCGTACTCTTGCGGGGCAAACATCTGTGCCAGACCAAGTCCAAATTTCACCATACCGAATGGGATGTTCACTTTAACTTTACTCTTGCCAGTAGTTAAATCCCCTACACGAATGCGCAGCCATCGCGGCTCACTCCGGGGAGATTTCACAGCCGGCACCGGAATATCCTCAATTTCAACTTCGAGATCACCTTCTGCCATTTTTTCTTTTGCCAGCTCGATGTCGTCGACACCGACATGCAATGTTGATTCGACATCGGTAAGAGCTTCTGATTTCACTACCTCGGCGGCCACAGAATCCGGCCGATCCAGCATTTTAACCGCTTCATCAATAGTGATCTTCCCCCGGGCAAGCAACTCTAACACATCTGTACGATAATCGTCTTTGTTCATCTGGATTCCATCCTTTGACAAAATTAGTCGTTATTCTCCTAGCAGTTCTAGAGCCTCTTCGGCCGTGAGTCTGCCGCTGCTCAAATCTGAAAGGATCTGCTGCCGATCTTCACTAGAAATACCTTTTTCATCGCCCATCCCTACCTCATAGCCCATTGCTTCGATGACGCTTGAAAGCCTTGCACGAACAGCGGGATAAGACATATCTAGTTCTTTTTCAACCCATTTAATCTTCCCTTCGCAGCGAATAAATGTTTCCACAAATTCAAGCTGTTCAGCCGTTAAGGTATATAGGCGTCCCAGGGTAAAGTGCCCTTCGATACTGGTATCACAATTTCGGCAGTGGAGCCTGGTAACATGCAACGTATCCTGACAAATTGGGCATTGGCCAATAACCGGTCTCATAAACAAGCGCTCCTCTCAATAATGGTATCAAATGTCAGCTGACGATGAATATAATAATTAACTTTATTATATTTGTCAATATCAATATTAATTTTATTACTATTTTCAATAATTTTATTAATTCTGACAGATCGGGTTTGTTAGGGAAACCCAGCATCAGGGATTTTTATTGGAAATCACGGGGTTAGACTGGGTTGGCGATGTCCCGCGGTTCCAGGTTTCACGAATTTCGAGGTATGCGACATAGGTAAATCCCAGCAGGCTCATAAATAGAAGAAACATTGGCCCGGATTGCCCACGAAAGGCTGCGAGCGCGAGTCCGCAGGCTGTATAGACAACAAGGATCAATTCCATCCATAAGGACCCATCATCCGGTAAGTGGTACAGCCGCTGCCATTGAAAAGCGTTTGATTGGATGCTATAACCCTTTGGTGTGCGTGTAAACGGGTGGTGTTTCTTGGTCTGAAAAGCTTCCAACATGGCTTTGGTACTGCTTGGCGCCATGCCGATGGCAACCAAAAGCAGCGTGGGGAAATAAAGAATTCTTCTTCGCCAATCAGGGTAGGTTTCCTTCTGTGCCATGATGAACAGAAGTGGTTGGCCAATGCCTAGAAATGTAAAGAGGACCATATAGGGAGGTAAACTAATGTCGAGCAGAATCATTGGCAGCTGCAAAATAAGCAATAACAGCAAAAGGATATGCGTTCCATATGCGGACATTGAAAGGACGGCATACAGCCGGCCGGCAAGCGTATGGTTGGCGTCGCGGATGATATCCTGACCATACTTTTGCAAGCATTGGATCGAGCCTTTCGCCCAACGCGCCTGCTGGTTTTTATAGGCTCGAATCCCTCCCGGTAATTCTGCCGGGGCTACCACATCAGCCAAGTAACGAAACTCCCACCCTTTCAGTGTGGCACGGGTACTTAAACAGAGATCTTCACAGACAGTGTCAGCCCGCCAACCTCCGGCGTCCTCTACGCAGGTTCGGCGCCAGATACCGGCCGATCCATTAAATTTGGGGAACATATTAGCCCGGTTGCGTACATTCTGCTCCATGACAAAATGTTTATCCAGGGCGATTGATTGGGCGGCCGTAAGCGGCGAGTCGGAGGCGTTTAAGTGGCCCCATCTTGCCTGGACCATCCCCAGCCGCGGATTGCCAATGAAGAAGGGAATGGTATCCAACAAGAATTCAGATTGTGGTTGGAAATCCGCATCAAATATTGCTACATATTCACCCTGGGCGCTGTCCAGTGCCGCAGCCAAAGCGCCTGCTTTGTAGCCAAGCCGGTTGGTACGACGAATATGCTCAATAATAAAGCCTTGTGCTTGAAAATGGGAAATTCGGGTTGCGGCTACTTCACTGGTTTCATCATCTGAATCGTCAATCACCTGGATTTGCAGGCGATCTTTTGGATAGTTAAGTGAAACAGTCGATTCGATTAAGCGTTCAACCACAAATCGCTCATTGTAAATAGGTAGTTGCACAGTTACATCTGGCAGCGATGATAAATCTACAACAGGTGCAAGGTCTCTTTCGTTTTTGTAGTGCCAAAAGAGGAAAAAGGTCACAAACCCAAGGAGACCATATATCGAAAGGATGCCCAGGACGGCAATATAAATGACAATAAAAAAATTCGTCATTTACCCTCACCAGCTTCTGAGTGGACTATGGTCTTTAGCCGCTTATTGAACGTGCTACGCGGCAGCAATATCTTACGTTCACACCCCAGGCAAACAAGACCTACATCGGTACCCAGGCGTACAACTTTCCACTCGTAAGAGCCGCAAGGGTGTTTTTTTCGCAAGCGGACGATGTCTCCCAAATGGATTTCAACATACATAACAGAGCGATTATAACAAAAGCCCGATCTGCATACATGCAGCATAAAGCGAAAACTCAGGATGGACAGTGAGCATATATAGACCGATATATCGAAATCCTTACCGAACTCAAGGAACAATGCATATACGGATTAGCACCAAATATGTTATGATGTATAAGTTATCGTTTATCGTGTGCAGATAGAAGGCACTTGAAAAGATAGGTGCCGGCCAATCCACTAATGACGAGGTAGCTATGGCTCAGGAGAAATCTCAAAGCACCCAGGAGCATGTACAAACGATCCCTATCCTTAATGAACAGCAGCGGCAGGAATTATTACGATTAGCCCGACAGGCAATTTCCGATAAAGTGACAAACAAAAGCGGCGTGCCAGTCGTTAAAGATCATCAATTATTTGATGAAAATGCGGCGGTATTTGTTACGTTGTGGCAGCCAGGATCATCCGCCGCCTATGAGGACGGCAAGCGGCTGCGTGGCTGCATCGGCCGTTTACAGCCGGATTTACCACTCGATGCCGCGGTCAAATATGCGGCAGTATGCGCCGCAACGCGTGATCCACGCTTCGTAGCCGTCCAACCTTATGAAGTGGATGGCCTGACGATTGAAATCGCCATCCTATCCCCTCTCGAGGAAATCAATTCCCTCGACGATGTCGTTATAGGCCGTGACGGTCTTGTTATCGAAGCCATGGGTCGCCGCGGTCTTCTATTACCCAAAGTCGCCACACGCTTAAATTGGAATAAGGAGGAGTTCCTGCGGAACGTGTGCTTAAAAGCCGGGCTGCCCGAGGACATCTGGCCAGGAAATGGAAAGCTCTATAAATTTAGTACAGAAGAATTCCATGATTAACAGATCCTGGAGTAAGCGTTATAGAAGTAGATTCACAAGGGTTTAAGCACATTGACCAATCAAGCGCCGGTCGTTCTTGTCCATGGCATGCTCGGCTTTGGCGAAAAAGAACTTGATCAATTGAGCTATTGGGGCAGCGCACTGCAGGTTCATTCCCCCCTTCAACTTATTGAAACCAGTGTCGGACCGATCAGTTCCACGCATGATCGAGCTTGTGAACTGGCTGCGCAATTAATAGGAACACGCGTTGATTATGGAGAAGTTCATGCGGCGGCGCAGGGTCACGAGCGATTTGGACGCCCCTATGAGCGAGCACTTTGGCCGGATTGGAGTGCAAACAATCCCATACACCTGGTCGGCCACAGCCTTGGCGCATCGACCATTCGCGCTCTACATGATCTGCTGGCACGCGACTTTTGGGGCTGGGGTAGTTCGGAAAAATGGATCGCTTCCCTAACCTCGATTTCCGGGCCGTTGAACGGCACCACTGCCATCTACTATTTTGGCGCTGATCCGCAAACTGGATTAATTCACCGGAGGTCCGGAATCACGCCAATACTAAAACTGGTCGAACTATACACCGGATTGAATGATAAAATCCTAAACAAAATTTATGATTTCGATCTCGACCATTGGGGATATAAAAGACAGAAAGATGAGACCTTAAACACCTATTTACAAAGAGTTGGGCGGTCAAATTTTTTTTGGGGGCCGGATAATGCATTCCACAGCGTTTCTTTGCAATCTGCTTTCCGCAACAATGCTCAATGGCCTACCTTTTCACATGCGTATTATTTTTCGTATGTCACCGATCAAACCTATCGAATTCGTCCTGGGGGGAATTATTTTCCCTCACCCTTGATGAACCTGGCGTTACAGCCAATCGCCTGGAGCATGGGGCGCATGGTTTTTAAGACACCACCGATTCCAGCAAGCAATTTCAAGAGTTCTGATTGGTGGCGAAACGACGGACTTGTGCCGGCTTTTTCCCAGCGCTTCCCTATGTACGGCCGTTTGCATCCATTGGGCAATATCATCACGAACAGTACCAAAAGCTCTGAATTCCTGGCAGGTCACTGGTATACGCAGTGGGAGCGTGGTTTAGATCACGCGGCGATCTGTATGGCGCCGCGGTTCTGGCAGCTCGAAAGACAGCGAAATTTCTACGAAAATTTGTATATTCGCCTGGCTTCCTTGCCATTAAGATAGGGACTTTCCCAAGCGGGTAGTCATTAACCAATCCGCGATCTTAAAAAAAGTAGTTCTTATCCCCGGATAAGGTAGCATAAATTATATGACAATTGCTCTTTAGCCTCGTTTCGGAACCATTCTGTTAACTTTGCACAAAAGAAAAAAGGCATGATGGGATAATATGTGACATATGTCACCTATACAATGGTGACTTGTCACTTGACGCATTGTTGAAAAAATGAATCATTTGAATAGGAGTGAAAGACCCTCCCTTTCAGGCTGGATTTGGCGCTTCCGTCGCAATTTAATTCGTAGTTTTCTACTAATTGTTACGATTTTAACAATTTAGACAGGTAACCAAACCGGTCAAAACTGATTATCAAATGTAGTTCTTTGCTATGGAATGAAAAGGAGCCCATATATGGAAACTACCACATTTACTCTCAACATGATGTACGGCGATCACCACGTGATTGAAGTACGAAAGTTACTATTAGCAATTCCTGGCGTAGAGGAAGTTTACGCCAGCAGCTGCTTTCATATCGCTGAAGTTACTTACGATGAAAGCAAAACGGACGTGGGGGCGATTGAGGAAAAACTCACGGAAGCGGGTTATTTTGGCGATATGACTTTCCCGGTTGAAGCCGGGACAGGTTCAAGCGCCCCCGATGGTCAAAAGGCATTCTATCGCCACACGGCCGTGTTGGAACATGTGGGAAAAACTGTCAGCTTTGCCCAAAAAGCGCCTTACGCAGGTCGACCTTTATGGCCCTGCCCCGGTGTCGGCGCATTACAGAATAAAAATTAGCTCAAAATCAAAGTTTCCAGAGGAGAGTCCTTATGGCTAAAAAACCAAGAACCCCAGAAGAACGCACTATTGATCCAGCCGCCCAGCAGATGTTGATTCGCGCTGACGAACTCAAAATCGGGACTGCCTTCAGCCGTGCCGATAATATGGCGCCCTGCAACATCGGTTCCGCAGGGATGTGCTGTAAATTGTGTGGAATGGGTCCCTGCCGCCTGACCAAAGAAGGAGATACAGGCATTTGCGGGGCGACCATTGATACGATCCAGGCGCGCAATCTCATTCGCGCTATCGCCGCCGGTGCAGCCGCCCATTCTGATCACGGGCGGGACATGGCCTTCACCTTGAAGGCAGTCGCCAACGGTCAGACGGAAGGCTATCGTATTCGCGATGTTGCCAAACTGCGCATTGTCGCGCAGCGATATGGCATCCAGATTGAAGGGCGGGCGCCGGAAGAAATCGCTGACGAACTGGCTGACCTCTATATTGCTCAATTCGGCCAGCAAAAAGGCGAGATCGTCGTAACCCGGAACGCGCCCGAAAAGCGCCTTAAATTATGGCGCGAGCACAACGTCGTCCCTCGTGGGGTTGACCGAGAAGTGGTCGAATCGCTGCACCGCACCCATATCGGCGATGATCAGGATCCCGAACATATCCTCAACCATGCCGTACGTACCGCTTTGGCGGATGGTTGGGGCGGCAGCATGATCGCCACCGACATTTCCGATATTCTCTTCGGGACACCGGCCCCAATCCTGGGCGAAGCTAATCTCGGCGTTTTGAAAGATGACATGGTGAATGTGGTTGTACACGGCCATGAACCGACCTTGAGTCAGATGATCGTCGCCGCCTCGCAGGACCCGGAGATCATCGCTTATGCGCGCGAAGCGGGCAGCAACGGCGTCAATCTGGCTGGTATTTGCTGCACAGCGAATGAAATTTTGATGCGCCAGGGCATTCCTGCCGCGGGCAACTTTCTGCACCAGGAACTTTCCATCCTAACGGGCTCCGTAGAAGCGATGGTTGTGGACGTTCAATGCATCATGCAAGCCCTGGTTGGCCTGGCCGAAAAATTCCACACGAAAGTCATTACGACTTCACCAAAAGTTAAGATCAAGGGCGCGACGCACATCGAATTTGATGAACATCACGCCCTGAGCATCGCCAAGGAAATTCTCAAGGTCGCCATTGATAACTATAAAAATCGCGGCGAAACGAAGATTCCGCAGATAAAAGAAAAATTGATTCCCGGCTTCTCGCATGAATATATCAACTACATGCTCGGCGGAAGCTACCGCGGGTCATTCCGGCCGCTGAACGATGCTATTCGCGACGGCCGTATTCGCGGCGTTGCCGCTATCGTAGGCTGCAACAATCCGCGCAGCCCGCAGGATTACCTTCACGTCAAGGTGACGCGCGATCTACTGAAGCATGATGTCCTTGTGGTCGAAACGGGCTGCGGTGCAATCGCCGCCGCCAAATTAGGTCTGCTTCTGGGCGAAGCGGGACTCGATCAAGTAGGACCCGGCCTGCGCGAAGTTTGCGAAACAATCGGCATCCCACCTGTATTACACATGGGCTCCTGTGTCGATAACACGCGCATTTTAACCGTCCTCACCCAGATGGTGGAGGAAGGCGGGCTCGGTGACGATATTGATCAGATTCCAGCCGTCGGCCTGGCGCCGGAATGGATGAGTGAAAAAGCGTTAGCCATCGGCACCTACTGCGTTGCCTCCGGCGCCTATGTCATGTTTGGCGGTTCGTCACCTGTAGAAGGTATGCCCGACCGCGTCAGCGACAGCGATGCTGTTTCCCGCTACATCAGCGAAGGTTGGGAAGAGCTCTACGGCGGCAAGATGGAATTCGTCGGTGACCCCGACGAAATGGTCCGACGAACGCTGGAACACATTGACAAGAAGCGCGAGGCCCTAGGACTTCGTACTTATCGACCCGAGAAATTCGGCGCCAGCGGCGATGTTCGTATCCTGGAGATGGAAGAGCTGCCAATCATGAAGCAGCGCGAAATGCTCTATGGCGTTCCCACAAGCGCCGCGGCAGATTAAGGAGGACATTCATGTCTCGATATATTGCAACAAGAGCTATCAGGGGCGCAAATGCCCTGGTTCACGAAGCGGCGCTCATGCTGGACAAGGCTATTGCTGAAAAAGGTCCAGACACGCCGGTATCATTCCCCAACACAGCTTATTATCTACCCCTGATCTATGGAATGACTGGGGAAAAGATCGAAACACTAGACCAACTGCACAAACCGCTGAATCTGGCGAAGGACCTGCTGCACCCGCTTCCCTCAGAAACGTATTGGACACCCTATCTGGGCGAAACGCTGGACAGCGGCATGGCCACGCTAATCGCCGCTGAGGCAATCGAAGCGATTCGTTTTATTTATGGGCTCCAGCCGGAGCCGATTCCCAACCTCGAGCTGGCTGGTGGAACGAGCTACAGCAGCAATGGCAACGGGCTGGTCGGCCATTTGAATGGGCCAATTGATGATATACAGCTGCGCTCATGGGGCATCCAGCTTGTAGACGGCCGTATGCCTGGCTTCGCGGCCATCGTCGGCTGTGCGAAGTCCAATGAAGTGGCTGTGAAGATCATTCGCGAACTTCAGCAGCGAAATATTCTGACTTTCCTCTCCGGGAATGTAAACGGCCGTTCCATCATTCACCAGCTACAAGAAGAAGGTGTCGAGCTAGGCTATGATACCTACACCGTTCCTTTCGGAACGGATACTTTAAGCGCGATCTACGCGCTTGGTTTCGCCACGCGTTCGGCGCTTACCTTTGGTGGTCTCAAGCCCGGACAGGCACGCGATATTCTGCTCTACAATAAAGAGCGCGTATTCGCGTTTGTGTTGGCGTTAGGTGAAGTAGACGACTTGAAGTATGCGGCCGCCGCCGGAGCGATCAACTTTGGCTTCCCAGTTATTGCCGATACAGTTATCCCCGAAATTTTGCCTACGGGCATCACAACCTATGAACATGTTGTTAGTATGCCCTTTAACGAAATCGAAGGCGTCGATGACCTGGAAAAAGCCGAAAGGTTGGTTAAAAAGTGCATTGAAATTCGCGGGCTGAAAATAAAACTGGCCGAAGTACCGGTCCCGGTCCCCTATGGCTCGGCTTTTGAAGGCGAGGTTGTTCGTAAGAATGATATGCGCGTGGAATTTGGCGGCAAGAACGCCCGCTGCTTCGAATACCTGACTATGGCTCAGATGGATGAAATCACCGACGGCAAGATCGAGGTCGAAGGACCGGATTTTGAAGATGTTCCTGACAAAGGGGCTATGGACCTGGGTATCGTGGTCCAGGTAGCCGGCCGCGAAATGCAAACTGACTTCGAGCCCGTTCTAGAACGGCAAATTCATTACTTCGTCAACGGCGCGTCCGGCATACAACACATCGGACAGCGAGATATTGCCTGGATTCGCATTTCGAAATCCGCGGCCGATAAGGGCTTTGATCTGGAGCATTTTGGCAAGATTTTGCACGCGCGCTTCCACGCTGACTTTGGCGCCATCGTTGACAAGGTTCAGGTGACACTTTACACCGATCCTGAAAAACTTCCTGCCATTCTGGATGAAGCCAGAGAGGCTTATAACTTCCGGAATCAGCGCCTGGCAGACCTGACGGATTCGGCTGTTAATGAATTTTACTCCTGTACACTTTGCCAGAGCTTTGCCCCTGATCATGTTTGCATCGTGAGTCCCGAGCGACTTGGTCTCTGCGGTGCCTATAATTGGTTGGATTGCAAAGCTTCATTTAGCATAAATCCCACCGGCCCTAACCAACCCATTGTTTTAGGAAAACTTCTGGATAATGATACGGGTTATTGGGAAGGCACTCTCGATTATGCCAAGAAGGGCTCTCATGGTGTTATTGAGGAAATCTCCATGTATTCGATCATGGAGAACCCAATGACAGCCTGTGGCTGCTTCGAATGTATTGTTATGTACATTCCCGAAGTTGAAGGGGTCATGATCGTCAGCCGTGAAGATACCAATATGACACCTGCAGGTATGAAGTTTAGCACTCT
>Ga0316576_10000817_pt1 | contig 15754 bp, 17 predicted proteins | sample S0NA_FD_203075 | JGI IMG/M metagenome (GOLD analysis project Ga0316576, IMG submission 203075) | Rhizosphere microbial communities from salt marsh grasses in Alabama, United States - S0-2_050615r3r5 | ecosystem: Host-associated > Plants > Roots > Rhizosphere | place: USA: Alabama | collected... | reverse complement strand
GACGTCGGGCCACACCGCGCCCCGGCCTCCGAGGCCGAGAGGGGCAGCGGGAGAGCCGCCGTCAGTCCGCACCCGCCAGAGGGCCGCGGCGTGCTGGATCCCCGAGCAGAAGAGGATCTCGTCGCCGCTCGGCATGAAGACCGGGTGGTTGGGATGGGGCACCTCCGCCGCGATCCGTCTAGGGTCACCCGTGGGCCGGTTGCCGGGATCGAGGGGCAGGAGGAGGAGGTGGCTGGTCCTCGACGTAAGCTGACGGGTAAAGGTGAGGGTTCTCCCGTCGGGGGAAAGGGCGGGCCCCACATCCCCGAGGCTGTTCGCCGGAGGCGTGGTCAGGCGCTGCCGCTCCCCCGTCTCGACGGAGAAAAGGGCCAGGTGAAAGGGGCCCTCGTCATCCTTGAGGACGTCGTGGATGGTGACGATCTCGGGGTGGTTGAGGGCCGAGGCCGCCTGGGCTTCCTGGAGGAAGCGGGCCCGCCGCTCGGGGTCGGCCGCCGTGTCCGCGCGCAGGGCCTTGAGGGCCACCTGCCGGTTGAGCTGGGTGTCCCGGGCGTTGTAGACGACGCCCATGCCGCCCTCGCCCAGCTTCGCGAGGACCTCGTAGTGCGAGATGGTCCGGCCGATCATGCGGTGCGACCCCCGGCTCCCTCAGCTGGCTGGTATTGAAGGGAAGTCTACCGCGTCTCGACCGATTCCGGGGATGCCTCCGCATCTTTACTGAAGCCGGAGTGCACGTTCAGGTGACTGTGTCTGGACACAGTCACCTGAAACTGAGTTTCATCCTGGACGGCCCACCGGAGAAGAGCGCCCTCTCGACGTCTGTGGCCCAGAGAGGGCCCTGGCCGAGCGTCGTGGCCAGACCCGCCGAGGCGCGGCCCGTTGTCAGCGCGCGGTCTTGACCTCGGTCCAGAGGCGGTCGTAGAGGACGGTGGCGTCGCCCACGTCGCGGAGGAGCTCGGTGCGGGCCAGGGTCTCCGCCGGGGGGAAGATGGCCGGGTTGTCGAGGACCGCGGAGGGGAGATGGGCGCGGGCAGCCCGGTTGGGAGTCGTGTAGCGCATGGCCAGGCAGATCTCCGCCGCCACCTCCGCCTCCATGACGAAGTCCAGGAACTGGTGGGCGAGGGCGGGGTGCGGGGCGGAGGCGGGAATGGCGAGGGTGTCGAGGAAGGCGGTGGAGCCCTCCTTCGGGATGACGTAGGCGATGTCGGGGTCGAGGTCGATGACCCGGGCGAACTCGCCGCTCCACCCCTGGGCCAGCCAGACGTCTCCCGCCAGGAGCGTGTCCTTGAAGCTCGCGGAGTCGTAGGCCTTGACGAGCGGCTTCTGCTCGATCAGGAGGCGCTGGGCCCGCCGGAGTGGCGCCTCGCCCACGGTGTTGACGCTCAGGCCGAGTCGCCGGAGCGCCGCGCCCAGGGTCTCTCGCGCGTCGTCGAGCATCAGAACCCGCCCGGCGAAGCGCGGGTCCCAGAGAGCGTCCCAGGAGTCGACGTCGCCGACCCGGCTCCGGCGGTAGGCAATCCCGGTGGTGCCGGCGAAGTAGGGGGTGGTGTAGCGGTTGCCCGGGTCGAAATCGCGGTCGAGGTAGAAGGGGTCCACGTTCGACAGATGGGGCAGAAGGGAGTGGTCGAGCGGGCGCAGGAGCCCCTGCTGAACGAGGATCTCGACGGCGTAGTTCGACGGGCAGATCACGTCGTAGCCGGAGGTGCCGGCCTGCAGCTTGGCGAGGAGCGCCTCGTTCGAGTCGTAGAGGTCGACGTTGACACGGACGCCCTCGCGCGCCTCGAACGCGCGTACCGTCTCCGGGGGGAGGTAGGCGGACCAGATGTAGACGTTCAGGACCCGATCGGCGGGGGCGGGGAGGCCGGCGAGGACGAAGGGGGCGCCGAGGATGCCGAGCCCCAGGACCGCGGGGAGGGCCGCGCCGCGGGCACGTCCCCCCTGCTCGAGCCTCCAGGCCGCCAGCAGGAGCAACGCCGTCGCCACGAGGAGGAGAGTGGAGACCGCGTTGATCTCGGGCGAGATGCCGCTACGGACCATGGAGTAGATCTGAAGCGGGAGGGTCGTGGAGCCGACCCCGGCCACGAAGGACGTGATGACGTAGTCGTCGATGGAGAGGGCGAACACGAGCAGCGCCGCGGCGAGAATCCCGGGGGCGATGCCGGGGAGGGTCACCTGGAAGAAGACACGCGCGGGCCCGGCTCCGAGGTCCGCGGCGGCCTCCTCCAGGCTGCGGTCGAACCCGGCCAGGCGTGCCCGGACGAGCACCACCGCGTACGACACGGCGAACGACAGGTGGGCGAGGACGACGGTCGTGAACCCGAGGCGCATCCCCAGCGCCGCGAAGAGCAGCAGGAGCGACGAGGCCATGGCGATCTCGGGGATGACGATGGGCAGGGTCACCAGGCCGTCGAGCGTGCCCTGCTGGCGGAAGCGGTGACGGTGGAAGGCGAGTGCGGCCGCGGTCCCGATCACGGTGGCGCCGGCGGTGGCCACGACCGCCACCACGAGGCTGTTGCGCAGCGCGGTCAGGATCTGGGTGTTCTCCAGGAGACGCCCGTACCAATCGAGGGTGAACCCGCGCCAGGTGGCGGTGAGGCGCTCCCGGTTGAAGGAGAAGGCGGTGAGAACGGCCAGAGGGGCATAGAGGAAGGCGTAGACGAGCAGGCTCCAGAGGCCGAGGGCCCGCGCGCGTCCCCGCTCCCCCATCCCGGTCAGAGCTCCCGGGACGCGCGGAGCGGCCGTCGGAAGAGCCAGAGCAGGGCCAGCACGTTGAGCATGAGGAGAAGGGACAGGGCGGCCCCGAAGGGCATGTCGCGGGCCACCGCGAACTGGCTCTGGATGAGATTCCCGACGTAGACGGTACGACCGCCCCCAAGCAGATCGGGGGCGAGGTAGGCCCCCAGCGAGGCGATGAAGACGAGCAGGCACCCGGCGGCGATGCCGGGGGCGGTGAGGGGAAACGCCACGGCCAGGAGCCGGCGGGTGGGCGTGGCCCCGAGATCGGCGGCGGCCTCGAGAAGGGAGGGGTCGAGCTTCTCGATCGCGGCGTAGAGGGGCAGGATCATGAACGGCAGCTCACCGTAGACCTGTCCCAGCAGCACCGAGAAGTCGTTGTAGAGGAGAGGCAGGGGCGGGAGTCCGAGCCCCCCCAGCATCAGATTCAACAGGCCTTCCTCCCGGAGGATGAAGACCCAGGCGTACATCCTCACGAGGAAGCTCGTCCAGAACGGGAGAATGACGAGGACCAGGAGAGCGTTCTTCCAGCGGCGCGGGACGACGACGCCCAGCCACCACGCGACCGGCCAGCCGGCCAGGAGGCAGAGGAGCGTGGTGGCGACAGCGAGGGCGATGCTGCGGACGAGGATCCAGAGGTAGAGAGGTTCGACGGCTCGGAGGTAGTTGAGAAGGGTCCACTGGCGTTCGAGGCCGCCGTAGGTGGAACGCTGCCACAGCGAGGCTACGAACATGAACGCCTGGGGGACCACGAACAGCCCCACGAGCACGGCGAGCGCGGGCAGGAGCAGCAGGACGGCCTGGCGTCGGCTCCTCACCGGTCTTCCAGCCAGAGGACGGCCCCGGGGGGAACCGAGACGCGCACCGGGTCGCCCCGATGGCGCTCGCGGACGCGCGAGGCCGGCTCCGCCACGGTGACGACCTCCTCCCCCACCCTGACCCTCCAGTCGGTCCGATCGCCGAGGTAGATCTCGTCGTCGAGGATTCCCTCGAAGACGGTGTCGCCGGCGGCGGCCGGGGCGTCGAGCCCGAGGCGCTCGGGCCGGATACCGATGCAAGCGACGGTGCCGGGGGCGTACCCCCCGCCGTCCGGGGCCCGGAGCTCCAGCCCGCAGGTGGTGTGGAGGGTGACGTGGCCGTCGGCGCCTCCCGCGACCGTGGCCTCGTAGATGTTCTTCACGCCGAGGAACTCGGCGGCGAAGCGGGTCCGCGGGCGCTCGTACAGGATCTCCGTCCGGTCGAGCTGCTCGATTCGCCCGCGGTTCATGACCGCGATGCGGTCGCTCATGATGAGCGCCTCCTCCTGGTCGTGGGTCACGAAGACAAACGTCGTCCGCAGCCTCTCCTGTAGGTTCTTGACCTCGACCTGCATCTCCTTGCGGAGCTTGAGGTCGAGGGCGCCCATGGGCTCGTCGAGCAGGAGCACCTCCGGCTCGAGCACCACCGCGCGAGCCAGGGCCACTCGCTGCTTCTGACCGCCCGAGAGCTGGGTGATGCCGCGGTCGCCGAGACCCTCGAGACGGACCATCCCGAGCGCCCGGGCCACGCGCTCGCCGATCTCCGCGCGGGGCAGGCCTCGGGCCTCGAGTCCGAAGCCCACGTTTCCGGCGACGGTGCGGTGGGGAAACAGGGCGTAGTGCTGGAAGACGGTGTTGACGGGCCGCTCGTGGGGGGGCACGCCCGCGACGTCGCGGCCAGAGATGAGGAGGCGTCCCTCGTCCGGCCGCTCGAAGCCCGCCAGCAGTCGCAGCAGGGTCGTCTTCCCGCAGCCGGAGGGACCCAGGAGGGTGAGGAACTCGCCCGGCTCCACGGCGAGCGACACCCCGTCCACGGCGACCACGTCCCCGTAGGCCTTCCGCACCCCATCGATGGAAACCGCGCCCCGCACGCGCCCCTCCCGGTGAGGGCGCGATTCTATATGCTTCCCGACACGACTGGGTGCGTCCTTTCGGCGCCCTCGTCCGTACCCCAGGTAGCGGAGGCAACGCTGGACCTTGATCGGGACGACGCGGCGCGGTTGCGGAAGGGCGACCTCACCGGCCTCGACGGCCTGATGGGGCGGCACCAGGACCGCCTGCTCCGATACCTGCGACGCCTCCTGGGAGACGAGACGATGGCCGACGACGTATTCCAGCAGACGTGGGTGAGAGTGGCCGGGCGGATCCGGCGCTACGACGCGACGCGACCGTTCCTCCCCTGGCTCCTCACCGTGGGCCGCAACCTCGGCCTCGACCACCTGCGGCGGTACCGGCCCGAGAGCCTCGACGAGGGCCCCGAGCCGCCGGCGCCGACCCAGGGCCCCGGGGCCACCGAGGATCCGCTCGCGCGGGTGGCCGCCCGGGAGCGTCGGGAGCGACTGGTCGCGGCCTTCGACGGCCTGGCGCCCCACGACCGCGAGGTGCTGAGCCTGCGCTTCGAGGAAGGGCTCTCGCTGAAGGAGATGGCCGCGCTGGTGGGGGCCCCGCTGCCGACGGTCAAGGCGCGCCTCTACCGGGCGATGGCCCGTCTGCGGGCACGGCTCCTCGAGCAGGGCCCCCGGGACGAGTGGCAATGAGCGGACACGTGACCGACCGGCTCGCCCTCGCCGCCGCGGAGGCGCTCGACCCCGGGGAGCAGAGGCGCGTGGACGCGCACCTGCGAGAGTGCCCGGACTGCGCGGCCCAGGCGGAGCAGTGGCGGAGGCTGGGCGACGGTCTGCGGGACCTTCCCACGCCCGTGCCCTCGCCCGGGCTCCTCGCCCGGACCCGGGCGACGATCGAGCGCCGCCAGGCGGAGCGGGAGGAGCAGACCTGGAACCGGGCGGCGCTGGGGTTCCTGATCGTCTTCGGCTGGACGCTGACCGGGGTCGCCTGGCTGCTCCTCGAGCTCCTGGTCGGCGAGCTGGCGCTGCGTTTCGAACGCCCCCTGGGCCCCACGATCATCTGGTTCGGGGCGTACCTCGTCGCCGGATGGGTGGCGGCGGCCGCGGCAACGGTGCTGCTCGGGCGCCGGACACACGAGGAAGGGAGACTGGCATGAGTCGCTTTCGGCAGGAGTGGGATCTCATTCCCGGCGCGGCGTTCGTGATCGCGGGAGTCGTCTATCTCGCCTACCTCGCCCTGATGGGCTTCGTCTGGCTGGCGGGGCCGATGAGCGCGGGGGACTCCATCCCTCCGATCATCTGGGGCTGGTTCTTCGTGACCGCCGCCGTCGGCATACTGATGGCCCTCTACGTCCTTCTCGTTGGCTACGTGTGGGCCGACGCGAAGCGGCGCGGGATGAACTCGGTGCTGTGGGTGTTGCTCGCGATCTTCATCCCCAACGCCATCGGGATCATCCTCTTCTTCATCCTGCGCGACCCGCTGCCGGTACCCTGCCCGTCGTGCCAGGCGCCGGCCACGGCCGAGCAGGCCTTCTGCGCGTGCTGCGGGACAGCGGTGCGACCGGCGTGCCCGCAGTGTCGGAAGCCCGTGCAGGAGGGATGGACCCACTGCGCGGGCTGCGGCGCCCCCCTCGAGGCCGCCACCGCCGGCCAGTGAGGAGGTCGCCGCCGCGGCGCGGGCCGGGGAACGGAGTCTCGCAGGCTCTGCCCGAAACGCGTGGCCGACCACGGCGAGAGGTGGCGCGCGAGCGGCCGTTCGTGTTCTACTCCCGGCCATGGACGTCAGCGAGCGCCCTCACCGCCGCAGCGAGCGGCGCGTGCCCGCGCACCCGGTGCTCGTCTCCGCCGAAGCCGAGAGAATGCGTGCGGTTGGCGAGGCCGTCAATCTGTCGGATGGCGGCGCCTGCCTCGCGTTCGACGACGCGACGCTGGCGGTCGGCGACGAGCTCATCCTCCACCTGCACTCCGGCCAGGCTCGCCAGGCGGTGCCGGCCACGGGACGGGTGGTGTGGACCACCTCCGACCAGGGCTGCACGCGGTGCGGCCTCGAGTGGACGCACGCGGGCCCGCAGCGTCAGTGGATCGGCTGGCTGACCGCGGCCTGAGGCCGTCGGGCTGAGTCTGGAGGGCCCCCGACAAAGGCGATCTTGGCCGGGAAGCCGGCGGCACGGATCGCCCGTCCGACAATGTACACTGAGCGCGGTCATGTCGGAGGATCCGAGAGCGCGGCCCCTGCTGCTCGGGGCCGTCGCCGACGACGTCAGCGGCGCCACCGACCTCGGCTCCTCGCTGACCCGGAATGGGATGGACGTCGTCCAGTTCCTGGGATCACCCACCGGGGACGACGAGGGGGTGGAAGCGGACGCGATCGTCGTCGCCCTCAAGACTCGCTACACCCCGGTGGAGCAGGCGGTCACGGAATCCGTCGAGGCCGCCCGCTGGCTGCTTGCCCGGGGGGCCCGCCAGCTCTTCTTCAAGTACTCGTCCACCTTCGACTCGACCGAGTCCGGCAACATCGCCCCGGTGGCCGAGGCCCTTCTCGACCTGGTGGCAGAGGACCTCACCGTGGTGTGCCCCGCCGACCCCGAGAACGAGCGTACGGTCTATCAGGGACACCTGTTCGTTGGTGACCGGCTGCTCTCGGACTCGGGCATGCGGCACCATGTGCTGACTCCCATGACGGACCCCGACCTGGTCCGCTTTCTGGGCCAGCAGTGCCAGGCCCCGGACGCGGTGGGTCTCGTTCCCTTTGCGGTCGTGGACAAGGGGGCGGGCGCGATCCGGGCCTCGATCGGCGAGCTCCGGTCCCGGGGGGTGCGCCTGGCGGTGGTGGACGCGGTCGAGGAAGATCACCTGTGGAGCGCCGCAACCGCGGTGGCCGAGCTGCGCCTCCTGACCGGCGGATCGGGGATCGCCCGCGGCCTGCCCGCGAACTTCCGCCGGACCGATGCCCTCCCCCAGCGCATCGAGCCCCGGTTTCCAGATCTCGTCCCACCGGTGGTGTTCCTGTCCGGAAGCTGCTCCGAGGCGACCCGGGCCCAGGTCGCGGCGATGGCCCGCCGACACCCGACCCTCGCCCTGGACCCGATCGCCCTCGCCGGGGGCCGGCAGACGGTGGAGGGCGTCGTCGCGGACGCCCGCATCGCTCTCGAGGGCGGCGTCGTCCTGATCCATTCCACCGCCTCCCCGGAGGGGGTCGAGCAGGCCCCGGGGTCCCTGGGCCGGGAGCAGGTCAGCCACATCCTCGAGAAGGCGTTCGGCGACATCGTTAGCGCCCTCGTGGACCACCGGGTCCGGACCTTCGTGGTGGCCGGGGGCGAGACCGGCGAGCACGTGGCGGCGGCTCTCGGGCTGCACCGGCTGCGCATCGGACCCGAGATCGACCCCGACGTGCCCTGGACCCTCCACCTCGGAGAGCCCGCCGTCCACGTGGCCTTCAAGTCCGGCGACTTCGGGTCCGAGGACTTCTTCCTGAAAGCGCTGCAGTCCCTCGAGCGCTCGTGAGCACCGAGGCCCGTCTGCGGGGGGGGAGCCTGGCGCGAGGAGCGGTCGCGGAGGAGTCCTGATGGAGAAGCTCAAGGGTGTCGCCATCGGCGCCGGGCACTTCAGCCGCTTCCACTGCGAGGCGTGGACGCGGATCCCCGAGGTGGAGATCACCGCGCTCTGCAACCGGAACGAGGAGAGGGCGCAGCCCCTGATGGAGGAGCACGGCATCGCGCGCCACTACACCGACTACCGGGAGATGGTCGAGAAGGAGAAGCCCGATTTCGTGGACATCATCACCCCTCCCGAGACCCACCGCGAGATGTGCGCCTTCGCCGGCGAGCGCGGGGTGCACGTGATCTGCCAGAAGCCCCTGGCCCCCAGCTTCCAGGAAGCGACGGCGATCGTCGAAGCGGCGAGGGCGGCGAGGATCCGCTTCATGGTCCACGAGAACTGGCGCTTCCAGCCCTGGTACCGGCAGATCCGGCGCCTCCTCGACGCCCAGGCGGTGGGGGAGAAGCTCCACTCCCTCGCCTTCCGGATGCGGATGGGCGACGGCTGGGGCCAGGACGCCTACCTCGCCCGGCACCCCCACTTCCGCGGGTACCCACGGCTGCTCGTCTACGAGACCGGGGTGCACTTCATCGACACCTTCCGCTACCTGGCGGGCCGGGTGGAGCGGGTGTACGCGCGGCTGCGCCGCCTGAACCCGGTGATCGCCGGCGAGGATTGCGGGATCCTCGTCTTCGACTTCTCCAGCGGGGCGGTGGGCCTCCTCGACGCCAACCGCTACAACGAGCCGAACCCGCCCAACCCCCGCTACACCTTCGGGGAGCTGCTGGTCGAAGGCAACCGCGGCTCGCTCCGCCTCTACGGCGACGGCCGGATCACCGTCCAGCCCCTGGGCGAGGACGAGCGGGAGTACGCCTACCCACACGAGGACCGGAACTTCGGGGGGGACTGCTGCTTCACGACGCAGCGCCACTTCGTGGACCGCATGCTGGACCGGAGCCCGTTCGAGACCAGCGGCGAGGAGTACCTCCAGACCCTGGCGGTTCAGGAGGCCGTCTACGAGTCGGCCGCCACCGGGGTCCCGGTCGCCCCCCGACGCGTCGGCCGTTGAGCGTTCGTCTCCGCGGAGGCTACTTCTCGGCGCCCTCGCCGTTGTCCACCGGATAGCTGCCGAGGAACTTCATCTCGATCGTCCGCTTCTTCAGCTCGTCCATGACCGGGGCCACCTTCTCGTCCTCCGGCCGGCCCTCGAAGTCGAGGAAGAAGGTGTAGTTGCCCGGGTCGTCGCGGCGCGGAGTGGAGGCGATGCGGGTCAGGTTGATCTGTGACTCGGCGAACAGGCGGAGCACCTCGAAGAGGCTCCCGGCCTCGTGGGCGGTGGCGAAGATGGTCGAGCACTTCGACTTCCCGCCCGGCGGCGCCGTGAGGGGCTCCTGCGCGAGGAGCAGGAAGCGGGTCGAGCTGGGCGGTCCGTCGTCGATGCCCTCCTTGAGGATGGCGAGATCGTAGAGCTCGGCGGCCAGGGGGGAGGCAATCGCGGCGGCGCCCCTGGGGTTCTCCCGGGCCAGCATCTTGGCCGCCCCCGCGGTGTCGTAGAAGGGCCGCGGCTCGAGCTTGAGGCGCTCGATGAAGCCGGCGCACTGGGCCAGGGCCTCGGGGTGGGAGTAGACGACCCGGAGCTCACGGTAGTCGGACGCCTCCACCGCCATGAGGCAGTGGCTGACCGGGACGTTGACCTCGCCCACCACGGAGGCGGTTGTCTTGATGAGCAGGTCGTTGACCTGGGTCACCGAGCCCTCGAGGGAGTGCTCCACCGGGACGACGCCCCGGTCGAAGTAGCCCTGCTCGACGCCGTCGAAGACGTCGGCGTATTCCAGGCACGGGGCGTGGGCCGCGTCCGGGGCGAGCCGCCGTGCGGCGAGCTCCCCGTAGGCGCCGTGCTCGCCCTGGAAGGCCACCAGCTCCCGGGCCTCGCCCTGGAGCCGCTTGCTCTCTTCGATGATCGTCCGGAGCAGCTGCTGCCCGAACGACTGCTCGACGAGGCTCAAGTTGAGGCGCCCGGCCCGCTCCAGGACCGCCTCCTCGCGCTCGGCGTCGACGACCTCGTCCTTGAACCTCCGGGCCCTGAGCGCCAGCCCCATCCGCTCGTGGAGCAGGACCAGCAGCTCGCGATCGATCTTGTCGACCTTGCGCCTGATGTCGTCGAGCTTCATCCCGTCACCTCGCTCTCGCTCGCCTGCGCGGCGAGGTAGGTCTCCAGCCCCCGCAGCCGGCCCATGAGGCTGGCGAACGCATCCATGGTGAGGGCCTGCCTGGCGTCGCAGAGGGCCTCCGCCGGGTTGCAGTGGACCTCGACCATGATGCCCGCCGCCCCCACCGCCAGGGCCCCCATGCTCATTGGCCCCACGAGGCTGGGCCGGCCAGTGGCGTGGGTGGGGTCCACGATGACCGGGAGGTGGGTGAGCTCCCGGAGGGCGGGAACCGCGGCGAGGTCGAGGGTGTTTCTGGTGTACTGCTCGAAGGAGCGGATCCCGCGCTCACAGAGGATGACGTCGGGGTTGCCCTCGCCGAGGATGTACTCGGCGCAGTTGAGCCACTCCTCGAGGGTGGAGTACATCCCCCGCTTGAGCATCACCGGCTTGTCGGCGCGACCGACCTCCTTGAGGAGGGCGAAGTTCTGCATGTTCCGGGTGCCGTTATGCAGGATGTCGGCGTACTCGGCGATCCAGGAGACGTCCCGGGGGTCGAGGACCTCGGTGATGATGGGGAGCCCGGTCTCCGCCCCGGCCACGGCCAGGATCTTCAGGCCCTCGATGCCGAGCCCCTGGAAGGCGTAGGGCGAGGTGCGGGGCTTGAAGGCCCCCCCCCGCAGCACGTCGGCCCCGGCCGCCTGGACGGCCCGGGCCGTGGTCACGGTCTGCTCCTCGGTCTCCACCGCGCAGGGTCCGGCGATCACGCTGAAGCCGCTGCCGATCTCGACGCCGCCGGCGTTCACGACCGTGGGCGGCCGGCTCTCGCGAGCCGCGAGCTTGATGTTCTTCATTCCCCTCCCGGCGCCCGCGCCGGGCCTCCCCGCCCGAGACCACCGCCGTCGGGCGAAGGGAAGATCTTACTACGCCCCGTGAGGCACCACCGCGGGCCGGCGAGCGAGGTCGGCGACCCTCGGGGTGAGCCCGGGGCGAATCATGCAGTGAGGAGATGTTTCTTCTACAGGTCCAGGACGAGCCGGAGCCCCTCGTCGAGCGCCTGCTGCTGCTCGGGCCCCAGACGCCCGAGCCGCTCGACGAAGTCGGCACTCAGGACCTTCTGGATGTCGTAGAGGTTGGCGACCGAAGGCTTCGGCAGGCCGGTCGCGCGCCGCTCGAGGCGGACGTTCCCGGGCAAGCCCTCGAGGTGGAGTCGGCTCGTCAGCGGGGCGACGACGAAGGAGCGGACCCGCGGCTCGCGTACGGCGTCGGTCTGGACGACGACGGCGGGACGCAGCTTGTCGACCCGCACCCACCAGACCTCGCCCCGGGCGGGGAGAGGCTCACCACTCGTCGTCGCCATACTCGTGCGCGGTGCGGTGCCGCTGGTACTCACGCCACGTCGGGGCGTCCTCGACGACGTCCCAGCCATGGCGGTCGATGTACTGGCGGGTCTGCTCGCGGACCTGCTCCGCCTTGAGGAGCTGGGCGAGCAGCCCCGACCGGGTCGTGCCGCGGCGGCTCGCCTCGCGGTCGGCGAAGGCGATGAGGTCGTCGGGAAGGGACACCCCTACCTTCATGGCTCCCATGGTAACACGGCAGGGAATACCCAGGTGTTACCGCGCGGACACCCCCGCTACCCCAGACGGGGCGGGAGGTCGCGCATGGGACCCATCCACTCCAGCATGCGCTCGATGTCCCGGTGGAGCTGGTACTTCCTCTGGACGTCGGCGATCTTCGCCCCGCGGATGTCGATCCGGCCGAGGTCGTACTCGCCGACGCCGGTCTGGCCGCAGTAGGTGAGGTAGCCGACCCAGGAGGGATCGATCCCCATGGCCTCGACCCCCACCCGGTCCGCGGCCACCAGGTCAGTGGACGCGATCACGGCATGGGAGGGAACGGGGAGCCCCATGTTGGGCCCGTTGCCCTCCATCCCCTCGACGCCATCGATGACCGTCGCTCCCCAGAAGGGCTTCATGCGCCGGGCGGTGAGGAGGATGTTGTAGTGCATCTGGCGGATGCCGACGTGGTACCGCCGCTTGTCGCTCCAGCGCTCGGCACCGGGGGCGCTGCGCAGCGGCGCCCCGAGGGCCATGTTCTTGACCGACAGCGTCGCCACCACCGCGTTGTGGGTCTTCATCGCGGTGGCGTTGATGACGAAGGCGTCGGGGTCGAGGAGACGGGCGGCGAGACGGACGGGCTGGAGGTGGATGTCGTCGTCGAGGATCTGGATCTCCTCGTACCGGCCCTCGGTGTTCAGATCGACGAGCTTCACCTCCCGGCCCGGGTGCTCGAGGGGGATCTTGGCGTAGCCGAACTGCTCGTAGGCGTTCAAGGTGTTCCCGGCCGAGGACTCGGCGATGACCACGGGGCCCTTCCAGCGAGGCGCCAGGAAGTCCAGGATCCCGTTGATGGCGTCGGGATGAGTGACGGCCAGAGGCTGGATGGTGGAGACGAGGTTGGGCTTCACGACGACGTAGCTCTTCGTCCGGAGAACGGGGAGGATCTGGTCCTCGATCAGGGCCAGCGCCTCGGCCACGCTCCTCCGACGCTCGTCGCCGTGGATCAGGGCGACGGTGGAGCGCGGGGCCGGCGACGCCCTCTCCGCGAAGACGCGCGGCCCGGCCAGGGAGGCTCCGGCCACCCCCGCCGCCCGCCACAGGAACCCACGCCGTGAGACTCCGGACCCCATCGCTTCCTCCTCCGGCCTATACTCCCATCCCATGATGGTACTCGCACTCCTCTTGACGACCGCGCTGGCCGCGGGCGGCGACGGCTTCCCCGCGCCCGACTGCTCCCTGGTCCCGGGCTGGACCCAGAAGGGATCGCCGCGCACCTTCGAGCCGGACACGCTGTTCGACTACATGAACGGGAACGCCGAGGGCTACCACGCCTACGGCTTCGCCCTCATGAAGGGCGTCACCTGCGTCAACGACGCCGGCGACGAGCTCGTGATCGACGTGTCGGAGCTCGGGGACGCCGACCACGCCTGGGGCATCTACACGGCCAACCGGGACATTCGCTCCCCCAACGAGGCGATCGGGGCGGCGGGACAGGTCCTCCCCCGCCGGGCCACGTTCGCCCGGGGCCGGTACTACGTGGAGATCGCGGCCAGCCCCGCCGGCGACCACACCGAGGCGCTCCGCGCCTTCACCAGCGCTCTCGAGGCGCAGACCCCGGGGCGGGCCTCCCCGCCGGAGGGGGTGGGCTGGTTCCCGGAAGAGGGCCTCGAGGCCGACTCGGTGCGCCTGGTTCCGGCGAGCGTCCTCGGCATCCGGGCTCTCAGGTCCGGCTTCCTGGCCCAGTACCCGGAGGGCCGGGCGTTCGTGGTCGCCGAGGGGTCGCCCGAGGCCGCCTCGGCAACCCTGGAGACGGTGCGGGAGCGCTTCGAAGGGACGGCCGACGCCGAAGGGATCGGCGACACCGCCTTCACCGCCACCGACGACTACCTGGGCGGTCTCGTGCTCTTCCGCAAGGGGGCGTACGTCGCGGGCATCGCCAACCTCGCCGAAGGGGTGGACGGGACGGGCCTCGCTCGCCGCCTGGCCGACAGGCTGCCCTCGTCCTGAGCCGGCGCCCCCGGCCCGACGCCCGAGGGCACGGGCCGCTCCCACGGCGCGGTGGCCGCGCGAAGCGGACCGTCTCACGCGAGGAGCTCCTGGGCCCGGCGGAGGCGGCGAGTCACCTCGACGCCCTGTGGGCAGCGAACCGGGCAGCTCGTGCAGTCGTCGCAGCGCACGTCCCGGAGCTCGCGGGGCATGGCCAGGAAGTTGTCGCGGCCGAGGGCGAACTGACCGTAGCCCTCGGCATAGGTGAGGTAGCGGAGAACGTCGGCCACCGGGAGGCCCTTCGGGCAGGTGCCCTCACACTCCCCGCACATGGAGCAGTAGTCGGGGCGGATGGCCTCGAGGCGGGCGGCGAGGAGCGCCTCGTCGGCCGGGGTGAACGACGCGCCCATGGCCTGGATGTTCTCCTCGAGCATGGCGATGTCGGTGATGCTGGGGACGGTCGTGGCCACCGCCGGGTTGCGGAGCACCCACTTGAGGGCGGCCAGCATGCCCCCGTTGGCGGTGAGCTTCTCGTATCGGGCCTTCGCCTCGTCGCTCCGCCCGCCGGCCTGGGTCTTCATGGCCACGGCACCCACGCCGGCCTCACGAAGCGAGGCGAGAAGGGGCTCCATCCGGTCCCCCATGGTGAAGTTGTAGGTCATCAGGACGACGTCGAGCTTCTTCTCGATGGCGGCAGGGACCACGTCCTCGTGCCCCTTGTGCGTGCTCACCCCCGCGAAGCGGATCTTGCCCTCGTCCCGGGCCTTCTCCTGGGCCTCGCGCAGGTCGTCGGTGATCTCGTCGGCACTGCTCCTGGCGTGCAGGTACCAGATGTCCACGTAGTCGGTGCCGAGCTGGGTCAGGCTCTCGTCGAGCTCGGCCCGGGCCTCCTCGGCGGTGCCGCCCTTGGCCTTCGTGCTGAGGACGATCTCCTTGCGGTGTCCCTTCAGGGCCGCGCCCACGAGCCGCTCGTTGTTGCCGCTCTGGTAGACGCGGGCGGTGTCGAAGTAGTTGATCCCGAGATCGGCGGCGCGAGTGATCACGCTCGCGTCGGAGGTGATCATGCAGCCGAAGCCCACCTCGGTCACCTCGAGCCCGGTGCGACCGAGCGTGCGTTTCCGGATGACGGGCGGTTCCCCGGTCTCCGGCGCAGCGGCGGGGAGAGGGGGTGGGGGCGACTCCAGCGCCGCCTCGGCGGCCACGGGCAGGGCGAGCCCGGCAACGATGAACTCCCGGCGGGATCGAGGCTTGGACATGGCGACTCCTTCTCTGGAAGAACCGTCCTGCCCAGTTTCCCTCCGTGGGCAACCGAGTACCATGGTTCGTTCGTTCTAATCGGTCGGGTCGGCGGGAGTCGGAGGGCAGTCGATACCCCTCCGTGCAGCCCCCCCCGACCGCTGCTACAGTGGATTGAGGAAGGAGCCACATCATGTCGAATCAGGACACGGCCGTCGGCTTTCTGACCGGGCTGCTGCTGGGCGCCAGCGCAGGCATCGTGGTGGGCCTGCTCTCGGCCCCGGCCTCGGGCCAGGAGACACGACGCCGCTGGCGGCGGCGTGTCGAGGACGAGGCAGAGCAGCTCGCCCGGAAGGGACGCCGCGCGATGGACGACGCCTCGGAGGCCGTCGGCGACGGAGTGGAGGAGGGCAAGCGAGCGGTGCGCAAGGCGCTTCGCCGGACGTAGTCGCCCCCCGGTCGGCCCCGACGCGCGAATGCCCCTTTGCGCGATGCTATGATGCGCGCCCTCGAGGGGGTCGATTGGGTCCGAAGGACCGGGTGACGACGAGGCTGGTGCCGCTGGGGGTCGCGGTGGTGGTCACGGTGGCCGCCCTCGCCCAGGTATCGTGCTCTGGCTGCGCCCGCCGGCGTCTCGCGCGACCCCAGGTGGCAGCCACCGTCTTTCCGGTCTACGACATCGTGCGCCGGCTCGCCGG
>Ga0316576_10000816_pt1 | contig 15755 bp, 12 predicted proteins | sample S0NA_FD_203075 | JGI IMG/M metagenome (GOLD analysis project Ga0316576, IMG submission 203075) | Rhizosphere microbial communities from salt marsh grasses in Alabama, United States - S0-2_050615r3r5 | ecosystem: Host-associated > Plants > Roots > Rhizosphere | place: USA: Alabama | collected... | reverse complement strand
CACTACCAAATGGCGGCGGCCGGATAGGGACAAGATTACCCAAATATCATGCTCGTGATCTGGTTCTTGGGCAGCATGAATACGTTGATGATATTCGGCTGAAGAGTATGAAGCATGGCGCGCTAAAATTCAGCGATTATCCGCGAGCTAAAGTACTCAGCATCGATACGGAAAAAGCTAAAAAGCTTCCAGGTGTCCTCCGCATCTTAACAGCAGATGATGTACCAGGCGAGCGCAATCAGGGTTCCATCAAACGCGATTGGCCAATCATGATCGCTGTTGGGGAGACAACGCGCTATATCGGTGACGTTCTGGCCGGAGTCGTAGCTGAAACGGAGGATATTGCTCGCCAGGCAGTTGCCCTGATCGAAATAGAATACGAAGAATTGGAACCACTTACTGACGTGTTCACAGCAATGGCAGAAAACGCCCCAAAAATCCATGAGGGCGGGAATATCTTGTCAAAAACCGTCACCTCTCGTGGCGATGCTTTCGATGCCAGAGAGAATTCACCCTATATAGCTAAGGGGACCTTCCAAACACAACGCATCGAGCACGGGTATATGGAACCGGAGGTTGCGATCGCCTATCCTCAGGAAAGTGGCATTACGCTTCTAACCCAAAGCCAGGGTATTTATGATGATCGCGATCAGATCGCAGATTTACTAAATATCCCTGTAAAAAATGTGCGCGTCACAATGGTTCCCAATGGGGGTGGATTCGGTGGCAAAGAAGATCTGACGGTACAGGGACATGCCTGCGTGATGTCTTATTTGGTAGGAGTTCCGGTAAAGGTTCGTCTCACTCGCGACGAATCGATCATGATGCACCCTAAAAGGCACCCAATTTGGATGGATTACGAGATCGGTTGCGACGGAGAGGGCAAATTAACATTCGTTAAAGTCAAGTTTGTTGGTGACACCGGCGCTTATGCTTCCGTGGGCATGAAGGTTCTAGAGCGCTCAGCCGGACACGCTACCGGCGCTTATCATTTTCCGGTCACAGATGTCGAAGCAACGGCCGTTTATACAAACAATATACCATGCGGTGCTATGCGTGGCTTTGGCGTTAATCAGGCGATATTCGGTCTGGAAAGTCTGATTGACGATCTATGTGAGCAAGGGGGTTTTGATCGCTGGCAGTTCCGATATGATAATGCTCTGGTTGATGGAGATATGACTGCCACAGGACAGGTAATCGAAGGTGGCGCCGGCGTACGCGAGACGCTGTTAGCGGTCAAGGATGAATTCTACAAGGCGAAATACGCTGGCCTGGCCTGTGGTCTTAAAAACACGGGTATTGGCAACGGAATGCCGGATGAATCATCAGCCCAAATATCAATTATCGCCCCGGATAAAATTCTTATTGACCACGGATGGACTGAGATGGGCCAGGGTGTCAACACCATTGCAACTCAAGTTGTCTGCGAGGAAACTGGTTTAGATCCGTCTCTGATGGAAGTAAGGATCGATACAATCGCTGAGCAGGTTGCAGGCATGACAACTGCTTCCCGAGCAACCTCACTTGTTGGCAATGCTCTCATAGATGCCTGCCGTGATCTTAAAAAAGACCTAAAAACCTATCAGCTGGCCGATCTCGTAGGGCGGACATATGAAGGAAAATGGGTTGTTGATTGGACGACCAAACCTGGTGCCATGGTTGAGAAAGTTTATACCCACTACTCCTACAGCTACGCTACTCAGTTGGTCACGCTAGACGAGGACGGGCAAATCGTGAAAATCGTCGCCGCCCATGATGCCGGTAAAGTATTCAATCCGATGCTTTTTGAGGGGCAGCTGGAAGGTTCTTTGCATATGGGCTTAGGATACGCGATCAGCGAAGAACTCCCAATGGAAGATGGAAGGCTCCTATCAACACGGCTGCGGAAGTGCGGCATACTGCGCGCTAAAGAAATGCCCGAGCTGGAGATCATCGGGGTGGAGGTTCCTGATCCTTATGGACCATATGGAGCAAAAGGTGTTGGGGAAATTGGACTTGTTCCGACTGCCGGCGCTGTAGCCAATGCCCTTTATCAGTTTGATGGTATACGCCGCCATGAGCTACCTATGCAGTTGCCTAAGAAGCAGCGCCGTACCGTAGCTAAGGAGTGAAACAGGCCAGGTAGGAATCTTCTGCATCAGAACTCTTACTTAAGCTACCAGGCTTTAGCCAATGATATCACTAGAACTCGCCAGACAGCTTAAAGCCGTAGGTCTGGTCTGGCATGCTACAACAAATGATTTTTTCGCCATTCCTGACCGTGATATGGATGATCGTCTGTTTGTACTCTCGGACATTCAAGCTCAATTAGACATATTCCGGGGTTGGCCGGTCGTAACATTTCATGGTACGGCCGAGTGGGCTCTCGATTACATTCTAACCTCAGAAGTAGTATGGATGCCACGCGAAGAGCAGTTAAGAGAAGCGCTTCTTTCTCAACTTGCGGACGAAGTAGCCAGTGAACTATGCCTAAGTTTCAAAGATAGTCACTACGCCTGCTCAATTTCTTGGGGAGGCGAATCGGAACAATTCACAGCATCCTCTGCCGCAGATGCTTATGGTAAGGCGCTTTTACAAATTTTTAAAAATCGCCGGTCAACTTGACAAAAAATCAGGTATAATGCTTCCCATGAAAGTAACACTAAAACGCCTCGGCATTCTCCCATATTTAATTTTGGGGCTAAGCTTAATGGTTCTAGGTTTTTTGGCTATGAATCACGCCGTCGATAATTGGTGGCCTTTTGACGTAGCTCGACTGGATCTTGTTCGAGCAACTGCGTTGGATCAGGTTGATCCGGCAGGATTAATGGAATCGGTCAATGTCGATATCGTTTTTGCCTTTCTCTGTGCCGTTGTGGCGGTAGCTACGGGAATTGCTCTGCCGATCGTTTACTTTCTAAACAGACGATTCAGCGATCAAAAACCGCATTTCCTCGTCGTTTTGCGCCAATCAATGTGGGTTGGCTTCTGGGTGTCATTTTGTCTGTATTTACAGATGAACCGCATGTTTGGTATTGCCATCGCCCTTCTCGTTGCCGCCGTCCTTATTTTATTCGAGTTCATTGTTCAGATTCGAACCCGCGCATCCAGAGTGAGCATTTGAGAAAAACGTGCAAACGAATAACCGGCAACCGTTACTACGCCAATTGCCCAGTGTTGATTCCTTATTAAACTCCCCCGAATCTACCTGGCTACAAACAGAATTCGGCCGCACTTTAACCCTTGAGGCGCTTCGTAAAGTGCTGGAAGATGTACGCCAGGAAATTCAACAAGGGGAACTAGATCATACGCCTCATGCAATCGAATTAGTCGCCTTGGCCAAAAGCTGGTTGGAACAATATCTTGCGCCTACATTGTTCCCGGTTATTAATGCTACTGGCGTGATTGTGCATACGAATTTAGGCCGGGCGCCACTTAGCCAGGCTGCTTTATCCTCGATTCAGAATATTTCCAAAGGCTATTCAAACCTGGAGTATGATATAGGTTCAGGCAAGCGAGGGTCTCGATCTGTACATGCGGCCGAATTGCTGAAAAGTATCACTGGTACAGAAGATGCCATGGTTGTCAACAATAACGCAGCGGCAGTTCTTCTGATGTTAAGCGGGCTTTGCCGTGAGCGAGAAGTTATTATCAGCCGGGGCCAACTTGTAGAAATTGGTGGCGGTTTTCGTGTGCCCGATGTTATGGTCCAATCGGGAGCGCGTTTAGTGGAGGTCGGTACTACAAACCGCACACACTTGCAAGACTATGAGAGAGCGATCACGCCGGAAACCGCAGCAATCCTCGTTGCGCACCATTCAAATTACAAAATCATTGGCTTCACCAGTGAGCCCTCCTTAGATGAATTAGCCGAACTCGCCCATCAACACGGAATTCCCCTGCTCTTCGACCAGGGAAGTGGTGCATTATTTGATGTTACATCATTTGGTCTCGACCATGAACCAACTGTTCTTGAAGGCTTACAAGCAGGGGCAGATATAGTAACCTTCAGCGGGGATAAATTATTGGGTGGTCCGCAAGCAGGAATTTTATGCGGGCGGAAAGATATGATTCGTTTATTAAAGCAGCATCCCCTTGCCAGGGCTATCCGTGCGGATAAAACATGCCTGGCAGGTCTGTCTACCACGCTGCTACATTATCTGCGTGGTGAAGCACTGGAAACGATTCCTGTTTGGTATATGATCACGCGAGATTTAGAAAATATCGAAGCAGAGGCAGAACTAATGGTAAGCCAGCTCCAGGATTCGGGTATATCCGCCAGGGTCCTCGATGGTCAATCCCGCGTTGGTGGGGGTAGTTTGCCGGGAAGCAGTCTTCCAACTAAACTGGTAGCCATACATAGTTCTACTGCGGATATTCTGGCAGCCCAATTGAGGGAAGCCGAATATCCGGTTATCGGGCGAATTCAAGAGGATCATATCTTACTCGACCCCCGAACCGTTCTACCATATCAAAAGCAGGTATTAATAAACACTTTGATAGAACAATGTTCGAAAAACAGGTAATGACCTTATGACAGCAAGTCGAATACTGGCAATCGAAACCTCTTGTGATGAAACGGCCGCCGCCGTGGTCGATAATGGAAGGATTATTCTAAGCAATGTTATAGCCAGTCAAGTAGATTTACACGCCCAATATGGCGGCGTATTTCCTGAAGTTGCTTCGCGAAAGCATGTTGAAATGATTTATCCAGTAGTCGACCAGGCGATGCGTGAAGCATTTATAGGGTTTGATGACTTAAATTGCATCGCCGTTACCCGCGGCCCCGGCCTGGTTGGTTCGCTCCTGGTCGGCGTCAATATGGCCAAAGGGTTAGCCTTAGCCCGTAATAAACCGTTATTGGGCATTAACCACATCGAAGGTCATATTAGCTCACTCTGGCTGACGGACCAGGCTGATGAAATCGAGTTCCCCATTATCACGCTGGTTGTTAGTGGTGGACATACAGACCTTTACCTGGTTCTTGATCACGGGCGCTATCAATATTTAGGCGGAACATTAGACGATGCCGCTGGGGAAGCATTTGACAAAGTCGGCCGTTTATTAGGTCTCCCTTTTCCTGGGGGGCCGGCGATTGACGCTGCAGCTGAGGATGGCAATCCAAATGCATTCCATTTTCCCAGAGCAGTCATGCAGCAAGAACATGGCTACAACTTCAGCTTTAGTGGGCTTAAAACTGCAGTACTTCGTCAGACCAAACAATATAGACCGGAACATTTACCGGTTCGCGATTTGGCCGCCAGTTTCCAGGCAGCCGTTGTCGATATGCTGGTAGAAAAGACAGTCCGTGCAGCAAACGATCATAATGTAACTGCCATACATTTAGCCGGAGGAGTATCTGCGAATCGCGCCTTACGCATGGCTATGTTTGAAGCATCAGAACTGCCTGTTCGTGTCCCTCCACCAAAGTTATGTACTGATAATGCAGCAATGATTGCTGCCGCCGCTCATCATCATTGGATCAACGGCAGACAAGATTATCTTGATATGGATGTCATCCCCAGCCTGCAACTGGTTTAAAGCCGACTTGGTCAGTCCCTCAGGTAAAATTCCAAAGTGTTCAGCATGAGCGATAGACTATATTCTCATTTTACTATCCAGGAATCCCTGACAGAAGCCCTTACATCGGCTTCCTTGATGGACATCCTGCCGGATATTTTCAAAACAATATTGGAAATAACTGGGAGTCAAAAGGGTCGCTTACTCCTGATTGACAGGGAATCAAATCAAACCGTAATCATCTCGGCAAACGAAAGTCGCCTAGATGTTGACGTAGTAAATCCCATCCCTAAAGTCTTGATAGACGAGGTCGAAAATTTCAGGGCACAAAACAGTCTGGAAATTTTTGCCGCTCATTCTCAAGGTGAATTAGGAAGAGTCAACCTAGCACATCTCGAAACAACGACCACCCGATGGTCTGAAATTCTTCTACCTCTCCAAATAGAGGATAAATCAATCGGAATAATATCCGCATCAAAGCCGGAAAACGGTCAATTTGCATGGGAGGACATCCTCCAGTTTTCACTGTTTACTGGTCAATTGTCAGGTGCTTTAGTAGCCCGTAAATTCAAAACGGATTGGCAGTCTGCTGAAGAACGGGTCCAAGAAATTTTAGTAGACAATCAGAATATCGCCGCCATATTGGTTCATGATCTCCAGGGACCGTTGGCAAATGTATTGGCCAGTTTAGAACTTCTTCAGACGGAAGTAGCAAGCGAAGATAAATCTTCTCCGGCGCTCATGATTGACATCGCTACCAGAAGCAGCAAAGTTCTGGAATCCTTAATCAACTCACTTCTTGATATCAGCCGCCTTGAAGCTGGGCAGGAAATTACGGAACTCGAACTTGTTGCCATTTCAGAAATTATTGACTTCGTCGCTGATGTTGAAGGCCCGGTTTTAGAGCAACGGCAGGTGACGTTGGTGCGCGAGCTGGAACCAAATCTACCTTTAATAAATGCGAATGTTAACATTTTACAACGAATCTTATTGAACCTTTTCGATAATGCAATGAAGGTCAGTAAACAGAATCAAAAAATCACAGTTAGTGCTTACCTCGATGACAATGAAGATTTTGTTAGCGTCTGTGTCCTGGATCAAGGACCAGGGATACCCGAAGCTTACCACGAACGAATTTTCGAGAAATACGAGCGTCTAGAAAGCGCGTCGACATCAAAAGGGCTTGGGCTCGGACTTGCATTTTGTAAGTTGGCCACTGAAGCTCATGGGGGCAGGATCTGGGTGGAAAACACACAGGATCAGGGAGCTTGTTTTTGTATGATTCTACCTGTTGAAAACCAAGCACAAATAAATAATTAATTATGACCAAAAATGGTCACTACAAAATCTCGCATTTTAACTATTTCAGCCCTGATCCTGATCAGTAGTATCGTCCTTATCGTTTATATATTATTCCTCGGCTTTTCCGATCCAATTGCCGCTGGTGAGCCAATCTGGCAAAAAAAACTTTTCCTCATGCGACTTCCCGGGCAAACAGAAAAGATCCTCTGGTTGAGAGAGAATCTGGATCAAACTCCATTCTCAGTTCGTGTTATAGGGAGTTTAGAATCAGGGGATTCAGATAGTGCCTTTGGAATAGTAATCAGCCAAAGTGATGGGGAAATTATGATTATGATTTCCCCCCTCGGATATATTTCAATCTGGCACGAATCTGCCTCAATAAATACAGATAACAAATTTTTCTATCTTCCCTGGCAAACATGGCCGCATATTCATACGGGCGACTCAGAGAATGAAATTTATGTACGCCTGACCGGAGACACGATCTCCGTTCGCGTAAACCGTGAATTATTATGGGAAATGAGTGAGATAGACCGGGTCGATCGCATTGGCATCATGGGCGTAAGTTTCGGTGACGATACGACGATAAATTTTCGGCTTGCCGAAATTTCTAACGCTTATACGTTAAAATGAGTTTAAACATAATGTCAGATTCCAGCATTTCGCATGAACAGAAATTTGACCTTTTTAGTTCAAAATTCAAGGCAGACCCATTTCCCACCTTCGCTCATATGCGCAGAGAAGCTCCTATTTACGGGCATAAGGCACCAGATGGTTCCACGATCTGGTACATCACAAAATATGAGATAGTTCTTGCAGTACTGCGAGATAATATTCACTTTTGTAAGGACCCGCGAAACACGGGAATCCCAGAAGTCGCTGGAAACGCTTCTAGAAAAACAACCACGCATCGCTTGATTAATGAAAACATGCTGTTTTCGGATCCCCCAAATCACACCCGGCTAAGATCATTAATCAGTCAGGCTTTCACGCCACAGCGGATCGCTCATCAATCGGGGTTTATACAAGAAAAGACCTACCAACTCATTGAAGGATTCCGCGATAAGGGAGAAGTTGATCTCATATCTGCCTTTGCTCTCCCCCTGCCTGTTTTCGTCATCTGCAGATTGCTGGGGATACCAGACGAAGATCGTGAAAATGTGGCCCGCTGGTCACAAGCTATCATCTCACCTGGAAGCCGAAACCTCAATTTTAGTGCCCGTAAACAGCGTGTACAATCATTGATACAATATCTTACTCATATTTTTTCCCTGAGATCTACCAGACCCCAAGACGATCTTATCAGTGCATTGGTTCACGCGGAAGAGGCGGGTGATAAACTTTCAGATGCCGAGCTGTCTAGCATGGTAATTCTGTTGATCGTCACCGGGCATGAAACAACCGTCAACCTGATTGGCAATGGTGTTTTAGCCCTCCTTCAAAACGAAGACCAATGTTTAAAATTGAGGAATGACCCTCTATTATGGGATAATACGGTGGAGGAATTATTACGCTACGATGGCCCCGTAGAAACATCCACATCTCGCTGGGCTTGCAAAGATATAATGCTCGATGGCTGTCAAATACGTCAAGGTGACCAGGTTCGTGTTGTATTAGCATCTGCTAATCGGGATTCTGATCACTTCCAGTTTCCTGATACGATGGAAATTTCAAGAGTTAATAACCCACATCTTGCTTTCGGATATGGCATACATTACTGTTTAGGAGCACCTCTGGCACGCCTGGAGGGAAAGATTGCTCTGCGAACACTCTTTGAGACCCTTGATCACCTTCGACTAAAAAATCCCGTAAATCAACTTAAATGGCGAAAAGGAGTGCTCTTCCGAGGACTTCAGAATCTGGAGGTTCGTTGGGACGTTACGAAAATCGCCAAATGATGGCAGGAAGTATCGTTACTACTGGCATGTTCAGAATTAAAAAGATTGTTGATCATGGTATAATTATTGAAAAAATCAGAATGTAATGAAAAACGAATCTCAAGATGAATCATTATTGATCGAAGAAGGTATTGATCTTGGCCGTCCGAGTGTTGCAAGAATTTATGATTACCTGCTTGGAGGCTACCATAACTTTGAAATCGACCGAACATTCGCCGAAAAATCGAAAGTAATTTATCCAGATGTTGCACTCGCTGCGCAGGTAGGTCGGGCATTCCTCCGGCGGTCTGTAACTTATCTTCTAGAAAAGGGAATAAGGCAGTTTATTGACATTGGTTCTGGAATACCGACATCAGGACATATTCACGAAATTCTTAAAGCACTAAATGTCGACGGCCGAGTTGTATATGTCGACATTGACCCTGTAGCAGTCGCGCACAGCAAGGCCATATTACGCGGAAATTCTCAAACACTCGCCCTAATCGAGGATGCGCGAAATCCTGAAAAGATTTTCGCCGGAATTCAAGAGGGTGACGTTATAAATTTTGACCAACCAGTAGCATTACTTTTTATTACTCTGCTACAATTCATCGAAGATGTCAATGAGTCCCGAGATCTCATAGCTCGCTACAAAAGTCATTTAGCTCCTGGTAGTTATCTAGCCTTCACATATGGCACTACTGAAGGAACACCACCAGGCGTTTTGGAAGGATTTTCAAAACTATCCGAAGCCTCTTCCACAAAAGCTTACTACCGTGATCGTGATGAGATCTTTGGCATTTTCGAGGGCTATAAATTTGAAGAACCCGGCATTGTCTATGCACCTCTTTGGCAACCCGAAGGTCCCGAAGATATATTCCTAAATCAGCCTGAGAGATCACTTATCTATGCTGGTGTTGCCAAGCTGAATTAGAATAAACTCGGCATATATTTATTCCACCAATTTTGTATGGTTTAGATTTCCTAATAACAACGTATAGGCAATTTTATCCGCTGGCACATCGACCGACATGCAAGATTTAGATCTTAATTTCCATTTAATAGCTCACGATTGGTATGCCGTTTTATCGCCTATCGCTTTCACGCCTGCTAACTATAATAAAGTCATAGACACATTAGCCAAGTTAGTCCAAGAAGCTACGCGGTTGCGCTTCGGATCAGAATACCAATCGGCGGAAGCTGAGCAAATCGGATCAGCTCTGGCGGACTTGAATTACATTCAAGGGGATGCTATTGGTCTTTCTATAAAGGTCTTGTCACATGCATGGATGGGCATTTCGCCTTTTCCTATGCGAAAAGGCAACGAGGAACGATTAGCTAATCTATTTGCCGATATAGCAAATGGATACTTCAAAGCGGCCACGAAGTATATTCTCCAAAGTCAAGAAATGATGAGAGAGGCCCAACTATCTACTGTTAAAACACTTCATGCGAATCTTAAGAGGCAAAAGGATTATCTCAGCATAACGGCCGAACGTTTGCAAACCCTTCATGATATTGAACGGGGAATCCTAGCTGCACAATCGGCTGAAGCAATTGCAGAAGTTGCCATAACGCATATTTTGCGCATTATCCCTTGTTTTCTCGCCATCATTGTACAAATCGACCGGCAGCGAAATACCTTCGTCGTTCTTGCCAGTAACAACACGCCGGAGGTAACGGGTGATCTTCTCCCCCTTACTATAACGACCGAAGAAAGACTGCTTGAAATGGAAAGGGGGGAAAAACTCGTCATTAATGAGTTAGGTAGTCTAGAAAATCGACCCGTTGGCTTGGAGAATTTGTATGACCGCAATATCAAGTCGGTAATGACAATCCCTTTGCTCACCTCAGACAAGATGGTTGGTCTCCTATCACTTTGCGCTAGAGAAGTTAATTACTTCACGGATCATCATGCTGAGATTGCAAGTCAAATTGCTAATTCCGTTGCGGTTGCCCTTCATAATAGACAGTTGTTTGAAACCGAACAGAGGGCACGACGAGAATCCGAAACATTACGCGAAGTTGCTTCAAGTTTGGGCTCGAATCTCGAACAGGAAGAACTCCTGGATAACATCCTGGTCCAATTGGAAAATCTACTCCTCCACGACGGCGCTATTATTATGCTAAATATTGAAAACAAATCGGAAATTGTTGCTCAGAGAGGTTTTCAAAATGAATTTATTACAAACCTGAACGCTCTTGGCCAGCTACCACCCAATATGCAAAAGGTAATCGACACTCAACAGCCGGTATATATCCCAGATACAAAACTAGATCCAGAATGGGTTAATATACCCGGAGCAATTAATATTCGCTGTTGGCTTGGAGCGCCGCTTAATTTTCAAGAGGAGATAATTGGTTTCCTGGCTCTTAATAAGAATGAACCTGATTTTTACCCATCATCTGCTTTAGGCTTAGTCCAGACATTTGCCAATCACGCCGCAGTTGTTATTAAAAACGCACAACTATTTAAGAAAGTACAGCAAAACAGGGACATGCTTCGCGATAGCGTCGCTGCCAGGACACGAGAATTGGAATCGCTGTATGAAATAGCGGCCATATCAAGCCAACCTTTAGATCTAGCCTCCATTCTCAATAAAGGCTTAGAACGTGTTCTTAAGGACCTGAACTGCCAATCTGGGACAATTCATGTTCTAGATATAGATTCCGGAACTTTTAATCTGGCAGAATTTATAAACCTGGATTCGCACATTCTTGATCACTATCGATCAATAAACCTTAATAATCATTTATTGCGCGAACTGATTAAAAAGGAAAAGCCGATCATTATTAGGAACACAACCAATGCTCCTCGACCTATCGATTGGTTATTTCCCCCCAATGATTTATGCTTTATTAGTGTGCCAATGCGAGCAAGAGGGAATATTCAAGGTATCATGAGCCTCTATTGTGATCAAAATCATGAATTAACAACTGATGAAATCAAGCTCGCGGCCTCTATCGCTGACCATTTGGGTGTTGCGATTGACAACGCAAACCTTCAAGCACAGTCAGAACATGCTGCCGTGATTGAAGAGCGTGAGCGATTGGCGCGTGACTTACATGACTCCGCGACACAATCATTATTTAGTTTGAATCTTTTTGCTGCCGCAGCTCGTGAAAAAGTGCTCTCTGGCCAGTATGAAAATGCAATTAAACATTTAGATGATATTGGTTATACAGCCAACCAGACCCATCGTGATATGCGCTTACTGCTTTATCAACTCGGCAATTCTCAAATTTTAGGAGAAACCTTGGTCGAAGTATTGGATCACCGTTTGCATGCTGTTGAAGAAAGGAGCGGTATCAATGTCACATTCCATCACCATCAAACAATATACCTTAATTCCGAGGTTGCACAAGCGCTTTATCAGATTGCCAATGAAGCCTTGAACAATGCCTTAAAGCATGCTGGAGGAACAAACGTCGCGGTTGAACTCTTCGAAGAAAATAACGATTTAATACTTATCATAAAAGACAATGGAAATGGTTTTAACTTAGCTACCGCGCAAAATGGTGCCGGCATGGGTCTCAAAAACATGCGCTTTCGGGCATTCAGCATGGGGGGTGAACTATCGATTGTATCCGCATTAGGTGAGGGCTCAGAAATTATAGCTAGGCTCCCTAAGGATGGTATTCAACAACCGGACTTATAATTATGGCCTCTCCAATTAGAATTCTCGTCGCTGATGATCACGCATTAGTCCGCAGAGGGCTTATCGCTTTACTCGATGGTCGCCAGACTCTTGAAATTGTAGGGGAAGCTTCCGATGGTTTCGAGGCAATTAAGCTTACTGAGGAAACCCAACCAGATGTTATCCTAATGGATTTAGAAATGCCACGTCTTGATGGAATTGTGGCTATTAAAAAGATAAAAGGTAAGAACCCGAAAAGTAAAATCCTCGTGGTCTCAAATTATTATGACGACGAGCGGGTCATCTCGGCGCTGAAAGCAGGTGCAAATGGCTACCTGCTAAAAACGACCATGCCCAGTAATCTTTTATCAGCAATAGAAGAAGTTTACCAGGGGGGGGCTCCCCTCGATCCAGCCGTCACGCATGTCGTGCTGCGCAGCCTGGGTGTGAATTCTTCCACAAATGAAAATAACGCGATTGACGAGTTAACCGGCCGTGAATTAACAGTACTCAAGCTTTTGGCTAAAGGCTTTTCAGACCAAAGAATCGCGATATCTTTATCAATCAGCGCACGTACTGTTTCCACACATGTACACAGTATTTTAAATAAATTAGGCTTGGAAAACAGGACTCAAGCCGCCCTATATGCCCTACGAAATGATTTAGCCGATTTAGAAGATGATTGAAATACCAAAATCTACGTAAAATTACGTAGATTTTGGCGGAGCAATCCAGTTTTATTATGGATTTACCAGACCGGTCTATCTGGTAAAATGGTATGAATAGGGCAGTAGTATAAGCCTTAAGCTCAGGAGAATGTTCCAGTTAATTTTTAACCCGCAGCGAACCCGCTGCGGGTTTGTGTTTTTAAGAAATAATTGTCTTACAATTGTCCAGCAGATACCAGCATTTTAGCAGATTGAAGTACATCTTTACTTCGTACCAGTGATTCCCCCACAAGGATGGCATCAACACCAATTTCAGCCATTTTTTTTACATCCTCAGCGTTTTTTATGCCACTTTCACCCACTACAATTCTCTCGCCTGGAACCATATCTCGAAGCCTTGCTGTATTTTCGAAATCAACCTCAAATGTCTGCAAATTGCGATTATTAACACCGAGAATATCGGCATTGACCGCTAATGCTCGAGTCATCTCTTCTTCTGTATGTACTTCGACCAAAGCGTGCATTCCGAGATTGCGTGTCAATTGTAATAAAGTGCGAAGATCCGAATCTGATAACACTCGCACAATTAATAACAAGGCATCTGCGCCTGCTACACGTGACTCATAAACCTGATAAGGATGGAAAATAAAATCTTTTCGCAATACTGGTACATTTCGACCGAAGCCGGCAGACTGGCCTACTATCATCTCCTCTTTTATTCCTCGAAGGTCTTCTAAAGAACCCTGAAAATGCCGCTTATCGGTCAGGACCGAAATCGCACTGGCACCGGCAAGTGTATATGTTTTCGCCAGATCCAGGGGATCATAATCCGGAACAAGGAGCCCCTTGCTAGGCGACGCCTTTTTACATTCAGCAATTAATGAGACACCAGGTTGGTTCAGGGCTTTATAAAAATCCAGGGCAGGAGGGGCTACACTTGCGAAAGCACGAAGATCTTCGAGTGGCACCTCTCGCATCACTTTCGGTAAACGCTCACGATGGTAAGCCATGATTTCGTCGAGAATTTCGCCCCGACGTCTGGCAATCTTACTAACGCTCATTCAAGAAAACTCCTGGTTTTGGATATCCAGGAATCAAGTTTTTCCAGAGATGCTCCATTATCGATCGCCTGGCGGGCGCTTTCGAGGCTTAAATGCCAATCATCCGTATCGAGACAGATCGCCGCTGCAGCGTTGAGCAGGACAATATCCCGGCGAGGTCCCTGATCTTCTCCAGATAGAATCTGGCGAGTTATGCGAGCATTTTCCTCTGGTGTTCCTCCGATCATATCGTTGATATGAGCAACTGGCAGTCCCAACTCCTCGGGATCAAGATCAAACGTTTCTACTTTACCATCTCGCAAATGGCTGATCCGATTACGTCCGCTGGTAGAAAGTTCATCCAGACCATCCGCACCATGAACGATAAATGCAGCCTTGCTGCCAAGCGCAAGTAATACTTGAGCTAGTGGCTCTGTGAGAGCTGGATCATAAACACCAATCAGCTGATGAGTTGCCCCTGCTGGATTTGTTAGAGGGCCAAGAACGTTAAAGATTGTACGCTGGCCAAGTTCACGTCGTGGTCCGATAGCAAAGCGCATCGCCGGATGGTGATTAATGGCGTAAAGGAACCCAATTCCTACATCTTCAACACATTCGGCAACCTGCTCTGGAGAAAGATCAAGATTACCGCCTAGAGCAATTAGAACGTCGGCCGATCCAGATTTACTGCTGGCGGCGCGATTGCCGTGCTTTGCCACGTTGATACCATGTCCTGCAACAACAAATGCGGCGGTCGTAGATATATTAAATGTATGCTTTCCATCCCCACCTGTTCCACATGTATCAAGCAATATCTCCTCTCTCAAAGAACTTGATAATGGAACGGCAACGACGTGTTCTCGCATCGATTCCGCACTCCCGGCAATCTCTTCTACGGATTCACCTTTCATTCGCAACGCGGTCAAGTAACTGCCGATTTGGGCAGGCGTCGCCAGGCCATCCATGATATCGTCCATCGCTTCCCTGGCCTGCTCTTGAGTTAAATCTCGATTGTTAATGACCTCATTTATTGCGTTCTTTAGAGACATCTATCTCTCCCTGCTCGATATCATTGTCAACGATCACAAAATCGAAAGTACTTCCAACCAGGCATTTGGATCATTAGCCTTGGCAATTGTGTCCGATGATCCCATAACCACAACGTGACCTTTCTGGCTAAGCTTCTCCAAATATTCTGCAAAAGCCCGAAAATCTGAGATTGATGTATTAAGAATCTCATCTCGGAATTTCTGCCGCTCTTTATCTGTCTTTCCGACAAGATAACGAACCATACTGGTGAAACCTTTGGCATCGGGCAGTTGATAGGCATCCAGAGATCCGATTGCGCCAATGATATTTTTTGTTAATTCATCATTGTCGATATTGACACTTCGGAGAAAGCCGGCGGTTCTGTCATACGCCTCCAAAGTACTGGATAAATTGGGGTCTCGATATGACAGGTAAGTAAAAATGCCCGTTTCTTTATTAAATGAGCTGAATGCTCCGTAAGCGCCACCTTGAACGCGGACCTTCTCCCACAACCATGTAGTACGCAGGAAATTAGTGATTACATTCACCGAACCATGCAATTCATAGCCCAGGTCGTAAAGGTTTGCTCCCTTTCCAACATAGTTCACTTGTGCTGGAATAGTTAATCCTTCATTGATAGGCAATGTATCTGGGGTCCAAACCTGGTAATCAGCATGCTCTCCTGGTAAAGAATTTATGAAT
>Ga0316576_10000815_pt1 | contig 15765 bp, 16 predicted proteins | sample S0NA_FD_203075 | JGI IMG/M metagenome (GOLD analysis project Ga0316576, IMG submission 203075) | Rhizosphere microbial communities from salt marsh grasses in Alabama, United States - S0-2_050615r3r5 | ecosystem: Host-associated > Plants > Roots > Rhizosphere | place: USA: Alabama | collected... | reverse complement strand
GGGCCGCGCTCGATCTCGGCCACATCGCGCAGATAGACGGGCCGGCCGCCGTGCAGCCCGACCACGAGTGCCCCGATCTCCTCGGGCGTGGTCAGGAAGGTACCGGCCTGCACCAGGACCTCGGTGTTGTCGCGCACGGTGGCGATGTCGTCGCGGATCAGGTTGGCCGATTGCAGCGCCCGGCGGAGGTCACCCAGATCGATGCCACGGGCGGCCAGGCCCTGGGGGTCGAGCACGACCCGAACCGCCTGGCGCGGGGCGCCGACGGTGAAGACATCGCGGGTGCCTGGCACGCGCTTGAGCTCCTCCTCGATGGCGTGGGCGACCTTGCCCAGATCATAGGCGCTCTTGCCCTCGCGCGACCACAAGGTCGCCGTCAGAATGGGCACGTCGTCGATGCCCTTGGGCTTGATGATGGGCTCGCCGACGCCGAGGTTCGGCGGCAGCCAGTCGGCGTTGGAGCGTACCTTGCTGGAGAGCCGGACGATGGCCGCGGTTCGGTCCTCGCCGACCTTGAACTGGACCGTCACCACGGCCATGCCGGGGCGCGAGACCGAGTAGATGTGCTTGACCCCGTTGATCTCGGAGAGGACCTGCTCGGCCGGACCGGCCACCAGATGCTCCACCTCGCTGGCCGAGGCACCGGGGAAGGGGATGATCACGTCGGCGAAGGTGACGTTGATCTGCGGCTCTTCCTCGCGCGGTGTCACCAGCACCGCGAACAGCCCCAGCAGCAGGCCCACCAGCGCCAGCAACGGGGTGATCTCGGTGGATTGGAATCGGGCGGCGATGCGCCCGGACAGGCCGAGGCGCTCGCCGCTCGTGGGGGCGGGGTCGGCGCTGGGATCAGTCATTGTGCGCCCCCTCCGCCAGGCGCATCCGCTCGCGGGCCTGCTGCTTCAGCGCGATGCCGGCGGCGATCGGGTCAAGCGCCACCTGCTCACCGGCATCGAGGCCGGCCAGCACGGTGAGATCATCGCCGATGGCCCGACCGATGCGCACCTGCCGGAAGCGCACCTGCCCGCCGGCGCCGACCACGTAGACGCCGGTGACCTCGGATCGATAGACCACGGCCGAGCGCGGCACCAGGAGCTCGTCGCGGGCGCCGGTGACGATCCCGGTCTTGACGAACATACCCGGGAACAGCCCCTCGGGCTGACCCTTCAGGTCCACACGGACCTCGAAGCTGTTCGACGCGGCATCGGCATAGGGGAAGATGGTCACCTCGCCGATCTCGGCGGGCTCCCCATTGGGACGATAGACCCGCACCTGGCGCTCCGCGCGCAGGATCGGGATCAGGCTCTGGGGCACATCGAGGCTGACGCGCAGCCGCTCCAGCGAGACCCCGCTCATGACCGGCTGTCCTGGCCCCGCGACCTCGCCAATCTCCACATGGCGTTGGGTGACGATGCCGGAGTACGGCGCGCGGATCTGGGTGTAAGCCAGCTGCTCCTGGGCCTGGTGCAGCGCCGCCTGGGCGGCGTCGAGCCGGGCCTGAGCCGCCTTCAGCTCCGCTTTCGCCTGATCCATGGCCGAGGCCGAGACGTTCTTCTTGGCAAACAGCCCGGCGACACGCTCGTGCTCGTCGCGGGCCTGCTCCAGCTTGGCAGTCGCTGACTTCAGCTCAGCCGCCGCCTGGGCGACGCGGGCCCGGTGCTCGGTATCCTTGAGCTGCACCAGGATGGCATCCTTTTCGACGACATCATCGACATCGTAGAAGATCTCTGCCACTTGGCCGTTGGTCTGCGCCGAGACGGTTGTGCGACTGACGGCCTCGACGACGCCGTCGAGCCGGTACTCTCGGGGGATACTCTCGATGTGGGCCCGCGCGGTGGCAAGGCCGTCAGGCTCGGCGTCGGCGACCGCGACGGGTCCGACGAACAGCAACAACGCGGCCAACACGGATTTGTCGAAGATAGACAAGGACATGGTCGTTGGACCTCATAGCTTTGATTGCTATCTATATTAGACTTTTCTAATATATTTGCAACCTCAAGCCTACGAACCGCGCCCCACGCACGACGGGCGCATGGCTAGCTGACGTCTGAGCGATCACACCCAACTCCGCGGCCCATTGCGTCAGTGACCGAGTCAGGCATGCAGCTCGCCGGGCGGCACCCCGCGGTTGCCTTCGAGCATCCGTCGCAGCCGTTCTGGGTCATCCTTGGCGGCGTGGACATACTCATCGAGCAGATCCTCCCAGCCCGGTCCGCCGTGTCGGCGCAGACGATCCAATGCCACCAGCAGCAGCTTGGCGGCAGCGCGCAGCTCCCGCCGGTCGCCCTCGTGGTAGTGCTCAACCAGCTCATCGTAAAGGCGCTCGACGCGCTCCAGTGGGGTCATGCTCGGCTCCGACGCTGTTCAAAGTCTCGGCGATCGATCAATCGCCGTAACATAGCGCATTCTCCGCGTCGAGCTGGGCAAGGATTTCATTGGAGAGCGTCTGATGAGCCCGCAAAGCGCCCAGCTCGGAAAGTTTGGCACACTCCGGCAGCACACCACCGGTGTCGCCGACCAGCCGAGCCACCCAGTGAGAGGTATCGGCAAAACAGTACAATACTGCCCCGCCGGACTGGCCAAGCGGCCATCTAGTGGCCCGCTGAATCTGTCCAGCCGCTGTAGAAAACGAGGCATCCGACTGACCATGTTCATCGCAATGAGCCGCTTTACCGTGACCGCGGGCATGGAGACGGCGGTCGAGCGGGCTTTCCACAACCGTCCTCACTTGGTCGACGCCGCGCCCGGCTTCATCCGCATGCAGGTGCTGCGCCCCACCGAAAACCCTCGCGAGTTCGCGCTGATCACCGAGTGGCAGGACGCGGACGCTTACCACCGCTGGTATCGCGGACACGCCTACAAAGACTCCCACATCCTGATCCCAGAAGGCCTCAGGCTGGAGCCGAACAGCACCCGCATCGAGACCTTCGAGCAGCTCTGCAGCTAACCCTTTGCCGACCTGGCATCGCGAGCTAGCCCCTGACGCACACCAAGACAATGGCAAAGATCACTCTCGACGCCGTCGCCAAGCGCTTCGACGATGGGACCGAGGCACTCCAGCCCACCAGCCTGCAGATCGACGACGGCGAGCTGTTCGTGCTCGTTGGGCCCTCCGGCTGCGGCAAGTCGACACTGCTGAGATTGATCGTCGGTCTGGAGCGACCGACGGCCGGCCGCATCCTGGTCGACGGCGAGGATATGACACGGCGGGACCCGAAGGATCGGAACATGGCCATGGTCTTTCAGAGCTACGCCCTCTATCCGCACCTGAATGTGCGCGACAATCTGGCCTTCCCGTTACGGTTGGCACGACTGCCCGATGCCGAGATCGCCTCCCGAGTCGACGAGACGGCAGGAACCCTGGGGCTTCGAGACTTGCTCGAGCGCCGACCCGCGGCCCTGTCCGGCGGCCAACGCCAACGTGTCGCCATGGGCCGCGCCATCATTCGCCGGCCGGCCGCCTTTCTGCTCGATGAGCCGCTGTCGAACCTGGACGCGAAGCTTCGCGGGAGCATGCGTGCCGAGCTCAGCCGGATGCAGCGGCGCCTCGGCACGACCATGATCTACGTGACCCACGACCAAACCGAGGCAATGACCCTCGGTCAGCGCATCGCGCTGCTGCGTGACGGCAGGCTGCAGCAGGTGGGCACGCCGCGCGAGCTCTACCAGACCCCGCGAAATCTCTTCGTCGCCGGGTTCATCGGCTCGCCGCCGATGAATCTGATACCGGCGCGGCACGTTGGCGACAGGCTGCAATGCCCGATGGGCGATCTGGTACTACCCGAGGCTCACGCTTCGAAGGGCGCCGTCCCGCGTGAGGTCATCGCCGGCGTCCGCCCGGAGCAGTTGCGCCCAGCCGAGCCATCGGACTCCGACAGCTTCATCGTCAAGGCCGAGGTCGTCGAATGGCTTGGTGCCGACTTGCTGCTGCATTGCGTCGCCGAGCGCGCGGATCGTGCATCAGGCGAGCGCAACGTGCTCGTCGCCCGACTCGACGCGGCCCATCGCGTCCAGCCTGGCGATCAGGTCACGCTGGCCGTCGACGCAGCCGGGATACTGCTGTTCGACCCGAGCAACGGCACGCGGATCGACGACACGGCCAGCCATTGAAGCCCGACATCTCAGGCCCGCTCCGCCTGCTCCGGCAGCACGATGTTCAGCTCTAGGATCTCCTGATCGGCCTCCTGCTCGTAGTTGACGGAGACGGCATTCATGTCCACCTCGACGTATTTCCGGATGACGGCCAAGATCTCCTGCTGGAGCTTAGGGAGGTAGGATGGACGACCGCGCACGCGCCGATCGTGGGCAACCAGGATCTGGAGCCGTTCCTTGGCGACGGCGGCCGAGCCTTTCGGGCGACCGGCGCGAAAGTAGTCAAGCAGGCCCATGGATCAACCCCCGAATATGCGGCTGAAGAACCCTTTCTTAGCGCTGTTGATGAAGCGCATCGGCACGTCGTCACCGAGATAGCGCGCGACCATATCGCCGTAGGCCTGACCCGCCTCGGAGTCGTGATCGAGGATGACCGGGACACCAGCATTGGAGGCATTGAGCACCGCCTGGGATTCGGGGATGACACCGAGCAGATTCAGCGACAGGATCTCCTGCACGTCATCGACACTGAGCATCTCGCCGCGCTCCACCCGCTCGCCGGAGTAACGCGTCAGCAGTAGGAATTCACGGATCGGCTCGGCATTGGACTCGGCACGGCGGGACTTGCTCGAGAGGATGCCGAGCATGCGATCCGAGTCCCGCACGGACGACACCTCCGGGTTGGTGACGACCACGGCGTCGTCGGCATAGTACATGGCCATCGTCGCCCCGTGCTCGATGCCCGCGGGCGAATCGCAGACGACATAGTCATGTCCCTGCCCCAGATCTTCCAGCACCTTGCCGACACCTTCCTTGGTCAGCGCGTCCTTGTCGCGGGTCTGCGAGGCCGGCAGCACATAGAGATTATCGCAGCGTTTGTCACGGATCAGGGCCTGGTTCAGGTTGGCCTCGCCATTGATGACGTTGACGAAGTCGTAGACCACGCGGCGCTCGCAGCCCATGATCAGGTCGAGGTTGCGCAGCCCGACGTCGAAGTCGATGACCACTGTGCGGTGCCCACGCTGCGCCAGCCCCATGGCCATGGCCGCCGCGGTGGTGGTCTTGCCGACGCCTCCCTTGCCGGAGGTGATGACGATGATTCTGGCCAACGGTGCGTCCTCCTCTGGACTGCGGTTTTAAGGCGGATGAGGGTCCCGGCGAGCGACACGTCCCGGGCCAACGAATCCGGGTCGGGTCAGAGCGGATCGATGCGCAGCACTTCATGGTCGAGGTAGATCTGAACCCGCTGCCCCTTCAGCTCGGCCGGGATGCTCTCGCTGACCCGGTAATGACCCGCCACCGAGACCAGCTCGGCCTGCAGGTCGTGGCAAAAGATCCGGGCAGTGGTGTTGCCCTTCAGCCCGGCGATGACCCGGCCACGCAGCGCCCCGTAGACATGGATATTGCCGTCGGCCATCAGCTCGGCGCCAGGGTTGACGGCAGCGATGACAGTGAGATCACCGCCCGCCGCATAGATGCGCTGCCCCGAGCGCACTGGCCGGGTGATCAGCGTCGGACCGGTTTCGATACCGACCGGTGCGGCGGGCGGCTCAGGCATCGGTGCCACGCCTATCGGGTCCGGTACCGGCGCTGACGCATGCTCGGCCGCGAGCCGCGGACCGCTTTCGCGCCGCTTCGGCTTAAAGGTATCGCCAAGGATAGCCAGCTCCATCGCCTTGGCGGCCTCCTGTTGGGCAAGGCTGCCGCCGCGCACGCCAACCGGTATCATCCCAAGACCACGTAATAGGCCCACCAGCTGCGGGAAGCCGACGTTGGCGTCCGCATCGCTCATCGCTGAGAGGTCGACAACCACCGGTGTATGCAGGAAAAACGCCGGGGCCTGGGCGACCTTGGCCTCGAGCTGGGTCGCGATGCTGTCCATGTCCAAGGCCAAAAGCCGGATCACCGGCAGCGTAAAGGCATCGGCCTTTAGCTCGAAGGCTGTGGCGGTCTCGGATGTGATTGAGCTGGCGGCCATGTCGGCGTTTGGTGCTCCCTCTGCGGGTAGATGCTGCGATGTCGGCGTCGCCCGGGCTCGGCCGCTTGAGGCCGCTATGCTAACGTCTCCAGCTCAGCACGAAAAGCGGCGCAAGGGGACGGGCTCAACCAGGGGGCCAGCGCAGCGGTCGGCCACCGATGACGTGCACGTGCAGATGAAAGACCGTCTGTCCGGCCTCGGCGTTGCAGTTGATGATGGTGCGGTAGCCGCGCTCGGCGATGCCCTCTTGCCGTGCGACCTTGGCCGCGGCCAGAAACAGCTTGCCGACAAGCTCCGCATCACCGTCGGTGACGTCGTTCAGCGTGCGAATCGACTTGCGCGGGACGACCAGGACGTGGGTCGGCGCCTGGGGACTGAGGTCACGGAAGGCGACACAGTCTTCGTCCTCGTAAACGACGTCGGCGTCGATCTCGCCAGCGGCGATCTTGCCGAAGATGGTGTCGGACATGGGGGCTCCTCGTCTCGTTGATGTATACCAGCCCGTAGGCCGTCGGTGCGGATAGGCGCGAGAAGGCGTCAGGTCAGGCCCATGCGCCCACTGAAGGCATGTGCCAATGTGCCACTGTCGACGTATTCGAGCTCGCCGCCAAGGGGTACACCATGGGCGATGCGGGTCACTTGGACTCGGGCTTCCCGCGCCAGCTCCGCGACATAGTGGGACGTGGCCATCCCCTCGATGGTCGGGCTGATGGCCAGAATCAGCTCACCGATCGCTTGCTCGCCCAGCCGCTGCTGCAGCCAGTCCATCCCGAGCTCGTCCGGGCCAATGCCGTCGAGGGGCGAGAGCCGCCCGCCGAGCACGAAATAGAGGCCGCGGAAGTCGGTCGCCTGCTCGATGGCGACGACGTCGGAGGGCTGTTCGACAACGCAGAGTGTGCGGCGATCCCGGTTCGGATTACTACAGAGACTGCAGACGGCGAGCTCGCTGAGGCTTCGGCATTGCTCGCAACGCCCGATCCGCTCCATCGCATCGGCCATCACGGCAGCGAGGTGCCGACCTGCCTCGCGGTCCCGCTGCAGCAGATGGAAGGCCAGGCGCTGGGCCGATTTGGGTCCAACCCCGGGCAGGCAACGCAACGCCTCGATAAGGTCGCCTACCAGGCCATGGTCATGCATCGCTCGACCCAGTGTCGGTGTCCCAGCATCGCCTTGACAGACCCGCCCCGACGCCGGGGTGTGGGGCTGCCAGGCATCGAGCCGATCAGAACGGCAGCTTCATCCCCGGCGGCATGGGCATGCCGGCGGTGATCTCGGCCATGGTCTCCTGGACCTTTTCCCCGACTCGCTTGACGGCATCGTTGGTCGCCGCGGCGATCAGGTCTTCGAGCATCTCCTTGTCCTCTTCGAGCAGTGATGGATCGATCTCGACCCGTCGGCACTCGTGGCGACCATTCATCGTGATCTTGACCATGCCACCGCCAGACTCGCCGACCACCTCTTCGCGGGCCAGCTGCTCCTGCGCGTTTTTCATATCTTCCTGCATCTTCTGCGCCTGCTTCAGCATTCCGCCAAGACCTTTCATGGATCACCTCGTTCGTCACTCAAAGTTGTCGAAAAACGGACCGCACCGTTGGAGCGGCGGGCCTCGGGGAATGGCGGCGCCGTGCCGCGATTACCCGATCATTGTATCGCGCGAATGCTCCCGGGGAGCCAATCGGCGTTGAATCTTGCGCGCAGGGCGGCGGCTACCGGGTCCCGCATCATCGACTGCTCGGCCTCGGCCTGCCGTTCGGCGTCGAGACGCCGCTTGCGCTCCGCGGGCGTCTCGGCCGGCGGGGATGACTCGGCGATCTGGAGTGACAGCGGCCGACCCAAGGCCCCAGCCAGCGCCGCGCCGAGCCGCTGCTCAGCCCCGGCGACGCGCATCGTTGCCGCCGACGGGTCGAGCACCAGGTGGAGCCGATTACCTTCCCAGCTACCGAACGCACAATGCCGCGCGAGCTGGCCTTCTAGGCCCTCGAGACCCATCTCCGAGACCAGCTGATGCCAATCCTCGGAGACATCGAGACTCGGCGGCGCTGCGATGACTGGTGCCGAGTCCGCAGGCACTTGCCGGTTTGCCGGGGCCGGGCGCGGGGTAGCCGTCGATCCAGCCGCGCGACTCGGGGCCGGGGCGGCCTCGGGCGGCTGCGACGCCGGCGTGGTCGCGGAGCTGCGCGTGGACGCCGCGGTACCCGAGCCAGGCCCGCGGCCAGGGCCGACCACGGGCCGAAACGCCAGCGCCCGCAGCAGCACCATCTCCAAGCCGGTGCGCGGATCGGGGGCCAGCGGCAGGTCCTTCTGACCGATCAGCAGCACCTGATAGAACAGCTGCACATCCTCGGCGGAGATTGCGGCGGCAAGCCCGCGGATGCGCTCCGCATCGGGATCCTCTGCGCTCAGCGATGCCGGCACCTGCTGACACAGCGCGATGCGATGCAGCTGATCGAGCAACGCGGTCAGCACGCCGCTGAAATCCGGCGTCAGCTCCGCGAGCCGAGCGATCAGCTGGAGGATCTCGGCGCCATCGCCTCGCCCAAGCGCCGCGACCAGGTCCAGCGCCATGTCGGCGCCATAGCTGCCCAACATCGCGCGCACGTCATCGACGCCGACGCGACCGGCGCCGAACGCGATCGCCTGATCGAGCAAGCTGAGGCCGTCACGCATACTGCCGTCCGCAGCCCGCGCGAGCTGCGCCAGCGCCGGCTCCTCGAAGCCAATGCCCTCGGCCTCCAGCACGGTCCGAAACTGTCGCTGAACCTCCTCCGGCAACAGGCGCTTGAGATTGAACTGGAGACAACGGGACAGGACCGTGGCCGGCAGCTTTTGCGGATCGGTGGTCGCGAGGACGAATTTCACATGCGGCGGCGGCTCTTCCAACGTCTTCAGCAGCGCGTTGAAGCTGCTCGCCGAAAACATATGAACCTCGTCGATCAGATAGACCTTGAACCGTCCGCGCACCGGGGCGAAGGGGACGTTGTCGAGCAGCTCACGAGTCTGGTCCACCTTGGTGCGCGATGCCGCGTCGACCTCGAGCAGATCGACGAACCGTCCCTCGTCGACCTCCCGACAGGTGTCACAGGTGCCGCACGGGTCTGCACCGATACCCGTCTCACAGTTCAGGGCCTTGGCGAGGATACGCGCGAGCGTGGTCTTTCCGACACCACGGGTTCCGGTAAACAGGTAGGCGTGGTGAAGCTGGCCCCGCTCGAGGGCATTACGCAGCGCCCGCACCACATGCCCCTGCCCGACCAAGTCGTCGAATCGGCGCGGACGCCATTTCCGGGCGAGAACCTGATAGGCCATGCGAGTGCTCGAAGGGGCGCTAAGCTGCGGCGGAGTGCGATCGAAAGTCCCGGCTGGTCGGCGATCGCTGGATAGGGAAGACGAGTCGACGCGGTCAGCACATTAGACCGCTCACAGAAAGCGCCAGGCGCCGGGAGACATAATAGGAGGCAGACCGCACCAGCCACACCCCGGCACACGCGTCCACCGCTGCGGCTGCTCCCTTCCGGGCCTGACCGGGTTCACGACTTAGCGTTGCGAGGGGACCAGTGCGATCCACCACAAACCAGATCCGACCTGCGTCGGATAAAGGGCAACGAAATTAGCAGAGGCCCCGGACGAGCACAAGGCCCCGAAACCTTCTAGTGCACCACGCAGAGATCCCGATACCGTCGTCGGCCGTTGTCGTTGCCATCATCGGATTGTGCCGAGCAGACGACTACGACTACGAATTACTCGGGCGAAGACTCACCCGCCCAGTCTCCCTGGCGGGTCGAGTCGTAGGAGCCCAACCGCGAGCCCGTCAGAACTCGCCGGTGGCACCGGCAGTGATGATCGAGAGCATCTCGCCATTGACGGTGATCGCAATCGCCTGGAGCCTCGGCGGTAGCTGATAGGCATTGATGATCATGTCCAAATTGAGCATCTCCAGCCAGATTCGGCCGTCACTATCTTCGACCAGCGCGATGCGGCAAGGCATGTAGGCCGCATAGATCGTGTTGAACTTGACCATCTCGATGGCGTCTTCCGGATCGCAGAACTGGAAGATCTCCAGCCGCGGTGCTTCGACGCCGCGAGCCTGAAGCTCTCCGCCGACATCCTGGCGGCCAACCAGCTTCATATTGAGCTCCGCCGCCTTCGAGAGCATAGCGTCGATAGCATCCTCCGGCGTGACACCCTCGGACAGACTCATCTTCAGAACGGTCTGCCCGATCTCGAACATGTTGACCTCGGGCGGGGCAGACTCGGCCTGGACGAGGACTGGCAGGCCGAGCAGCAGCGCGGCGACGATGGCGATGGTTCGGGTGCGCATGGTCATGACTCCTGGGGTGATCGGCACGGCCCACACGGACCCGTGCAGGCGGCATCTCGTTATCATTCGGCCTGCTCGGCGTCGTCGGTCTCGATATCGTCGAGACTGGCGATAAAGGCCATGATGTCGAGCAGGTCTTCGTCGTCGTAGTCGTCGAAGGTCTCGTCGTCAGGGTCGTCGGCGTGGATGCGTTCCTTGTTCTTGAAGAGCGCGATCTGGCGCAGCAGGTACTCGTGGTATTGACCGCGCAGCGGTGGCGATTCCTTACGCGTCTTGCCCTCGCCCTCGCGCCCGTGACAGGTCTTGCAGTCGCCTTTGTAGAGGCGTTTGCCCTTGCGAGCGCTACCCTCCTCCGGCCCCGGCACGTCCAGGGGATAGGTCTCGGCCAGATCGAGATCGGAGATGTAGGCGGCAAGATCCATCAGGTCGTGCTCGTCGGCGGTTTGCAGCCCACCGACCACGAGCATCGCGTCGTAGTTGCGCTCGTCGTTTTGGTAGTCACGCAACGCGTTCATCAAATAATACTCCGGCATCCCGGCGATGCGCGGGTACTTGCCACCGAGGATACCCTGGCCGTTGTGACCATGGCAGAGCGCACATTGGCGAAACATGACTTCGCCGGCGGCCGGATCCGGCTCGTAGTCGTCATCGTCGTCAGCGGCCATGACTAGGCCGGCCGGCACCGCGAGCAGCAGCGCCAGCATCAGGGGCATCAAGGGCATCGGGTCTCGCTCCATTCTTCTTTGGTGGGTACCAAATCGGCACCCGTTATCGTCATCTCGGTCTGCAAAGCCGGCGCGGTGGACGCGCCGGCACCGTTGGCCGCGAGCTACCGCGCAGGTCTCGGCCTCGGCGCGGCTACCTTAGAAGATCGAATCCGCAGCCGCAACTACGCAAAAAACAAGCGATGGGAGGTATCCGGGCGGATGCAAAGCAGGCGGGAAGCGATCGAGGTGGAGCGAGCGCCCTCAGCCCCCCCGCAGCTGCCCGAGCACGCCCTCGGCGGTCTGCCAGCCACTCTCCAACGCCCAGTGGATCGATGGCGGGGCGCGATGCTCGCCGCAGACCCAGAGCCAGTCCTGGACCCGGCCCGCGCGCTCCGGCCAAGAAACGGGCGGGTACTGGGCCGGCAGCGCGTGGGGTAGCCGGTAGACAGCAAGCCGACGCCAACTGCGAACCACCGGCCCGAACCAGTCGGCCAGCTCGCCGCGGACCGCCGTCTCCAGCGCGTCGGGATTGTGCTCAGCACCGAAGACATTGACGGTGACCAGCGCCTCGTTCGGCGGTGCATAGGCGGCCGAGAGGCTGCTTGGACAGAGCAGGCTGTTGACGAGTCCTGCCCCACTGCCGTTCAGCACCAGGTAAGGGCCACTGATCGGCGGCTCCGGCGCGGCGAAATAGAGACAAGTCGTGCCGCGGGTCTCGCCGGGCTCGGCACCGAGCAGCCGGGCGGTCTCGCGCTCGTCGCAGGCGATTACGAACGCGCGTGCACGCAACCGTTCACCACCCGCCAGCACGGCTTGTCCATCGATCAAGCGCTCGACCCTGCTTTCGAGCCGGATGCTCTCGGGCGCGAGACGATCGGCCAGCTGCAGCGGTATCTGCTCCATGCCACGAGCGGGCAGGGCGGTGTCGCCCAGGGCGAACGCACGGAAGACGAACTCGAAGCTGCGGCTCGAGACCGCAAGCTCCGGCTCGAAGAAGACACCGGCGAAGAAGGGCTTGAAGAATCGCTCGACGATCCGTTCCGAGAAGCCGCGTGCACGCAGCAGCTCGAGCGCGGTGGTCTCGGGGCGCTGATACAGGGCACGCAAGCTGCCCCGTAGCGCATGCCGACGCAGACCGAGCAGCCGCAGCTTGTCTGGTAGCGTGCCGACCCGCGAGGCGAGCATCTCAGGGGCACACAGTGGCCGCCGCCAGATATCGCTGACACGGTTGAGCCGACCGTCGAACCAGACGAGGGCGCCAGGGTAGAACGGCCGCAGCTCCAAGGCCTCGTAGTCGAGGAAATGCCGGGCCTGGGGATACCAGGTCTGAAGCACCTGGAAGCCCCGATCGAGCAGAAAGCCCTCCCGATGGTCGCTGGCGATGCGGCCGCCGGGGCGGTCGGCAGCATCGAGCAGGACCGGCTTGATCCCGCCCTGCTGAAGCCGAAGCCCACAGGCCAGACCGGACAGCCCCGCGCCGATGATGATGACGTCTGCATCCACGTTAGCGATTACCCCGTCGGTTGGATGTTCGTGCGCTCATTGGCCCGTGGTCTTACCGCAAAGCGACCAGAAACGCAAAGGCCGCGGTGCGATACCATCACGGCCGATCAGGCCTCGCGCGCAATCACCCGCATCGGTCCACTGGGAGAATTTTGCCCGTCTTGGAAACATCCATCCTCGGCCTGGACTGGCAAGGCTGGTTCAGCATCAGTATCGTCGCGCTCTGTTTCGTGCTCTTCACCCGCTCGCGGGTAGCCCCGGACATCGTCACATCAGGGGCGCTGACGCTGCTGCTGATCAGCGGCGTGCTGACCGCGGAAGAAGCCCTGGCCGGGTTCTCGAATCCGGGAATGCTCACCGTCGCGGTGCTCTATGTCGTCGTGACCGGCCTGACCGAGACCGGAGCCGTCGGCTGGATCGGCCAGGCGCTGCTCGGCCATCCCCGTGGCGAGGACGACGCGCGGCTTCGGTTGATGGCGCCAGCGGCGGCACTCAGCGCCTTCCTCAACAACACGCCAGTCGTCGCGATCTTCATCCCCGCCGTTGTCGACTGGGCCAAGCGGCACCGACTGCCGCTGTCGCGACTGCTGATCCCGCTGAGCTACGCGAGCATCGCCGGCGGCACTTGTACACTGATCGGCACCAGCACCAATCTGGTCGTCGATGGCATGTACAGCGCCCGTGGCGGACGCGGCTTCGAGCTGTTCGAGCTGGCCTGGATCGGTGTGCCCGTCGTGATCACCGTGCTGGGGTTTCTGTTGCTGACCGCTCGCTGGCTGCTGCCGGCGCGCACCTCGGCCGGGGAGAGCTTCGAGGACGTGCGCCGATATACCGTCGAGATGCTGGTCCAGTCCGACAGCCCGCTGGTGGGCAAGAGCGTCGAGGCGGCCGGGCTGCGCCAACTGCCCGGTGCCTTCCTGGTGGAGATCGACCGCGGCGGACAGCTGATCCCCGCCGTATCATCGAAAGAGGTGCTGCTGCCGGGAGACAGGCTGGTGTTTGCCGGGGTCGTCGATTCGGTGCTCGATTTGCAGCGCACCCGCGGCCTGCTCCCGGCGACCGAACAGGTGTTCAAGCTCGGCGGCCCACGGCAGGACCGCTGCTTCGTCGAGGCGGTGCTGTCCAACAAGTGCCCCCTGATCGGACAGACCGTGCGCGAGGGCCGTTTTCGCTCGCGCTACAACGCGGTCATCATCGCGCTGTCGCGCCACGGCGAGCGCATCGAGGGCAAGATCGGCGATATCGCGCTGTCCCCGGGCGATACCCTGTTGCTCGAGTGCCGGCCCGAGTTCGTGCTGCAGCAGCGTAACTCGCGGGACTTTCTCGTCGTCAGCCAGTTGGGTGAGCACCACCCGCTATCCCATACCCGGGCGCCGATCGCGATCGCCATCGTCGTGACCATGGTGGCGCTCGTTGCCCTGGAGCTGGTGACGATGCTCGAGGGCGCCCTCCTCGCCGCCGGCGCCATGGTGCTGACCCGCTGCACGGCTGGCCGGGTCGCCCGGCGTGCCCCGGACTGGCAGGTACTGATCGTGATTGCCACGTCGTTCGGCATCGGCGCTGCATTGGAGAAGACCGGCGCCGCCGAGCTGCTGGCGGGGTCGTTGATCGGTCTCGCCGGTGGACTGCCCTGGGCTGCCCTGGCGCTGGTCTTCGTCGCCACGGCACTGCTGACGGCGCTCGCGACGAACAATGTCGCCGCCGTGCTGGTGCTGCCTATCGCCTTGGACGCCGCCCAAATCACCGCCGCCAGCCCAACCCCTTTCGTCGTGACCGTGATGATCGCCGCCTCCGCCAGCTTCTCGACACCGATCGGCTACCAGACCAACCTGATGGTCTTCAATGTCGGCGGCTATCGCTTCGGCGACTTTCTGCGCATTGGCATACCACTGACCGTGCTGGTGGGTCTGGTCACCGTGCTGCTAGTACCGATGATCTGGTCTTTCTAACGCAATTGGACGCCGGGGCTGAGCCATGAAAGAGAGCCCTCGTGGCATCCAGAACTTCGACAGCAGCCATGTCCGGATCTTTACTTGACGGCCGCGACCAAAATCGGCTTGCGCTCCCCGAGTGTCAGCTATACTTGACAGGCGGCAAGCATTTTAAGTGTCAACCTCTTAACACACATCTCCCAAGAGGTTAACATGCTAGGGATTGTCCCCCGACGGTCCCGCACTCCGCGCAGCCGCATTCGCAGGCGGTTAAACCGTCGGCCTTGTCATCACTAGTCGCGTAAACAGTCGCGTTGGAGGATTCGCCGTGTCCGAAGCCAAATCCGCCTCGTCCGGGGGCGTCAAACAGACCTCGTTGTGGGTCGCCATGATGCCGCTGTTGATCTTGTTCGTCGGCGCCGTGATCCTCTACGGTTTTTCGGCGGACGGTGCCACTGGCGCCCTCGGCTACTGGGAGATCTTCATCTGGGTCGTCGCCGCAGCCTCGCTCATCTACGGCTGGGGTCAAGCCTACGCGGCCGGCGCCTCGCGCCTTATCAACCTCATCCTGCAAGTCCTGGTCTGGGGAGCACTTATCGTTCTTCTGGACCTCCTGGAAAGGCACGGGCTGATCGCCGGCCTCGACGCCACCAAGCAGAGCATCATGCTCATCTACCTGCTCGGCTTCACGACGCTGATCGTCTCGCTGCTCATGAGCCGGACGCTGTTCTTCTTTGCCATCTTCGTCGTGTTCTGCGGCTACCTGCTCGCGATACCGACCAACAACCCGACGCTGGTCGCCCTTGGGAACTACCTCGGTATCGCCGACGCCGCCTCGAAGCCTTTCATGATGACCGTCGGTATGGCCGTCGTCGCCTGTATCGCCAGCCTGTTCGTGCTGCTGAACCTGCGCGGCGCCATCCTGTCGCGCCGGGCCGCCCAGGCCCGCGGCTGAGATCGTTACTCCATCGGTCCGGCGTCGCGCTCAGGCCCATCCGGGTCTGGCCGCGGCGCCGGGACTATCACGCCACGCACACCTTTCACCCCGCGCCCCTGCCGTCGCCCCGGCACCCGGCCCTGTCCGGCTGGACCATCGCCCCTCCCCCAGCCAGAGCCGCGCTGTTGACGTCGCAGCCGGGTCGGCGCCGCGTAGCCTGTTGCATGTCGCGGTCAGCCGGTTGAAGCGAGTCATACCGCCCCAACTGCCCAGACGATGACAAACAGCATGGGTCCCGAGCA
>Ga0316576_10000814_pt1 | contig 15773 bp, 13 predicted proteins | sample S0NA_FD_203075 | JGI IMG/M metagenome (GOLD analysis project Ga0316576, IMG submission 203075) | Rhizosphere microbial communities from salt marsh grasses in Alabama, United States - S0-2_050615r3r5 | ecosystem: Host-associated > Plants > Roots > Rhizosphere | place: USA: Alabama | collected... | reverse complement strand
GGTCGCGTTCGACTTCCTCGAAGGTCACCTCCGATTTCGGTCTGAGTTCCAGAAAACGCCTCAAGGCGCGGATTTTCTCCGGCGCGTCGAGATAAAATTTGACATCGGCATCCGGGAAAACCACCGTGCCCATGTCTCGTCCTTCGAAGACGGCCCCCTTCTCGCGACCCATCGCCCGCTGCACACCCATTAGAAAGCGCCGAACAACCGGCCGAGCCGAAACCGCCGAGGCCAGCATGGTGATCTCAGGGGTGCGCAGCCTGTCGGTCACGTCCGTGCCGTTGGACAGCAGATGCGGCCCTTTGTCGGTCTGTACATATCGAAGACTGAGCGCGGCGCACATTTTTTCCAGCGCAACATCGTCTTTTGAGTCGATGCCGCCTTCATGCACAGCCAGGGCGATTGCCCGGTAAAGGGCTCCGGTGTCGATATAGCGGTATCCCAAGCGATCGGCCAGCATCCGGCTGACGGTTGTTTTACCGGCACCGGCCGGTCCATCGATCGTAACGACGCTTTTCTTCATGTCAACTTCAGCACGCGGCCGAGCGCCGTGACAAACCGCTCGTTTTCGGCCGGCAATCCCACGTTGATGCGGATGTAATGCGGATAACCGTAGGCCCGCATCGACCGCACGATGACCCCCTGGGTCAGCATTTGCCCGAAAACGACGTCGGCATCGGCTTGAACGTCGATGAGAAAAAAGTTGGACTGGGTCGGGAAGTACCGCACGCCGAGTCGGTCCAATTGATCGAACAGGTAGTCCAATTCCGTGTGGACAAGCCGGATCGTCCGCTGCAGAAAAGTCTCGTCATCGAGCGCCGCCGCCGCACCGGCTTGAGCGAGAGAACTGGCATTGAAGGGTTGCCTGATCCGGTGCAGAACAGCGGCCAACTCGGGCGGCATGATGCCGTAACCGACGCGCAGTCCGGCCAGGCCGTAAGTCTTCGAAAATGTCCGCAGTGTCACCACCGGACGGCCGCAGTCGAGGAATTTTGGCCCCACGGCACAGGTCGGATCTCGCACAAATTCGATGTAGGCCTCGTCAAGCACGACGGTTATGGCCGGCGGCAGCTCGCGCAGGAAGACTTCCAACGCTTCGGTACGCACAACGGTGCCGGTCGGATTGTTGGGGTTGCACAAGAATACCAGCCGGGTTCGTGAGGTTATTCGGTCGAGCATAGCATCCAGATCTATCGCCAGCGCATCGTTTAAAGGCACGAAAACAGGCTGCGCGCCGACGCTGCGCACCGTGATGGCATACATCAAAAACGACGGCTGCGGCATCAGAGCGTCGTCACCCGGACGCAGCAACGCCCGGCACAACATGCCGATCACGTCGTCGGACCCGTTGCCCAGAACGATCGTGTTCGCGGCAACCCCGACTTTTTCGGCCAGCTTGGCCGTCAAGACAAATCCGCTGCCGTCCGGGTACCGGTGCAAATTTGCGAGATGCTTCCGAATGGCCTCGATCGCTTTCGGCGATGGCCCCAGTGGATTCTCGTTGGAGGCCAGCTTGACTGAATCGAGGATGCCATGCTCGCGTTCGAGCTCTTCTATCGGTTTCCCCGGCTTGTAAGGCTCGATGGCCAGGATGTAATCGGGTATTGACAGGTTCATATCTATGACGATTGGCGTTTAGTCTATAAAGCGGACACCTACAACTCCGACAACCCGCAAATAGAAACTCGAAACCCAGCTCCCTCAACCCGAAGCGGCCCGGCAGCGGCCATTCGGTAAAACGATGCCATCCCTCAACCGACAAAACCGGCTCAACGGGCTAAGCGGCCTCAGGCCGCCGCCTTGCAGCCTTCTTCCACGGCCGCCACGTTCAGAGGAATCAGCTGTTTCTTTTTGGAAAACTCCTTTTCGACGCAAGCGCGCAGCGCGTCGATGGCGACAATTTTGCTGCGGGCGACAAAAGCGGCCAGGGCGACGATATTGGCCGAGCGCACACTGCCAAGCGTTACGGCGATATCGTTCACCGGCACCCGCAGTTCATCGACGTCACTGCGGCCCGAGCCGATGTCGATCAGGGAGCTGTTGACCAGGATGACGCCTCCTGGTTTAACTTGCGCGGCGAACTTTTCAAGCGACGGCCGATTCATGGCCACCAAATGCATCGGATTGCGGATGATCGGCGATCCGATCAACCGGTCGCTGACCACAACGGTGCAATAGGCGGTCCCTCCTCGCATTTCAGGACCGTAAGAAGGCACCCACGCGACCTCGCGGCCTTCCTCCATGGCGGCATGGGCCAGAATTTTGGCACTCAGCAGAATTCCCTGGCCGCCGAAACCGGCAAACATTACTTCGCTTTGCATGACGCCTCCACATCTTCCGCCCGGTTGTATCGGCCCGCAGCCCGCGACTTCGCGAAAAAAAGTTACTTCGATACCGCAAGCGGTGCGTTGATTCACTCGGGCGTTTTCAATTCGCCCAGCGGGTAATAGGGCAGCATGGTCTCCTCGGCCCACCGGAGCGCTTCGACGGGCGTAAGCCCCCAGTTGGTGGGACAGGTGCTCACCACCTCGACAAAGCTGAAGCATTGTCCAGCCAGTTGGTATTCGAAGGCCCTCTTGATCGACTTTTTGGCCTTGCTGACGAACTTCGGCTTGATCACCGTCTGCCGGGCAATGTAAGCAGGTGTCTGCAGCGCGGCCAGGAGTTCGGCCATCTTGATCGGCATACCGACCTCCTCCACCCGGCGACCGAAGGGTGAGGTGGTGGTCCGCTGATTCGGCATCGTGGTCGGGGCCATCTGCCCGCCGGTCATGCCATAGACGGCGTTGTTGACGAAGATGACCGTTATTTTCTCGCCGCGGTTGGCCGCATGAATGATTTCGCCCATGCCGATGCTGGCCAAATCTCCGTCCCCCTGGTAGGTGAACACCACCAGATCCGGTCGCACCCGCTTCATGCCGGTTGCCTGCGCCGGCGCGCGTCCATGGGCGGCTTCCAGGAAATCGAAGGTAAAGTAGTTGTACATCAGCACCGCACACCCGACCGGTGCAATTCCCACCGTCCGGCGCTCAATTCCCAGCTCGTCGATGACCTCGGCCACCAGCCGATGGATAACGCCGTGGGTACAGCCCGGACAATAGTGGGTCACTTGATCGGACAACGCCAGCGGCTTATGAAATGTCTTGCCCATGTGAATTGCTCCATTGTTGCGATTGGGTTGCGAGAGGTGCGCCGAACTCGTCAACAAACACAATCGGTCAAGCTACCAATGACGAAACGAACGCCGTCACCTCTTCCGGTGTCGGTACATCGCCGCCGCATTTTCCGAACCATTTAACCGGCCGCCTGCCCTTCACCGCCCGCTCGACATCTTCAACCATCTGGCCCATGCTCATTTCGATGCTGGCCACCACCCGGCAGCTTTTATGGGCCGCGGCCTTTTCGACCGCCGTCTCCGGGAAGGGAAATACGGTCTGCGGGCGGACCATCCCGACTTCGATCCCGCGGTCCTTCAGCTGATCGATCGCGGTGCGGCACACGCGGCTCATGGTGCCGTAGCTGACGATAAGTGCGCCGTAATCGCCGTCGGTGTTGTACGCTTCGAAACGGACGTCCTCTTTTTTCATCCGGTCGTATTTGGCTTTCAGAATCAGGTTGTTCTCGTTCAGCCTTTCGGGATCCAGGTACAAGGAACGGATGAGGTTGCGCCGGTCGCTGTTCCGGGTTTCCATGCCGTTCACGGCCCAATCATTTTTGTCTGACGGTGTCGTCTTCAAGTGATCCGGAAATTCGACCGGCTCCATCATCTGGCCAATCAGCCCGTCGCCGAGAATCATGACCGGATTCCTGTACTTCTCTGCCAGAGGAAAAGCCATCATCACCATTTCCACGGCCTCCTGGACGCTGGCCGGAGCCAGCACCAGCAACCGGCAGTCCCCATGTCCGATCCCCTTGGTGGCCTGAAGGTAATCGGCCTGCGAGGGCAGGATGCCCCCGAGTCCCGGTCCGCCGCGCATGATGTTAACGAACACGGCTGGGCACTGGGCGCCGACCATGTAACTGATGCCTTCGCTCATCAGGCTGATGCCCGGACTCGACGAGGTGGTAAAAACCCGCTCGCCGGCCGCGGCGGCACCGAAAATCATGTATGAGACGGCAACCTCACTTTCCCCCTGCAGGAAGACACCGCCCATCTCCGGCAACCGCCGCGCCAGATATTCGGCCACTTCGGACTGCGGGGTGATCGGATAAGCGAAGTAGTTCAAACATCCGGCCCGGATTGCCGCTTCACCGATCGCCTCGTTTCCTTTCATCAACACCTTGCTCATCGGATTACTCCAATCATTCGGTCTCTCCAATCATTTGGACCCGGTCGGCGCTTCGGCCTCCTGGCTGATGTCAATAGCCACATCCGGACACATCGTGCAGCATATGGCACAATAGATACAATCCTCCGGACGGGCGCGAAAGGCGGGAAAATACCCTTTGGTATTGACCTGATCGCTTATCTCCAGGACATTTTTCGGGCACATCGTGACACACAGTCCACATCCCTTGCACCTGTCTTTGTCGATCACGTGTAGATATTTCATGATGGCATTTCTCCTCACGATAACACCGCCGCATTTTTCCAGGGTGGTACAAGCTGCCGCGCGATGGTCAGCACGGGACAGTTAAAGCGCTCTTGGGCAATCTGCGGCAGCAGCCCATCCGCAGCCGTGATAAACATCAGCGGCAGGCCGCTATCGGCCGACAATTGACGTACAAACGCGTAGCCCCGCACGATGTCCTGCGGCGTGGTCTCGTCGATCAGGTTGGCGTTGCCGATCCAGCCGGTAACCGCCATGCGGGCGGCTGTCTCGATCTCGCGCTTCATGTGGAGGCAGTCGGCGACGCTGCTCGTCTCGGGCCGCAGCGGGTTGACCACCTGCAGCATGTGGTACGGGCGCCCGTTGAACGCGTCCGCCAGAGCCGACAACGCCCTGGCTCCGGCCGGGTCGCCTCCGGCGTCGATCAGCGTCAGTTGGCCGGGGCGGCGGATCACGCCACCCATCACAGGGCTTAAAATCGGCAAGTCCGCGTGCAGATACTCTTCGGGTGGCAGAACGACCTCTATACCGATCCGGGCGAGGGCTTTGCGGGCTTCGCGGGTTCGGAAATAAGGATTGACCAGATCCAGATCCGCCAGTCGGACATCAATGCCACCGCGTTTGCGGTCGACGGCCAGATTGACGGCAATTTCGGTCTTGCCACTGCCGTAATTACCGACAATGACGACAATGCCCTCCAACTGGATCTCCATCGCCCTCTCAGCCCCGCACTCCCGGACGGGAGCGCCTGCCTGCCGACACCTCGTTTACAGACGTAATCGTAACATTTAATTTTAATTCATATTTTTGTCAAGATTTTCGCCGAGAATTTCTGGCCACCTCTGCTGGTTCTTGACTCAGACGTGAAACATGGTATGCTCATCCGACTTCTACCGGCTCCGCTGCCGCCAAGCCGGCGACCTATAATACCAATGGCCACCGCTGCTGACCATAATGCCAGTGCGCACATAATTGATGTCGCCCTCAGACGCATGCCAAGCGACATCAGGCGCTCACCGCTCGACACATGAAACGCGTCACGACCGGACTCGAAAATGTCTGCCAGAATCCCCCGGCCTGGCTCGGGAGTTGCCGGCTCGGCCTGCTCTGCAATCCGGCCTCAGTCGACCCGAAGTTTCGCCACGCCCGCGATTTGATCGCCCGCCGGTTCCCGGGTCAGCTAAAAGCGCTCTATGCGCCCCAACACGGTTTTCAAGCCGAAAAGCAGGACAACATGGTCGAATCGGCCGACGGCATCGACCCGCTCCTCGACATTCCCGTTTTCAGTCTGTACAGCAGCACCCGGGTACCGACCCGGGATATGTTCGCACCAATCGATGTTCTGCTCGTCGATCTGCAGGACGCCGGCACGCGCGTCTACACTTTTGCCTATACCCTCTCTTATTGCATGGAAGCGGCGAGAAGGTATTCCAAAAAAGTGCTGGTCCTCGATCGACCCAATCCGATCAACGGACAGAGCGTAGAGGGCAATTGCGTCGCCGCCGACTGTACCTCTTTCGTCGGACGGTATCCCATCCCCATGCGCCATGGGTTGACCATCGGGGAGTTGGCGCTGCTGTTCAACCGGCACTTCGGCATATGCTGTGATCTGGAGGTAATGCCGATGCAGCACTGGTGCCGAACGATGACCTACACGGACACGGGGTTGCCCTGGGTGCCGCCCTCGCCCAACCTTCCGACACCGGTTTCCGCAATGGTCTATCCCGGACAGGTGCTCTGGGAGGGGACCAATGTTTCCGAAGGACGCGGCACCACCTTGCCGTTCGAACTCTTCGGTGCCCCCTTCATCGAATCGCGATTGCTCGCCGCCGCCGTCACCGCAACGGAGTTGCCGGGAGTCATCCTGCGTCCGGTCACGTTCGAACCGACGGCCAACAAATGGTCCGGACACCCATGCCACGGGTTTCAAATTCACGTCACCGATCCGCAACACTACCGTCCTTATGCCACATCACTCAAACTCCTGCAGGCGGTGATCCGACATCATCGCCAGGATTTTCAGTGGAAGCCGCCGCCCTATGAATACGAATTCGAACGGTTGCCCATCGATCTGATCATCGGTGATCGCACGGTCCGGGAAAGGATCGAAAACCTCGATCCGATCGATGACATCGCCGCCTCCTGGCGCGATGCCCTCGACAGATTCGTCGCCGTTAGCCGTGACATTCATCTCTACGATTGAATCCATGAACAGAGCCGACTCCGACCAACTCAAATGGCGCCGCATGCGCTTTAAAAACAACAAGGTCTGGCAGGCCGTGGACCACAGCGGCCGACCAGTCGAGAAAAACGGTAAGGTCCTGATCAAGTACCAGCTGAAACAGGATTACGAATACTGGGTAAATCCCGCCAACCTCGATCAGATCGATGCGCCTGTCGACACGAAAACCGTCCGTGGTCACCGTAAATCCCTGGCGCCGGAAAAAACGCCGAAAACCTTGCCGCCGGCAGCCCCGAACACCGTCCACATTTACACCGACGGTGCCTCGTCGGGGAACCCCGGCCCATCCGGCATCGGGGTTGTATTGCAATACGGGGAAAAGACGAAGGAAATCTCGAAATTCATCGGCATCACCACCAACAATGTGGCTGAGCTCGAAGCGATCCGCACTGCTCTCATGGAATTAAAGCGGCGCAATCTGCCGGTCAGAATCTACACCGACAGCAGTTACGCACAGGGCGTCCTGTCGTTCGGATGGAAGGCTCAGAAAAACAAGGAACTCGTCGGAGGAATCCGCAATTTGCTATCGGCATTAAAAGATGTGACACTCATAAAGGTTCGCGGTCATTCCGGGCACGCGCAAAACGAGCGTGCCGACCAATTGGCCCGCGCCGCCATCGCTGCCGTCGGCCGTCGATGACCCCTCTAAAAAAACCTGAAGAATCACGCACCCAAAAAAAAGAGCCCCACCGCGGCGGCAGGGCTCTGTCGGTCAGGTACGTCGGTTAGGCCTTTTTCAAGCCTTTGATCTCTTCTTTAAGCTCGTCGATTTCTTTCTTATATTGCTCAACCTCGTCGTCCTTTGCCGATGAGGACTCGAAGGACGGCTCGTCTTTTTTCCAGGTATCCTTGAGTTCATCAAAACCAAGATAGATGGCCAACCCGCCGCCAAGCAGGAGCATAATCGGAATGATACCGGCCAGGACCATCAAAAATTCGCTCCACCAAATCCCCAACCCGATCAGTCCCAGTGCCGCCGCAATCGCCCCACCGATTAACGTTTTCATAAAAACCCTCCTCTTTTTTTTGTGTTCACACCAGGTATTGTTTCTATTTTTGAGCGGCTACTCTAATACCGCTTACAGCGTAGGTCAAATAAAAATTTTCGGCAAGAAGCGGCCCTTCCCGTCGATCGAATGGTAACGGATTGTAATTGCACGAAAGTCTCATCAGCTTGCCCCTCAAAACGACAAAACTCTGCGGTCATTAACACAGTTTATCCATCAAGACAAGTCTCTTTGACGTCGCAAACAAGGACGTATCGTTTTTATGAGTCCATACTGCACTGGGCTGCCACGCGCATGGCCACTAAATAAAAGATTGCAAATAAGTTTTCAGTTTGGTAGTAAATTTTATTTTTAATTGTAACTAGTTAAATATAAAATACGGCTGACTCCACCGCCGGGCCCATGGTCGCGATGCATTAATATTCACGCACACCTCTTCAAGATGGGAACAAATGCAGGCTTGCCCGGCGCGGCTTTCATAAAGCCACGCTCCTCGAGCCCGCACTCTTTGCGCTAAAGCCACACATGCGGCCCAAGCCGCTCTGGAAGTCACGCATGTCCCGGATGACGAAACCGCGTCCCTCGGATACTTCTGCCACTCGTCTCGGATGGTTCAGCAGGCTGCTTGGCGGCACGACGGACCATTACAGCTGTTTTTTACCCCGAAAACTTGGCCGGCTGAAAACAGTGCTGTTGAAGATGTTCTACTCCGGCATTGCGCTCAGTGCAGACGTGACCGCTGTTATCGACCAGATCCCGAAAAACGCCATCATCGTCTACATCAACAAGAACAAGAACAAGTTCGAATACCTTTTTTACCACACAGCCCTTTACCGGAGGGGCTGCCCCGTACCGGAAATCGGTCTCGACTACCGTACGCTCGTGTGGCAGCCTGGCACACGTCTTCTCAAAATTTTTTTGGCCCACCTCTGTTACTTCGTCCGCAAATTGTCCTTCCAGAACCCTTACACGAGCGGCTACATTCAAAGTGAACTGCTCAATCACAGGGCAGGGTTTCTGTCGCTGGTGGATAAGGGCGAATTTTATCAGCGCTTTTTCAGATCCAAGATTGACCCGCTCGCATACCTGGTCGAGTTTCAAAAAAAGACCGACCGGCCCATTTACCTCGTCCCGCTGCTGATGTTTTTCAGCAAGGATCCTTATCGCTCCAATCCGACCCTGATCGACATGATGTTCGGCCCGGAAGGCAAACCGGGCACCATCCGCCGCCTGGTAACACTTTTTAGAAACCCGGGCAAAGTTTTTACGGAAATATCGACACCGGTCAACCTGATGGCGTTTCTTTATATAAGCGACATTCACGAAAAAAATACCATATACCAGGCTCTGTTACTGCGGCGCTTCCTGCTGAGGCAAATCAATCGGCATCGTCAGGCCATCACCGGTCCGGTTCTCAAAAGTCCGGAAGAACTCAAAGAGAACATTCTGACGGCAGAAAGGTTCCAAAAGTTTTTAACCAAACTCGCTGATTCACGTCAGACACCGATTCACAAACTTCGCAAGGAAGCGGCAGCCAATCTGCGTGAAATCGCCGCCAAATATAACACAAATATGATCAAAATTGCGTCGGTTGTGGTCGGCGCCATCATCGACACCATGTTCGACGGCGTCTCCTTCAACAGCGATGGTCTCAAGTATGTCAAATCAGCTTCACGCAACGGCCCACTCGTTCTGGTACCCTGCCACAAGAGCCACATCGACTACCTGGTTTTGTCCTATGTGCTGTATCACAACAACATGCCCTGCCCGCATGTAGCGGCCGGCAAGAATCTGTCTTTCTGGCCGATCGGACCTATTTTTCGAAGAGGCGGGGCTTTTTTCATTCGGCGCAGTTTCCGTGGTGCCGTTCTGTATTCGAGAGTTTTTGCAGAATACCTGTACAAACTGCTCGAAGAGGGGTTCAATGTCGAATTCTTCATCGAGGGGACCCGCAGCCGAACCGGCAAGATGATTTTGCCGAAACTCGGTTTTCTGTCCATGCTGTTCGAGGCCTTCAGAAACGGTGCCTGTGAAGACATGATCTTCGTACCGATCTTTATCGGTTATGACCACGTGTTGGAGGAAAGCGCTTACATCAACGAACTCAGCGGCGGACAGAAGGAGCCGGAAAGTTTTCGACAGGTCATCAGTGCCCGCCGGTTTCTTAAGAAGCGCTATGGTAAAATTTACCTCCGCTTCCATGAACCACTGTCCCTCAGCCAGCTGCTGCGGGACCAGGGCTTGACTATCCAGGATATCAGTCCCAAAGAAAAAAACACCTTCTGCCGTAACCTTGGGTTCCGGATCGTCAACGCCATCAACAAAGAGACGGTGATCACCGCGCATGGCCTCTGCGCCTGCGCCATTCTCAACACTCCCAAGTCCCGGTTTACCCAGGCCCATCTCAAGACGATCGTCGACCTTTACATGCATTATCTCAACACTCAGGCAGCTCAATTGGCCGACACTCTTTTGCTCGATCAGGATTATGCGATAAACAATGCCCTCGAGTCTTACGTCCAGAGAAAATTCATCGAGTCGATCGCCAAATCAAAAGACGATGTGACCACGGAGATCGAATACACGGTCAATGAAGGCCAGCGCACAAGCTTGGAATACTACAAGAACAACTGCGTTGCTTTTTTCATTCCGGCATCTTTTACCGCTCTGGAGATCCTGCATCTGGACGCCTTCCAGTTCGCCGCTGCCGACATTCACAGGGGATACCGGTTCCTGCAGCACCTGTTCAAGAACGAGTTCGCCTACGACGTCGACCTGAATCCGGAATACGTGGTCCGCAAAACGCTCAAGATTTTCATCGATGATGCGGTCCTCATTCCCCACCAGACGCTGCCGGACACCTACAATATCACGTCTGCCGGATTCAGAAAGCTGAAGCTCTTTGCCGCATTTCTGACAACCTACTTTGAATCCTATTTGATCGTGCTAAATCATTTCATGTGGGCACCGCCGGACGGCCTGAACGCAAAGGATCGGCTAAAAAAGATCGAAGCCAGGGGCCGGCGGATGTACAAACGCAAAGAAATCGGGCGCCGCGAATCACTTTCCAAGGTGACGTATGAAAACGCTGCCGATTTTTTCGTCAGTCAGGGAATTAAGAGCTCTGAAGATATTGAGAAAACTGAAACTTTTGCCGTCGCCATCAACCGCTACCTCAGCCGTCTGCAGTAACGCTTTTACGCCGGCGGAATAAAAGATAACGCGAACAGGTAGCGAAAGCGCATCGAACGAGTACGCCATGAAAGCGATGATCCTTGCCGCCGGTTTTGGCACCCGGTTGCTTCCCTACACCGGATTCAGACCGAAAGCGTTGTTCACGATCGCCGATCAGCCGATTCTAGACCTGATAATCCGGCAACTGGCGGCGGCCGGCTGCCGCGCCATCGTCGTCAACACCCACCACCTACATGATCAAATCGAGGCGCACGTGGCCCGAAGTAAGTACACGATACCGGTACAAACACGCTTTGAGGCGGTGATCCGTGGCACCGGCGGTGCAGTCAAGAATGTTGCGGATTTCTGGGACAACCAGCCCTTCATGGTTGTCAACAGCGATATCGTGACCGACATCGATTTGGAAGCGGTGTATCGATTCCACCGGCAGCACCCGCAACCGGTGACCCTGGTGCTGCACGACGCACCGGCTTTCAACACGGTTTCAGTCGATCCGGAGGATCTCGTGACGGGCTTCGGCGAACCCGGCACACGTGCACATTTTCCGAACGATCGGCTCCTGGCCTTCACGGGCATCCAGGTTCTCGATCCCGAGGTCCTCGAACTGGTCCCGCCGGCCTCATTTCACAGCAGCATCGATACCTATCGGGCCCTGATCGCCGAAGGTCGGGGAGTCAAGGGCTTCATTGTGACCGGACACTACTGGACCGACATCGGCTCTCCCGAACGCTACCGCCAGGCGGTTTACGACAAGATGACACCCTGGGCGTTTGCACAGGTTTTTCCGGACCGTCCTCCAGGCCCGATCGAACGCGAATTGCTGGTCGGAGACGGTTCCGATAGACTCTGGTATCGGCTGAAATCCGGACCGTCTTCCCTGATCCTGGCGGACCACGGCATTCGCACCGACACTCGGACCGCCGAAGTCGACGCCTTTGTGGCCATCGGCCACCACCTCCGGGCCGGCGGTATCGACGTGCCGCAAATTTACCTTGCGGATCGTTTTGCCGGGCTGGTCTACCTGGAAGACATCGGCGACGAACATCTGCAAGAAAAAATCCGGCGCACCTCGCGGAGTAAAGAACTGGTCGCCCATTATCGACCGCTCATCCGGCAGCTGGTTAAAATGGCATTCACCGGCGCCAAAAACTTCGACCCGGCATGGGCATACCAGACGCCGACCTACAATCGCGAGCTCATCCTCGAAAAAGAGTGCCGCTATTTTGTAGAGGCTTTTATGAATACGTATCTGGGCCGCAGTGTCTCGTTTGCCGATCTGGCAGGAGAGTTCGGCCGGTTGGCCGATCGCGCCCTGGCTTTCGGCGTGAATGGATTCATGCATCGCGACTTTCAGTCTCGCAATATCATGGTCAGAAAGGGAACCACCGTCATCATCGATTTTCAGGGCGGCCGCTTGGGGCCGATCCAGTACGATCTGGCATCGCTGTTGATCGATCCTTATGTCGATCTGCCACAGATCGTTGAAGACCAACTGCTGGCCTATTGTCTGCAGCAGGTCGACTTGACCAGACCCGTTGATCCACATCGGTTCCACAAGGGCTACCATTACTGCTGCCTGACCCGCAATCTTCAAATCCTGGGCGCATTTGGACACCTCAGCAAAATAAAGGGGAAAACCCAATTTGAAGCCTATATACCGATCGCCGTTCGACATCTGTACCAGCGCTTGAACCGCGACAACGAAAACGAGTTCCCGCAGCTTAGAGCCATCATAACCGACGTGGTCGACGGCCTTTTTCAAGGATAATATCTAAAACCCGCAAAGGAGGCATCCCCGATGGATTCAATCAAGGTGATGGTCAACGGCCTTCCGGGACGCATGGCAGGTGCCGTGGCGCGACACATCCTAAGCGACAGCCGTTTCGCGTTGATCCCCTTTTCATTCACCGGACCCGAAATATCAGAGAGCGAAACGCGCATTGAAAATATCGCTGTCCGTCTCGTAAGGCCTGAAAACCGCGATGCCGCCTTATCGAAGGTCAAAGCCGTAAGCACCGATTTCATCAGTGTCGACTACACTCACCCGTCGGCCGTCAATTCTAATGGCAACTTTTACTGTGCCCACCAGCTGCCATTTGTCATGGGCACCACCGGGGGAGATCGGGACCGGCTGGAAGAGGCCGTCCGGCAATCGTCGACAGCAGCCGTCATTGCCCCCAATATGGCCAAACAGATCGTCGGATTTCAAGCGATGATGGCCCACGCCGCCCGGTTATTTCCAGGCCTCTTCGAGGGCTATAGCCTCGAGATCAAAGAAAGCCACCAGAAAGGCAAAGCCGATACGAGCGGAACCGCCAAGGCCATGGTGAAGTATTTCAACGATTTGGGAATTGCGTTTGTCGAAGCCGATATCCATAAAGAGAGGGAACCTGAAAGACAGAAAACCCTCTGGGGCATTCCGGAAGAATTTCTGACCGGACACGGTTGGCACACCTATACCCTGACATCTGCCGACGGGACCGTGCGGTTTGAGTTCAGCCACAACGTCAACGGCCGCGAGGTTTACGCCCGCGGCAGCCTGGATGCCATTGCCTACCTTCATGTAAAACTTCGGCAAGGGGCAAGGGGAAAGGTTTTCTCGATGATCGATGTGTTGCAGAAAAAATGAAGAAACCGTAGGCTGCGTCGCCTCTCGACCGCTGATATCCCCGCCTTCATTTACTGGCCGCCGTTGCCGGTGCGCCCTTGCTGCAGGTTTTTTTGCCGCGCGAGATGCTCCAGATGTTCGCGTGCGCCTTCGTACTGCGGTTCGCGTTCAAGGATTATTCTGAACTGTTCTGCAGCCTGATCCAGGTGACCGGATTCTTCGTAAAATAGACCCAGGTACTCCCGGAATTCCAATACTTCCGGTGCGATCCGGACGGCGGTCACAAATTCTTTTCGGGCCGCATCGTATTCGGATTTTATCTGATAGGCCATCCCGAGGCCGAAATGATTGTCGGCGCTCAGCGGATTTAGCGCCAATCCGCTGCCAAAAGCCGAGATGGCTTCTTCCGGTCGATTGACTGAGAGGCAGGCTTTCCCCAGGTTGTGAAAACCCTGCTCGGTCCGGTAGCCCGCCTGGATCGCAGCCCTGTAGTAAGCGATTTCGCTCTCGATTTCTCCCAGTTGACCGTAGGCATAGCCCAGCATGTAAAGGGCCTTGGCGTTGCCCGGGTCCTTGCGGAGCACTTGCTCGTAAAGACGGATCCCGGCGAGATACTCACCGCTTTCCATGGCTGCATAGGCGCGCTGCTCCGTCGTTTTTTCGACGGCCTGAGGAACACCGGTGTCCGGACAACGAACAACCGGTTGCGCGCATCCGGCCGCCAGCAACCCGAGCGCCAGGCAGACCATGACGGTACGACCGGTCGGGATCAAGGTGTTCAATCGACTGTGGTTGACTTCCGGAATAGACTGCATCTTATCGTCAGAGTTCCACAAACCCCCAGTAAGGAAACGCCAGCCGGTAGCTGGCGATCTTACCCGGGCTGTTTTCCCGGCTGGCCACCAGCCACAGCGAGCTGACCCGCTCCTTCGATGAAATCGGATCGACTGGATTCCAATCGGGCAGCAACATCATGGCATTGTCGGCGCTGTATTCGATGTCACCCGACTCCTTGAAGGCGCCGAGATCCGGTTTCTGGGTGTACTGCCCGCCTTCTCCCCGCGAGAGCTCGGAAATGACGAAGAAAGAGACGTTCTGCTCGTCGCGGATGGCTTCCATGTGGCGCAGCCATGAATCGATACCCGTGCGCCGGTCGGAGAGGTCTTTAAACGGCAGTTTATGAAGGCTGTCGATCACCACGACGGTATTGTCCGTGCGGGTCTCGTGCTGCAGAAAGTCGACCTGCCGGCGCATGATGTCCGGGTTCAGCTTGCGATCGGTAACGACCCTGAAGTATTGCAGCAGCCCCCTGAATTCCTGACGGATGCCGTCGATCTGCCGACGCACCTTTTCAGCATTTGACCGCTGCTGAATGTCTTTTTCGGTGAGCCGAACCAATCGGCTGAGGGTGCGGGAGTAAATTTTCCGGCGGCCGTTTTCAAAGTCGTAGTAGATCACCGGCGTCTTGCGCCGGGCCATTTCAGTTGACACCTGCATGTAAAAACAGGACTTGCCGGCTTTGGGCGGTCCGCCCATGATGTTGATCCCCTGGTTGCCGCTCAAGGCGCGGTCCAGCTTGTCAAATCCGGAACGGAGCCCATCGGTTCGACGGTCCCATTTCTGCTCGACCCGTTCGAAAAATGTGCGATGTTCCTTTTCGGGTGCCGAAAAAGGCGAAAAAGCCTCGGCAGATTGAATCAGCCCCGCAACGGCCGAGCGGAACGCCTGACCTTTGTCCCGCGCCAAGTCGCAGAGGTCGTAGCCGCGTCTCAGGTGCACCGGCCACTTCAGGATCCTCACCTTGAAGCCGATGCGGGTCGCGGCCTCGCGGGCCGCCAGCTGGGCTTCCGGCGCATTGGCGACCGCAATGAACACCTGTTTGATATCGGCCAGATGAACGGCGCCGATATGCTCGAGATCGGCTGCGGCGGGAACGGCCACGCCGGGATAGCCGAGTTCTTTAAGGGTCAGCAGGTTGTCTTCGCCCTCAACGATGAAAAGCGCTCCGCCCTGACAGCGCTCGATTTCAGGGGTGTCGAAAATTTGAAAGTCGCCTTTGAAAAAGTTTTCGTCGCCGTACCAGAAGTTGTCCTCCGGACGGCCGGGCAATATGCACCGTGCCGCGTAGCAGTTGCCGTCCTCGAGCACATAGGGATAGACCAGATAACGGC
>Ga0316576_10000813_pt1 | contig 15774 bp, 14 predicted proteins | sample S0NA_FD_203075 | JGI IMG/M metagenome (GOLD analysis project Ga0316576, IMG submission 203075) | Rhizosphere microbial communities from salt marsh grasses in Alabama, United States - S0-2_050615r3r5 | ecosystem: Host-associated > Plants > Roots > Rhizosphere | place: USA: Alabama | collected... | reverse complement strand
TGCGGGCGGTCGCCGAGTCGCCGCAGTCCCTGGCGGGACTGCAGGCCCGGACCGGTCTGCCGCGTGCCACGCTGCACCGTCTCGCCGCGGCGTTGGAGGAGCACGGCCTGCTCCGCCGCGATGACGCGGGCCGCTACGAGCTCGGACTGGCGCTCGTCTCGCTCGGTCGGACGGCCGCCGAGCGGTTTCCGCTCGTCGACGCGGCCCGACCGGTGCTCGACGAGCTGCGCCGGGAGACGGGTGAGAGCGTGCAGCTCTTCGTTCGCGAGGGAACCCAACGGCGCTGCGTCGTCTCGCTCGAGTCTCCGCACGGGTTGCGCTGGATCGTGCCGCAGGGCTCACTGCTCCCGATCGAGGTGGGATCGGCAGGACGGGTGCTGTCGAACGAGACGCCCAAGCAGGGGTGGGTGCAGAGCGTGGGCGAGCGGGAGGCCGGCGTGGCATCGGTGAGCGCTCCGGTGGTCGCCGCCGATGGCACGACGATCGCCGCCGTCTCGGTCAGCGGTCCGATCGAACGGCTCAGCCGCCAGCCGGGCAAGCGCTTCGGCGCTGCGGTCCTCGCCGCCGCCGAACGAATCTCCACCTCGCTGCGATGAGCCGTCGCGCGGACAGGTCGCGTGGAAGCTCATCGCCGCGCGTCGCCACTCCGCAGCGATGAGTCTTCGCGCGGACAGGTCGCGTGGAAGCTCATCGCTCGGACTCAGGCGGCGGCGCGAGCCTCCCGCCACAGCCACCACAGCAACGGGAGCTGCATGGGCAGCCGGATCCAGTTCTGGGGACCGTTGGCGATGCCGACCCGTCGTTCGATCCGACCGTCCACCGGCGTGACGTCGACCTTGTTGATCGCCATGTCGACGTTCGCAGGGAAGACGATCGCCGTCAACGCGAACAGCCCGAGTGCGGAGGCCCGGCGCGTCCGTGGCGACAGCATCCCCAGCCCGAGCACGATCTCCGCGGCACCGCTGACCTGATTTGCGACCTTGGCGCTCGGGAACCAGTCGGGGACGATCGCCTCGAAGAAGTCGGGTCTCGCGAAGTGCATCACGCCGGCGGAGGTGAAGAAGGCACCGGCGGCGTAGGGGGACCATTTCGACATCGCTCCAGTCAAGCCGTCCGGTGCCCACCCCGACGAACCTGGACCGCACGCACGTACGCTGGGAGCCGTGACCGACACGGCCGTCAACGTCGAGGTGCTGCCGAGCGACTGGCAGGAGCAGGTGCTGTCGCTCGCGAAGGAACGCGACGCCGTCATCCTCGCCCACAACTACCAGGTGCCCGAGATCCAGGACATCGCCCACCACGTGGGGGATTCGCTCGGCCTGTCCCGCGTGGCAGCCGAGGTCGAGGCGTCGACGATCGTGTTCTGCGGCGTGCACTTCATGGCCGAGTCCGCCAAGATCCTCGCCTACGACAAGACGGTCCTCATCCCCGACGCCGCCGCCGGGTGCAGCCTCGCGGAGACGATCAACGCCGAGCAGCTCCGGGCGTGGAAGGCGGAGCATCCCGGTGCCGTCGTCGTCAGCTACGTGAACACCACCGCAGAGGTGAAGGCCGAGACCGACATCTGCTGCACGTCGTCGAACGCCGTCGAGGTGGTCGAGTCGATCCCCCGTGACACCGAGATCCTCTTCTGCCCCGACCAGTTCCTCGGCGCCCACGTCCAGCGGATGACCGGGCGCGACAACATGCACATCTGGTTGGGGGAGTGCCACGTGCACGCCGGCATCAACGGCGCCGAGCTCAAGGCGCAGGTCGCCGCGGAACCCGAGGCGGAGCTGTTCGTGCATCCCGAGTGCGGCTGCGCGACGAGCGTGATGTACCTCGTGTCGCACGGTGTCGTGCCCGAGACGAGCGCGAAGATCCTGTCGACCGGAGGCATGGTCGACGCCGCGCGCGACACCTCGGCGGCCAAGGTGCTGGTTGCCACCGAGACCGGGATGATCCATCAGCTCGAGAAGGTCAATGCGACGACCGAGTTCGTCCCGGTCAACCGGGCGGCCGTGTGCAAGTACATGAAGATGATCACACCGGCCAAGCTGCTGCGCTCGCTGCGCGACGGCACCGACGAGGTGTTCGTCGATCCGGACATCGCCGACCGGGCCCGGCGTTCGGTCGAGCGCATGATCGCCATCGGCACCCCCTCGACCACGGGCGAGTGACGCGAGTGCCCGCCCTCGGTCCTCCCCGGCCCCGTCCCCGACCGGACCGTGGGTCCGCCTGGCCCCGTCCCCGCCCGGACCGGTGATGTTGCCGCGCCGGTTGGCGGCACCGGCCGCGACATGGGAGCGCGATGTCGACGTCGTCGTGCTCGGGTCCGGCGCTGCGGGGCTCTCCGCGGCGTTGGCGGTGCGGCCCGTGCGCAGCGTGCTGGTGGTGACGAAGGACATCCTCTCTGCCGGGTCCACCCAGTGGGCACAGGGTGGCCTCGCCGGCGTGCTCGATCCGACCGACTCGATCGAGGATCACGTCCGCGACACGCTCGAAGCCGGGGCCGGCCTGTGCGACGAGGCGGTCGTGCGGGAGTTGGTCACCGAGGCCCCCAAGGCCATCCGGTACCTGATGCGTCTCGGCGCGGCATTCGACCCGGAGCAGGGTGGTACCGACGTCGCCCTGACCCGTGAGGGTGGGCACAGCCACAACCGCATCGTCCACTCCGGCGGCGATCGATCCGGGGCCGAGGTGCAGCGCACGCTCGACGAGTCGGCGGTCGGTGCCGGCGTCGAGGTGATGGGGCATGCGTTCGCCCTCGATCTCGTGATGGGCACAGCACCCGACGGCGAACGCCAGGTCGTCGGCGTGCGCATCGGCAAGACCGACGAGCACGGGCTCCTCGTCTCGGTCGGCATCGTCAACGCCCGGGCGGTCGTCATCGCGTCCGGCGGCTACGGCCAGGTGTTCGCGTCCACGTCGAATCCGCCCGCCGTCACCGGCGACGGCGTGGCGATCGCGCTCCGGGCCGGCCTCCCGGTGACGGACGTCGAATTCGTGCAGTTCCACCCCACCGTGCTGTGGCGCGGTCCGGATGCGTGGGGTCAACAGGCCCTCATCTCCGAGGCCGTTCGCGGCGAAGGGGCGATCCTCTTCGACGCCGCCGGAGAACGAGTGATGACGGGCGTGCACCCGCTCGAGGATCTGGCGCCGCGAGACGTCGTGGCGGCGGCGATCAGCCGGCGGATGGCCGAGGCGCCCGGCGGTGTCGACGACCACGTCTACCTCGACGCCACCCACCTGGGCGAGCGCTTTTACACAAGATTCCCGTCGATCACCGAGGCGTGTCGGGAGATCGGCCTCGACCCGGCCGTCGATCGCATTCCCGTGGCGCCCGCGGCGCACTACGCCTGCGGCGGCATCCGGGCCGGGCTCGACGGCAGCACATCGCTGCGTGGCCTGTACGCGGTCGGTGAGGTCTCGGCCACGGGCGTCCACGGCGCCAACCGCCTCGCCTCGAACAGCCTCACCGAGTCGATCGTGTCCGGCACCTGGGTCGGGCGTGACCTCGCCTGGGAGGTGCCGGATCGGATGCCGGTCGCCGTCGACGTCGACGACCCGCTCGACCATCCCCTGCTCGACACCGCCCGGCTACGCGAGGTTCGTGCCGTCATGTCCCGTCACGTCGGCGTCGTTCGGGACGCGGGCTCGCTCGCTGCGGCGGCAGGAGCGCTCGGATCGATCGCCCGGTCGATGTGCCCGCCGGCCCGGATCGGCGACGTCGTCGAACCCCACGGCGGCGTCCAGCCATCGGTCGAACCGTCGCGCCGCACGTGGGAGGCGACGAACATCCTGACGGTGGCGACCGCCATGGTCGCTGCGGCGCTGGCCCGCACCGAGAGTCGCGGGTGTCATCGTCGTTCCGATCACCCCGAACCCCGTCCGGAGTGGCGGCACCACCTCGATGTCAGGCTCGACGCGGCAGGCGCGATCTCGGTGGAGGACCGCTAGATGTCTGTCCTGACCTGTCCCGTCTGCGGGTTCGACGGATCCCGCTGGAGCGACACCGACCTCGAACGCACGCTGGCCCACGCCGGCGACCTCGTCGGCCAGGTCCTCGTCGGCGCCGACGACGAGCTGTGGCGAGCGGCTGGTGCCGACACCGTCGACATCGTCGACACGGACGGTGCACCGGTCGCGTCGACCCATGCTCTGATGCACCGCCTGGACGAACTCGCGTCGCTGCGCCGTTCCCGTGAACCGTTCGCGCCGATGACGGGTCGCGTCGAGTCGTTGCACGCGTCCGGAGGCGGTGTGCCGAAACCGGCCATCCCTGTCGCGGACATCGGGCCCGGCGGCGTGGTGGGCGACGTCCAGGGCAACCGCACTCACCACGGACGCCCCTGGCAGGCGATCTGTCTGTACAGCGCCGAGCGGATCGCCGACCTGGCAGGCGAGGGTCACCCGATCGTGGCCGGCGGGGTCGGGGAGAACGTGACCATCGCCGGCGTCGACTGGTCACGCCTGCGCGGCGGTCTGACGATCACGATCGGTGATGCCGTGCTGCGCACGAGCGCGCCGGCGGCGCCGTGTCGGAAGATCGGCGCCAACTTCGCCGACGGCGACTGGAACCGCATCGATCACGCCGACCATCCGGGATGGGCCCGTTGGTACGCCTCGGTGCGCCGCGGTGGCATCGTCCGTCCCGGCGACCAGGTCACCGTCACCTCCTGATCCCGTCGCACCCCGCAGCCTCATTCCTGATCCAGCCGCGCCCGCGACGGGATCGTCGGGTCTCGTGGCGCGGCCGTCATCGTCCGGCTCTGCACCGGAGCGTCGGCCCCTACACTCGCCGCCATGTTCGTGTTCCATCCGCTGTCGGAGCCGACTCGGCGTTCCTTGACCGACGGGGGGCTCGACCCCGACGCGGTGGCGGCCGTCGTCCGCGCCGCGGTGGCCGAGGACCTGCTCGGCGGCGTCGACGTCACGTCGGTGGCCACCATCCCGGCGGACCACCGCAGCACGGCGACCTTCGGGGCGCGTCAACCCGGCGTGATCGCCGGTCTCCCGGTGGCGGCCGCCGTGATCGAGGCCGTGTGCGGCGACACCGCGAGCGAGTTCCGAGCGACAGTTCCCGACGGTTCCCGGGTCGAAGCCGGGACCGAGGTCGCCGAGGTCACCGCCCCGACGCGTCTCCTGCTCACCGCAGAGCGGACGGCGCTGAACCTGCTGTGCCATCTCTCCGGTGTCGCGACGGCGACCAGGCGCTGGGCCGATGCCCTCGAGGGCACCACCGCAGTGATCCGCGACACCCGCAAGACGACGCCGGGGCTGCGGTCCCTCGAGAAGTATGCCGTGCGCTGCGGCGGGGGCTCGAACCACCGGATGGGTCTGTCGGACATGGCGTTGGTGAAGGACAACCACGTGGCGGCGGCCGGGGGAGTGACCGAGGCGTATCGACGGGTGCGCGAGCTGGTCGCCACGATCCCGGTCGAGATCGAAGTCGACTCCCTCGACGGCCTGCGCGAGGCCATCGCAGCCGGCGCCGACGAGGTCCTCATCGACAACTTCAGGCCCGAGGAGATGCGTGCCGCGGTCCGCCTGCGCGACGAACTCGGCCCGGCGGTGCGCATCGAGGCGAGCGGTGGACTCAGCGTCGACTCGGCGCGCACGGTCGCCGAGACCGGCGTCGATTTCATCGCCGTCGGCGAGCTCACCCACTCGGCCCGGGTGCTCGACATCGGGCTCGACCTGCGAGCGGTCCGGTAGCGGCGGCGAGCGGTCAGTCCGGCACCCACCCACTCGGCTGGGTGTAGCCGCCGCCCGTCTTGCAGCCTCCGAGCGGGTGCAGCACCGGATACGGATTGACGGCCCCGCCACCGTGGGGATGGATCTCGAAGTGCAGGTGCGGGAAGGCCGAATTGCCGGTGTTGCCCATGAATCCGATGATCTCGCCGGCCTGCACCCGTGACCCCACGGACAGATCCGGGGCGAAGTCCGCCAGGTGGCCGTAGAAGTAGTACGAGCCGTCGTCGGCGGTCAGCCACCAGGCGTTGCCGGCGCGCCGTCCCGGCTGATCCCACGCGCGACGGGTGAGTCGGCCGTCGGCGACGGCGTACACGTGGCTGCCGGGGTCGGCGAACAGGTCGACACCCTGGTGGCGTCGCCCCGAACCGCGGGGATCCCCCCAGCTGTCGGCGAACCAGCACGGACCGCGCATGGGGAGCGCGTCGAGCGCCGGCGGGGATCCCGCGCTCGACGACGATGCGGACCCGGAGCGCGACGAGACCGCCGATCCTGGTGGAAGGCACACGATCGATCCCGGATGGATCGTCCGGTCCTCCGACGCGCCGTTCGCCGACAACAGTGCGGTCAGTGACACGCCTGCCCGCGTCGCGATGCCCCACCAGGTGTCACCCGACTCGATCGTGTACGTCGGCGCGTTCGCGACGGGACAGCTCGAGGGGGGCGCGGCGCCTGGAGGGAGGCACACGACGTCGCCCGGATGGATCACTTCGTCGGTCGACGCGTCGTTCGCCTCGAGCAGGGACCGGATCGACACCTGTGCGTCACCGGCGATGCCGAACCAGGTGTCGCCACTCACGACCACATGGCTCTGCCGTCCGTCGGCCGCGCACGCGGCGATCGTCCCGTCGGTGCGACCTTCGGCGGTCGCGGCCGGTGCCACGGCGAAGCCGACCACGACCACGGCCGACACGAGCGCGACCCGGAGCGAGTGGACGCCGCGCTCCCACGAACGCCGGTGGCGCCGGCATTCCGGACGGAGGTGGATGGAGAACGGATCGGGCGATCGGCGATGGACAGTCGACACGGGGAGCTCCTCACTCCACCCGCGGCGCGCAAGCTAACGCGATCTCGCCGGTCGTGCACGTCGCGACCGGCCGGACGAGGTGGTCGACGAGCCGCCGTCGACGTCAGTCGGCGGGTTGGCCGTAGACGCCGAGGAGGTCGACGACGATCACCAGGTCGGTGCCGGCCGGGAGCCCCAGCTGCGGGTTGCCGTCGGGCCCGAAGGCGTCATCGGGCGGGACGACGATCGCCCGACGTCCGCCGACCTTCATCCCGGGCAGACCCTTCACGAATCCGGGGAACGCACCCTCCGTGGTGGGCACCGATACCGGCGCGGACTCCCAGCTGCTCTCGAGCAGGACCTGGTTGTCGCCGCGGAACAGCACGTAGTTGATCACGGCGGTCTGGCCCGGCTGGAGCTCGTCGCCGTCTCCGTCGATCAGGTCGGTGACCGTCGTGTCCGTCGTCCCCTCGGAGGACTCGATGCCCGGCTCCGTCGGGGCGCCGGACGCGTCGGGCGGCTTGATGACCGCTCGCACGTCGATCAGGAACGTGAGCGCCTCGTTCTCGCCGATGACGTCGCCACGGGCCTCCGCTCCGTAGGCCAGCTCGCTGGGGATGTCGAGCTGGATCCGGGCACCTGCCTGCGCCCCGACCAGGCCCTGCTCCCAGCCGGGGATGACCATTGCCTGTCCGAGCGTCACCGAGAAGGGCTCGAAGCGGTCGAAACTGTTGTCGAACTCGACGCCGTCGCGGGTGCGCACGCCCACGTAGTCGACGATCACGGTGTCGCCGGTCTCGGCCTCCGGGCCGCTGCCCTCCTCGAGCACCGTCACCTGCAGCTCGGTCGGGATCTCGTCGGGGATGTCGACCTCGGGCTTGTCGGGATTCGTCGGGGGCGTGACGGTCGAGCCGTCGGCGGTGGTGTCGCCGGACGGGTCCGTGGCGCCGCTGGAGTCGGCGGAGATCTCGGTGCTGTTGCCGCTCGCGTCGTCGTCGCTGGAACAGGCGGCGACGAGCAGCGTGGCGGTCACGATCAGGGGGAGGGTCCGGCGCATCTCGACGACGCTACAAGCGAACGTCGACGGCCCGACGTCAGCCGGCGGTGCTCTCACCCAACTCAGAGGTTGGGAGCGAGCGTGGCGTTTGCGGCACGTCGCGCATCGAATTCGTCACGAGCGGCACGAGCTGCGAGCCAGGCGGCCTCCGCGCGTCCCAGATCCGTCGAGGGTGCTCCGCCGACGAACGGCCACAGCTCGGACGCGATCCGCCGATAGTTGCCGGTCGCCCGGAGCTCGCCGAGCAGGGCGTACAGGCCCAGGTTGATGCGCTGGATGAACACGAACGCCCGTGGCACGGTGGCGTACTGGCTGATCGGGCTGGTGCGGTCGAACGTGTGGCGCACGATCGAATTGGCGTACTCGCGCGTCCAGGTCATCTCCGCATCGGTGCGCACCGTGTCGTAGAAGTGCGAGAAGTACGCACCGACGGCGTCCGTCGACACCGGGGCGTCGCGCTGCAACATGCCCGCGTCCTCGACGATGCGGCGGAACTCGACGTGGTCGTGGTCGACCGCCGCCGCTCTCACCATCGACCCGAACGTGTGCATCTCCTCGGCGCTGAAGTGCTTGACGAGCCCGAAGTCGAGGAACGTCACCGTGCCGTCCTCGTGGAACAGGTAGTTCCCGGGATGTGGGTCCCCGTTGAAGGCGCCCATGCGGTACAGGCTCCGGAACACGAACCGGAAGATGATCTCGCCCACCCGGTCGCGGTCGGCCTGCGGACGTCGCATCAGCTCCGCCCAACCGAACCCCTCGGCGAGCTCGGTGGTGAGCACCCGGCAGGTCGAGAGCTCGGGCACCACCGCCGGGATGCGGATGAACGGGTGATCGCGGTAGTAGTCGGCGAATCGCTGCTGGTTGCGCGCCTCGAGTTCGTAGTCGACCTCCTCGGCGATGCGCAGCTTGATCTCGTCGACCATCTCGGTCGGGTCGAGCCCGCCGAATCCCTGGCGGAGCAGGGACCCGAGCAGGTCGGCGTTCCTCAGGTCGGCGACGATCGCGTCACCGACCCCCGGATACTGCACCTTGACGGCGACCGCGCGTTCCTCGCCCGTGCCGGGATCCCGGTAGAGCGCGCGGTGCACCTGTCCGATCGACGCCGCGGCGATCGGCTCGGGATCGAACTCGACGAAGACCTCGTCGACGGGCCGTCCGAGCTCGGACTCGACCGTGGCGAGCGCGAGCTCGACCGACATCGGCGGGGCGTCGGCCTGCAGCTGCGACAGTGCCAGACGCAGCGGTTCCGGCAGCCCGTCGTCGAGGTAGCTCGCCATCTGGCCGAGCTTCATCAACGCGCCCTTCATGTGCCCGAGCTCCTCGGCGACCTGCTGGGCGGACCGCAGTTCCCGGTGACGGTCGAGCTCTTCTCGGCGTTCGGCCGACGCGAAGGTCTTGCGCGCCGCGGTCGTCGCGTAGGTGGCACCGACCCGGGCACCCATCCGGGCGAGCTGACCGTTGCGTCGCGCTCGTGAGCGATGCATCGTGCGATGGGTGCGATGCGACGACCTCGACCTGGCCGTCAACACCGCGGCCGCGGCGGCGACCGCTCCGGTCGCGAGCGGGACGAGGATCCAGCGGCGGTTCATGCCCGACGCACGACCGAGTCGATGGCGCGCACGAGGGTCGGGACGAAGCGGTCGGCATTGGCGACGGCGGCGTCGTGCATGCCGTCGACCCGGAACGCCTCGGCGTCGGGGATCATCTCGAACAGCTTGACCTGGCGTCGCAGCGGGACCACCTGGTCGCGCATCGTGAGCACGGACGAGCTCGGTACGTCGACCTCACCGATCCACTCGGTCGACGAGAACCGTCCGATCGCCCGCCCGGCCTCGAGCACCGCACCCCAGTCGTGCGACGCCGTCTCACGCATCGCCCACGGCTCCCACTTCTCCGTGCGCCGCTGCAGGTAGAGCTGCTCCACCAACCACGTCTTCGTCTGCTCGGGCGTCACCTTCGCCACGGCGGCGAGCCCGGTGAGGCCGAGCATGCCGAGCCGCTTCTCGCGGCGACCGGCGAAGTACGGGGCCGTTGCGCAGAGCACGAGGCCGGTCACGCGTTCGGGGTGGCGGCGCCAGACGAGCTGCGCGACGGGACCACCCATCGAGTAGCCGACGGGGATGAATGTCTCGACGCCGAGCGCTGCGGCGATGTCGACGGCGTCGTCGGCGCAGTCCTCGAGCCGGAACGCCTTCTTCGTGCGGAGTCCGGTCCCGTGGCCGCGGTGATCGAACGCGATCACCCGGAAGTGCTCGCCGAGGACGCCGTAGCAGCGGAACCAGTTGAGGTCGGCGGTGGCCGTCCAGCCGTGGAGCAGCACCACCGTGGGCGCGCCGGGCGATCCGCCGAAGTCACGGACCATGACCGTGCCGCGGTCGGGCAGGTGGACGAACCGGGCCGGCGGCAGGACGGGGGAGAGGACGGCGAGGTCGTGGTGACCGGTGGTCGGGAGGGCGTCAGAGCTGTTCGACACGGAGCACTGTCACGGTGAGTGCGCCGTTGGGCGCCTCATAGGTGATGGTGGCGCCCTCCTCGGCGCCTTCGAGGGCCTGGCCGAGCGGCGACGACGGGCTGATCACGTCGGCGCCGTCGACCTGCTCCTCCATGTTGCCGATGAGGTACCGCTCGGCGTCGTCCTCGTGGTCGCCTTCGTAGACGACGGTGTAGATCGACGCGCCCTCGACGATCTCGGCGTTCTCGAGGAGGTGCTCGAGCTGGCGGATGCGGCCCTCCATGTGCCCCTGCTCGTCCTTGGCCGCGTGGTACCCGGCGTTCTCCTTGAGGTCGCCCTCCTCGCGGGCCCGCTCGATCTTGTTCGCGACCTCGATCCGGCCGCGCGTGGTGAGGTCGTCGAACTCGGCCTTGAGACGTTCGTACGCCGACGCGGACAGTTTCACTGCAGCCATGGCAGTGGCAGGATATCGGCGCCCTGGGTTCACGTGCCGGTGCGGCCCTAGGCTCGCCGTCCGTATGACGCACAACATCGCAGTGATCGGCGGGGACGGAATCGGGCCGGAGGTGACGGCCGAGGCCATCAAGGTCATCCGGGCCGCGGGTGTCGACATCGCCACCACCGACTTCGATCTCGGTGGCCAGCGGTATCTCCGCGACGGAGAGATCCTCTCCGACGCCACGCTCGACCGACTCCGGGCGTTCGACGGCATCCTGCTGGGCGCGGTCGGGACCCCCGAGGTGCCGCCCGGGGTGATCGAGCGCGGGCTCCTGCTGAAGATGCGCTTCGATCTCGACCTCTACATCAACCAGCGCCCCTTCGTCGGCACCGCGCCGGGCGGCGACGCACCACATGACTTCGTCGTGATCCGGGAGAACACCGAGGGTCCGTACGTGGGCGAGGGCGGGGCGCTGCGCATCGGCACCCCGAACGAGGTCGCCACCCAGGGGTCGGTCAACACGCGTCTCGGCGTCGAGCGATGCATCCGCTACGCCTTCGAGCTGGCGTCGACCCGTCCCCGCAAGCACCTCACGCTGGTCCACAAGACGAACGTCCTCGTGTACGCCGGCGGGCTCTGGGAACGGACGTTCCACGAGGTCGCCGGGGAGTTCCCCGACATCACCACCGCGTACAACCACGTCGACGCCGCCTGCATCTACTTCGTGCAGGATCCGCATCGCTACGACGTGATCGTGACCGACAACCTGTTCGGCGACATCCTCACCGATCTGGGTGGGGCGGTGTCGGGTGGCATCGGCCTGGCGGCGTCGGCCAATCTCAACCCGGCCCGCACGGGCCCGTCGATGTTCGAACCGGTCCACGGCTCGGCCCCGGACATCGTCGGTCAGAACAAGGCGAACCCGACGGCGGCGATCCTGAGCGCGGCGCTGATGCTCGACTTCCTCGGCGAGGCGGACGCGGCCGAGCGGATCCGGGCGGCCTGTGCCGATCCTGTCACCGGCAGCACCACCGACGTCGGTGACGCCATCGCTGCTCGCGTGGGAAACTGACGCCCATGCCCATCACACCCACCTCGAAGATCTGGATGAACGGCGAGCTCGTCGACTGGGACAAGGCCCAGGTGCACGTGCTCACCCACACGCTGCACTACGGGACCGGTGTGTTCGAGGGCATCCGCGCCTACGAGACCGCCGACGGACCGGCGGTGTTCCGTCTCACCGACCACATCGCGCGGCTGTTCAGCTCGGCACAGATCATGGGCATGGAGATCCCGTACACGATCGACGAACTGGTCGCGGCCACCAAGGAGACGGTGGCGTCGACCGGGCTCGACTCGTGCTACATCCGGCCGATCGCCTACTTCGGGTACGGCGAGATGGGTCTCAACACGTTGCCGTGCACGGTCGACGTGTCGATCGCCTGCTGGCCGTGGGGGGCGTACCTCGGCGACGATGCCGTCGAGAAGGGCGTCCGGATGAAGATCTCGTCGTGGACTCGCCACGACCACAACACCATGCCTCCCGCATCGAAGACGACCGGCAACTACGTCAACTCGTCGCTCGCCAAGGTCGAGGCGCTCAAGGCGGGCTACGACGAGGCGATCATGCTCGCTCCGAACGGCTTGATCGCCGAGTGCACCGGCGAGAACATCTTCGTCGCCCGTCACGGCAAGCTGCTGACGCCGCCGCTGTCGGCCGGGGCGCTCGAGGGCATCACCCAGAACTCGGTGTCGACGATCGCCGCCGATCTCGGGGTCGAGGTCGTCGTCGACAACATCGCCCGCAGCGACCTCTACATCGCCGAGGAGGCCTTCGTCTGCGGGACCGCCGCCGAGGTCAGCTCGATCAACTCGGTCGACGACCGCAAGATCCCCTGCCCGGGCCCGATGACCTCGGCGATCGCCGAGGTGTACCACGAGGCCATCCGCGGCAAGGACCCTCGCTACGCCCACTGGTGCGAACGCGTCGCCTGAGGCAGTCCCCCGACCTTCCCGAGAGATGTGCGGGTCGTGCCGCGAGGGGCGCGATCCTGCGCACAGAACGGGACTGCTCGACGTGTGATCCCGTTCTGTGTGCGGTCCGTGCCGCAGGTGACCGGTTCGTGCGCATCGTTCGGGGTGGTGATCTACGGTCGCGGCGATGGTCAACGTGGGGATGTGCTTCGACCGGTCGCTGCCGGCACCGTTCGTCGTCGAGGTCGCCGAGGAGCTCGACGACGCGGGCGTCGATCAGCTCTGGGTGATCGAGGACTGCTTCTACACCTCGGGGATCAGCCTGGCCGCGACGGCCCTGGCGTGCACCGGGCGGTTGACGCTCGGGCTGGGCATCCTTCCCGCGGTCGCGAGGAACCCGGCCATCACCGCGATGGAACTCGCCACGCTCGCGAACCTGGCGCCGGGGCGCCTGCTCGCAGGGATCGGCCACGGCGTGCAGGCGTGGATGGAGCAGATGGGCGCCCGCACACCGTCACCGCTCACGACGCTCGACGAGGTCATCACCGTCGTTCGCCGGTTGCTGCGCGGCGAGTCGGTGAGCTTCGCCGGTGACGAGGTCACCATGCGCGATGTCGCGCTCGACGCACCGCCGGCGATCGTCCCACCGGTGCTGGCCGGGGTGCGCGGACCCAGGTCGCTCGCCCTGGCCGGGCGCGTGGCCGACGGTCTCGTGCTCGCCGAGGGGGCGGGACCCTCGTACGTGGCGCAGTCGCTCGCTGCGGCCGGTTCGCCGGACTCGTTCCGCGTGTCGGTGTTCACGGCGATGGCGATCGACGATGACGGCGCCCTGGCTCGTCGGGCGATGGCGCCGTTCGTCGTCGGGCTGCTCGATGGGACGAATCCCGCGCCGCTCGCCCATCCCCACGTCGACGAGATCGTCGAGCGCCATCGGGCGCGCGGTGTCGACGGCATCGCGGACATGCCGGCGGAGTGGTGGATCGAGCTCGGGGCCATCGGCACGTTCGACGACGCCGTCCGTCACGCCGAAGCGCTCGCCGACGCCGGCGCCGACGACGTCGCGTTCTTCCCGGGCCCGACCGTCGAACTCGCCCGTGAGGATCTCGATCACGTCACCCGCCTCGCCGCCGCCCTTCGTCGCTGAGCCGCGCCTCCGAAATCTGTGCAGATTCGCCCGCTCGAGCGACGGGCGTGCGCCCAGAACCGGGTCGGGCGCGTCGACAGCCCGAACTGTGCGCGGATCTGCCCGCTGCGGCGCTGGTGGCGCACATTTTTCGGTGGGGCGGGCAGGGGTGTCGGGACGGGGGCGGGCGCGAGCCGACGCCAGGGGGCGCGAGGGGGGTGCGGGAAAACGAAAGCGCCCCGGTCGGTGCGGCGGGCTCTCGCCTGCGCACCTTCCGGGGCTGCTCGAATGGACAGGGTCCACCACTGGTCGAATGTCGGGCGTTAGCCTTCGTCTCGACCTGTTCACATCGCCCGTCTCGCCGTTCGGCGTGGCGGGCGATGCCGCGTGTCGGACTCGACACCGGTCTCCCGGCCTCGAACCCGTGGCACCGCTTCACGCTGACCCGGTTGCCCGAGCCATCGGTCCTGGCGCCAATCGGAACCGACCTCGCTGAGTCCAGTTGGGGTGGCCCCAGTTCCTTCGGCTCCTCGACCACCGCTCCGTTGCAGATGCCCTCTCCCCGTGCACCGAAGTGCACCCGGAGGTGGAACCCGTACCTCACCCGGAGGTGAGCTACCCGCCCGTCACCCGGAGGTGCCGAGCGTGCCCGGTCGCTTCGCCGAACCACTCGCCCGGCTGCGGGTCGCCCCGTGCCCAGACGAACGCTCCAGCAGGCCCCCGTCTCCGACCCCACCCGAAGGTGACCGTCGGCCCGGTCTGACCCGACGGCCGCCACGGTCTCCCGTGACGCTCGCCGACCCGTCGTTGCCGTCGGCCTCCCGAAGGAGCCCGACCGCCCGGTGCGGGGTGGCCGTGAACACTGTCCGTGTTCCGACTCCGCTGCGCCTGGGAGCGGCATGGGTCGGGCCGAAGCCCCCTCCTCACCGCCCCGGTCGGCGTGCGCTCTCCGGAACGAGCATCAGTAAATACGCCGGAAAACCCCTGGTCAAGAGGGATTTCGAAAAACACAGGGTTATCCCCCGAACTTCTTCGTTACCCCCAGGAAACACACCGTCGTCCACCCGTTGCACACCGTTCATACACAACGATGTGCACAGCCTCGGGGCGGTCCGGCAACGCCTCGACGACCTGTCGGCGACACCACGGATTGCATCCGGAGGCCGAACCGGGTTCAATGGTGCCCGATGCCGAACGACACCCTCGCCGCCATCATCATCATTCCGTAGAACACGTGGCCCCCCACGTGTTCGTCGAGCCGCCCTCCGGGCGGCTCTTTCAGTTCTCGGGAGCATTCATGCGACACGTCGAGATCTTCGACACCACACTGCGCGACGGCCTCCAGGTGGAGGGCGTCTCCGCGACGGTCGACGACAAGCTCCGCATCGCCGAGCAGCTCGACCTGCTCGGCGTGCACTTCATCGAGGGTGGCTGGCCCGGCGCCAACCCGAAGGACATCGAGTTCTTCGCTCGCGCTCAGCGCGAGCTCGCCCTCGGCACGTCGACGCTGGTCGCCTTCGGCTCGACCCGCCGGCCGCGCGGCAAGGTCGATGACGATGCCACCCTGCGCAATCTGATCGAGGCGAACACCAGCGCCGTGTGCATCGTCGCCAAGAGCTCCGAGTACCAGGTCGTCGAGGCGCTGCAGACGAGCCTCGACGAGGGCGCCGCGATGATCGCCGACTCGGTCCGGTTCCTGCACGGCGAGGGCCGCATGGTGATGGTCGACCTCGAGCACTTCTTCGACGGCTACACGGCGAACCCGGAGTTCTCGCTCCGGGCGATCGAGGCGGCGGTCGTCAACGGTGCCACCCACCTCGTGCTGTGCGACACCAACGGTGGAACCCTGCCGAGCGACGTCGGCCGGATCGTCGCCGACGTCAAGGCGCACGTGGGCGACGACGCGATCATCGGCATCCACTGCCACGACGACACGGGCTGCGCCGTCGCCAACTCGCTCGCCGCGGTGGACGCCGGCGCGGGACACGTG
>Ga0316576_10000812_pt1 | contig 15777 bp, 12 predicted proteins | sample S0NA_FD_203075 | JGI IMG/M metagenome (GOLD analysis project Ga0316576, IMG submission 203075) | Rhizosphere microbial communities from salt marsh grasses in Alabama, United States - S0-2_050615r3r5 | ecosystem: Host-associated > Plants > Roots > Rhizosphere | place: USA: Alabama | collected... | reverse complement strand
CGATTCGAGCGATCTTCACCGAGACGACGGGGCCGCCCCTCATCGGCGTGCTCAAGGCCACGGCGCGCTTCCAGCTCATGTTCGCCGGCCTGCTCGCGCTCGGAGTGCTCGTCGGGTCCTAGCCGACGATGGGTTCGCAACGGGGACGGCCCTCGCACCGGCTCCCATCGGAGACGCACTCACCGTCCTGTGGACCTCGCCCGGCATGTCCCGCCGCGCGTCTCATCGACCACGCCGGGGGTAGGCTCGCCGTCGTGGACCCCGCATCAGCCGTCGTCACGCGACTCGCCGGCGCCTTCGCCGACCTCGGCATGCGCCACGCCGTCCTCTCACCCGGCTCGCGCAACACCCCGCTCCTCGCCGCCTTCGACGCCGAACCGCGTATCTCGACGCACGTGGTCCTCGACGAGCGGTCGGCGGGCTTCTTCGCGCTCGGCATCGCCAAGCAGGCCGGCGAGCCGGCAGCCCTGGTCTCCACCTCGGGGACTGCTGCAGCCAACTACCTCCCCGCAGTCGTCGAAGCCGACCAGGCCCGCATCCCACTCATCGTGCTCACGGCCGACCGACCGCCCGAGCTGCGCGGCAGTGCCGCTCCTCAGACGATCGACCAGACCGCGCTCTTCGGACGGGCGGTTCGCCTCTTCCACGACGTCGGCGTGCCGGACGACGTGGCTGCGGCGTCGGCCCCGTCGCTCGCACTCCGGGCCTGGGCTGCGACGCTCGATGCGCCCCACGGCCCGGTGCATCTGAATCTGCCGTTCCGCGAACCGCTCCCGACGCCCGGCGACCCGGCTCCGCCCCGGACGCTCCGACATTCGCGGGGGGACGTCACCCTGCCCCCGGAGGAACTCGTCGGCCTCGCCGATCGCCTCTCCGGGCGCCGAGCCTTGATCGTCGCCGGCGGCGCACAGCGACCGGGCTTCGCCGCCGCGGCGTCGATGCTCGCCGGCGAGGCGTCGATCCCGATCGTCGCCGACGTCCAGTGCCGATTCCCGTCACCGTCGACCATCGCGTACGGCGATCTGCTCGCAGCTTCCGGCTTCCTCGACGACAACGAGCCCGACGTCCTCGTGCGCGTCGGCCCCGTCCCGACCTCGAAGCCGGTCTGGACCTGGATGGAGCGGACGGAGGTCGAGCAGATCTTCATCGATGACGCCGGGTGGCGTGACCCCCTCGGCACGATGGCGCACGCCTATCGCGCCGACCCGGCCGCGACCTTCGCCGACCTCGCCGGGCGCGTCGACCCGGCCCCGATCGATTACTCGACCCGATGGGCCGAAGCCGATGCCGCGGTGGCCGTTGCGGTTGGAGCCGCGCTCGCCGGCGAGCGATTCCCGACCGAGCCGGCGATCGCTCGCGCCGTGTGGGAGGCGGCACCGGCGGGCTCCACCATCTATGCCGCCTCATCGATGCCCATTCGCGACCTCGACGCGTTCTCCGGAAATCCACGCGGCGACCTCGCGGTTCTCGCGAATCGCGGGGCGAACGGCATCGACGGCCTGCTGTCGTCGGCGGCTGGCGCATCAGTCTCGGACGGGCGTCGGGTCGTCGTCCTCGCCGGCGATCTCTCCGTCCTCCACGATGCGTCGGCCCTCGGGCTCATCGCACGGCACGGCCTCGACGTGACGATCGTCGCCGTCAACAACGACGGCGGCGGGATCTTCCACTTCCTCCCGCAGGCGGGCCGCATGCCGGAGGATCGCTTCGAGTCGCTGCTCGGCACACCCCACGGCCACGAGCTCGCAGCGCTCGCCGATGCGTTCGGTCTCTCGTCGGTCACGGTCGACAGCGAGCCGACCCTTCGTGCCGCCGTCTCCGACGCAGAGGGTCCCCGGTTCGTCGAGGTGCGGACGGATCGCGCGGACAATGTCGGCGTCCATCGGCGGCTGCGTGAAGCGGCGCGATCCGCGCTCGCCCATCGGTAGCGCCACGGGTCAGTCGCCCGTGTCGTACATGAACACCTCGTCCATGCTCGTGTAGAGCGGCCCGAGGGCTCGTCGGTACTCCTCGGCGACGGCGGTGTCGGGGTCGCTCCGAACGGCACGGTGGATGCGGCCGTAGGCGTCCCGATCGTCGTACTCCCAGATCGAGACGACCCGGTGGTCCTCCGTCTCCCAGCGCCCGACGAGGCGCGCGCCGTTGCGTGTCTGGATCGGGAGCAGGCGCGTGTGGAAGTAGCGGTGGAAGTCTGCGAGGTTCTCCGTCACCGCTCGGTACGTCCGCATCCGGTAGAACACGAGATGACGGTAGCCGATGCCACGTTCGCCGCCCGTCTACGTTGCCGCAAGCAGCTCCAGGAGCGGGCGAAGCTTGAGTCGCGTCTCGACGAGCTCGGCCTCGGGATCCGAGTCCGCCACAATCCCTGCGCCTGCGAAGACGTGGGCTCGCGTGCCCTCGAGCAGGCCGCATCGCAGCCCGATCGCGAACTCACCCGCGCCGGCACCGTCGAGCCAGCCGATGCCCCCCGTGTACCACCCGCGGTCGAACGACTCCGCCTTGTCGATGAATGCCTGCGCCTCGGCGCGAGGAGTCCCGCCGACGGCCGGCGTGGGGTGGAGGGCGTCGACGACGTCGAGCACGTGGGTCCCGGATCGGGCGCTGCCGCTGATGCGCGTCGAGAGATGCTGCACAGTCGCCATCCGCTTGAGCGACGGCCCGTCGGGGACATCGAGGGCATCGGTGAGCGGCTCGAGGCGTCGGACGATGTCGTCGACGACGAAGCGGTGCTCGATGCGGTCCTTCTCAGACTCGAGCAGTGCCTCTGCGAGAGCGCGATCCTCAGCCTCTCCTTCACCGCGCCGCGTCGTACCGGCGAGCGGGTTGGTCGTGATGGTCCCGTCGCCGAGCCGCACGAGGAGCTCCGGGCTCGCGCCGACGAAGGTCGCTCCGTTTGCCTGCCATCCAAAGCCGAAACAGCGGCGGTAGAGGCGCTCGAGGTGTGCAACGACGTCGAACCCGTCGGGAGCCTCGTCGGACCCGATCACGACGGAGCGGGCGAGCACCACCTTGCGGATCGAATCCTCGGCGATCGCGTCGACGGCCTCGCGGACGGCGGTCGTCCACTCGGAGACCGGCGGGCTCGACACGAGGCGATGCGCCCCGAGGTTCGGGAACGGGGCGTCGCCCGCCGGCTCGAGGCTCCGGAGGAGGTCGATGAGGTCGGCCACCTCGACCTCGGCGGGAACGGCGAGGAGAAGGTACCGCTGGCTCCCCATTCGCAGCACGGTGGCGAGCGGCACGACGGCGTCGGCCGCCCCGAACGACGACCACGCGTCGGAACGCGGGCCGTCGGGAGCAAACGAGAAGCCGGCAAGGGCTCGGAACGGTGCGGGGAGGTCGAGTGCCTCCACGGATGCCCGCAGCTTCGAGAAGCGTTGTGCGCCCGACGCGGAGACCTTCCGGGCCACGCCGAGCCCACCGAGCGCCGTGCCATCCGGGGACGAGAAGTAGAAGGCTCCCTCGATGCGTCGTGAGCCTGCGCGGACGAACGCCAGCGGCTCCGCGTCGACCGGCACGACCGCGAACCTCAGGCCTGCCGGGCCGGTCTGGAGCGCGTCGCGGACGTCGTCGGCGCGGAGGGGGATCATCACGCGGAGATGCTACCGGTGCCGATGACGTCATCAACGAGGGTTGCGATGAGATCCGGCCGCTCCATGGGCACGAAGTGCGTCGCATCCTCGACCACGACGAGGTCAGCCGATCGGAACCGCCCCGCGAGGTCCTCGACGAAACGGCCGTGATGGGTCGTCGAGTCGGCTCCGATGAGCAGCGACACCGGCACGTCGAGGCTCGGGAGGCGGTCCCACGTGTCGTGGTCGGCGCCCCCTCGGTAGAACTCTGCTTCGATCCCCGGTTCGCACTTCAGGACGAGCCGGGAGGCAGCGGCGCGCAATGCGCCGTCGACGTATGCGTCGAGCACGCGCCGGTCCCACCGGGCGAACGGCCCCTTGCCGGTGAAGTTCTCGATCGCCGCTTCCCGGGTCGGGAAGGTGGACCGCCGCTTCGTCGCAAGCCGTGACAACGGGCTCTGCTCGTGTCGTTCGTGCGGCGGGGGGAAGATGATCGGCTCGATGAGCACCAGGTGGTCGAACGACCCGGGTCGGGCGAGCTCGGCCATCGCGAGCGCGGCGCCACCGGCCGAGTGGCCGACGCCGACACGGTGTGGCCCCAATGCGTCGAGAACGTCGAGCACCGCCTCGCCGATCGTCGACCAATGGATCGGGAGCGGCGGGCGCGTCGAGTCGCCGTGGCCGGGCTGGTCGATGGCAACCCAGCTCGTGTCGGATTCCATCTCGGAGGCAACGGGTCGCCACACTTCTTTGCAGAACCCGGTGGCGTGCACGAACAGGACGCCGGGAGAGGGCCCCGGGCAACGCTCATAGGCGAGCATCACGCCGTCGCGGGTGAGAACGGTGCCGGTCCCGGTCGACGCTGCCGTCACCCTTCGTCGTGTCGCCAGGCGAGACGGTTCTCGACGTGGAGCACACCGTCGAGGCGCGAGGCGAGCTCGGCGAGGAGACGGGCCTCGTTGGCGGTGCCGACCTCGCCGAAGAACGTGACGACGCCGTTCGTGACGCGGACATCGACCTGGTCGGGGTCGATGAAGAGGACACGGCGGATGAGGTCTTCCCGGATCTCGTCTTCGATCACGTCGTCGGGCCTCGTGAACACCGAGACGATGTCGGCGCGGGAGATGATGCCGAGGAGGCGTGCATCGTCGTCGATGACGGGAAGCCGCTTGATGTCCTGGAACGTCATCATCTTCGCCGCGTCGTAGATCTCCGTGTCGGGGCTCGTCGTGACGACGCCGGGCGACATCACCTCACCCACGGTCTCGCCGAGGTCGGTGCCCCCTTGCTGGCGCTCGACCTCGAGGCGGAGGAAGTCCGCTTCCGTGATGATGCCGACGAGCGTCCCGTCCGCTCCGGTGACGGGGAGGCCGCTCACACGGTTGCGAAACATGAGACGAGCGGCGTCGCGAATCCCGGTGTCTTTCGACACCGTGATCACATCCGTGGTCATCAGATCCACAACCTGCATGCTCCGCCCCTCCTGCCTCCGTCCGGCAACGAGCGTCATTGTGGCAGGCCCGCGAGGCGTCTGCCCGGCAATCAGGGCGGCTACAGCGCGGTCGGGAAATCGGCGCGGCTCGGGTCCAATGTCTCTCCCGTCGGCTTGATCTTGATCCGTGCGTCGACGACCCGGACCCCCTGCCCCGGTGCACCAACCTTCACCGGGTTCATGTCCATCTCCACCATCTCCGGGATGTCCTCGATGAGGGCCGAGACGCGCAGGAGCGCCTCCGCGACCGCGTCGATGTCTCCCGGCTCGGCCCCCCGGTAGCCCTCCAGGAGCCGCGCAGACTTCACTGAGCGGATCATCTCCTCGGCATCGAGGTCGGTGAGGGGATGGATGCGGAACGCGACGTCGCCGATCAGCTCGACGAACACACCTCCGAGCCCGAAGACGACGAGCGGGCCGAAGTTCGGGTCCTCGACCATGCCGATGAGGACCTCGTGCCCGCCGGAGACGAACTCCTGAACCAGGACCCCCTCCGGGTCGGGCACGGCGCCGGTCACCTGTCGGTACGCGGCGCGCACGCCGTCCTCACCTTCGACGTCGAGGACCACACCTCCGACGTCGGATTTGTGGAGCGCCGACGGCGAGACGACCTTCAGGACCACCGGCCCCCCGATGCCCTCGGCGAGGGCGACGGCGGAATCCTCGTCGTTGACGACGCCTGAAGCCGGGACGCGAAGGCCGTAGCACTCGAGGACTACGTCCACCGTATCCGGGTTGAGCCACCCGCCGTCGTCGCCCATGGTGGCGAGCGCGGACTCGAGCGCGCCCCTCGCGCGGACCCGGTCGACGTCGTCGAACTCACGGATCTCCCCATCCGGACGGCGGAGCCACTCCCCGTACCGGACGGCGTCGTTCAGGGCCCGAGCCGCTCGCTCCGGGAACGCGAACTCGGGGACGCTCGAGCGGACCTTCGGCGCCTCATCGGAGACCTTCCCCGACTGCATGAAGACCGCCAGGTAGGTCTTGTCCGTCTCATTGGCCTCACCCACGTCGCGGATCGTCGCATGGATCTCCGCAACCCCGAGCGGCGAAGCCGGGATGTAGATCGCGATGACGGCGTCGAGTTCGTCGGCTTCCAGCATCGTCTCGAGCACGCTCCGGTATTCGGCGGCGCCGGCGGCGGCGATCATGTCGACCGGGTTCTTGATCGATGCCTCCGGAGAGAGCTGTTCGCGCAGCTTCGCCTGGGTCTCCTTCGAGAGCACGGGGACCTCGAGGCCCCTCGACTCGAGCGCGTCCACGGCGAGGATGGCCGGTCCGCCGGCATTCGTCACGATGCCGACTCGGCGCCCCTTTGGAACGGGCTCGTTCGAGAGGAGGCTCGTCACGTCGAACAGCTGCTCGAGGGTGTCGACCCTGATGACGCCGGTCTGGCGGAACAGCGCATCGACGGCCACGTCGAGGCTCGCGAGCGATCCCGTGTGGCTGCTGGCGGCCCGTGCTCCTGACTCCGTTCGTCCCGACTTGACGGCGACGATGGGCTTCGTGCGGGCGATGCGCCGCGCGAAACGCGCGAAACGCCGCGGATTCCCGAACGACTCCATGTAGAGCAGGATCACGTCGGTCGCCGGGTCGTCCTCCCAATAGAGCAGCAGGTCATCACCAGAGACGTCGGCGAGGTTGCCGACGGAGACGAACGTCGAGATCCCGATGTTGTGCCGGGCCGCGTAGTCGAGGATCGCGAGCCCGAGGGCGCCGGACTGTGAGGAGAGCGCCACGTTCCCCTGCGGGGGGCGGATCGGCCCGAACTGGCCGTCGAGACTGACGGCCGGATCCGTGTTGATGAGCCCCATGCAGTTGGGCCCGACCATGCGGATGCCGTGGCTCCGCACGAGGGCGAGCAACTCGGCCTCGAGCTCGACGCCCGCTCCCCCGACCTCGGAGAAGCCCGCCGAGATGACGACGAGCGCCCGTACGCCCTTCTCGATGCACTCCTTGACCGACGGGATGACGTACGGCGACGAGACGACGATGAAGGCGAGGTCGACGTTGCCAGGAATGGCGAGCACCGATGGGTACGCGGCGACGGAGCGAACCACGGGGGACTTCGGGTTCACCGGGTAGACAGGGCCCGTGAAGTCGCCGTTGATGAGGTTGTCGAACAACCGGCCGCCGATCGACGACCGGTCCCGGCTCGCCCCGATCACCGCCACGGACTGCGGTGCCATGAGCGGCAGCATCGATTTCGCCGCGGCGCGCTTCTCCCGCCGATCCCGGACCGCCTTGCTCTCTTCCGATTCCTCCGTCGGGAACGTCACCGTGTAGACGCCTTCGTCGAGCTCGCGCTGCACCCCGTAGCCCGAACCCCGGAAGACACGCATCATGACGTGGTTGTCGGCGAGGAGATGCGCCCGGAAGGCTCCAATCCCATGCGATCGGGCATACGCGGTGAGCCGGTAGAGCAGCAGGGTCCCGATCCCCTTCTGCTGGCATTCGTCTGCCACGGCGAAGGCCGCCTCGGCCACCGCCGGGTCGTCGCTGATCGTGTTGTAGCGTCCGACACCGACGAGCCGGCCGTCCCGAATCGCGATGAAGGCCATCGCATCGCTGTAATTGAGCTGTGTGAACCGGTCGAGCTCCTCGGGCTCGAGCTGCTCCTTGACGCGGAAGAAGCGGAAGTACGTGCTCTCGCGCGACAGGCCCCTCACCATGGCCTGGAGCGCGTCGCGATCGTCCGGGGCGATCGGCCGGATCCGGATCGTCTCGCCGTCCTTCATCACGGCGTCCTGCACCCAGTCGGCCGGATAGCCGGGCGGTGGGTCGGCGATGGCGAGCATCGCTTCGGTGCGGTCGGTCACGACGGTCCCTTCTTCGCGTGTCGGGCTCGATTCTCGCACAGCCACGATTTCGTCGATACTGGGTGCCGTGACCGGGGACATCTCCTCTCTCGGCTTAGGCCTCGCCTCGTCGCTCATCATCGTGGCTGTGGCCCTCTCCCTGTGGCAGCGACTTGGGCTCGAGCGACAGATCCTCTGGGCCTCCCTGCGGGCGCTGGTCCAGCTGTTGCTCGTCGGAGCGATCCTCGCCTTCTTGCTCGAGCCGGGGACGTCGTTGTGGTGGTCGTTCGCATGGATCGCGCTCATGATCCCGTTCGCCGCCGACGTCGTGCGACGACGGGCCCGCGCCGTGCCGCGCGCCTTCCTCCTCGCCCTCCTTGCGTTCGGCGTGACATCGGTCGTGGTCCTCGGGCTGCTGTTCGGCCTCGGCATCTTCCCGCTCGAGCCACGGACACTCGTCCCGCTCGCCGGCATGATGATCGGGAACTCGATGACGGCGACCGTTCTCGTCGCAACGAGGATCGTGGCGGAGTTCAAGGAGAAGCGCGGGCTCATCGAGGTCCGGCTCGCGCTCGGCTTCCGGGCGATCGACGCGTTCCGACCCCACCTGCGGGACTCGCTGCGCACCGCGCTCATCCCGCAGATCGAGACGACGAAGGCGGTCGGGATCGTCTTCCTCCCCGGGGCGATGACGGGACTGATCCTCGCAGGGGTCGATCCCTTGGAAGCCGTGAGAGTGCAGATCGTGGTCATGTACCTCGTGCTGGGGTCGGTCGCCGTCGCGACGAGCACGGTGGCGCTCGGGCTCGGTCGCACGCTGTTCACGCCGGACCAGCGTGCCGTCCATCTCCCGGCCGAGCATGAATAGGGTGGGGCCCGTGCCGCTGAGACGCATCCTCATCGCCGTCATGTTGGTCGCCGCCGCGTGCACCGACGGGGGTGCTGCGCCCGATGAGAGCAGCGTGTTCACTTCGACGGCCCCGACGACGAGTTCCATTGCGACCGGGTCGACGGTCGGTGAGACGACGACCGTGGGGTCGACCGTGGTCACGGGCAGGGCGACCTTCGTAATCGGCGACATCACGTTCGGCGATGCCTCCACGATCACCGTCGGCAACCTCGGGCCGGATCCGGGAGACCTCACCGGTTACTGGCTCGCCGTGCACCCGTATTACCTCGAGCTCCCGTCGACGGTGCTCCTCCCGGGCGACACGATCGTCGTCGGCGTCGCCGAAGACGCCGACCCCGAGGCACTCGTCCCCGCATTCGGCCTCCTGCCGGCGCTCAGCGGCGCGAGCGGTGAGATCGGGCTCTACTCGAGAGGCGACTTCGGCGATCCGGGCGCGGTCGTCGACTACGTCGAGTGGGGAACGTCGGGCCACGAGCGGACCACCGTCGCCGTCGCCGCGGAAGCATGGCCGGCCGATGCGGTGATCGTGACCGACGGCTCGACGACGGGCCTCGTCGCAGTGGACCGCACCACCACCGGCCCCGACGGCTGGATGCTCGCCGGGGGTCAGTGAGCAGCGTCCTGCGAGGTCGGCCCGAAGAGCACCGAGACGATCGCTCCCCCGTTCGGAGCCTCCCCGATCCGGACGGTCCCGCCCGAACGTTCGACGGTGCGCGCGACGATGTCGAGCCCCAAGCCGGTCGACCCGCTCGTGCTCACGCCGCGACGCACGGCGCCGAGGTCGCCGAAACCCGGGCCTGCGTCCTCGATGCTCAACTCGGTTCGGCCGTCTTCGAGCGACCGGACATGGATCCGATAGCCCGTCCCCTGGGGGGTGTGCCCGAACACGTTCTCGATGAGCACGTCGACGAGCGCGCCGAGCTCATCGGGTGGGACCGGCACCGGATGCTCGCCGGCATCGATGATGAGCGACGTGGCCCTCCCCTGCTCGTCGGCGAGCACCTGCCAGAAGGCGGAACGGTGGGCGACGACATCGCCGACGTCGGCGACCACGGTCCGGGTCTCACTCCTCGTCTCCCGTCGTGCCTCGGTGATCATGGCGTCGACCGCCGCCTCGAGCTGCTCGATGTCCGCGACGAGCGCCGCCGAGTCTGCCGGGTCGGCGACCGTCTCGGCCTGGAGCCGAAGTGCCGTCAAGGGTGTCCGGAGTCGATGCGACAGGTCAGCGACCGACTCACGCTCAGCTTCAAGGAGCGCGTCGAGTCGCCCGGCGAGCCTGTTGAAGGCCGCGCCGACCTCAGCGATCTCGTCGGGCCCGGCCGGGTCGACGCGCGTGTCCAAGTCACCTTCCCCGAGCCGGTGAGCCGCGCGAGACAGCTCCGCCACGGGTCGGACGATCGATCGCCCCAACCGATCGGCGGCAGCGACGGCCACGACGATGAGGAAGACCCCCAGCGACCCGATCATCGCCCATGCCTTCAACACACCCTCCCCCAGCTCCACGTCGGTCACGAACGTTCGGACGACCACGGTGTCCTCCGATGCCGGCGAGTCGGCGGCGAGCACCGGCACGAGCACCTCGGCCCCGCCTTCCACTCGGGCCGTGAAGGCGGCACCGGCCTGGGCACGCACCACGTTCTGGGAGAGGTCCGACGGGATCCCCACGATCTCCCCGTCGGGGAAGATCACCGACGTGCCCTCCGGGTTCCCGAACGCGTCGAGGACGACCGCAGCGAGATCGGGCGAGACGACCGGTGTCGGCTCGGAGGAGCCGGCGACGGCAAGCGCCGCGGCGACGGACTGCGAGAAGCGCTCACCCCGCGTGAGCGCGCGATTCTCGGCCTGGTTTCGCATGAGGATGCCGAGCGGGACGAGGAAGGCGACGACGACGAGGGACGAGACGGCGAGCGAGAGGTAGGCGAGCCGCCGTCTCATGACGGCGCGACGAGTTTGACGCCGACCCCATGAACGGTGTGGATGTAGCGGCTGTCGGCCGCCGATTCGCCGAGCTTGCGGCGCAGCCATGAGAGATGGACGTCGACCGTCTTCTCGCTGCCACCCCACGGCTGGCGCCACACTTCGGCGATGAGCTCGCGTTTCGACACGACGTCGCCGGCGCGGGTCGCGAGGTATGCCAGGAGGTCGAACTCCTTCGGGCTCAGCTGCAACACCTCGCCGTCGAGCGTGGCTTCGCGCGCCGCCGGGTCCACGACGAGCGCCCCGACGACGACGCGCTCGTCTTCCGGCATCGCGCTCGCCCGCCGGAGCACGGCTCGGACGCGCGCTTCCAGCTGCTCGATCGAGAACGGCTTGACAAGGTGATCATCGGCACCGAGGTTGAGCGTGCCGATGATGTCGCGGTCTTCGCCCCGTGCCGACGCCACGATCACCGGCACGTTCGTGACCGCGCGGATCATCTTGAGGAGCTCCATCCCGTCGAGGTCCGGAAGGCCCAGATCGAGGATCACGAGGTCCGGGGATCGGTCGACGATGGTGCGCAAGCCGTCGAGCGCGGTCGCCGAGGCCGCGACGTCGTACCCGCGGTCGGCCAGTACGCTCGTCATGAGGGCGCGGATGCGTTGCTCGTCCTCGACGATGACGATCGATGTCACACCACACTGTCCCACGTACGAAGCGCCTTAGCAATTCCTTAATGGTTCGTTGGGAACAACGAAAGCGAGCATCGTTCACCATGACGTCAATGCGGCAGAGACTCCTCCTGGTCGCCGGCTGGGTCGTTGCAGTCGTCGGAGCAGGAGTCGTGGCCTCAGGCGCAGTCGCCGCGGCGGGCGGCCAAGTACTGGACCGGCCGCTCCGCCCGCTGACCGCAGCCGAGGTTGCAGCTCTCCCTGTCGACGAAACGATGGCGAGCTTCGATGTGAGCGGGCCCCATGCCTCCGGCGGCGCCGATCCACTCGTCGCAACCACCATCGTGGGGAGCGGCGGCGAGCCGCCCGGCCCGACCGGAGCCGACGAGCCGGCCGGACCAGGAGGAGCGTCCGCAGACCAGCCTGCGACCGCGTCGCACGACGCGATGCAGCCGAGTGAGGCAGGCGGGGCCGACCGCGACGTGCTCCCCGTCTCCCGGCCGGTGTCCGACGTAGCCGTCGCCCACATGAGCGGAGGCTCTGCATCGCTCGCCTCCATCGACGACGAGCTGCACGTCCTCTGGGCGACGCCGAAGCCGGGGTATGTCGTGGGCCTCCGGTTCGCCACGCCGACGGAGCTCATCGTGACGTTCACGAGCACGAGCAGCCAATCGACGCTCGCCGCCGTCCTCAACGAGTCGGGCATCTTCATCGACACGTTGGAGTCGCGCCGGTAGCCCGACGGGGCTCCGGCAGTCGACGATCGAGCCGCCCCGGTCGTCGGCCCGCATCGAAGGGGACCGCATGCTCTAGGAGAGCGCCACGAGCTCGAGCATCGATTCATCGAAGTAGGCACGATCACCGTCGGGGAGCAGGATCACGCGATCGGGCTCCAAGGCCGCGACGAAGTCCGTGTCGTGGCTGACGAGCACGAGCGTCCCCTCGTACTGCCGCAACGCCTCGAGGAGCGCCTCCTTCGCCTGAGGGTCGAGGTTGTTCGTCGGCTCGTCGAGCAACAGCACGTTGTGGCCCGCAACGACGAGACGGGCGAGCGCGAGTTTCGTCTTCTCGCCGCCCGACAGCGTGCCCGCGTCTTGGTCGACCTTGTCGGCGAGCAGAAAATGGCCGAGGACCGTGCGCAGGTCGCGGTCTGGGAGCCTGCTCACCCCGCGCATGATGTCCATGACGCTCACCCCGGGCACGATGTCCTCGTGCTCCTGGGCGTAGTAGCCGGGGGCGACGCGCAGCCCCGCTTCGACCGACCCGAGGTCGGGATGCTCGACACCGGCGAGGATCTTCAGCAGCGTCGTCTTCCCTGCGCCGTTGAGGCCCATGATGATGAGGCGCTCGCCCCGATCGACGTCGACGTCGACGTCGACGAACACGACGTTGTGCCCGTAGGCTTTCGCAAGGCCCTCTGCGCGCAGCGGCGTCCGGCCCGAGCGCTCCGGCTGAGGGAAGCGCAGCGCCACTCCCTTTCGCTCGGCCTGAACCTCGACGAGCTCGCCCTGGATTCGCTTGACCCGTGTCTCCCAGGTACGCGCGCGCTTCGCCATCTTCTCGGTGGTCCCTTTGAACCGCCGGATCCCCTCTTCGAGACGCGCGATCTTCGCCTCCTGCTGGCGGCGTTCCCGCATGCGCTGCTCGCGGCGACGCTCTCGCTCCTCGACGTAGTAGGTGTAGTTCCCGCGGAACGGCTCGATCCGCCCCCCTTCGACGGCCAGCACGGAGGTGATCGACTCGTCGAGGAGCGGCAGGTCGTGCGAGACGATGAGGAGCCCACCTTCGTAGTCGGCGAGGAAGTTCATCAGCCATGCCTTGGCGTCGAGGTCGAGGTGGTTCGTGGGCTCGTCGAGGAGCAGCGTCGTGGTCTCGGCGAAGAGGATGCGTGCGAGCTCCACTCTCCGGCGCTGCCCGCCGGACATGGTCGCCACCGGCTGGTCGAGCTCCGCGGCGCCGATCCCGAGCGCCGACGCGAACCGCTTCGCCTCGGCTTTCGCGACGTACCCGCCGCGCGCCGTGAACTCGTCGTCGAGCCGGCTGAAGCGTCGGATCAGCCGGTCGCGGTCGGTGCCGTCGACACCTTCCATGCGCCTCCTCGTGACCTCCATGTCCCGCTCGATCGAGCCGATGTCGCGTGCCATGAGCACGCGCTCGAGGGCGCTGAGGTCGGCGTCGTCGATGTCGGCGAGCGCCGCCTCCTGTGAGAGGTAGCCGATCGTCCCGCTGCGCACGATGGATCCGTGCGGCGGCTCGAGCGACCCGTTGAGGGTGCGCAGCAGCGTCGTCTTGCCCGCGCCGTTCGGCCCGACGAGGCCGATCTTGTCGCCCGCTTGGACGGAGAACGAGATGTCCGACAGCAGCCGGCGCGCGCCCGCATCGACGGCTACGTCGCGAACGAGGATCATGCGGAGACCCTAGGGACGGCGTCTCGGCTACCGGCCTTCTCGCGCCGCGCGGAAGGAAGCCGAACGTCTCGTGAACTCCCTGACGAAAGCGGGGATCTCCTCGACGTCGAGCGGCTTGGCGATGAGGAAGCCCTGGATCCGGGTGCATCCCATGTCGGCGAGGAAGCGCAGCTGATCCTCGCTCTCGACCCCTTCGGCGATCACGTCGAGGCGGAGGTTGCGCGCCAGGCCGATGATCGCCGACGACACTGCGATCCCGTCTCGGCTCTTCGAGACCCCGGCGATGAAGGAGCGGTCGATCTTGAGCGTGTCGATCGGGAGCTGTGTCAGGTATCCGAGGGAGGAATACCCGGTTCCGAAGTCGTCGATGCTGACGGTGACCCCGAGCTCGCGCAGGCGCTCGAGCGCCCTCCTCGTCTCCGCGAAATCGCTCAACAGGGTTCCTTCGGTGAGTTCGACGTCGAGGAAGCGGGGGTTGAGGCGCGCGGCAGCCAGCGACGCGACGACCGTCTCGACGAGATTCCCAGCTCGGAACTGCCGCGAGGAGATGTTGACCGACATCCGCATCGGTGGGAGGCCGCCGTCGAGCCACGTTCGCATCTGCAGGCAGGCTCGATCCAGGACCCACTGGCCCAATGGGACGATGAGATCCGACTCCTCCGCGAGCGTGATGAAGTCCTGCGTGGGAATGTGCCCGTATGCCGGGTGGTCCCATCGCAGCAGCGCCTCCACACCGATCACCATCCCGCGCTCGGTGTCGACCTTCGGCTGGTACTTGAGCGAGAGCCCCTCGTCGGCATCGATCGCCTTCCGAAGGCCGTCGAGGAGCGCCAGTCGCTGGGTCGTGCGCTCGCGGAGCTCGCTCGTGTAGAACTGATACGTGTTCCGGCCGGCATCCTTCGCGCTGTACATCGCGATGTCGGCACCTTTGAGGAGCTCCTCCGCCGTGTCTCCGTCGAGCGGGTACGCGGCGATGCCCATCGACGTCGTGATGACGAGATCGTCGCCACCCACCCGGTACGGGGCGGACAGCGTCCTCAGGATCTTCGTCGCTACCTGCCCGGCGTCCTCGACCCGTTGCCCGCCCTCGAGGATGACGGTGAACTCGTCGCCCCCGAGACGTGCGACGGTGTCGGACTCCCGGACGCAACCGACGAGGCGCTCCGCTGCCTGGCGAAGGAGGGCGTCTCCGACGGCATGACCGAGCCGGTCGTTGACCTCTTTGAACCCGTCGAGGTCGAGGAACATGATCGCGACGACGGAGCCGTCACGCCGTGCGCGAGCGACCGCGCTCTCGAGCCGGTCCTGGAACATCGTACGGTTGATGAGGCCCGTCAGCGGGTCGTACCGCGCGAGGTAGTTGAGTCGCTGCTGGTCGAGCTCCCGCTCGAATCGGTGCGCTTCGCTGCTCTCCCGCCACGAGCGCTTGAGGTTGCGGACTGCCGGGCGGAAGAGGAAGAGCCCCTCGAGGACGAGTAGCACGATGGTCGCCACCAGGAGGAAGTACTCGGTCTGCTCGAGGGCGACGACCTGCTCTCCCGAAACCCTCAGATACGAAGCCACGACCTGCTGCATCGCCGTGGCGTAGTCGTCGGCCGCCGCGTCGATCGCTTCGGCCGCCCACGCCGGTGGTGTCGAGCCCGCCGTGACCGTCCGCTGCACTCGCTCCGTTGCGGCGGCAAGCTCGTCGAGGAGCACACCGGCGTCGACGATGGCGCGTTCGACGGCGGTGCCGCGCATCGCGGGGACGCCGAGTGCCTCGTCGCCGTCGAGGAACGCCCCGTGGACGCGACGGACTTCGGCGATCCCGGCTGCGAGATCCTCGCCGGCGTCCTTCGAGGGATCGCCGACTGCGTCGCGGGAGAGCTCGGCGAGCTGCGAGGCGAGGTACCCTTGGCGCAGCCCGTACTCCAGCACGGTTGCATCCTTCTCCTGTGCTCCGAGGGCGCCCGATGTGACGAAGGTCGAGAGCACCGAGAGGACACCGATCAGCCCGAGCGCGAGGACGTAGC
>Ga0316576_10000811_pt1 | contig 15779 bp, 9 predicted proteins | sample S0NA_FD_203075 | JGI IMG/M metagenome (GOLD analysis project Ga0316576, IMG submission 203075) | Rhizosphere microbial communities from salt marsh grasses in Alabama, United States - S0-2_050615r3r5 | ecosystem: Host-associated > Plants > Roots > Rhizosphere | place: USA: Alabama | collected... | reverse complement strand
CAGGGTGACCTCGATGCCCAGGGTCGGCGCGGGCCCGGGCGCCGAGCGGGCCCGCCACCAGGCGACGAGGGCCTCCAGCCGCGCCGGGTCCGCGCTGCGCACCGCGAGGCGCTCGACCCGCCCCGGATCGCAGCCCGGGCGCCAGCGCATGACCAGCTGCCGGCCCTCCACGCGCACGTCGTCGCCCTCCCCGTCGGCGTCACAGAGCTCGAGCACCAGCTCGTCGATCCCCACGGCGAGCCCGTCCAGGGTGCCGCAGCGCTCGCAGACCCGGTAGCGCACGCGGGAGAGCAGCCCGGTCTTGACCTGGCGCGGCTCGAGCCGGGCCAGGCAGCGCCCGCAGGCCAGGTCCTGGCCCAGCTCCTCGAGGGCGTCGGCCAGGACCTCCAGCGTCTGCTCGAAGGGCTCCTCGTAGAGCTCGTCGTGCAACCCGTGGTCGCCGCCGTACTCGGTTGCCAGCGCGGGGAGCGCCCAGACGACCCGCTGCTCGCGCAGCTCACCGAGCAGGTCCAAGAGGTCCTGCAGACGCAGGCGGTGGATCTCCGCCACACGATCCCGCAGCGACTGCAGCTCGGCCTGCGCCTGCTCGACCCGCTGGCGATCGGCCGCTTGCTCCAGCGCGCGGTCCACCGCGCGCAGATCCATCGGTGCCCCGCCGCCGCGGTACGGGCCGGCGCCGCCGCCCGTCGCGGGCAGCAGGCCGCGCACCGTCTCGGCGATCTCCATCGCGTGTCGCCGCACCGGCTCCTTGTCCGAGTCGATGTGACGCATGACCGCGGTCAGGATCTGGGACAGCCCGTCCAGGTCTTCCTGGCCCTCAACGAAGCGCTGCAGGCAGGCGAGCATCGGCACCGCGAGCGCGGGCTCGTGCTCGAGGAGCCAGAGCACCAGGCCACGGGCGACGCCACGGGACGTCGCCCGGCGAAGCGGGTCGGGGTCGCCCCTGGCCAGCGCCTCCAGCCCTTCCACAACATCGACGTCGGCGCTGCGCAGGAGGCGCTGCCAGACCGACTGGTGCGTCGAGCTCTGGTAGACCGCCTGGAGCAAGCGGAGCACGATGTCGGGCTCCCGGAGCACCGGGCGCGGAAAGGCCTCCAGCGCGCCGAGGAGCGCCAGGGAGTGCTCCGCCGGCGTCCGGCGCCACCCCGCCCGGCCCTCCAGGCGCGGCACCACCGCGTCGATGAGCTGCGCGGCGGCCTCCCGGTCCGCGACGGCGGCGAGCCGCTTCAGGGCCTCGAGCCCCTCGGGGGTGCCCAGGGCGAGCTCGACCAGCCGCGGCACCATCTGTCCGGGGTGCGAAACGACAAAGCGGCGCAGCGGAGGCCGCAGGGGCTCGAGCTCCTCGCCCGCCGCGCAGAGCAGCCGGCACAGCCCGGTCACGCACTCCGGGTCGTCGGCCAGGGCCGGCTCGGCCAGGGAACACGCCACCGTCTCCGGCGTCAGCCCCGCGAGCAGCCCGCGCCGCACCTCCTTCTTGCCGAACAGCAAAAAGGTGACCAGTGGGAAGAGGCGATCAGCGAGCAACGGCCAGAGCTCGAGAGACCGCTGCCGGGTCTCGCGTCCGGCGAGAGCGATTGCCAGGGCCCCGGCGAGCGCCCGGCGCTGGGTCAGGGTCAGCCGCTCTGCCCGACCACGCTCGAGGACGCGGCGGAGCGCCGCCACGGTCAGCTCGCCCCGCTGCAGGCTGGCCGTCGACCGGGTGAGCAGCTCGGCCTCGAGGTTCTCGGCCGTCAGCCCGGGACTCACGGCGTGCATCAGATCGAGGCAGGCCGCGGCGAGCTCCGGGTCCCGCTCGCGCCAGAACCAGGCCTCGAGCCAGCTCGCCACCGCCCCTCCCCCAGCCCGCGCCAGGGCCATCCCCAGCGGCTCGGCGAGCCAGGACGCTGCGGCGAGGCCGGCGAGCAGGGGCGCGCTTGCGGGCTGCCGCTCCCGGGAGAGCAGCAGCGCGGCGAGGAGCCGGCCGGCCGCCTCCCGTTGCTCAACCGGGAGGGCGAGCACCAGGCTCTCCGGATCCGCGGCCCCGAACAGGCCCTGGGCCAGGCGGGCGACCGGCGCGGCTCCGACCCCCTCGAGGGCAGCCACACCGCGGCCCCGCACCGCCGGGTCCGGGTCCACGGCGAGCTCGATCAGCTTGCCCAGGTCGGCGCTGTCCGCGAGCCGCGAGAGCACGGCCAGGGCCGCCGCGCGCACCTCGCCCTCCACCCGTTCGGCGAGCGCCCGGAGGTCGGGGACCAGCGCCTTCGCCCCCAGCGCCGACGCCGCCTCCACGACGGCGATGAGCACGTCGGGGGGCGCGCCGGTCAGCAGGTCGGCAAGCAGGTTACACACGGGGCCGCGCCAGGTCGGGCGCTGCCCCAGGGGGAGCAGCGCCTCCACCGCGCGGACGTCGGGACCCGCGCGGACCACGGCGGTCAAAAAGTCCGGGAGCCCCGGCGCCTGCAGCTCCGCGCCCCCGGCGAGGAGCTCGACGAGGCCGTCGAAGACCACCCGGCGCGCCCCGGGCTCCTCGGTCTGCATCAGGCGCGCGAGCAGCGCGGGGCGCGGGGCACCCCAGCGCACCAGCGCGCGCCTGGCCGGAGCGGGCATCCAGCGGGCCTGCACGAGCTCCACGATCCGATCGTCCGGGGTCTCCCCGGGCAAGACCGGCTCATCGCCAGCTTGCGCGCGACCGATCAGCTCGGCGAGCAGGCCGCAGGTCAGCCGGTCTGTTTCGAACACGAGCAGCGCGAGCAGGCGGGAGAACGCGTCAGCGCGCTGCGAGACCGCCAGCGCCTCGGCCAGGGCCAGCCGATCCTCGGGCTCTGCCTCGCGCAGCAGGCTGTCGAGCGCGGCCCCGTCCAGCAGGCCGGCCAGCGCGCCGGCCACGTAGAGCAGCTCGCCCCGCAGCCCGCCACGCCGGACCAGGGCCCGCAGGGCGTCGTCGCCGAAGGCGTGCAGGCCCAGGGCGATCCTGCAGCGCACCCGGAGGTCGAAGACCGCCCCGCCCGGCTCGTCCAGGGCGACGAAGCAAAGCAGGTCGAGCAGGGCAAAGAGCAGCGGCAGCGGCCGCTCCGCGGCCAGGCGGTCCAGCGCGCGGTCACGCTCGCCGTCGGAGCCGGCGAGGAGGTCGTGGGCCAGGCTGGCGAGCGGGTCGGTGGCCATCCGCTCCTCGGCGGACCCGGTGATCGCCACCTCCTCGGCCTCGAGCACCGGCCGGAAGGCGGCGAGGAGCAGCGCCGCGAGGAGGTCGCCCTCGGCGACCCGTCCGCCGAGCAGCCAGGCCAGGCGGGGCGCCAGGCGACGGCGCCAGGCGCGCCCGTCTTCCTCCTCGCCCTCCCCCGTCGGCAGCCCACGGGTCAGCCGCGCCAGGTGCGGCAACACACGGCGCAGCCGCGCCGGGCTCCCCGCGTCCTCGACGAGGTCCTTGGCGACCCGGGCGGTGGGGATCCAGACCAGCACGGCCGGGCGGGCCGGCAGGCGGGAAAGGTGCTGCTCCAGCTGCTTCTCGATGGCGCCCCAGCGCTCCGCGTCAGTGCTCATCTGGCCTGGAGCATAACCCGGTTTGCCGGGCGATGATCGGATCGGGCGGGGTTACTTCTTGCGCTTCTGGCAGCTCGGGCAGTTGCAGGGCTGGCCCTTCTTGGCGTGCGGGCAGTCCTTGTGCTTGGCGCAGTCGCACTTGGCCCCCTTCTTGGCGTGGGGGCAGTCGCACTTGCCCGCCTTGTGGTGCGGGCAATCCTTGCACTTGTCCGCGCCAGCCTTGGCGTGCGGGCAGTCGCACTGCTTGTAGCTGTCGGGCTCCGGCGAGACGTCGGCGCGCGCCGGGCTGACCAGCACGAGGGCGAAGAGCGCGAGGAGGGACATCAGGGCGATCCGGATACGCATGTTTCGAGGGCTCCTTTTGTCGGTGTCCGGCAAGCATGATGCAGGCGGCCCGCCGAGTCCAGCCGCCGCGTTACTTCGGCTTGCCGCGGACGCAGCGTATGGTCCGGTGTTTGTCCGAAGGCGAGGTGTAGGTCGGCGGGGCCCGGAGCAGGCGCCTGCCGGAGACGTGGTAGCGCGTCGCGCCCTCGTCCTTCGAGCGCCAGAGGTAGACCCGCACCTGCTCGCAGGGGTAGAAGGCCGGCTTCTTCCCTCGCCCCGGGGGCTCGGGCCCCTTGCCGATCCAGCTCTCCGCGCTCCAGTACAGCGGCAGGCTCCGGCCGCGCTTCAGCTCGCCCTTGATGACGGTCCGGATCTTCAGCGCACCCTTGTAGAGCGCCGTGGCGTAGGAGCCCCGGGTCCGTGTCTTCAGGTAGGTCGCCGAGACCACCGTACCCTCGACAATCGCCTGGGCGTCGGCCTCGAGCTTCTCCACCGGTATCGGGGCCGGGATGGCGTGGGCCGCTCCCGCGGCGCAGCACAGCGCGAGGGGCAGCGAGTGGACCAGCGTTCTCATGGTGCCTCCGTCTCGTCGATCTCCGTCAGAAAAGAGGCGAGGATCAGCCGCTCGGCCCCGTCCTCGAAGCGCAGGCGCAGCCCCTTGGGCTCCTCGCGGATCAGCGTGCCGACGCCGAGCTTGGGGTGACGGAAGCGTCGTGGCGGTCCGCTGTCGGCCGCGGCCCATCGCTCCTCGGGCTCGTCCGCGGCCTCCTCGAGCGCGTCGATCAGCTCCAGGACGTGGTCGAGGTCATCCCGACGCGGCGGATCGGCCCGGGCGACGACGAGGATCTCGCGCGCCAGCTCGGAGAGCGCCGGGCTGAGCCCGCCGACCGCCACGAGGTACGGCTCGCTGACCCTCAGCGCCTCGACGGTCGCCTCGGCGACGCCCTCGCCGAAGGAGCCGGCGGACGTCCCGTCGCGCGTCTCGAACGAGGAGGCGAGGGTGATCGAGCCGAGGAGCCCGATGGCAGCCCGCCTGATGCGCGGGGGCAGCTCGGGACCGGCGGCGAGAGCGGCGAGGAAGGGCACGGCGTGGGCCGTGGCCTCGTAGATCGTGCCCTGGTGACAGATGTTGGACCAGAGCGCGTCCAGCCCCTCCTCGGCCACGTCCCGGTTCGCGTCGCCGAGCCGGCGCAGCGCGGCCTCGACGTCCTCGTGCAGCGCGGGGCCGACCTTGCCCCGGCCGTAGGCGTGGTCGAGGTCATCCCAGCTCACTTGCCCGAGCTCGGCGAGAGCCGCGCGGCCCGCCGCGGTCGGCACGTGGATCGAGGTCTTTCTGGGCATGCGAGCTCCGCTCAGGGGGTCGGCAGCGTGACGGCGCAGACCAGAGGCTTGTGGTCGAAGTAGACCGCCTGGATCACCTCGGGGTGACCGGCGGTCCCCGCCGACCAGCAGCTCCCGCTCGCCACGTCGCTGACCGCGTGGTCGATGTTGAACAGGCCGGCGTAGGTCGGGGCGGCGCCCAGCCCCACGTCGGAGATGAAGTGAAACGTCTTGCTCGGGCCGACGAAGTCGTTGAAGTGTGCGGCGCTCTTGTCGAACAGCGCCATGCGGCCGGGGTCGGTGTTCAGGTCGCCCATCACCAGGTTGCGCGCGCCGCTCGCGCCGGGCTTCCCGTCGCCGAGGTCGACGAAGACCTGCTCGAACTGCTTGTAGCGGCAGTCGGCGTCATCGGCGGTGATCCCCGAGGATCCGTGGATGTTGACCAGGGTCAGGGTCCCGCCGGCGACCAGATCGATGACCGCCCGGCCGATGCGCGCGCCCTTTCCGCAGTCCTGGACGGTGAAGCCCTGCATCCCCTCGAGGCAGAAGTCGCCGGTGCAGCCCTGGAACGTGCCGAAGCGCTTGTTCACGGCGGCGCACTTGTCGGACTTGCCCGGGTTGCACATCACCTGCCAGTTGGTCGCGCCCAGCACCACCTGGGCCACGGTGGGGTCGCCGGGCTGCCAGGTCTCGCAGACGAAGTCCTTGTAGGCCGAGGTCGGGATGTTCGGGCAGTCGCCGGAGTAGAAGATCTCCTGGAACACGACCACGTCGGGGTCGACCTGGGCGAAGAACGCCTCGGTCGCGTTGACCGCCTTGGTCCAGGCCAGCCCGTCGCCGTAGTACTGGTCCGAGAGCTTGGCGTGGGCCGAGGTGTAGCCGTCGTCGGGCGGGAGGTCGTGGCCCATCTGCTCCGACGTGCCGGTGTTGAAGGTCACGGCGACGAAGGTCAACGGACCGGCGTCCGGCGTCGGGCCGTCGGTGAGCGGCAGATCGGGCGAGCCGGCGTCGGACAGGTCGGGCAGCGGTGCGCCGTCCGGAGAGAGGTCGGCGGGGGGAGCGGCATCGGCGGCCCGGCCGTCGGCGGGCAAGGTGGACGGCTCCTGGTCGCAGCCGACCAGCAGGGCCAGGGCGAACGCGCAGGCCCAGTTGCAGTGACACCTCATCGTCTCCTCCTCGCCGTCGCGGTCCCAGGATGCTAGCACCGCGGGGGGGCACCCTCCAGTGTGGGGCTGGTCGGTGCACGCGCCGGCGCGTATCCTGTTGGCAGGGCCCGACGACCGGGTGGAGGGTGGATGACATGACGACCGAGGCCATCAAGCTGCCCCAGGCCATCGAGCGCGTGCTGGTCGACGCGGCGGCCGACCCCGACTTCTGTGAGGCGCTGCTCGCCCGGCGGCTCGAGGCGCTGGACGCGCGGGGCCACGCCCTGGCGCCGTCCGAGCGCGCCCTGCTCGGGGCCGTGCCCGAGGCCCAGCTGCGCACGGTGATCGACCGGCTACGCGACGTCGCCAGGGAGCCGGTGGCGCCCGCCCCGCCTGCGCCCGACGGGCCGTTCCCGCCACCGGCCGGCATCCGCCCGGACCAGATCCCGGTGCCGGCTGGCATCCGTCCCGATCAGATTCCAGTGGCTCCACAGGGAATCCGACCCGACCCGGTGCCCCCCAAAGAGCCGGAGCCTCCCTCCGACCCGCCTCCGGACGAGCCGGTGCTCGTGCCCGCGGGGATCCGTCCGGACGATCCGACCCGCGGCATCCGACCCGAGGACCCGCGGGTCCGCGGCATCCGGCCGACCCGCCTGCTCATCGGCGCGGCGGTCACCGCCGCCCTGGGCGGAGGAGCCTACTACCTGCTCACCGCGACCCACGGCGTCCGCCCGGACCGGCCGGCGGCGGTCCAGCCCGTCGTCGACGCCGGCGCGCCCGACGCCGTCGAGAAGAAGACGCCGGTCGACGAGGAGTAGCGAGGAGTAGCGCGGGCGGCTTGACGGGGATCGAGCGCCGTGGTTACCGTCACCCGACGGAGCACGGGAGGCGCGACATGACCCTGACGACGCGAAGGAGCAGGCCCCTGTTTCTGGTGATCCAGGCCGCGGTGCTGTGCCTGGCCTCCCCGGCTCTGGCCGGGGACGCGCTCAGGGGCTACGGCAGCTTCCACGCCCTGATGGGGCTCCACTCCTGGGGCGGCGCCACCGTCGACGCCTACGAGGGCAACGCCAAGCTGGATGGGCTGTCCGACGCCAGCTTCAACGTGAGCTCCACCGGCGGCTTCTACCTCTCGGGCTACTCCGTGGTCTACCCGGAGATGGTCCATGTCGGCGGCTTCTTCGAGTACCAGGCCGGCGAGCTGCAGCTGTTCACCGACCGGGTCCAGACCGCGGCCCAGCCCCGCGGCGTCCAGCTCGACGTGGACCGCACAGTCCACGACCTGGCCCTGGGGATCAGCGCCAAGCTGTCGGGGCGGATGACGAACCGGTTCTGGTCCGGCGCGGCCCTGGACCTGGGCCCCTCCTTCCTCTTTGGCGGGGGGGAGCGCATGGCCACCGGCTTCCGGCTGTTTCCGCGCCTGACCTTCGACTACCTGCCCTGGACCCTGCGGGAGCGGTTCCAGCTCGGCGTCTCGGTCTCCATCGGCGTGGAGATCGAGGTGCACGCCTCCGGCGAGCTGGAGTACGACGACCCCCTCACCGCGGGCCTGGCCCGGAGCGACTTCGACTACAGCTTCGTCCGGCCGGTCCTGCTCGTGGGCGGCACCTTCGGCCTCTGAGCCGCCACTGCCAACTGCGGTGGGCGCGGGTGGGAGCCGAGCCCCGCCCACTTCCGTGAGCACTTTTTTCGATGACGATCCTGATCTCGGGCACTTGGCCGTGATCTGGCTGGGTCTGCTTCTTGCAAAACCTCTGAACAGCCGAGGAAACAAGGAGTCGAGCCATGCGATCCCCGTTCGGAGCGGTGCCCCTCTTGCTGCTGGCCGCGAGCTGCGGATTCGACGACGCCCAGCCCCCGAACCAGATCCTCTTCGACGGCGGGAGCGCCCAGCTGCCGGGCGCCGACGGCGCCTCGACGCTCGCCCCCCCGATCCCCGACCCCGTGGCCTCCTCGGTCTGCGCCACGAGCGTGGCCGTGCAGGGCTCGGCGACAGCCGGGTCCAACGTCATCGTCTACGGCGGCGCGCTCTCCACGCTCTCCACCACCGCGCACCCGACCACCGGCCGCTTCTGCCTCGACGTGGAGCTGGTCCCGGACAGCGAGAACACTCTGCGGCTGATGGCCCAGGACCCGACCCTGGGCATGAGCGCGGCGGTCACGGTCAAGGTGACCCAGCAGAGCTCCTGCAAGGACGACGCGACCTCACCCCAGGTCGACCCGCCCAAGAGCAAGAACGTCGCCCTGGGCTCGAGCGCCAGCTCCAAGGACAAGCCCAAGGAGGGGAACCTGGGCCTGCTCACCGACGGCGACTCGAAGACCTTCGTCCAGGTCGGCATGGACTGCCCCTGGTACAACCCCAAGTGCCCCTTCGACAGCTACAACGGCTGGGTCTCGATCAGCCTGGGCAAGCTCTACCTCCTCGACCACATCGTCGTGCGCTGGAAGGACTCCAGCGGCGACTTTGGCAAGGAGTACAAGGTGCTGGTCAGCTCGATGACCAACCCGGGGGACCCCGATCCGAAGAACGGCTACTGGACCAAGGTCGCCGAGGTGGACAGCGGCGACGGCGGCAGCGACAGCTTCTCGGTCAAGAGCAGCAAGGTCTACGCCCAGCACGTGGCGCTGTGGCTCGAGTTCGACGGCGCGACGAGCGCGGGGGAGACCTTCTCCGTCGCCGAGGTCGAGGTGTGGGACGTGCCCGAGCAGTCCGGGGCGACCTTGCCGACCACCACCGCCACCTGCTCCAGCATCGGGTCGGGCTCGTGAGGCACGCCGCGCTCCTCGCCGTCCTCGCCGGCTGCAGCGCCGGCGCCCCGGAGACCGGGCGCTGGGATCTGGGGGGCGCGCCGGACGTCGGCCTGCCCGACGGAGCGGCCGGCTGCGCGGACGGCCTCGGCCCCCCGATCCGCCTCGATCCCGGTTTCCCCGATCCGACCTGCCACACGACCCAGCCCTTCCGCGGCAAGGCGCCGGGCGCGGACCGCGTGGTGGTCCTCGGCGGCGCGGGCACGGCCCAGCCCGCCCTGGTGGGGAGCGACGGCAGCTTCTGCGTCGAGGTCCAGCTGACCCCGGACAGCATGAACACCCTGACCTTCTCGGCGGTGGATCCGGGCGGCTGCCCGGGGCAGAGCCTGCAGCAGAAGATCGAGCACAGGGCCTGCGCCCAGGCGGGCACCGGCGCCGCCGCGGCGATCAACGCGGCCCTCGGCGCCACGATCAGCTCGCCCGACCCGGACCAGGGCGATCGGACCGACCTCGTCGACGGCAAGTCGGCGACGGTGGTCAAGTACGTCGGGGGCTGGGGCATCGCCGCCGCCGGCATCAGGATCGATATCGCCCTGGCCAAGGCCATGGCGGTCGAGCGGATCATCGTGCGCTGGGACGACGCGAACGGCGACGGCTGCGACTACGGCAAGGAGTACAAGCTCTACGCCAGCGACGCCGTCGGCCCGGGCCAGGTGGGCGACGGCGACTGGACCCTGGTCCAGGAGATCAAGGACGGCGACGGCGGCGAGGACAGCTTCGAGCTGTCCACCAGCGGCACGCGGCACGTGGGCCTCAGGCTCGACCAGAACGGCTGCAGCGGCTGGTCCGAGGGCTTCGCCCTGCGCGAGATCGAGGTCTGGGCCACCGACCCGGCGACGCCCGTCGCCCCGCCGGACCGCTGCCTGTAGAAGCGACAGCGGCAGGGTGCGGGCGAAGCGGCCCGAAGCCCTGCTGCTGAGTCTCGCTCAGTGGGCCTCGGGGAGGATCCCCTCCTCCCGCGCGGCCTGCTCGAACAGGCCGAAGCTCGGCACGTCGCGCTGGAAGCCGTCGACGGGGTAGACCAGCCCCAGGTAGCGTCGGCCGATGTCCCGCAGCGGGCGGAAGCGGATCAGCTCCGCGCGCAGCGCCCTGCGCACCGCGGGAGAAAGCCGCGGCGAGGCGCAGATCACGTCCATCGGGATCCGTCCGGCGGTCGCCAGGATCCGCAGACGCGAGGTGGCGATGCCCTGGCGCGGGGCGCGGAAGAAAGCCCCGGAGCTCACCGCGCCGGCGTCGCAGCGGCCCTCGATCACGTCGTGCATGACCTGCGGGTGATCGCCGCTGTAGCGCGGGTTGCGCAGCGCGCGGTCCGGGTCCATGCCGTGCTCGCGCAAGAAGTGTCGTGGGACGATGAACCCGCTCGCCGAGCCCGGGGTGACGTAGCAGAAGCGGCGGCCAGAGAGGTCGGCCACGTCGCGGATACCGGCGTTGTCGCGCACGATGATCTCCGAGCGGTAGGTCGGCGAGCGCTCGTAGGTCTGGGTCGCCAGCACCTCGATGCCGGGCGCCTCGCGCCGGGCGAGCAGGTACTGCAGGTGGTTCAGCACGGCGACGTGGAGCCTGCCCGTGGCCAGGCCGGCGCGCAGGGACTCGTAGTCCCGGGGGACCCGCAGCGCGAAGCGCCGCTGCAGCCGGCCCTCGAGGTAGTCGAGCAGCGGCCGGACCTCGGCCCGGGCGTCCTCGACGCGGAACACCGGCGCCACGCCGAAGACCACGGGCGGGCCCGGCGGCCGCGTCGGCCCGCGGTGGCGCAGACGCAGCGCGAGCCCCAGGCCGCCCGCGGCGACGATCACCAGCAGGGCGAGGGCCACGGGCCAGCGCCGCGCACGGAGGCGCGCCGGCGCGGTGGTCGAGGCGGGGCGCGCGGGGCTCGACGCGCCGTCGAAGCCGGCCAGGCTGGGCAGGGGCGCGTCGTCGGCCACCGGCGGCGCGTCGACGACCTGGCGAATCGTCTCCGCCTGCCGCGCGAGCAAGTCGGCGCACGCGGTCCGCAGGTGCCGGGCGAGGGTGCGGGGCGAGCCGCCGAGACCGTGCCGCTCCCGCGCCGCGCGCAGGGTCCGCGCCATCTCGTCCGCCGAGGGGAAGCGCAGCGCGGGGTCCCGCTCCAGGGCGCAGAGCACCGCGGCGTCGATCCCGGCGGGCACGTCCCGGCGCACCGCCGAGGGGGGCGGGACCGGGTCCTCGTTGATCGCCTTGAGCGTCATGAACGCCGTCTCGCGCTCGAAGAGCGGCGCCCCCACCAGCAGCTCGTAGAAGGTCGCCCCGAGCGAGAAGACGTCGGAGCGGCGATTCGCGGGCAGCCCGCGGCACTGCTCCGGCGAGAGGTAGGGCCCCTTGCCCCGGACCAGCCCGCTCTCGGTGCGCATCGCCGTGCTCTGCGCCTTGGCGATGCCGAAGTCGACCAGCTTGACCACCCCGGCCTCGGTGACCATCAGGTTGTGCGGGTTCACGTCGCGGTGCACCAGGCCCAGGGGTCGGCCGGCCTCGTCGCGTAGCTCGTGGGCGGCGTGGAGGCCCTCGCAGACCTGGACCACGATCTCGACGGCGACGTCGATGGGCAGCAGCTCGCCCCCGCGCCGCGCGGCGCGGTTGATCTCGCCCACCGTGGGCCCCTTGATCAGCTCCATGGCGATGTAGTGGCTGCCGTCGCTCTGCCCCACGTCGTGGATCTGGACCACGTTGGGGTGGGTGATCAGCGCGGCGAGCTGGGCCTCCTCGAGGAACATCTGCACGAGCTCCGGCTCCTCGGCGAGGTGGGGCAGGATGCGCTTGATCACCACGAGGCGAGAGAAGCCGACGTCCTGCTGGCGAGCCAGCAGGATCTCCGCCATCCCGCCCTTGGCCAGGCGGGCGAGCAGCTCGTACTTGTCGAGGCGCCGGGTTCCGCTTACGTCCATCACGCGCTGCTCCATGATACCGCACCGCTCCCCCACCCGTCCCGTACCGTGCCAGGTGGTGCCTGGTGGCACCAGACCACCAGCCCGGTAGCCACTCCGACGTGCACCAAAACTCTGATATGTTTTGTTTTTGATCGCGTCAACCGTGGTCCGTGGCTTGCAGAGGGAGAGACGGTGCGTCTGCTCCTCTCGCTGCTCTTGCTCCTCGCCACACCCGCCATGGCGCAACGCGGCAAGGTCCGGGACCATCGGATCACCAACCCGCAGGTATGGCAGCGGGTCCACCAGACGCTGCTCGACCGGCCCAACGCGAGCTATCAAGACGTGGCCGGGCTCCTGCGGCGTGACCCCAAGCTCTCCCGGTTCGCGAGCCAGATCGACGCCACGGCGGTGACCCGGCTGATCGACCGCTTCTCCTCCCGCACGGCGGTCTTCAAGGAGCGAGACCGCGCCACGGCGCAGCTCGTCGCCCGCCGGCTCAGGACCGCTCCCGCCGACGCTCGTGGCAGCTTGCGTGACATGGCGCGCCTGCTCCAGTCCGACCTGCCCGGCATCGCCGACCACAACCTGGTCAAGCTCAAGCGACGGCACCCGGACCTGCTGGGCGCGCTCGCTCCGCGTGCCATGCACAAGCCAGTGCCCAAGCCCGCACGCACGCGGATCGCCGAGCTGGCGCTGGCCAACCCCACGCTGGACTACGCCCAGCTCGCCCGTCTGTTCAAGAAGGACCCGGCGCTGAAGAACGTCCTGCCCTGGAGCGAGGAGCAGGTCGCGCGGCTGAGAGAGCCGAGCCGGATCCTGCCGAGCGAGACCCGGCGGGTCCGGGCGCTGGCGAAGGTCGCCGCCGAGCACTTCGCGACGCTCTCCGACGGCTCGTCCCTCGACGCCGCGGTAACCTCGCTGAAGCGGACCCACCCCGGTGCTGACGCCGCGACCCTGGTCCACCTGGCTCACAACGACCGCAACCTCGCCGCGCAGATCCGGCGGCTCGAGACCCGGACCGGCGGCTCCGGCGGCTGGACCGAGCCCACGGTCGACATCTCGCTCGCCCGCGCGCTCAACCCGGGGGTCAAGGTGGTCCAGCGTGTCCTCGAGCGCGAGGGCTCTGCCCTGGTGCAGCGCTTCCGCGGGGAGCTGCAGACCCTGGAGCGTGAGCAGGGCACTGGCAGCGGGCGACTGGCTCCGGGGCTGCTGCGTCAGGCCGCGGATCCGGAGCTCGTCGAGGTGATGAAGCGGGTCTACAGGAAGACCGGCCGCAAGACGCTGCCTCTCGAGCGGCTGTACGCTGTACTGCCCTCCGCGGTGGCCAGCGCGGCCTACGCCGGGCGGAGCAAGGGCGGCGCCCTGGGGTCGCTGTACCGCTCCGCTGTGCAGGAGACGGTGACACACCTCGCCGGCCTGTACCGGCACGAGGTGGTCCGGGGCGGCGGCACCACGACGGCCTTCCACGACAGCCACGGCATGAGCCACCGCACGTTCAGCCAGCTCCAGCGCAAGGCCGCCGCCCTGTTCCCGAAGGTCGAGACCCTGCCCCTGTCCGGCGACCGGCTCGACGGGGTCGCCCGGCTCTACGGCGAGCTCCTCGCCGGCAGGTTGACCACCACCGGCTTCTACAGCAGGAGCAAGATCGGCGTCGACGAGCTACGCATGCTGCAGGCCACGGATCCGCGGCGCTTTCCCCGGCCGGAGGGGACCCCCTCCTACCGCTCCGTCTCGGGCAGGCGGGACGCCGACACGAGCGAGGGCCTGTTGACACGCCTCTCCCGCGCCTGGAACGAGCAGGTGGTCACCGGGCAGCAGGGCATCAACGAGTTCGCCCGGACCCAGGGCCTGGGAAAGCGCCGGCTGACCCGGATGCGCCACGAGCATCCGGCGTCATTCCCCAAGCCGAAACGGGCCAAGCGCCCGACGAAGGACGACGCCGGGCGGGCGGAGATGGCGCGGATCGTGGGCCGCCGCGCGCAGCAGATCTTCGAGCGCGACGTGCTCGTGACCCAGGCCGACCTCCTCGCCGCGCTCAACAGCGACGCCCGCCTCGTCGCGCGCTTCGGCAAGCTGACCATCAGCCGATACCAGCAGCTCCACCCGCTGCAGCCGGGGCTGTTCCCGGACCTCAAGAACCGGGCGGCGATCAAGGATCGCCTGGCCAACGAGGTGCGCGAAATCCTGCGCCGCGAGCCCGGACTGCAGCCGAACCAGGTGGCCGAGCGGATGCTGGCCCGCCACCCGCGCTTCAAGCGCGCGCGCCTGCACCAGCTGCGCCGCGAGTACCCGGGGCTGATCGAGGACGGCAGCGTCGCCGCCGTCCCCGCGGCCCAGCGCAGGCAGGACGCAAGCAAGCTGGCTCGCCTGCTCGAGGCCGCGGGGGGCAAGCGGGGCGCCATCGCGCGCATCGCCGAGGACCTGGGCCGGCGCGAGCCCCGCTTCACCCGCGCCTACTGCTACCGGCTACGCCGGGAGTTCGAGCGGGAGCTGTTCAGCAGCGGCGCCACGGCGCGCCGGCCGACGAGCCCCGCCAGCTCGTCGCTCGCGGTGCAGGAGGTCTACGCCCTGCTGATCCGGCTCGCTCCGCCCGGGACCTCCGAGGCCCGGCTGGCCAGCGCGCTCAATCGCTACCTCGTCGAGAACGGCCTGCCGACCTACTCGCTGCAACGGGGCCATGTGCCCACGAACATCTCGAGGGCGGTCTACCGCCGTCACGGTACGCTGCGCGAGCAGAGCGCACGGGTCGCCGCCGAGATCGTCGCCGAGTACGCCGCGGCGGCGCCGCGAGGCACGGCAGAGGCCCGTATCCTCGATCAGGTCCGCGCCGACTACCCGGCCATCGACCTGCAGAAGCTCTCCAGGTACCGCAACATGTGGGCCCGCAGCCCGGCGAGCTACCCGGCGCTCGCGGCCTTCGTCACCGGCGGCACGCTCGGCATCCAGGGCCAGGGACGCCGACCGGCGCCGCGCTACCGCGGCGGCTGGGACGTCGAGAAGGCGGTCCTCGGCGCGGCGAAGAAGGACCCGGCGCTGGCCCGGGATCTCGCCACGCAGGGCGAGTTCGCCCGCATTCCGCAGCGCCTGCCGCTGCTCGACCGGATGGTGGCCGACCTGAAGGGCGGTCAGCCCCTGCGCGGCAAGAACGTGCTCTGGGTCTCGCACCTGCTGGGCAGCACGGTGCCGCTGGCCCGGGCCCTGCGCGATGCCGGCACGCTGGCCAAGAGCACCATCGTGGTCGGCACCCCCTACGGCACCAACCCCGCCGTGAAGAAGACCCTGGCCGATGACGGCTTCGATGTCCGCGTGCCCGCGCTCTCCCCAAGGGCCTACCGCCAGGGGGTCAAGCAGGCCGTGGACGACATGGTGGCTCGTCACCGCCGCAACCACAAGCCGGTGGTCGTCCTCGACGACGGCGGCCTGGTCACCGAGATCCTGCACAGCGACCCGCGCTACGCCGACGTGCTCGGCGCGTTCAAGATCGTCGAGCAGACCACGCGGGGGATCACCGTCGCCGAGCAGCGGCAGCTCAAGGTGCCCGTGGTCAACGTGGCGCGGTCGGCGGCGAAGCGCGCCGAGGGGCGCTTCATCGGTCAGGCGGTGGCGACCAAGGTGGTCCAGGGCCTGGGGCGCCTGGGGCGCGACCTGGGCGGCGCCCGGGTCACGGTGATCGGCTACGGGGTTGTGGGCTCGGCCGTCGCCCGCGAGCTGGCGCGGCGCAACGCCCGGGTCACCGTGGTCGAGACCGGCGCCGCCCGGGCCCGGGAAGCCCGGCGCGCCGGCT
>Ga0316576_10000810_pt1 | contig 15787 bp, 17 predicted proteins | sample S0NA_FD_203075 | JGI IMG/M metagenome (GOLD analysis project Ga0316576, IMG submission 203075) | Rhizosphere microbial communities from salt marsh grasses in Alabama, United States - S0-2_050615r3r5 | ecosystem: Host-associated > Plants > Roots > Rhizosphere | place: USA: Alabama | collected... | reverse complement strand
CTGCGCCGGCTCGGCGCCAGCAGCAGCAGCCGCGAGGGGTCGAGACCGGACGTCACGCGGTGGGCGGCGAGCTCGACGAGGGCCGTGGTCTTGCCGCTGCCGGGGCCGCCGAGCACCACGAGCGGGCCGGCGGGGTGGGACACCACCGCCTGCTGTGCCGGGTCGAGTCGGGGGCGGGCCACGCACAGATCACAGCAGAGGGGGCTGACACAATCGGCCGACGTGCCGGCCTTCTACGAGCGTCTCGAGGAGACGGGCCCCGGCGGCTCGACCCTGCTGGGCCGCTACCGCTCCACCCGCCACACCGCTGGTCCCTGGGACCAGGGCCTTCAGCACGCCGGGCCCCCGACCGCCCTGCTCACCCGGGCCGTCGAGCGGCTGGGTCACGGGCCGCCCTCGCCGCTCGTGGCCCGCGTGACCGTGGAGATCCTGGCTCCGGTTCCGGTCACCGACCTCACCCTGCGGGCCACCGTGGAGCGCCCCGGTCGACGGGTGGCCTGGTGCACCGGGGTGCTCGCCACCGCCGCCGACCCGGAGTCCCCCCTGGTCAGGATGCAGGCCTGGGTGCTGCGCAGGTCCGACTCCCCGCTGGACGTCCCGGCCACGCCGCGACAGGCCGTCCCTGCTGCCGGCGTGGAGACGGGACGCCCGCGCCGCTGGAACCCCGGATACCTCGACGCCGTGGCCTGGCGGGCCGCCGACGGCGAGATCGGGGAACCGGGGCCGGCCACGGTGTGGACCAGGCTGACGGTCGCGGTCGTCGATGACGAGGAGCCCAGCGGGGCGCAGCGCGTGGTCGCCGTGGCCGACTCCGGCAGCGGCATCTCGGCCGTCGCCGACCCGGCCCGCCTGCTGTTCGTCAACACCGACCTCACGGTCCACCTGTACCGGGAGCCGGTCGGCGAGGAGATCTGGATGTCGGCCGCGACCAGCCTCGACAGCAGCGGTGTCGGTCTGGCCCGCACCACCCTGGGCGACCACGAGGGCGACGTCGGCTCGGCCGCGCAGGCCCTCTTCGTCGCCGTTCGCTGACGCCGCTGTCGTCAGCCCCGCCACCGGGCCCGGGCGAGATCCACCCGCCCAGCGCGCAGCGGGCAGCCCTCCGCCGCCAGCCGCGACGCGGCCTGCTCGCCGAGCCCCGGCGGAAGCCGTCCGTCGTGCCCCACCACCCTCCACCACGGCACCTGTGCGCCCCGGGTGGCGAGGATGCGTCCGACCGTCCGCGCCGTGACCGGCCGCGGGCACAGGTCGCTGGCCAGCCGGGCCAGGTCGCCGTACGTCGTCGCCCGACCCGGGGGCACCGACGCCACGAGGTCGAGCACCACGGCCTCCGGCGACGCCCCGTGCTCTCCGCCGCCGCCGCTGACCACCCGCCCAGCCTGCCGCACGTGTGCCGCACCGCCCGCACTCCTGCGGCTCGTGGGACCATCGGGCCGATGTCGACGACCGTGGAGGCGCCCGAGGGCCGGCAGCCGCCGGTGGCGGTCGACGAGCCGCCCCTGGCCCGTCGCTCCCGTCGGCCGCTCGACGCCGCCCGCCTGGCCCTGACTCTGGCCGCCGTCGTCGTCGTCACGATCGTCGCCGTCACCGCCGAGCGGACCGTGGCCGGCATCGAGGGGGACCTCACCGAGGCCAGCTCGTTCGTGCCGAGCTGGCTGCTGCTGCCGCTGAGCGCCGTCGCCGCGTTCGCCACGCTCGGGCTGTGGATCGGCTTCGTCGGTCTGGAGATCTACCAGCGCCGCCGCCGCACCGCCGGCGAGATGGTCCTGGCCGGTGTGCTCACCACGCTGCTCCTGCAGGGGCTCTCGGGCTTCGTCCGATCGGACCTGGCCAGCGACGGACTGGCCGCGGCGTTCCTGCCGCCCACGACCACCGGGAACGTCTTCCCCACCGGGGCTGGCGCGACCGTGGCGCTGGTCTCGGTCGTCGGCTGGACCGAGCGACCCTGGGTGCAGCGGCTGGCGCTGGTTGCTGTCGGGGGTGCCGTCACCGACCTTCTGCTGACCGGTCAGACCACGCCACAAGGGGCGGCGCTGGCCCTGCTGCTCGGGCGGGCCGTCGCCCTCGGGGTGAGGCTGGTTTCCGGGGTGCCGACCCAGCGGCCGGACGGGGCGACGATCGCCGCCGGGCTGCTCGCCAACCGGGTGCCGGTGACGACCCTTACCGCCCGTGGCGACGACTGGCCACGCACCTACGAGGCCCGCACCGACGACGGACCGCTCGACGTCGTCGTGCTGGACCGGGACCGGGAGGGCACCGGCCTGCTCGGCAGCTCGTGGCGCTGGCTGCGGCTGCGCGGGGACATCCTGCCCCGCGAGACGCTGACCATGCGCGGCGGCACCGACACCCGGGCTCTCAACGCCTACGCACTGACCCAGGCCGGGGTCCGCACCCCGCAGCTGCGCGCCTGCTTCGCCCTCGGCTCCGACGCCATCGCCCTCGTGTACCGCCCAGGCGCGGCCACGCCGGTGGTCGACCTCATCCGGGAGCGCGGCTCGGACGCGCTCGACGACGCGACGCTCACGGACCTCTGGGACCAGGTCCGGCGCATGCAGCGGGCCGGCATCGCGCACCGCGACCTGTCTCCGCGCACGCTGGCGGTCGACGAGGACGGGCATGCCTGGGTGATGCACCAGCCGAGCGCGACGATCGCGGCCAGCGACGCGGCGATGTGGGTCGACGTCGCCCAGCTGCTGGTACTCACCGCCGCCGTCAGCGGCCCCAAGCGGGCGGTGGAGGCCGCCATCGCCGTCATCGGCCGCGACTCCGTGGGCGCCGCCCTGCCGCTCGTGCAGCCATTGGCACTGCCTCAGGAGACCCGGGCGATGCTCGGCCGTAGCGGAGACCTGCTCGAGCAGGTACGCGACGAGGTGCGGGAGCGCGCCGAGCCCCCGGCAGCGGAGGCAGTCAGCCTCGAGCGGCTGCGGCCGCGCGCGCTGCTGTCGGGCCTGTCGATCCTCGTCGCCGTCTACCTCATCGGCAGCAACCTCTCCGGCGTCGACATCCTTGGGACGGTCGCCTCGGCGCAGCCGCAGTGGCTGCTCGCGGCGTTGGTGGCCTTCGCGGCCACCTACGTCGGCGCGGCGTGGGGTCTCATCGGGTTCGTCCCCGAGAGGGTCCCACTGGGACGCACCGTCATGACGCAGGTGGCCCTGGCGTTCGTCCGGCTGGCGGCACCGACGACGATCGCGATCGCGGCTGTCAACACCCGGATGCTGCTCAAGCTGGGCATCACGCTCCCCAAGTCCGCTGCGAGCGTCGCGGCCTCGCAGGCGGCGGCGTTCCTGGTCAGCGTGCCCCTCATCGTGGTGCTCGGCCTGATCTCTGGGCGCGACGTGAACCTCGGCATCCAGTGGTCCACGGTGCTGGTCGCGGTCGCCGTGGTGGTGCTCACAGCGGCGCTGGTCCTCTGGCTCGTGCCGCCCGTGCGCGGCCGAGCGGTGGCGTCCTGGCGCTCCTTCGTCGAGCGCGGCCTGCCCCGTCTCCTCGACGCGGTCCAGGACCCTCGCCGGCTGGCGATGGGCCTCGGCGGCAACCTCGTGCTGACCCTCGGCTACGGCCTGGCGCTCTACGCCTGTGTGGCCGCCGTCGGCGCCGACGTGTCCATCGCCACCGCCACGCTCGTCTACGTCTCAGGCAACGCCGTCGGCAGCATCGTCCCCACCCCGGGCGGGCTAGGGGCGGTCGAGGCCGCGCTGGCCGCAGGACTCACCGCCGCGGGTGTTCCGGCCGGAGCGGCCTTCTCCGCCGTGCTCCTCTACCGCCTCATCACGTTCTGGCTGCCCATCCCGCTCGGCTGGGTCGCGTGGAACCGGCTGCAGCGGGCCAACGCGCTGTAGTCCCAGACCGGCCAGGCACCACATCCCGGCGGACTAGGGTGGGGACGACCGAGAGGAGGGCGAATGCCCGACGAGTCGAAGGCGACCAGGCCCCGCGCTGCCGTGGCCGAGGGGCGCCTGGAGGTCGAGCCGGACGCTGAGCATTCGGTCGAGGTACCCGCCGAGGACGCCGCGGAGCAGGCCCGCCCGGTCGACCGGGACGGTGAGCCCGTCCGGTCCGTGGACGTCCCCCTCGACGCCGACCCCGCTGACGCCGCCGAGCAGGCACGCGAGGTCGACCTGGACGAGGACGAGTACCGCTAGACGCTACTGGCGAGTAACATGGCGGGCAGCCCCGTCGGGCGACACGACGACCACAAGAGATGGCGGCACGCGTGACGACGACCCAGGATGCCGTGAGCCGCGGCCGGATGCCGCGTTCGGAGCGCCGAGCCCAGCTGCTCGACGCGGCCAAGGACGTCTTCGTGCAGCGCGGCTACCACGCTGCCGCGATGGACGAGATCGCCGAGCGGGCCGGGGTCAGCAAGCCGGTGCTGTACCAGCACTTCCCCGGCAAGCTCGAGCTGTACCTGGCGTTGCTCGACTCCAGCATCGACGAGTTCGTCGACACCGTCTCCACGGCGCTGGCGTCCACCCACGACAACAAGCGCCGGGTGGCCGCCACCGTCGACGCCTACTTCGCCTACGTCGCGAGCGAGAACGCCTCGTTCCGGCTGCTCTTCGAGAACGACCTCACCAGCGCCGACGCCGTGCGCGACCGGCTGGACGCGCTCACCCGCCGCTGCGCCGAGTCGATCGCCCCCGTCATCGCGGAGGACACCGGCCTGTCCACGGAGGAGTCCCAGCTGCTGGCGGCCGGCATGGTGGGCATGGCCCAGGTCGCGGCCCGGTACTGGCTGGCCTCGGACGGCTCCCTCCCCCGACCGGACGCGGTCACCCTCGTGTCGTCCCTCGGCTGGAGAGGCATCCGTGGCTTCCCGCGCCGGGACCCGGGCAGCGAGTAGCACCCCTCCCGGCTAGCCTGGGCCCTCCTGACCCAGAGGAAGGCGAGCGGTGCCGTGGAGATCAAGATCGGGGTGCAGCACGCTGCTCGGGAGCTCACGCTGGAGAGCAACCAGACCCGCGAGGACGTCGAGAAGGCGGTCGAGAAGGCCCTCGCCGGAGGCGTGCTGCGCCTGACCGACGACCGGGGACGCCTCTTCCTTGTCCCCGGGGACCGGCTGTCCTACATCGAGCTCGGCGAGCCGGTGGAGCGGCGGGTCGGCTTCGGCGCGACGTAGCCCTAGGCCGCCAGGCCCAGCGACGCCATCCGGCGCGAGTGCTGCTCGATGATGCGGCTGAACAGCGCCCCCGCGCCGCCCAGACCCATGCCGGGACGATCCGGCGACCCGACCAGCAGCGCGTCCAAGGCGTCCCGCTCTGCGGCCACGCGCTGGGCCTGCGTCAACGCCTCCCCGACCAGCCGACGACCCCACAGGGCCAGCCTTCCCGCCACCCGCCCGTCGGCCTCGATCGCCGCCCGCACCCTGTCCACGGCGAACGCGCTGTGCCCGAGGTCGGCCATCACCTCGAGCACCAGCGCCCGGGTCTCGGGGTCGAGGTAGGCCGCCATCTCGGTGTAGAAGTCCTGCCCGATGCCGTCCCCGACATAGGCCTTGACCAGGCCCTCCAGCCAGTCCGACGGCGCCGTCGAGCGGTGGAAGGAGTCCAGCGGCTCCCGGAACGGCTCCATCGCGGCGTTGGGGTCGGCCCCCAGCTCGGCGAGCCGCTCGGACAGCCTCTCGAAGTGCGCGTGCTCGGCGACCGCCATGCCGGCCAGGGCCGACTTGTCGGCGATCGTCGGAGCCAGCGCGGCGTCCGCGGCCAGCCGCTCGAAGGCCGACAGCTCGCCGTAGGCCAGCACACCGAGCAGGTCCACCACCGCCGCGCGGTAGTCGGGGTCGTCGATCGCGTGGGTGCTGGCGGCGTCGGGCACGGCGGTCAGACTAGACTCGAGGCAGACCTCACCCCGACACCGCGGGCGTGCCACGTTCTGCGCCGGGGTCCCCGCCGTCGCGGCGGATGACGTTCAGGAGACTCCTCTGGGTACCGACCAGACCTTCAGCGCGCTCGGGGTGATGCCGTCCCTCGTGCAGGCGCTCACGGACAAAGGCATCACCACCCCGTTCCCCGTCCAGCAGATGGCCATCCCCGTCGCGCTGACCGGGACGGACCTCATCGGCCAGGCCCGTACCGGCACCGGCAAGACGCTCGCGTTCGGGCTGCCCCTGCTGCAGCGCATCCTCTCCCCCGACGAGCCCGACTACGCCGACCTGTCCGCCCCGGGCAAGCCACAGGCCCTCGTCGTGTGCCCGACCCGCGAGCTCGCCCTGCAGGTCACCGAGGACCTGCGCACGGCGACGTCGGCCCGCCGCGTCCGGATCCTCACCGTCTACGGCGGGCGAGCCTACGAGCCCCAGATCGAGGCCCTGCGCGATGGCATCGACGTCGTCGTGGGGACTCCCGGCCGGCTTCTCGACCTGTCCCGCCAGCGGGTGCTCGACCTCGGGCACGTCAAGGTCGTCGTGCTGGACGAGGCCGACGAGATGCTCGACCTCGGGTTCTTGCCCGACGTGGAGACGCTGCTCGGGATGACCCCCGAGCTGCGCCAGACGATGCTCTTCTCAGCCACCATGCCCGCCTCGGTCATCTCGCTGGCGCGCCACTACATGCGGCACCCGGTCAACGTGCGCGCCGAGTCCCCGGACGAGAACGCCACGGTGCCGACGACCGCGCAGTTCGTCTACCGCGCCCACCGGTTGGACAAGGACGAGGTGCTGGCGCGCATCCTGCAGGCGGAGAACCGCGGCCTGGTGATGATCTTCGCTCGCACCAAGCGCCAGGCCCAGAACACCGGCGACGAGCTCGCCCGGCGCGGCTTCGCCGTCGCCGCCGTGCACGGCGACCTGAACCAGCAGGCCCGGGAGAAGGCCCTGGCGTCCTTCCGCTCCGGACGGGTCGACGTCCTCGTCGCCACCGACGTGGCCGCCCGCGGCATCGACGTCGAGGGCGTGACCCACGTGGTCAACGCGTCCTGCCCGGAGGACGAGAAGGCCTACCTGCACCGCATCGGGCGCACCGGGCGGGCGGGGGCGTCCGGGGTCGCCATCACCCTGGTGGACTGGGAGGACCTGGCCCGCTGGTCGGCGATCAACGCCGCTCTCGACCTGCCCTACCCGGACCCGCCGGAGACCTACTCCACCAGCGAGCACCTCTACCACGACCTCGGCATCCCGTCGGGCACGCCCGGTCGTCTCCCGGGGGCTCCGGCGCCGCAGGAGCAGGGGCCCAAGCAGCCGAGGCAGAAGACCGGCTCACGCGGTCGACCAGGCCGCGGTGGCTCCGGCGGGGCCTCGGAACGGCGGTCGGACGCCCGTCAGGACTCGCCGGCAGCCCCCTCCGGGCAGGCCGAGGGGGGCGGCAAGACGTCCTCGCAGCGCCGTCGGCGCCGTCGACGCACGAGATCGGGCGCGCCGACGACGGGCACCTCCGGGGACTCCTAGGACGCGCTTGCGCTGGCCTGCTCCAAGCCCAGGAGGCGCCGGGCGATCTCCCGGTAGGCCTCGGCTCCCTTGGAGCGCCGCGAGGTGGACAGGATCGACCGACCCAGTGCCGGGGCCTCGGCGAACCGCACCGACTTCGGCACGGGGGGCTCCAGCACCGGTAGCTGGTAGCGCTCGGAGACGTCGGCGAGCACGATCCGGGCGTGGTTCGTGCGGCCGTCGAACAGCGTCGGTAGCACGCCGAGGATGCGGAGCCGAGGGTTGAGCAGCCGCCTCACGTCGTGGATCGTGTCGAGCAGCTGCCCGACCCCGCGGTGGGAGAGCGTCTCGCACTGCAGCGGGATGAGCACCTCGCGCGCCGCGGTCAGGGCGTTGACGGTGAGCACGCCCAGGGATGGCGGGGCGTCGAGGAAGACCCAGTCGTAGCGGCCCTCGAGGTCGTCCAGCGCCATCCGCAGGGTCAGCTCGCGTCCGGTTCGGGTGAGCAAGGCCGCCTCGGCCCCGGCCAGCTCGATGGTCGCCGGGAGCAGGTCGACGCCCTCCTCGGTCTCCAGCAGGGCGCCGGAAGCGGGTGCGCCCTGGGTGAGCACGCCCGAGACGGAGTCGTCGAGGTCCTCGGGGTCCACCCCCAGGGAGAACGTCAGGCAGGCCTGAGGGTCGAGGTCCACCAGGAGCACGCGTTGGCCGTGCTCGGCGAGGGCTACCCCCAGGGACGCTGTCGTCGTCGTCTTGGCCACGCCACCCTTCTGGTTGGTGACGGCGATGATGCGGGTCACCGGGCTCCTCTCGGTGTGCTGGGCAGGGCACCATCATGCCTGCCGCCCCCGGTGGCCCGTGCAGCAGGATTGACCGAGCCCCGACGTGGGTACCGTCGAGGTGTGAGCACCCCTCGCCGGGTCGGCCTGCCCGCCGACGTCACCGCCGTGCCGGTGCGCACCCCGAGGGGCACCTTCGCCTCCCTGCAGGCCGGAGACGCGGCCGTGGCGACCGTCGTGCTGCTGGTGCCCGGGTGGACGGGCAGCAAGGAGGACTTCGCCACCCTGCTGCCTGAGCTGGCCTCTCGGGGGCTCCGCGCCGTGGCCGTCGACCCGAGGGGGCAGTTCGAGACCCCGGGGCCGGCCGACCCGTACGCCTACACGATGCCAGAGCTCGTCGCAGACGTCCGGGCGGTGGCCCAGGCCGTCTCCGCCGCACCGGTGCACCTCGTCGGGCACTCCTTCGGCGGGCTGGTTGCTGTCGAGGTGGCGCTGGCCGACCCAGAGCTGAGCAGCCTCACCCTGCTCGGGTCGGGCCCGGGGACCCTGCCGGACGACCAGCGAGCCGGGCTGGAGACGGCCCGCGAGACCCTGGAGGAGCACGGCCTGGCGCGCACCTGGGAGGCGCTGCAGAGGCACGAGCGCGCCTCAGGGGTGCCGGCGCCTCCGCCCGACGTCGACGAGTGGCTGCGCCGCCGGTTCCTCGCCGGGTCCGCGACCGCGCTGCTCGCCCGCACCCGGCACCTGCTCGACGCCCCGGACCGGACGGACGACCTGGCTCGACGGCCCGTGCCCGTCCTCGTCGTCGCCGGGGAGCACGACGACCGCTGGCCCCCCGCCGCGCAGGCAGCCATGGCCGCAGCGATCGGAGCCCCCTACCGCGAGATCCCGGGGGCGGGGCACTCGCCCGCCGTCGACGACCCTGCCGCCACCGCGGCACAGATCTCCGCCTTCGTCGACCGGTGGCCGGCCCCGCTCCGGCTGAGCACGACCACGCTGGGAGCCGGCAGCGAGCAGGTGCCCGCCGTGCGCCGCCGGGTGCGGGAGTGCCTGCAGACGCTCCCGGCCGCCGTGGTCGACGACACGGAGCTGGTGGCCAGCGAGCTTGTGACCAACGCGCTGCTGCACGGCACCGCCCCGGTGTCCGTCGACGTGACGCTGCGAGGCAGCACGGTCCAGGTGTCGGTCAGCGATGCCGGGCCCCGGTGCCTCGGTACCGACACCCACCGCCCCCACCACGGCCGGGGACTGGCCATCGTCGCAGCGCTGGCACAACGCACCGGCGGGTGGCAGGACCCGGACGGCTGCCACGTGTGGGCTCAGCTGGCGTCGTCGTCCGGCTCGAGGCCTGCCCACGGCGCTGCGGCCGGCACCGCAGCGGCCCCCTCGGGGCAGGCTGCCCGGTAGTCGCACCATGCGCACAGCGGCCCCGGTCGCGGCTCGAACGGTGGGGACGTCCCGGCGGCGACCTCGGCCTCCACCCGGCGGCACTCCTCGGCCACGTCGATGCTGCGGGCCACCTGCCGGTCCCGCGCGACCACGTCGTGGCGCCACACCGCCACCGACCCGGTGGGCAGGTGGTGCAGCTCGACGCGTGTCGCCGGGCGCCGCAGCGTCGCCTCCGCCGCGGCCGCGTAGATCGCCAGCGTGCGCGAGGCGCGGGCGTCGTCGCCGCTCACCCCTCGACGTCCGGTCTTGTAGTCCACGACGACGAGCTCGGTGCCCTCGCCGGTGGGTCGCTCGTCGATGCGGTCCGGCCGCCCGCCGACGGCGACGGTCGGCGAGCACCGCAGCGCCACCGCCGCCTCGACCCGCACCGGGTCGGCCAGGCCCGTGCGCCGGGCCGTCTCGGCCTCGACGTAGTCGGCGACCATGGTGCGGGCCCGCGCCCGCCATCGATCGGACTGCTCCCGGTCTCGGAAGCCGTCCGGCGTCCACACCTCGTCGACGACGGCCGCCACGGCCTGCGGTGCCCTGCACTCCACCGGCAGGGTCCACCACCGAGCGAGCGCGACGTGCACGGCGGCACCGAGGCTGAGGTGCGCCCACGCCCCGGCCCGGGGTGGTGCAGGGCGGTCGACGTAGCGGAACCGGTACCGGCGGGGACACTCCAGCCACGTGTCCAGCCGTGCCGGGGTGGCGTGGAGCAGGCGGGGGGCCGGCGGCACCGCCGTCACCGCGCCCGGGCCCGGGCCAGCTCGCGGTACTCCTGCTCGCCTGTGGTGTTCTCGCCGAGACCGACGCCGGCCTTGCCGGCGCCGTGGTAGTCGCTGGACCCGGTGACGACGAGCCCGAGCTCCTCGGCGATCGCCCGCAGCGCGGCGCGGTCGGCCTCGTCGTGGTCGACGTGGTCGACCTCGAGCCCCACGAGCCCCGCCTCGGCCAGCGCCGCCAGGTCGTCCCGACCCAGGACGTCCCGGCTGCCCCGCCCCCACGGGTGGGCGAGGACGCACACGCCGCCCGCCGCCCGCACCGCGGCGATCGCCGTCCGCAGGTCGGGGGCCGGCTTGGCGAGGTAGCCGGGACGTCCCTCTCCCAGCCACCGGTCGAACGCCTCCTGCCGCGAGGACACCACGCCCGCCGCCACGAGGGCGTCGGCCACGTGGGGGCGGCCGACCGAGCTCGCCGGGCCCGCGGCACGGCGCACGTCGTCCTCGGTCAGCAGCACCCCGTGCGCGGCCAGCCCGGCGAGGATGCGGGGGATCCGCCGCAGGCGGCCCTCGCGGGTGCGACGGAGCATCGCCTGGAAGTCCTCGTCGTCAGCCGACGGCCACAACGCCAGCAGGTGCGCGTCCGCGCCGCGCCACGTCGTCGACACCTCGACGGCCGGCACCACCTCGACGCCCCAGCGGCGCCCCGCGTCCGTCGCCTCCGCCCAGCCGGCGGTCGTGTCGTGGTCCGCGAGCGCGACGACGTCGAGCCCGGCCCTCGCCGCGGCCCGCACGAGGTCGGCGGGCGCGTCGGTCCCGTCCGAGACCGACGAGTGCGTGTGCAGGTCGATCCTCATCGCCGCCGACGGTACGTCAGCGCACCGACCGTCCCGGCCGAGCGGTCCTCAGGGCGCATCGGGCCAGTCGCTGCGGGCGCCGTAGGGCAGCAGGCGTACCTCCTCGCCCATCGTCCGCGCGTCGGTGACCCGCAGGTCGTCGACGAGCAGGGCCCCGGCCGAGGCGGGACGGACGAGCAGCCACAGCCAGCTCAGGTCCCGCTCCCCCACCACGACGGCGTGGTCGTCGTCGCTGGGGACGAGCCACAGGGGGACCGGGTGGCCGGCGACCGACACGTGCGTGTATGGCGGGCCGTCGACCACCGAGCCGGGGTCGGTGCCGACCAGGCCGGCGAGCCGGCCGGCCAGGCCCGTCCCGGGCTCCTCGGAGAGGAGCATGAGCTCGGCAGCGCCGCCGAGCGGGTGCGGACCGCCGAGGACGACGGCCACCGCCCGAAGACCCGTCACCTCGGTGCCGACCGGCGCGACAGAGCTGACGACCCACCCGTCGGGCAGCGGCCAGGGCAGCCAGACGGGGACGGTCGCCAGTGAGCAGACGTGCCGCACCCAGTCGGCCGACGGCTCCGGCGCCGGCAGGAAGGGCAGCACCTCCCCGTGCTCGGGGCAGGTCCAGGCGCTTGTCCACACCCCTGGCTCCGACAGCGTCCGCAGGCACCTCGGGCAGCGAGCGGCAGCGGTCACAGAGGCGACCGTTGTCGGTGCCGACCCCGCGAGTCAAGGGCAGCAGGGCCTACAGTCGCAGCCGTGGGCTGCCCGGTCTGGACGCCGTGCGCGGGCGGTGTGCTGCAGGACGAGCAGGGGCGGCTGCTGCTGGTCCGCCGCGGGCACGAACCGTTCGCCGGTACGTGGTCGCTGCCGAGCGGACGCAACCGTCCGGGCGAACCCCCCCGCGAGGCCGCCGCTCGCGAGGTGCTCGAGGAGACCGGGCTCGTCGTGGAGGTGGGCGAGCTGCTCGGCGTGGTGCGGCGCGAGGCAGGTCCCCACCACTACGAGATCCACGACTTCGCCTGCCGGCCCGTGGGCGGGCGGCTCCAGGCCGGGGACGACGCTGCCGAGGTCGCCTGGGTCGCCCTCGACCAGCTCGACGACCTCACGCTCGCCCCCGGGCTACGGCGCGCGCTGGCGGACTTCGGCGTGCTGGAGGCCTGACCCTCACTCCGCCGGCGTGGGGCGCGGCTCCATGTCGCCGACGACCTCGCGCTTGGGAACCATCACCTTGCGCCGGAACACGCACACCAGCGTGCCGTCCTGGTTGTACCCACGGGTCTCGACCGCGACCACCCCGCGGTCGTTCTTCGACGAGGACTCCTTCTTGTCCAGCACGGTGGTCTCGCCGTAGATCGTGTCGCCGTGGAACGTCGGTGCCACGTGCCGCAGCGACTCGACCTCGAGGTTGGCGATCGCCTTGCCGCTGATGTCGGGCACCGACATGCCCAGCAGGAGGGAGTAGATGTAGTTGCCGACGACGACGTTCTTGCCGAACTGCGTCGAGGTCCCGGCGTAGTGGGCGTCGAGGTGCAGCGGGTGGTGGTTCATGGTGATGAGGCAGAACAGGTGGTCGTCGTACTCGGTGACGGTCTTGCCCGGCCAGTGCTTGTACACCGCGCCGACCTCGAAGTCCTCGTAGAACCGTCCGAACTGCATGTCGCTCCTCCTCGCGCCCCTCGGGGCAACGTGGTCCTCGGTTCAGGCGAGCTTGTACTCCTCCAGCAGGCGGCGCCCGACGATCATCCGCTGGATGTCGGCGGTGCCCTCCCCGATGAGCAGCATCGGCGCCTCCCGGTAGAGCCGCTCGATCTCGTACTCCTTGGAGTAGCCGTACCCGCCGTGGATGCGGAAGGAGTCCTCGACGACCTCCTTGCAGTACTCGCTGGCCAGGTACTTGGCCATGCCGGCCTCGAGGTCGTTGCGCTGGCCGGAGTCCTTGAGCCGGGCCGCCTTGACCATCATGAGGTGGGCGGCCTCCACCTTGGTCGCCATCTCGGCCAGGCGGAACATCACCGCTTGGTGCTGCGCGATCGGCTTGCCGAACGTCTCCCGCTGCTGCGCGTACTGGATCCCCAGCTCGAAGGCGCGCTTGGACACCCCGCAGGCGCGGGCCGCCACGTTGACGCGTCCGACCTCGACGCCGTCCATCATCTGGTAGAAGCCCTTGCCCGGGGCCTCCCCGAGGACGGTGTCGGCTCCGATGCGGAAGCCCTCGAGCACGAGCTCGGTCGTGTCGACGCCCTTGTAGCCCATCTTGTCGATCTTGCCGGGGATGGTCAGGCCGGGTGCCACCTCGCCGAAGCCGGGCTCCTTCTCGATGACGAACGTCGTCATGTTCCTGTAGACCGAGTCAGCGCCCTCGTCGGTGAGGACGAGCACGGCGACCAGGCTCGAGGACCCGCCGTTGGTCAGCCACATCTTCGAGCCGTCGATCTGGTAGGTGCTGTCGTCGACCTTCTCGGCCCGGGTGCGGATCGCGGCGACGTCCGAGCCGCAGCCGGGCTCGGACATCGAGAAGGCCCCCCGCAGCTCACCCTCGGCCATCCGGGGCAGCCACCGCTGCTTCTGCTCCTCGGTGCCGTGCTGGTTGACCATGTAGGCCACGATGAAGTGGGTGTTGATGACCCCCGAGATGCTCATCCATCCCCGGGCGAGCTCCTCGACGACGAGGGCGTAGGTGAGCAGCGACTCGCCCAGCCCGCCGTACTCCTCGGGGATCATCAGCCCGAAGATCCCCATCTCCTTGAGCGCCTCGACGATCTCGTCCGGGTAGGCGTCCTTGTGCTCGAGGTCGGTTGCCACCGGCAGGATCTGCTCGTCCACGAACTCTCGGACGGTCTTGAGGATCTCCTGCTGCACGTCGGTGAGGCCATCGGTCTGGGCGAGCCGGTCCATACGTCTCCTTCGGGCGTGCACGAGCGAGCCCCGTGCTGGGCTGCTGGGCTCCAGTATCCGCCGAACCCGCGCCCCCGGCACCGTTGGCTTGCTCACACATCGCGTCATGGAGCGCGACGGGCGGCTCAGAAGTAGATGACCATCAGCTGCGCGATGATCACCTTTCCCAGCATGATCACCGGGAACATCATCGCGTAGAGGACGGCGATGCGCTGGTCACCGACCTTGTCCATGGAGTAGGCGAACGGGGCTGGGTTCAGCTGCGACCCGGTGAGCCCACCGAGGGCCCGAGCCGTGCCATACCTCAGCAGCGAGCGCAGCCCGACGATGTTCACCACGGCATGGATGAGGCAGTACAGCAGCGCGATGGCCAGGAGCTTCAAGCCCAGGTCGCTGGACAGCGCGCTGACCAGGTTGGCACCCGACCCGGTGCCGACCGCCGCCAGGAAGATCAGCAGGAACAGCTGGTTGAACGCGTTGTTCACGCCGGTCGGGAGCTGCCAGACGATCGGGCCGGTGCGGCCCAGGGCACCCAGCACCACACCGATGATCAGCGGACCCGTGGCGGTCCCGAAGACGAACTCGCCCCCGTTGGGCAGAGGGAGCGAGAGCAGGCCGAAGAGCAGCCCGATCGTCAGCCCGAGGCCGAGCCCGAGCGCATTGATGTCGCCGGCCGCTCGCTCGGAGTCACCGAGGTGCCGGGTGATCTCTGGGAGGGTGTCGCGGCTGGCCGTCACCCGTAGCCGGTCCCCCATCTGGAGCACGAGGTCGGGGGTCGCGATGAGGTCGACGTCCCCGCGCCGCACGCGGCTGACGGTGGCGTCGAACCGGCCGTCGAGGTCGAGCTGAGCCAGCGTCTTGCCCACGAACGCGCGGTTGGAGACCGCCACCCGACGGAAATCGATCTGGCTGCGGTCGTGCCAGGGCTCCCGAGCGGACAGCTCGCCGAGCTCGCCTACGAGCGCCGCCAGCCGGTCGTCCGGCACCGTGACCGTGATGAGGTCGCCGCTGAGGACCTCGGTGTCCGCATGCGCCACAACGGTATGGAGGTCGCGGGTGATCCGCGAGACCACAATGCCGAAGCGGTCCTGCAGCTCGGCGACCGTCGTCGACACCGGGCGAGTCACCTCGACGGTCCTGACAACCAGGGACGGCACGTGCTCGGAGTCCTCAGCGGTGGGCCTGCGGCGTCCGACGTTCATCAGGTAGATGCAGCCCAGGATCGTGATGAGCACGGCGAACGGGTAGGCCACGGCGTACCCCACGGCCGGCTCGGGTGGGACGTCACCACCGGCGGCCAGCTGCTGCTGGACGGCGCCGAGGGCGGGGGTCGCGGTGCCCGCACCGGCGTACGCGCCGGCGACGTAGGCCGTGTCGACCCCGAGGGCACGTCCGAGGGCCAGCCCGCCCGCGGCCATCGCGAGGATCGCCGTGAGCGCCACCAGCAGCGGCTGGTAGGAGGTGCGGATCGCGCGGACGAACGACGGGCCGGCGGCCAGCCCGACCATGTAGCAGAACACGCACAGCCCGATGGAGGAGAACACGGGGTCGAGGGCGACGTCGGCGTTGACCGCGGACAGCGCGAGCCCGGCGAAGAGGGCCCCGGCTGGGCCGAACGAGACCGGCCCGAACCGGATCATCCCGAAGGCCACCCCGACGCCGATGCAGAAGAAGAGGGTCAGCAGCGGGTTGTCGACGAAGACCTGCACGGCGACCTCCTCCCGGGTCCGACGTCTCGCAGAGTAGAGGCACCAGCAGCGC
>Ga0316576_10000809_pt1 | contig 15789 bp, 3 predicted proteins | sample S0NA_FD_203075 | JGI IMG/M metagenome (GOLD analysis project Ga0316576, IMG submission 203075) | Rhizosphere microbial communities from salt marsh grasses in Alabama, United States - S0-2_050615r3r5 | ecosystem: Host-associated > Plants > Roots > Rhizosphere | place: USA: Alabama | collected... | reverse complement strand
CCACCCGCTCGAGCGTGACCTCGATGACGTCCCCGGCAGACAGGGTGACCGTCACGTCACTGCCGACGTTCACGTCTGAGTAGACGTTGGAGATGTCGGTGTCGGTGTTCGAGCCGATGTTCAGGCTGCCCTTGAGCAGGGGCGTGGAGTACCCGGACTCCGGGATCAGGGTGATGTCGTAGTTGTACGAGCCGGGATCCAGAGCCAGATCCTCGGCCTGGAACTCGAACTGCACGAAGCCAGCGGTGTCGAGGACGTGCGTGGCCTCCTTGATGATGACCTCATTGGAACCCTGGTATACGGGCTCCGTGGCCACGAACCGGATGACCGCACCCTCGACAGAGATGGGCACGCCTTCGACATCCTTGAAGTGCAGGCCGAATGCGTAGGACTTGCTCGCCTCCACCGAGATGCTCGTCTCCCGGTTCGGAGTGTTGCCAAGCGACATGTTCCACCTCCCTGAGAGGGGCAGGTGCCTTGCGACACCTGCCCCTCACGGATCCTACTGACCCGGAGGCGGACCCTCCGGCGGCGGAGGAGCTTCGCCCCCGCCACCCTCGGGAGGTGCGCCACCCTCGGCGGCACCCTGGAGTGCCTCGATGGCGACGCCCGCCAGATCCTGGATCTGCTTCAAGAGCTCGATGAGCTGCTCCATGTCTCAGCCTCCTACGGCGTGGCGATGTCGCCGGCGTCCTGGACACCGAGGTTGGTGTCGAGGTGACCGTCCGAATCGTACGGCGAGTGGAACCACTCGGGCCGCGACTTGAGCACATCGGGACCGGACAGCGGGTAGGTGTTCGGCGCGACGGACAGCTGCGCACGAGCCTCGGCAACCTGGGTTGCGACGAAGGTGAACGAGTCGTCCACCACCTGCAGGTTCGACACGCTGTCGGGCAGGAACAACGGAACCACTCCCTCGGAGAGCTGGTCGATGACCCAGCAGTCGTACGAGAAGTCCTGCACGTACTCGGTGCCCTTGAACCGGGTGCCACCGTCCTGCTGGCGACGCTGGCTGAAGTGCTCGTAGGTCTGGATCGCGTTCTTGTACGCGGCCAGCGCCACGACCTGGCGCAGCGAGCGCGAGCCGGTGGACGTGTTGGCGACCGGATCGACGACGAGGTTGGCGTCGGTGAACACCTTGGGCAGGAACTCCGGATGGATCTTCACGAGCTTCCAGGAACCCTTGAGGGTGCCGAGGTAGCCGCTGGCCTGCGCACCGGAGATGTCGCCGTCCCGGTACAGCTTGAACGCCGACTCGGTGCCAGCGCCCTTGTCGATGAGCGCGTTGATGAACACGAGCTCGAGGGCGCTGGTGATGAGCAGGAAGCGCTCGTTGTTGCCGAAGTTGCTGTCGAACCAGTTGTCCGAGAACAGCAGGGTCAGCGCGTCGAGCGTTGCCATCGGATCCGAGTCATCGAGGAACATGCCCTTGATGGTGGCGAACGACGGCTGGATCTGGTTGTCGTAGTCCTCGCCCGGCTCCGCGATCCACTTGTAGTCCGCGGCGTTGCCGGTGCAGGCGATCATGTCCGCACCCGTGGTCTCGGGGCCTGGGGTGTCGGTCGCCGCGCGGGCCACCAGCTTGCCGGTCATGTGGCCGGTGACGGCAGCGAGCAGGCAGTACTTGTCGTGGTCGCGCAGCACCGTGGTCTGCATCTTGCGACCCGTGTACTCCTGCACGATGTTCTTGATCGGCGAGTACTGCAGCTGCTCGTCGAACACCGTGAAGCCGAAGGCGCGGTGCCGGCTCATGGAGTACGTGCGCCACTCGATCGGAGGGATGCCGTTCTTCCACTCGGACGTGTACTCGGATCCCGAGTAGTGGTCCGCGCCGATGCGCGTGATGTCGGCGTCCACGATGTAGTCGTCCACGCGGATGTCCGGCACCCGGATGCTGCGGGCGTTCGGGTTGGGCTTGATCTCGGAGCCGGTGAACATCCCGGCGACGGGGCTGGTGATGCGAAGGTACGTGGCCAGAGCGACCTGGTAGTCGGTCAGGCTGTCCTTCTGGACTGGTGCGACCATGTCGCGGTCCTCCTGTTTCGGTAGATGCCTGATGCTCAGGCGCTGGCGGGCATGACGTTAGCGGGTTGTCCAGTTCTTGTGGGAGAACCTTCTTGATTGCCCGGCCCTTGAGAACCAGAAGAAGGCGTTGTCGCACCTAGTCGCTGAAGAATCATCTCCTGCGACTCACGAAGCATTGACACCTGTTCCTGCAGCATTCGCAATGCGGTGTCATTCATGTTCATCAGATCGACCATTCCACCCTCCACGGAATGGATGTTCTCCTCGACCGAGGCGATCCGACGGTCACGCTCATCCACGGCTTCCACATCTCCGTTCCACAGCAGGCCGAAGTCCTTGGCCGAGGTCGAGCCGGACAGCTCGAACTGCTTGGAGATGATGTACTGCATGGCCTTCATGGCCTTCTGCATCATCTCCTGGTCACCGGAGGACGCGATGGCCGGCATCGCCTGGGACAGCGGGATGAACAGTTCGTTGAGGATCCGCAGCTGCTTCTCGTCCTCGAGCTCCACCAGCGAGCCGGGCACGGCGCGGACCCAGTACTCGGTGGCCAGATCCTCGAAGTCGATGTCGAGCGTGCCATCCTCGTTCAGAGTCTCGGTCGGCAGCCCGGCCTTCAGCAGCTTGATGCGGGCGTCCGCACTGGGCTTGACCTTCTTGACCGCCTTCAGCTCGTGGAAGTACATGGTCAGGGCGTACGAGCAGTAGTGGCTGAAGAAGGACTCGATCGCCTTCTGGTAGTTGTTGGTCGTGATGTCGACCAGCGCCTGCTGGGCCTCCACGCCCTGCGGTGTGGCCGACATCCCGTTGCCAGCCTGGGTCGCCATCTGCTGGTCGGCCGCCCCGATCAGGTTCACCATCGAGCCGAGGTTCTGCTCGCTGATCGAGCCGTACTGCATCAGCGTCTGGGTGTTCACCTCGAACGGCTCGAGCCGCGCGTTCGGGTTGCTGATCTCCGTGTACTTGCCGGGGCTCATGTTCGGGATGGCATTGACCGTTCCGTACCCGATGATCGTCGGGTTGATGTTGCGGTACCAGAGCTTCATCGCACCGTTGAGCATCAGGTCCTGGAAGTCCTGCCGCCCGATCAGCAGCTCCACCTGGCTCTTGCCCAGCGGCTGCTGGCTGTCCTTCTCCAGCACGAGGAAGTGCACCGGGTGCTGCTTCAGCGGGTGCTTGTTCTTCTCGATGCGCAGCAGGTACTTCGTGCTGGCGCAGAACGTGAGGAACGGCTCGCCGCTACTGGAGTACCAGGTGATGACCTCGTAGCCCTCGGGAATGATCCCGGCCTTGCGGTTCTGGTGGTCGACCGACTCACGGCTGCGCCCGTACGGCGCGGCCTTCATGATCGCCTTGAGCGCCGGGATGTCCCAGCCCGGAGTCTCGTCCCGGATCAGCGCACGGATCTCACCCTTGGTCAGGTAGCGCCGGATGAACACATCCTCGGACTGGCGCACGTCCCGCGCCCCCGGCTCGGGGAACACGTCACGGTAGTGGATGGCGTCGTACTTGACGTACCAGCCGCCGCCGGCGTCCTGCAGCAGCACGGGGATCACCACGTCGAAGCCGAGCGTCAGCGCTGTCTTCGTCGAGGCGAACAGGTTCTGCTGCATGTCGTTGCTGTACGCATCGGACCCGATGACCTTGGTCAGCAGGATGTGCCTGGCGAAGATCCCCTGCAACGAGTCGTCGTCGTACTTGCTCAGCACCTCGACGTTGGGGCAGTTCTGCACGAGGTTGCGTGCGATCCGCCGGATCAACCCGGCCGTCTCACCCGAGCTGATGTTGGGCAGGTCCGGCTTGGGACTGATGACGGTGCCGTCCGCCAGCTTCTCAAGCTTGTAGTAGTTCTCCACCCGCTTGTCCATCTCGGACTTGTAGCGCGTGTAGCGGTTCCACATCATGCTGGCGTACCCACTGATGTTCCGGACGTCGAGCGAGCCGTCACGAGGATCAAGGCGGTACTCGTCGTACCAGTCCTCGAACGTCATGACTGGGCTGTGAGCCATCTCTACTGCCACTGCTTCAGCCTTCCTCGCTGGGACGTGATCCGCTCACGCCTGATGTTGGAGCGTCGGATGTAGGGGGTGTTGACGTTGATCATCGGGATGCCGTTCTTCCTCGCTCCGGTGCCGTTCGGGAGCGCGTACATGCGCATGAAGCTCGGGCCGTACGATCCGCCGTACGATCCGCCGTACCCGCCACCGTACGAGCCACCATTGCGAGAGTAGGTCTTCCCATCACTGCCATCATCCTCGGCAACGCTGTCATCGGGCTCGATCTCGATCTCGACAGGCTTCGGTGCGATGGCCGCCAGACCGGTGTTGATGCCACGCACGAGGTCGACGACGTTGCCGCGCTCGTCCAGTGTCGTCACGCCGGGGATCGTCTCCGCCACCGTGTGCGGGATCGGCAGGCCCAGAGCCTGAGCGACGCTGGTCCGCTTGAACGGGGTGGCCCAGTACTTCCCATCGGGACCGATAGCCCATGTCACGTTGAGCTGCGTGTACTCGGTGTCCGGGTTCAGCGGGATCTGGTCGGAGTAGATGATCGACCGCAGGCCCGGTGATCCGGGATCAGTGTCGTCACCCCACCAGAACCTGCGCCACCGCCAGCGTGCCTGGGTCTCGGTCAGGCCGAAGTCCACGCCCTCCTGGATCACCTCGTCCTTGAGGTTCTGGGCCACCGCCTGGCGAGTCTCCTTGTCGATGGCGACACCCAGCAGGGATGAGTCACCGAACTTCAACCCTTCCTTCCACAGGCTGCGGTAGATGCCGGTGGCTCCCTCGGTGGTGACCAGCTCACGTCCGGTGTCATCCATCAGGGACAGCGCTCCCGATGGCTCCATCGCAGCGATGATCTCATCAGCCTGTGACTCGAGGGTGGGCAGGTCCCACCAGATGTCCGCCTCGGAGTACTGGGTCTTCAGCATGTTCACGACCTCGTCCTTCGTGAACACCTGCTGGTCGCCCAGTCCGTGGAATGCGGAGAGCACCAGGCGGGTGGCCTCCTCCTCGCCCAGTGCGTCACCGCGAACCGTCTGCTCCCGAGGAGCCATGTTCCTGCGCCAGTAACTGGTGTCCCCTCCACCGATCAGGGACAGCAGCATGGAGGCGGTGCCATTGTTCTCCGCGTACTGGTGCAAGAAGGCGTCCGTCCCGGTGCGGTTGGCTGTCCCGGTACCGAGCGTCCCATCATCCGCCCGGTACGCCATCAGTGCGTCGGTCTGCTCCGGGTAGCCCTGTGACGTGCGGATGAGCTCGCCCGTCTCATCCATCTTCGGGAGGAGGTACGGGTTCCTGTCGATGTCCAGTGCAGAGCGCATCCCGTTGATGAACATGCTCTCCACGAGGGCCTTCTCGTAGATGCCCACCGTGTTGATCAGGTACTGGGTCATGGCCGCGTTCTTCTCGGGGACCATCGACTCCCCGCCCTCCACGGCGGCCTGCTGCACCAGGTTGGCCGTCATCTCTGTTTCACGCCACAGGCGCACGACCGAAGTGGGGATGGCTGCTGCCGCATCCCAGAACCCAGCAGCGAGCTCCTTGGTGTCACCGGTCTCGAAGAACCTCATCATGCCGAGGACCGGGGACGTGAACTGGCGGATGATCCAGTGCGGGACCACAGCCGAGTGACCCGTCTCGTCCTTGTAGATGTTGTTCAGGACCGGCACGTTGTCGAGGAAGATCGCGTCCTTCCACCGGAAGTCGTTGCTGGCGTCCCGCGGATCCTCGTAGTAGGCGAAGTTGTAGAGGCTGGCCAGCCGCTTGCGCCGGCGAGCCTCCTCATCCTCACCACCGAGGGCCGCGCTGGCTGCCATCATCCCCGCAGCCATCAGCCCGGTCTGGGTCATCATCCCCCGGACGAACGAGCGGGAGAGGTCGATGCCCTCGATGACATCCTGGAAGTCCATCTGACGAACGGGCTTGTCGTCGTAGGTGTCCTTGTGGGCGAGGTCGTGCATGCGCTCCACGAAGGACGAACGGTTCTCGCCCTCGGTCATCAGGCTCAGCGCCCGCCTCGGGTTGAGCGAGACACGGCGGGCGTCGAAGAACATGGCGGCTGCCTGGTCCAGCGAGTTCAGCCCGGTGAACGTCATCAGCATGTTCATGTTGAACCGGGTGAACAGGAACGGGATCTTGAGCAGGTGGCCCGTGCCGTTGAGGACTCGGCTCTCGGATGAGGTCATCACGTCGATGGGCGACATGATCGCCTTGCTGGCCACGGTGGGTCGGGTGGACCTGACCTGTGCCACCCGGTTCACGCCCATCCTGTGCGCCATCGGCAGGTTCTTCTTCAGCCAGAGCGGGTCTTCCTTCAGCTGCTTGACGAACTGCTCGGGTGTCATCGAGGAGTTCGTCTGGGAAATGTACTCCCACGCAGCCTCGATGTAGCGCCGGCCGACCGAGGAGTTCTTCATCCCCCAGGTCGGATCCGACGTGGCCCTGGCTGCGAACGACGCGAGCTTCTCAAGTCCTGCCGTCAAGCCGCGGGAGCCCTCCTGCCCGACTGCCAGGTTGCGGTAGGTCATCTCACCGATCAGCTCACCCAGGAACTGGTTGCTCTCACCGAGCTCTGCCGCCAGCGCCTGCAGCACCTCCACCTGCTTCGGGGTGAACTGGGAGGTGATCTTCAGATCCCCGATCTCGAGGTCCACACCGGACAGCAACTTGCCACCTAGGCCGATGTGGTTGCCAGTGGCCAGGTTCGTGAAGTGCTCGAACATGTTGCGCATCGGCACCTCCATCCAGGCCGAGGCGTACAGCGCGGGGTTGAGCAGCCGGACGGAGAGCGACAGGTTGATCAGGTTGCGGAAGAACACGTTCGTCTTACGCGAGGACTCCTGGTAGTAGACGCCCTTCTGCACGTAGGACTTGATCGAGGACTGCTTCTGGGGAGTGATCTTCTCCTTCGCCAGCCACTTCTTCTGGCGGCTCCACTGCTCGCTGAGCGTGGACGTGGGCATCTGCCTGGCCTGTCGGGAGTCGTACGACGGGGTGTTCCCGACCAGCGTGTCCCAGTGCATGACCATGTTGTCGAGGATGATCGGGTCTTTCAGCACCGCCCGAGTGCTCGGATCCAGTGAGGAGTAGAACCGCTGGGTGTCCGGGTCCAGCAGCTTGATCGCCAGGGTCTTGTCGGTCGAGACAGCCATCTGCTCGAACCCGGCAGCCACGCCCTGGTAGGTGTGGAAGAACCCGTCGAGGTCCACACGGAACATCGCGTGGAAGTCCTCGTTGGAGTCCGTCATCTGCCCCATCAGGGCTGCGACCCAGGCGTTCCAGTCGTCGGCGGCCACGCGCTTCTTGCCGTCGATCCGGTCCATCGGGGACCACTGGTCAGACTTGGCCCGGTTCTTCTGGGCGTCGAAGACCTTGCGCCAGAATGCCGAATGCTCGAGAGGAACAGCCGCTCCGTGCAGCGGATGCATGTACCTCTTCACGTTGGCGAGCATCGCGTCGACGATCTCGATGTAGTCGTTCGCCGAGATCTCGTCGACGAAGTCGTCCTGGCCCTGCGCGGCGCCCGGCCGGCCGACGAACTGGCGCACGAGGTAGTCGACCTCGAGCCGCTCACGCTCCCCGTACCTGCTCAGGCCCATCCGCTTCAGCAGCTCATCGGCCCTGGCGTTGGCCTTCGACTTCATCGTGTCGTTCCAGCCACGCTCCTCGGAGTTCTTGTCGATGGGCTGCGTGTACTGACGGACCTTGGCATCGGACTTCTCGTAGTGCACCGCCTCCATCACCGAGGTCCGGTTCCACGGGTTCTTGCTCACGTTGTCCGACACCCGGGTCAGCATGCCCCAGAAGGTGCTGCCGTCCCCGTCGTTGAACCGCATGATGCCGTCGTCCGCGATCCCGGTTGCCTCCTCGTACGGAGTCGGCACCCGCTTGCCCTCGCGGTCCCGCGTCCTGGCGGCAGTCCACGCGCCGATGGCCTGGGCCGACACTCGGGCGTTGTGCATCGACACCGTGCCGCCGCCCTGGATGGCTGCCTGCTGCAGCGCGTAGTTGTTCTCGTCGGCAGCGATCGGCAGGGTGATCTGCAGGATGCCCTTGATGATCTGCTCACGGTTCTTCTCCGGGTCGAACATGCGTACGTGCATGTTCAGGTTCTCGTCGAACCAGTAGACCGGATCCCCATTGGCGCTGTTGCCGAGCTTGGCCAGCCGGCCGTTCATCATGCCGATCAACATGTTCCGCAGCTGCGGGGTGTTGTAGCTGGCGAGGGCATCGGTGAACAGGGCTGGCATCAGCTGGATCTGGGTGCCCGCGTCCCTGTCCTGTACGGTCATCAGACCCGGGGTCCGGATCAGGTGCTGGAGCGTGACTCCCGGAGCAGCGAGGGACGTCATGAAGTACATCGTGAGCAGCTGCTTGGGATCCATGTCCGCCTTCGGCAGCGTCACGTCCGCAGCCGTGAAACTGGGGTTGACCGTCGCAGCGATCGCGTTGAAGTGAGATCCCATCTGCAGCAGGAACTCGTCGGAGGACATCATCTCCTGCAGCTCGCTGGCACTGAACTGATGCTGGGTCCGGCTCCACTGATCGAGCTGCTTCTTCAGCTCGTTCCACATCTTGGTGGACTCCTTGGGATCCCTCGTCTCCCCGTAGAACACGTCGAGCAGGGTGTTCTGGAAGTCGATCCCAGTCAGTGCGAAGCCCCAGCGGAAGTTGTCCACGGCGCCGAACAGCGCCTGCTTGCCGGCCACGCTCTTGAGCCCGGCGAGCGCAGTGATCCGCAGGCCGTTGGCAGCAACGTCCCGGTCGGGGAACCGCAGGTTGTTCGGCATGGGTGTGGCTCCACCCTTGTAGCCGGTCCCCTGGTTGATGATCTTGGCCATCGCGTTCTGGTCGTAGTCGCCGTAGACGAACCGGCCACGGTCATCCATCGCCGTGCCACGGACGGTGAACCTCGGGGCCACGCTGTGGTTCTTGTCCTGCTCCTTGTGGAAGATGGCCACGTTCTGCGGCAGCCCGTCACCGATGGCGGACTCGAGCATGTCACCGAGCTCCCTGATGCTCGGGGGCTTGAAGCCGACCCGGACCAGCATGATGCTGTCGCCGGCGATCACCGGCACGAGGCTCCCTGTCATCAGGGTCTCACCCCGGTCAGTGGGTAGCTTCCCGGAGTTGAGGGTGTTCCTCAGATCCAGCAGCGCCTGCTTGATGGGCAGCACACCGTACTCGGTACCGTTCTTGTTCTTCTCGTACAGGCGAACATCCGGATCCCCCTTGGACATCTCTTCGAGGAAGTCCATGCCCTCGTCCGTGCTAAGCAGCGCCTTCAGCTTCTGGATCACGTAGGCCCGCTGATCGGCAGCACCGGGGCCAGCCTGGGGGAGACCGAACGCGAACTGCTGGCGGTCACCGATGTCACCCGTGTAGGTCAGGGCCGAAGGCAGGATCATCGCGGCAGCATGCTTGTACGACTGGTTGTGGTCGGTGTCGATCACCAGTGCGTTCTCGCTGACGTACGAGCCGAACGATCCGACCAGCTGCAGGTCGAGCCCGCGGGTGCCGATCGCGTTCACGGCGGTGAGGGTGGCCGACAGTGCCTGCCGGGTGGAACCCTCGAGCTCGCTCTCCTCCATCGGCATGTAGACGAACGAGTTCGACATCGGCTTGAAGTCTAGGCCGGACTCGTACCGAGCCCACGAGTCCACGCCCTGCCGGATGCGGTAGTCGCCGTTGTCCCCGCCGAGGATGATCATCAGCCCGCGCTGGGCGTACTCGTTGAAGATCTTCTTGGCCTGGTCGTAGGCCGCCTCGTAGTTGCCACCGTTCGCACGCAGGATCGACGACAGGTCGATGAACACCGCATCGCCGTACGTGGGTCCGTACTTCTTCATCTGCGTGGAGGGGTTGAGCAGGTCGGACTGGACCAGCACGCCCTTGTCGTAGCCGGACGCCTGCGCATCCTGCTGGTGGATCCAGATCGTGTTCGCATCACTGTGCAGGAACTTGGACACCGAAGCAGCAGTCCGGAACGTGGCCTTCAGGCGGTTGACGTCCACCAGCGTGGACTGGGGCACGCCGAACTCGTCGAGCATCCGCCCGTTCTCGTCGGGCCGCAGGGCCTGGTTCAGGATGTGGGTGTTCCTCTGGCGCTGCTCCACCATCTTGTCGCGCTGCTGCGCCCAGCGATTGCCGGTGATCTCGTTGCTGTTGACCTGCCATGCCTCGCGGCGCATCTGGAACTTGTTGCGCTGATCAGCCCCGCGGTCCTGGGTCACGATCGCCCTGGGCAGCGGGCTGTAGTAGGTGAGTATGGAGTCCCTGATGTCAGCGTCCTCGCCGAGTCGATCCAGCCCCAGGGATTCCAGGTGAGACTCGGTCAGCTTCGGCCAGCGATCCATGCGCGAGATGTTCAGCTGGGTGTCGGTGATCACACCGTCGAGTCCCTGCCTGCCAGATCCACCACGCAGGGTCTGGGCCACGGAATCGGAGAGCTCGACCAGCTTCCACTCGACCAGATCAGGGATCGTGCCCTGGTTCTCCGCCTCGATGGCCAGCGCGTGCTCGGGCCACCACACAACACGGTTGCCGTCCGCATCCTTGCCGACGATGATGTGTCGCATCTTCAGCAGCTTGAAGATCGACGGGACGTCATCCTCGGACAGCTGGCCGAAGTCGTAGCCCCTGCGGATGATCTCACCGGTCTTGGCCAGCAGGATCTCGGTGACCGAGGTGCCGACCCTGTTCAGCAGGTTCTCCCGCTCCTGGTACGTGGACGTCTGGTAGGCGCGGAACGCCTTGCCCTTCTTGGCCGCGGCGTCGAGCGGGTTCTGCTGGCCCATCTTGGACAGCGCACCCACGCCGAACCACAGGGCGGCCACCGCACCGATGCCAGATCCGGTCATCGCATCCCGGCCCACACCCTCGAAGAACAGGTTGTTCGCCCAGTCCCGCTCGGCTGGGAGCTTGCGCACATCCACGTAGTCGATCTCGACGGTGTACCCGGCGGACAGGTCGTAGGTGCTGAGGAACGACTGCAGCCGGTTCAGGTCCAGGACCTTGAGCTGGGGCACGCCGGCCGACTCCGCGTAGTTGTTGTCCAGCCCGATGTTGTCCAGCACGTTCGGCGGCATGACGATGCTCGGGTCGTTGGGGGTAACAGTGACCCTGCTGGCGAAGTGGTTGTGCAGCACCATCCAGTCGGACGGGTTGTTCAGCACCACGTCCTCGAGGAGCTCGCCGGACATCACGGCAATCGTCTTGTTCGAGAAGTGCTGGGACTCCGGTGGCTTGCTGGACACAATCGAGGAGCCCACGTAGTCGGCCATCTCGACCGGGTCCACACCCTCCTGCGACAGGGCCGCACCAACGGTGGCCCCACGCATGGCCTTGTTGTACTTCAGGTTCTCGGTCACCACGATCGGGGACCACTCACCCAGGTTCCGCTCGTTGAAGATTCCGTTGAGCAGGGTCTCGGCAACCTTCTCGTCGTCAGTCTCGACCGGGTTGCCCGCGTTCGTCAGCAGGATCCGCATCCCCTCGAGGATGTGCGGGTTGAACAGTGGATCCATCAGGCTCGACCAGGTGGTGTCGAAGTACCGCTGCACGTTCGCACCCTCGTCACCGAGCATCATCGGGTGCAGCGAGTACTCGGAGCTGGCCCGCACGCTGGTGTTCATGATCTGCCTGGCAGCGCACCAGGAGCCGAGCTCCGCCCACTCCTTCGTCGAGACCTCCTCCGACAGCTTCATCCACTGGCTCGGTTGACGGGCCAGTACCGTCTCGATCTTCTCGATCAGCACCGGGTTCTCACCCGCGCGGAAGCCGATCATGTTGTTGCCGTGCGCCAGGAACTGCAGCATCTGCAGCTTGCGGTACTCGTTGGCCTTCTTGGCCTTCGGATCACCCTTCTCGTCCACCAGCGTGTACTGGTTCAGGACTGCTGGAACGGTGTTGTCGGCGATTGCCAGCTTGCTGAAGATGTCGACCAGTTCACCCTGGGTCAGGGCCGTGTGGACGTCCTTGGCCTTCGTGGCGGAGTCCATCAGCTCCTGCTTCTTGGCAGGATCGGACTCAGCCTGGATGTCCGCCGTGAGCTGGGTCCACTTCTTGAGCCAGATCTCTGTCATCTGGTCCCGCCAGGATGCGAGGAAGACATCCTGCTGCCAGTCCGGCATGTCCAGCAGCTGCTCGAGGAACGTGTCCATCTTCTGGCGCTTGAGCAGCTCGAGCCTGACCCTGTTCTTCACCTTGTCGTGCAGCTCGGGTGGCAGGGCTGCGATCTGGATCAGCGCCTCGTGGACGTCACGCAGCATCCGGTTGATCTCTGCAGTGCTGCCCGGCCGGCGAGCCTCGGGTGCGTGCGAGTAGGCGACCAGCATCTCCTGCAGGCCCTGCTGCAGCGGGGAGTAGGACTCCTCCTGTTCGGCAGCCGAGGCTGTTGCGAGCTTCCTGCGGACGTACGACTCGAGCTTCCCGATCAGGCGGTGCGCCTGCTGGACGGCCTGCGTGCCCTCACGCTTCTCGAACAGGTGGACGTAGTTCTGCTCCCGCAGGATCTCGGCGAGGTTCCCCTCGCTGTCGGTGTCCATGTAGGACTGCACGACGTTGGCGTTGTTCACGTCGCGCACCGTGTCACCGATCACCTGCATGGCGAAGCCCCGCAGGCCGGGATCGGCCAGCATGTCCAGCGTGTTCTTCAGCCCGGCCGGGCTGTCGGTCATGTCGATCGTGAGGATGGAGCCGTCAGGCTGCTGCATGATGACGACGCCCTCGACGATCTTCGTCGGGTTGGTCATCACGTCCGCGGCATCACGCGCAGTCCATGCGTTGATCTCCGCACGCACGGAGTCGGTGTACCCGTCGAGGGTGTCCATCGTGATCCGCGGGGAGCCGAGCGGCTCGATCCGCTCATCGGCCACGCCCTTGTTGTGGGTGACGATCAACCCGTGCTGCACGGCCTGCAGCGCCTGGGTCCGGATCGCCTGGCCGATGGAATCGGGGAACTGGGCCTTGTTCTTCAGCGCCAGCTTCAACTGCCCGAGCAGGTACTTATCGTTGGCACTGGCCTGATCCGGATGCTCGAGGGCGAACCGCATCGACTCGACCGTCTCCGCGTTGAGATCGTCGTTGATCTCAGCCTCCCGCTCGATGCGGGCGTTGACGGTCATCTGGTTGGCCCAGGTGCTGATCGCCTCACGCAGGTCAGCACCGGTGGAGGCCGGGTTCCACAGGTCCTTCGGGGTCGGCCTGTACATCGACACGTCGTCGTAGTACGGCAGCAGGGGAGCACGATCCTTGCTCCACACCGGATCCTCGTTGATCCGGTCGATCATCTCGTACAGGGTCGGAGCTTCCTCGAGCGTCTTCAGCAGCCGGGTCAGCTGCAAGCCACCCGGCTCGCGGGCCAGCATGTGGACCAGCTGTAGGAACCGGGAATCGAGGTCTTCAAACTTCACCGTCCCCGCCGAGTTCTCCTCGTCATCGAATCCCAGCCGTCCGCCGGCTGCGTTGTACGTGGCGAACTTGGTGTGGATGAAGAACAGCTTGGCCGCCCGCTCCTTGTCCCGCTCGGTCAGCATCGCCTCGAGCCACTTGTTCGGGTAGAGCTGGCTGCCATCGGTGGCGAACACGGCCCGGAAGGCGTTCTCCGGGATGATCTTCACGATGCTCGTGGCGACGTTGGGCCGATGCTCGAGCAGGTCGCGCAGGATGTCCAGCTGGCTGGTCTTGTCCTCCTTGGTCAGCCGCTCGCTGTGGATGGCCCACCACGAGTCCATCTCCTGGTGCAGCGAGCCCAGCGCCGTCTTGAACTCGTCGTGCTTGGTCTTGTCCAGCCCCTCGTACCGCGGACCCCACGAGTCGACCCCGACCTTCACCGCATCCATCAGCATCGTGTAGGCGTTGATCTGCCCGTCCGCCAGGACCTCCAGGCCCCACGGCGGGTTCTTCAGCTCCCCGGTGTGGCGCATGTACGCCGGGCTGCGGTGCACGAGGGCGTGGATCTTGGCGTCCCGGTTGATCTTGCTGTCGCCGAGCAGCATCTTCATGAACTGCCCGATCGTCATCTGTGGCCCGATGTACTGGGAGTCCTCGCCCACCAGCTCGCCCATCGGCATCGCGTCGAACACCTCGAGCAGCGCGAGGCTCGCTGTGGTCGACCGCTTCCCCTCGGCCTTGGTCAATCGCTCCAACCGCTGGATCTTGATGGCCTTCGCGTCATCCTCGCGGGCATTGGCCAGCCGGCCCTTCTCGATGTCGATGCTGCGACGCAGCAGCAGCTGCAGCAGGCTGATCTCCCCGTACCCCATGCGGTACTCGCGGAACTCGGGGTCGAACGAGATGTCCGGCACGCGGATCTGGGCCAGCAGCATCATCAGCTCGGCCGGGGTGCGACCCTTGCCCTCTGCTGTGGCGCGCTCGGCGATCCTCTTCAGCCAGACGATCACCCGATCCTCGACCGAGTTCCGCCCCCACAGCTGGTCGACGTCGGACTCGGTGGCCCCGGAGCCGATGTTGGCGTAGAGGGCGACCAGCTCCTCCTGCCGCGGATCGGTGAACTGCCCCTCCTGCAGCCCCTCGACCTGGGTCAGGGTGCGGTAGAACACGTCGTAGTGCAGGTGCTGCTCCGGACGGGTGGCCTCAGCACCGATCCTCGGCAGCATCGCCAACGTGTGCGCCGCATTCCTCGCCCTGCGCAGTGAGTTGTCCCGCAGGATGTTGCTGTCCGGCGGCTCGTCACCGGGATCCTCGAGCAGGATGCTGACCGGGTTCAGAGCCTCGATGTGCCCGAGCTCCCGGTCGATCGAGTCGAACGCGAAGTTCGCGCGGCTCATCATCCACGGGATGACCGGGGACGGCAGGACGTCCGCCCTGGCCAGCATCCCCTGCGGGTCGAGGTTGAACAGCGTGGTGAACAGGTCCATCCGGGCTGTCGGGATGCCCGCCTTCACCTGCTTGTGGAACTCCTTCCACGCCGCGTCGAAGTCCGCGTCCTTGATCGGGCCGCCGTTGGACTTCACCAGCATCCTGCGCAGGTCACCCTTCAGCCGGGACAGCCCGGAGGTGACCGCATTCATCTGGTCACCGGGTGCTCGCATGGCCGAGGAGAACCTGTACATGTAGGTGCTCTCGTCATCCGGGGCCGCGGTGTTCAGCTTGTACAGCGTCTTGCCGTCGTCGTCCTTGGTCGTCTCGAAGTACTGGGCACCCTGCTGGAGCTTGATCCACTCCTCGTTCGGCAGGTACAGATCGTGCAGCGCACGGCGGGTGTCACCATCGAAGTCACCACCGGGTGCCTTGATGACGCTCTGGTGCACGTAGCCGACGTTGTTCGCGTCCAGCCTGGTCAGGCCCAGCGAGATCTGCGGCACCTGGCGGACGTAGCTGCCGGGGTCCATCTGAGGATCACGCACGTACAGGATCTCGCCCGCACGCATGATGTCCATCTTCAGGTCATCGGGAAGCGCGTTGCCCTCGGTGTCGGTCAGCTCCCCGTGGAACGCCTTGCGCGCCTTGTCGTTCATCTGGTCGATGAGCGACTTCACCGCGGCCTCATCGGTCTCGTTCCTCAGCAGCTCCCAGTACCCGTCCACCCAGTCGACCAGCTGGGATGCGATCTTCGTACGGGTCCTCAGAGCCTTGGCCTCCGCCCTCAGCCGGTCCTTCAGGTCCGTGAGATGCGCCAGCCGATCAGCCTCGATCGCCTGGCCCAGCTGCTTGATCTCGGTGTCGATCTTGTTGATCTCGTCCTGCACCGACTCCGCCTGCGCACCCAGCCCCTGGAAGCTCTGGTGGTACTGGTTGA
>Ga0316576_10000808_pt1 | contig 15793 bp, 13 predicted proteins | sample S0NA_FD_203075 | JGI IMG/M metagenome (GOLD analysis project Ga0316576, IMG submission 203075) | Rhizosphere microbial communities from salt marsh grasses in Alabama, United States - S0-2_050615r3r5 | ecosystem: Host-associated > Plants > Roots > Rhizosphere | place: USA: Alabama | collected... | reverse complement strand
GCACCCGGGATACGTGCGCGACTCGTGCACGGCGTAGAAGCGTCCGCTGTGGGATGCACTCTGGTCTCGCAGGAGTGCGTCCAGAACGTCCACGAACTCCTCGAAGCGGGCGGCCCGGTCCTGCGGCGACAGCGGATCGGCCCCCAGCACTGAGGCGTCGTAGCCGGTCCCCCCGGCCCCCACCCCCAGATCCACACGGCCACCGCTGACCTGATCGAGGGTCATGACGTCTTTGGCCAACAGGGCAGGGTGCCGGAAGTTCGGACTCGTCACCAACGTCCCTACCCGCAGGGTTGTCGTGGCCTCGACCACGGCGCCGAGCAGTGGCACTGTTCCCAGCCACGGACCGTCGCGCAGCGAGCGCCAGGACAGATGGTCGTAGGTCCAAGCGGTGGTGAACCCGCGCTGTTCGGCCTCCAACCACCTGGGCCGCAACTGCGACCATGCGCTGTCGGGGAGGATGGCGACGCCGATACGCATGCGACCAGCCTAGGTCCCGCACCGGAGCGTGCCTGGGCTAGCGCACGAAGGCGCTCAACACCTGCGGCCAGTTGCGATAGGCCACGAAGTGCCCCGCTCCCGCAACCAGCCGCACCGTCGCATCCGGGATGGCCCGCTCCATCTGCTCCGCCCACACAGCCGGGGCCAGCGCATCCTCGTCCCCCTGCCAGATGGTCGTGTGGCAGGTGACGTCGTCCAGGGAGAACCCCCACGGCCTCGCCCAAGCGAGGTACTCCTCCACCATTCCGGCCGGTTGCCTCATGGCGTGCGCCATCCAGCGGGCGAAACTTCCCTGCGGCAGTTCGTCGAAGGCGCGTCGGTCCGGTTCGCTCAAACTGCGTCGTGTGGACCGTTCCAGGACTCCAGGCAGCGCCCGGGCGGTGAGACCCATCCCCCGGAAGACCAGTGACGCCACCCGGGGGAGGTCGGTGGCCAGATGCAGGAGTCGTCGGTCGGTGTCACTCAACTGTGCGATGTGCGATCGAGTCAGCGGCGGCGCACCGGCAACCACCACTGCGGCCGAAACTCGATCGGGCAACAGCGCCGCGAGGGCCAAGGCGTACTGACCACCCATCGACCAACCCAGGCTTCCGAACCGCTCCAGATCCAGCGCGTCGGCCAATGCGGCGACATCACCGGCCCAGTCCGCGGTCGTCCGGCCGGGGGCGTTGGTCGAGAATCCGACGCCCGGTCGGTCCGGCGAGATCAGCCGGACGCCCATGCGCCGGGCGGCCGAATGTGCGGGTTCCACATCCAGCCCGCACAGCAACCCACCGTGGCAGTTGACGACCGGGACGCCGTCGGTGTCCCCGAACTCCCTCCAGTCGACCAGCCGACCGTCGGGGGTGGCAATGCGCTCCATGGAGTCTCCCGCGTACTCGGCGCCCGGGACGCGACCATACCGTCCGAGGTCCCCATGACGTGACGCGGCGCAAGCCACGCCGTCCCCCGTCGACCGTAGCCCCGCTCTGGCGGCCAACGGTGGATCGTCCTCCAACTTCGCGCGTACACATGCATTTGTCTTCTGACTTGTGCGGGGACTTGGAGGGCGAAATGACCCCAAAAGGGATATTTCGGCCAGCAACTCCTCCATCTGCGCGCGCAAGCAGTGGCCGGATGCGGGCAGTTGGAGGGGACGACGGGGCAATGGCGCGAGCGGCCATCTCGTGAAAGCCTGTCCTGGAGCCCACACGAGGAGTTGTGATGACCAACGACCAGAAGTTCGTGATCGTCGGGGCCGGACTGGCCGGCGCGAAGGCTGCCGAGGCCCTTCGCGCAGAGGGCTTCACCGGCAGCATCACCCTGATCGGCGACGAGCCACACCGGCCCTACGAACGCCCCCCGCTGTCGAAGGGCTACCTGCAGGGCTCGAGCGATCGGGAGACCGTGTTCGTCCACCCCGAGGACTGGTACCGCGAGCAGAACGTGAAGTTGCGCCTCGGAGCGGCAGCGCAGCGCATTGATCGGGACGATCGGGTGGTCGTGCTGGCAGACGGCTCGTCGGTGCCCTACGACAAGCTCCTGCTCACGACTGGCTCATCCCCCCGGCGGCTGTCGATATCCGGCGGCGATCTCGAGGGCGTGGAGTACCTGCGCAGCATCGACGACAGTGAACGGATCCAGGACCACTTCGCCAAGGGCGCCCGGGTGGCTGTGATCGGCGCAGGGTGGATCGGCCTGGAGACGGCCGCCGCGGCGAGGGCGGCCGGTCTCGAGGTGACGGTGCTGGAGGCGGCGGAGCTCCCGCTCCAGCGGGTGCTCGGTGACGAGGTGGCGCAGATCTTCGCCGATCTGCACGAACGCAACGGCGTCGCCCTGCGGCTGGGGGTCCAGGTCGACCAGTTGGTCGGCCGTGACGGCCATGTGACGGGCGTGCGCCTGGCGGACGGGAGTATGGTCCCGGCCGATCTAGTACTGGTCGGGGTGGGCATCGCCCCGAACGTCTCACTGGCCGAGCAGGCAGGACTCGAGGTGGACAACGGCATAGTGGTCGATGAGCATCTCCGGACCTCGGACCCGGACATCTTTGCTGCCGGAGATGTGGCCAATGCCCACCACCCGGTCCTCGGGAAGCGCATCCGTGTGGAGCACTGGGCCAACGCGCTCAACCAGCCGGCCGTGGCTGCGAAATCCATGCTCGGCACCGACGCGACCTACGACCGCAGCCCGTACTTCTACAGCGACCAGTTCGACCTGGGTATGGAATACACCGGCTACGCCGATCCCGGCGACTACGACCGAGTGGTCTTCCGCGGCGATCCGGCGTCGGGAGAGTTCATCGCCTTCTGGACCAAGCAGGGTCGTGTACTGGCGGGCATGAACGTGAACGTGTGGGACGTGACAGACGACATCAAAGCGCTCATCAACTCTCAGGAGGCCCTGGATCTCGAGGCTCTCGCGGATCCGGACACGCCGTTGTCCGCGCTGCTCTGATCGGGCCGGCGACTGGCACGCGGATTCGTGCCGCGGACCGCAGTAGGGTCGAAGAGCGCTTCCGCCAGGGTCGCCCGCAGGCCGCCCGCACGCTCGACAGGAGACCTCGTGACCGACGACCAGCAGACCTCACGACCCGCGGATGCGCCCGCGTTCTCAGATCTGGGTCTCAGCGACGCCGTGCTGAAGACCCTGCACGATGTCGGGTACGAGAGCCCCTCGCCCATCCAGGCTGCGACCATCCCCGCGTTGCTCGAGGATCGCGACGTCGTGGGTCTGGCGCAGACCGGCACGGGCAAGACTGCTGCTTTCGCACTGCCCATCCTGGACAGGCTGGATCTGACCCAGAAGAACCCGCAGGCCCTGGTGCTGGCACCGACGCGAGAACTCGCCCTACAGGTGTGCGAGGCTTTCGAGCGCTATGCGGCCCGGATGCGCGGCGTGAAAGTGCTTCCCGTGTATGGCGGGCAGGGGTATGGAGTGCAACTCAGTGCGCTACGGCGGGGTGTGCACGTCGTGGTCGGCACGCCGGGGCGGATCATGGACCACTTGGAGAAGGGCACGCTCAATCTCTCCGAGTTGCGCTTCCTGGTGCTCGACGAGGCCGACGAGATGCTGAACATGGGGTTCGCGGAAGACGTGGAGACCATCCTCGCCGAGACCCCGAGTGAGAAGCAGGTCGCGCTGTTCTCCGCCACGATGCCGGCGCAGATCCGGCGACTGTCGAAGAAGTACCTGAACGACCCGGCCGAGATCACGGTCAAGAACAAGACGACGACGTCGGCCAACACCACCCAGCGCTACCTCATCGTGTCGTACCCGCAGAAGGTGGATGCATTGACGCGCATCCTCGAGGTCGAGAACTTCGAGGCGATGATCGTGTTCGTCCGCACGAAGAACGAGACGGAGACCCTGGCCGAGAAGTTGCGCGCCCGCGGGTTCTCGGCGATGGCGATCAATGGCGACGTCCCGCAGGTGCAGCGGGAACGGACGGTCAATCAGTTGAAGTCCGGGAAACTCGACATCCTGGTCGCCACGGACGTCGCTGCCCGCGGACTGGATGTTGACCGCATCAGCCATGTCGTCAATTTCGACATCCCCACCGACACCGAATCGTACGTCCATCGGATCGGGCGCACCGGACGTGCAGGGCGAAGCGGAGATGCGATCTCGTTCGTGACGCCGCGGGAACGCTACTTGCTCAAGGCCATCGAGAAGGCCACCCGCCAACCGTTGACTCCCATGCAGTTGCCGACCGCCGAGGACATCAACAGCACCCGATTGGCTCGTTTCGACGAGGCCATCACCACGGCCCTGGGCTCCGACGATGTCGGATTCTTCCGAGATGTCGTCGCCCACTACGTGCGGGAGAACGACGTTCCCGAGGGCGACGTTGCGGCGGCGCTGGCCGTGGTCCTGCAGGGTGGCACGCCACTGCTGCTGGAGCCGGAACCCGTGCAGCCGCAGCGGGAACGCAGGGATCGCGCCGAGTCGCGGCCGCCGCGGGGCGAGGGTGGACGACCTCGCGGGCCCCGCAGTCGCACAGAGGTCCCCATGGCCACCTACCGGATCAATGTCGGGCGCCGCCACAAGGTCGAGCCTCGGCAGATCGTCGGCGCTCTGGCCAACGAGGGTGGCCTGAGCCGGCAGGACTTCGGACACATCGATATCCGCGCGGATCACTCTCTGGTGGAGCTGCCGGCCGATTTGCCCGCTGATGCGTGGTCACGGCTTCGCAAGACACGCATCTCCGGGAAGCTGATCGAACTGTCGGCCGCAGGCGGGCCAGCAGATCACCGTCGCAAGCCCCGTCACAAGAAGAAACGGGATTGACCGACGGTCATGGCCGGCGGCGCACGTCACGCGTCCCCGGGTTGACACACGCTCGCTGTGAGGGGCAGCGTCAATAAGTGGAGGTGCTCACGATGAATGATCGCGTCGAGGTACACATGCGGGACACGGACGCATTCTCCTGGTACATGGAAGAGGACCCGCTCCTGCGATCGACCGTTGTGGTGGTTCTGATGCTCGACGGGAGTCCGGATTGGGAGGCGTTGCCGGAGCGCCTCGAACGCAGCACCCGACTGACACCGGGGTTCCGGCACAAGGTGGTGATCCCGCCCCTGCGGCTGGCCACACCCCGCTGGGTCGTCGATCCGGATTTCGACATGTCCTGGCACATCCGCCGCTTCGAGGCAGCAGAGCCCAAGACGCTCGAATCAGTGCTCGAGTTCGCCCGCAAGACCGGCATGGCCGGCTTCGATCGCGATCGACCGCTCTGGGAGTTCACTCTCATCGAGGGCCTCGAGGGCGGACAGACGGCACTGGTGATGAAACTGCATCACAGCCTCACCGACGGCGTGGGGGGCATGGACATCGCGCGCCTGCTGTTCGACATCGAACCTGACCCAGGCGACTTGGGGCCCATGCCGCCAGCGCCCGAGGGCGAGAGTCTGGGCGCGCTCGATCTTGCCCGGGATGCACTGGGCTACAACTGGTCACGGCTGTTCGAGTTCTCCAAGCACCGAATCAAATCAGCGCTCGGCGATGCGACGCAGGCCGTGCAGCATCCTCGCAAGGCTGTCACCGGCACACTGGCCACGGGCCAGTCGATCGCCCGCTTCGTCCAACCGGTGTCGGACACGCTCTCACCGGTGATGACCGAACGACATCTCAACTGGCACTACGACATCCTGGAGTTCGGTCTCGCAGACTTCTTGCTGGCCGCTCACGCAGCAAGCGCCACACACAACGACGCGTTCCTGTCCGGTGTCACAGCGGGACTTCGTCGCTACCACGAACGTCATGGGACACAGGTCGACGAACTTCGTGTCACGATGCCGATCAGCATCCGCAAAGCCGACGACCCGATCGGCGGGAACCGCATCACTCTGATGCGCTTCAAACTGCCCGCCGGGATCGCCGATCCGAGCCAGCGGATGGCAGAAACCCACCGTCGCACCGAGGCTGTGAAGGTCGACCGGTCCCTACCGTTCACGAATCCGATCGCGGGGGCACTGAACCTGCTCCCCCGTTCGTACATCGGAGGGATGCTCAAGCACATCGACTTCCTCGCGAGCAACGTGCCCGGCATCCCGGTGCCGCTCTACCTCACCGGCGCGAAAGTCACGCAGTTCTACGGATTCGGTCCCACCATAGGCGCCGCGTTGAACATCACGTTGATGTCCTACTGCGGCAGGTGTTACCTCGGCTACAACATAGACACCGGTGCCGTCCCTGACACCGACGACTTGATGGACTGCATGCGGGAGGGCTTCGACGAGGTTCTCGCCGTCGCCGGTGAGAACGCGGGGCAGTGCACATTGCCGCTTCGAACTGGGTGAGAACTGGTCCGGCCCGTGCGGAAACGGTTGGCGCGTCGGCTTCCGCGGGAGGTGGAGGCGCCCACCGGCAGCGGAACTGGGGCTCTACCAGAGGGGCTTCTTGTCCAGTTCGATGGCAGCGTCGAGAGTCTCAAGCAACGCACTGCGAGCTTTCACCTTGGTGTTCGCGTGGGCTGTCATGTTGAGCTTCTTCATCTGGTCAGCGACGGCGAGGGACGCTGGCATGAGCTCGTCGGGAGCCACCAAAGCATCCAGGAAACCGGCCTTCAGCGCCTCTGGCGGCGAGAACATCTCGGCGTTGATGACTGATCGGTTGAAGTACGACTTGCGGAGCCGGTCACGTGCCAGCTCGATACCGACATGGTGCATGGTCATGCCGATCTGAACCTCGTTGAGCCCTATCCGGAATTGGCCGTCCACTCCCACGCGGTAGTCGGCCGACAGCAGGATGAAAGCACCCTTCGCTACTGCATGTCCCGGACAGGCGACGATGATCGGGAACGGATGGGCCAGCATCCGCCGCGCGAGGCCCGAGCCGGCGGCGACCAGGTCGATCGCGTTCTGCACGCCGGACTGCATGACCTTCAGGTCGTAGCCACCGGACAGGATGCCCGGCTGCCCGGTGATGATCACGATCGCGGAATCGCCCTCCGCCCGGTCGAGACAGTCGTGGAACGCCTTGATCACGTCAGGTGAGATCGCGTTCACCTTGCCGTTGTCCAGGGTCAAGGTGGCGACGCCATCCGCGAGTTCGTACCTGATCAGTTCGCTCATTTGAATCCTCCCGGAATCGACCCTAGCGGCCCGGATTCCGGCGACCCCGGGGCGGACGCTGCGGACGGCTGAACGGCCGCGCACCGCCGACTCAGAGTTTCGGATAACCGGTGATCTTCTGGATCTCCCGGTATAGGGGACGCAACTGGCTGTAGGTCTTCGCATACACCCGTTCGTACAACTCGTGGTAAAGATCCCTCGCGTCGGGTTGCGGCTCGAAGGAGTCGCCGAGTCGTGTCATATGCCGAGCGGCTGACGACACGTCCGGGTAGACCCCGAGGCCCACTGCCGCGTCCATCGCCGCGCCCAGCACCGACGTTTCCGGGGTGTGCGGCCGATGGACCGGGCGATCGAAGATGTCCGCGGTCATCTGCATGATGGAGTCGCTGCGGGATCCGCCGCCGGTGGCCCGGACTTCGGTGATCGGAACGCCGTTCTTCCGTTCGGTGAGTTCTCCCCCCTGTTTGAGGGCGAACACGATGCCCTCGAGGATCGCGCGATAGAGGTGCGCCCTGGTGTGCACGTCCCCGAAGCCGAAGACAGCGCCCTTGGCATACGGCTCCAGGTCCGGCCCGGGCGTCCAGTACGGCTGACAGACCAGACCCGAGGATCCGGCCGGCACGTCGCGGACCAACTCCTCGAGCAGGTCTTCGGGCGACTGTCCGGACTCAGCCGCCCGCAGCCGCTCCTGCAGACCGAACTCCTCCTTGAACCAGGAGACCATCCACAGGCCCCGGACGACGGCCACCTCGGTGTAGTACTGATCAGGAACAGCCGACGGATAGGGGGGCAGCATGGTCTGCAGTTCGACGTACTTGCTGTTCTGGGTGTTGATGGTGGCCGTGGTTCCGAAACTGATGCAGGCCGTGTCAGGGGTGAGACAGCCGGAGCCGATGATGTCGCATGCTTTGTCGTTGGACGCCGCGACGAAGGGCAGTCCGCTCGGAATGCCGGTCTGTTCGGAGGCCGCCTCGGTGACCACCCCCAGGGACTCGGTGGGTTTGACGAGATCGGGCAGTTTCTCGCGTTCCATCGGGAACATCCGCCACTTGAGGTCGAAGCGCCCGGCCCAGTCCGACTTCTTCACGTCGAACGGGATGGTGCCGACCACATTGCCAGCCGAATCACGGTAGTCGCCGGTGAACCGGTAGGTGAAGTAGCCGGAGAGGAACACGAATTTGTGGGTCCGGTCCCAGATCTCCGGCTGGTTCTGCTGGATCCAGTTCGACCGGCAGTACTGCGTTGCGTACTCCACCAGCGGGTACAGCCGGCTCACCTTCAGCAGTGGTGTCGTGAACCCCGGCAGCACCTCGCCCATGTCTGCTTTGCGCTGGTCGAGCCAGACGATCGCGGGACGCAAAGGTTGACCGTCACGGTCGAGGTTGATCATGGTCACTCGCTGTGTGGTCACGGCCACGCCGAGGATTCCATCGCGGTCCACGCCTTCGAGCGCCAGCAGCGCCTGCGTCGTCTCACAGAGTTTCCGCCAGTAGTACTCGGGGTCCTGTTCGGCCCAGCCCGGCTGCTCGGCGAAATAGGGCTCGATAGGGGTCTTGACCAACTCCTGGATGTTCCCGCGCAGGTCCACCAGCGCGGCGCGGATGGATTGGGTGCCGGCGTCGATGGCCAGGATCAGCCCGTCGCGGTCAGTCATCGGACACGCCTTCGGTCCCACCCAGACCGAGCGTGTTGCCCGGGTTCATGATGCCGTCCGGATCGAAGTGGGCCTTCAGTGCCCGCAACACGTCCATCTCCGCCGATCCCAGATACTCCTCGAGCCAGGGCGCGAACAGGTTGCCCACCCCGTGGTGGTGGCTGGTGGACCCACCCACCTCGACGATGCGGTCGATGATCTGTGCTCGGAATCGCGCGTACTCGTCGGCATCCTCCGGGCGCAGGATCAGGATGAAGTACAGGTTCGTGCCCTGCGGGTAGAAGTGGGAGGCATGGGTCATGCATACAGTCCCCGGACGGCTCTTCACGAAACCGCGGACCCCTTGATAGACCTGCATCACGTTGTCCCACGTCACGGACGTCTCGAGGGTGTCGATCACCATCCCGAAGTCGAGGATGTCCTCGCGGATGAGGGCATCGGAATAGCGCCCGTGCTCCCACTGTTTGGTGGCGTACCCCGTCAGGGACATACCGCCGTGGCTGCGGGCGATCCTCTTCGCTTGTGACGCCACGTGTTTGGCGAAACCCTTCTCACCCTCCGCCGTCGCCACACAGAGACAACGCTGTCCGGGCTTGAAACCGCGCGCGGTGAGGAAGGCGTTGGCGGGGCCGGTGTCGAACCCCTTGAGGGCCAGACCCCGTTCGGTCTCCTCCGGGTCCGAGATCCGCAGGATCGCGGGCATGCCGAACTCGCCCTGCACGATGTCCCTGGCCATCTCGACGGAGGCGTCCCAACTCGGCAGCATGAAGGCGAAGCGCTGCGTGTTCTCAGGCTGGTGGCGGAAGATCTTCAGCGTGAGTTCCACGAGCACCCCGAATGTCCCCTCACTTCCTTTCAGGATGTCGTTGACCTTCGGTCCCGTGGCGGAGGCCGGGACGTCCTTGGTCCTGATCACGCCGGCTGGTGTCACGTACTCCTGGCTGATGACGAGGTCGTAGGCATCGCCGTAGTAGGTGGACGCCTGCCCGGTACCGAGGGCGGCGATCCAGCCGCCCACCGAGGCGAGTTCGAAGGACTGCGGGAAGTAGCCGCATGTGAAGGCGCGAGACGTCCCGAAGACGCTGGGCGCGTCGTTCAGCGCGGCTTCGAAATCCGGGCCCATGAGCCCCGGTTGCACCCGGGCGGTCTGATTGCGCTCGCTGACGCTCAACACTCGGTTCATGTGTGTGCGCATCACCAGCGTGATCCCGCCGTGATCCGCGCGGGTACCGATGACCACCCCGGAGCCCGCACCATAGGGGACCACGGGAATCTTCTCCTGGGTGCAGTACCGGACGATTTGGATCACGTCGTCCTTGTGCCGGGGGTGCACCACCAGATCCGGAACGGCCGTGGCGACCCCTTGCCGTAAGGCCAGGTCCTCGTCGATGGTCTTCCCGTGGCCGTACTTCACCCGGCTCACGTCGTCATCGTCGACGTTGTCCTCGCCGACGATGGCCACGATGGCGGCGCGGTGGGCCGGATCCAAACGCGGCGGACTATCGAGACTGACGGGCTCATCGCCCTGGGATCGGGGAGCGGTGAAGTCCGCATCCGTCATCCCGAACTCTTCCTTGAACATGGCCACCCATCCCGCGCTGGGATGCTTGACCCGGTCTGGATGCAGGGCGAACACCGACCTGTACGTCCCGGGTCGGGCACCGGTCTCTCGCCAAGCGGGCTGGACGGACTTCCTGAGTGCCACGGGTTCCTCCCTAGTCAACAGCCCTATTGTGACACTTCAGGCTCACCCGTCACATGCGATCCGGCAAATCAGGACGTGGCCGCCTGCCGGACTCTTCGTTCCAAACCCCGGAACATCCCCCGCGTCATGATGTGATCGGCGGGAGTGATCGCGGCCCGATAGCCCAGATCCAGCCAGCCCGGTTCGACCGCGCCACGGTTGCGCACAAGCATCCGGGTGCTCCCGAGGTCGACCGGATCCAGTGTGAACGTCCACACCCAGTCGAGTGCGGCCCCGAACCGCTCATCCCAACCCGGAGGAATATGCGTTCGTGAGTGCAGGACGAGCACACGTGGTCGCTCGGCGAGTTCGACGACGAATTCGGCGGTGCCGGGAGGACCGTCCGGAATGGTGTCTCCCGGACGCAAGTCGCGCATCAGGTCCGGGTCCAGCCGATCCGCGCTCGGCCAGTTCCCGGGGAACAGCAGAAGATCGACCCACCGCGGGGTGTACCACCCGCCCCGGTGCCAGCCCAGCTGGGTGAGCCAGGACCACACCTGTTCCGGTGGAGCCGGCAGCGTCGCGGCGTGGTTGGTCACGAACGTGGCCGAAGGGATCAGCTCGTCACCGGGAAGAGCACGAGCACGCTCCTGTCGCGTGGACCCGGAAGTCCTGCCCAGCCTGTGCATGACGCCATAGGCCCCGAGCACCGCAACAGCGGACCCGGCGAGGCCGACGAACGTCGTCGGGTTCCTTCTCACACCAAGGATCCTGTCCGCTCGACAGCTGACCGGTCAACGCCTTGGACACCTCGCGTGACCAGGCCTGAACGGCTGTGCCGGCGCGCTGATCAGGCGCTGCGAGCAGCCGCCATGGCTGCCAACTGCGTCGCCTCATCGTTCGTCGCGCCCTCCACACCGATCTGGATCTGCACGAATCGATCACCGACCAGCAAGCCGATCACCGGCGAATCGGTCTCGGCGTTGGTGACGATGTACGCCTGGGACGTGCCAGGTACTTCGGTGGTTTCCGGTTCGTTCCCGAAGTACGCGAGCGCCAGATCGAGGTTCGTGTCGTAGGACTCCTGCCCATCGATCAGGGAGACCCCCACGTTCACGATCGCCACCGGCAGTTCCACCCCCGTGCTCGAGTCGGTCATCGTGTACTTGCACGTGACGATCTCCCTGGCGTCATCCGTTTCCTTGTCCCCTTCCGCGAACTGAGTGCCGAGCACCTGATTGATCTCGTCGGCGGTCAGCACAGCGCAGACGTCTTCGGCCGCAACGGCCGACGGACTCGCCGCGGGAATCGTGATAGCGGGTGTTGCGGTTGTCGTGGACTGCGGCTCCCCGCCGCAACCGGCCAGGGCCAAACTCATCGTGAAGATCGAGGCGATGACAGTCACCGGCATTCGCATGATCGCTCCTCACTGCGGGGGGGCACACGCTAGTACAGGGGCGGTACCGATGCGGGATCGTGGGCGCACGCCCACCAGCGGCCAGGTAGTAGCGCAGTCAGTCCAGACCCCGCCCGCGCGCCCATCGGGCTAGTTCCCGGCGGTTGCTCAGTTGGAGTTTCCGCAGCACTGCGGACATGTGCGTCTCTACAGTCTTGACGCTCACGAACAGTTCTTCGGCGGCCTCCCGGTACGTGTAGCCGCGGGCGATGAGGCGCATCACGTCCCGTTCCCGGGCGGTCAGCCGATCGAGCTCATCGTCAGTCTGTGCTGCCGTTCCGGTGAAGGCGTCCAGGACGAATCCCGCGAGCCGCGGGCTGAACACCGCGTCACCGGTGGCCACCTGACGGATCGCGGTGGCCAGCGCGTCGGCTGAGATGTCCTTCGTGACGTAGCCCCGCGCGCCGAGACGAACCACCCCGATCACGTCCTCGGAGGCATCGGACACCGAGAGCGCCAGGAATCGCGAGGAGCCACCGACCTGCTGCAGCACCGCCTGGGCATTGCCGCCGGGCAGGTGCACGTCCAGCAGCACCACGTCCGGTGTCGTTCGGGAGATCACGGCCACCGCCTCCGCCACATCGGCGGCCTGTCCCACGACCTCGATGTCGGGCGGAAGTCCACCCGCGATCCCCGCCCGCACCATCTCGTGGTCGTCCACAATGACCAGGCGGATCATGCTGCCCTCGGAAGTGTCAGTCGGATCTCGGTGCCCGTGGCAGTGCCGCGGATCGAGCACGAACCTCCCGCGCGCTCCATCCGTCCGATCATGGATTCCGCCACGCCTTTGCGGTCGGCTGGGATGGCGTCAACGTCGAAGCCCGATCCCCGGTCCCGTATGAAGACCATCGTCTGCGCGGTGTCCGTCTCGGCATACAGACTCACCGCGCCACCTGCGTGCTTGGCGGCGTTCAGGACCGCCTCCCCCACTGCGGCGACAAGTGCATGCCCGCGCTCGTCGAGCTCAACGTCACCCACGCACACCACCTCCACTGTCACCGGATAGGCGGCCTCGACCCTTGAGGCGACTCCGGACAGGGCCGCGGACAGAGTGAGGTCCGGGTCGCCGGTGGGTTCGTACAGCCACGATCTCAGGTGACGCTCCTCGGCCCGCGCGAGTCTCACAACCTGCTCCGGATCGTCGGCGTGCCGCCGGATCAGCGTCAACGTCTGAAGGACCGAATCGTGGACCTGTGTGGCGAGTTCGGCCCGCGTCTCGGATCGCACCCTCTGACGACGTTCGCTGGTGAGTTCCCCGTAAAGGCCCGCGACCCAGGGCATCGCGATCAGCCCTACGCCCACGAGCAGCAGGATGGCCACGGCCAACGCGTTGAGCACCGAGCGCACTCCGAGCCCGCTCACCGCGAGCGCGCCCATACCCAGCACCACGAGCAGGAATCCGAGCGCGAGTGCCGTCCACTGCATACCGTCGGGTCTCAGCCGCCGCGACGGGGACAGTCTCGTCCACACCACGGTGGCACCGAGCGCAACGACGGCCAGTGGCAGTCCGATCTGCATCCAGGGGCTGCTCGGGAACAGCAGGAAGCCCCCCACGACGAACGCGGCGAAGGCCAGGAGCCTGATCGTGTCGGACTCATCCGCATCCCGCTGGGGCAGCACGGCCCAGAAGGCGGCATATGCAACAACGCCGAGTCCGCCGAACAGTGCGAGAACGACGAAGAGGATCCGGACCGCGGCGACCGGCCATCCCAAGTGTTCGGCGAGGCCCGCGGCAACACCCCCGATCCAGCGTCCGCGGGTCTCCCGGTACGCGCGGGGCACTGCCGTGTCGGTGCTCACGCAACCCATTGTTCCCCACCGGGCAAGCGGGGGGATCCGGGTGAAACCCTGAGAAGGATTCAGGGTCGTCACCGGATGTGGAGCCTGCTGCATACGACCCACAGTGGAGCCATGAGTGAAACAACTATGCAAATGACACAACCACCGACGGCGGCGCCACGACTGCTGCGCAGGAGTACCAGCGATCGCGTGTTCGGCGGCGTGTGCGGCGGGCTGGGGCGCTACTGGAACGTCGACCCGGTGGTTCTTCGGGTCGTCTTCGGCGTCTCGCTGCTCCTCGGCGGGTTCGGGCTCTTCGCCTACCTGGCCATGTGGTGGATCGTGCCCGACGACTCGGCGCCGGACACTGCGAAGGTCAACCCCTCCTGGCTGATGGTCGGACTGGGCGCGATCGCGGCGGTGATCGCCGGACTGATCGGCTTGGGCCTACTGTTCAGCGACGGTGGCAGTGGGATCCTCCTGGGTGGGCTCATCGCCGGACTGGTGGTCTGGATCGTTCTCAGTCAGCGAACGACGGGTCAGACCGCCGCGCAGGTACCACCGGAACCGGGATACGCCTATGGGGGCACGACCGGCTATCCGCCGGCGGCAGCACCCCCGCCACCACCGGCCCCGCCGCGTGATCGCTCGTACCTGGGACTGATCGGGCTGTGCGCCGCGATCGCCGCGACCGGCTTCGCCATGCTCGTGTCGGGCGACCCGGTCACAGTGCTGGCGGCAGGTCTGCTCGCGCTCGGTGCGACGCTGGTGGTCGGAGCGTTCCGGGGGCGTGCGCGGTGGCTGCTGGTGTTCGCAGTGCCGTTGCTCATGCTGCTGGCAGCAGTCGGTCAGGTCCAGCGTCTCGATATCAACGCCGGCGACGTGACCTGGACACCGACATCCGCCGAGAACAGCTACAGCCTCACGGCCGGCGCCCTGGACGTCGACTTCAGCCAGTGGCAGGGGCAGCCGGGGCTCTCCGACTCGGTGTCGATCGACGCCGGACTGGCCGAGGTGCGGATCGCCGCACCTCGCAACTGGGACCTCGTCCTGGTCACGGACTTCGGTGCCGGAGAACTGCAGATCGATGACAAGACCGATGTGCGCCCCTCACCCAACGGCACCAACCGCACGCTCGTCCCGGCATCGTCGGGCAGAGCCGACGGAACCCTGCGGATGAATGTCTCCCTGCGAGCGGGTGCGGTGATCGTGCAGACCGGCGCGCCCGCGGCGGGGACCGCGCCAGCAGTCATCGAGACTCCGGAGCCCGCCACCACGAAAGACACCAAGCCCGCATCACCCAAGAAGGAGAAGGCAGCATGAGCAGTCACCCGATCGATGTCCTGAGCCTGGGCACAGGCGTGATGTTCACAGTGTTCGCACTGGCGTACTTGATCATCCCCGGTTCGATGAGCCTCGCCCTCAGCATCCCACTGATGCTGGTCGGGCTGGGAGTCTTCGGCTTGGCGGCCGCCATCGTCACGCAGCGACGGCGGCAGGCGCAACAGCCACAGAACTGAACGTCCGCGCGGCGCCCCGGGAGGCAACGGTCCCCCCTCCCGGGGCGTCTCGCCGCGTTGCAGCCTGCCTCCCGGCGCACCCCGACCGTAGGCTCGGGACATGACCGAACGTGTCCGGGTCCGGCGCCTGCCCGAGAAGGCTCAGACCGATCGCGACAGTCTGCACGCCGTTCTCGACGCGGCAACCGTGGCGCACATCGGGATCGTCGACCATGACCAGCCCTTCGTGCTCCCGATGGCCTGCGCCCGGGACGCCGACCGACTGCTCCTGCACGGCTCCACCGGCAGTCGCCTGATGAGGCTCATGCTGGATGGCGCTCCGGCGTGCGCCACGGTGGCGATCATCGACGGCCTGGTCCTGGCTCGCAGTGCCTTCAACTCATCGATGAACTACCGCAGCGCGATGGTTCTCGGTGTCGCCCGGATCGTCCCCGATCCGCTGGAAGCCTTGAGACTGCTCACCGAACATCTGCTGCCCGGCAGGTGGGACACCCTCCGGCCCCCGACTCGCAAGGAACTCGCGGCGACCCAGGTGCTCGAACTCCCGCTGGACGAGTGGTCGGTGAAGGTCAGTGCGGGTCCTCCGGAGGACGAGCCGGAGGACCTCGACGCCCCCGTTTGGGCAGGAGTGGTTCCGATCACCCACAC
>Ga0316576_10000807_pt1 | contig 15794 bp, 12 predicted proteins | sample S0NA_FD_203075 | JGI IMG/M metagenome (GOLD analysis project Ga0316576, IMG submission 203075) | Rhizosphere microbial communities from salt marsh grasses in Alabama, United States - S0-2_050615r3r5 | ecosystem: Host-associated > Plants > Roots > Rhizosphere | place: USA: Alabama | collected... | reverse complement strand
AGAGCAGACCTTCTTTGCACCCCGCCCCGAGCAACATGAGGGCTACGAGGAGCCCAACGAAGGTCTGTCTGTTTGAGATCGTGATCCTCCGGGTGAGGCTAAGACACGAACTTCATTAGGGTAGCACAGCGGGATCCATTGGTCCATCGGCCGAGTGGCCAGGACAGGGCCGGCAGGGCTACAATAGCCGTCCATGCAGGAGCCCTTCTACTTCACGAGCGGCAACCACCGTGTATTCGGGGTGTTCTATCCGCCGGAGGGCGAGGCGCGGACCGAGGGTTTCGTGGTCTGTAACGGCTTCGGCAAGGAGTACAACCTCTGCCTCAGCCCGCTCGTCGGTTTCGCCCGGATCCTGGCCAGCCGGGGCTACCCCGTGCTCCGCTTCGACTACGCGGGTTACGCCGACAGCACCGGCGCCTTCGAGGACGCGACGATCAGCACGATGCGGGACGACATCACCGCCGCCGCGGACGAGCTCGTCCGCCGCGCCCGGATCGAGCGCCTCGGGCTGCTCGGGATGCGCTTCGGCGCAGCGCTGGCCGTGATGGTGGCGGCGGAGCGCGATGACGTCGCGCACCTGGTGCTCTGGGAGCCGGTGCTCAACCCCTGGAGCTACATCTTCGGCGAGCTGCGGCAGACGGTCACGATGCAGACCGTGCTTTTCCGCGAGGTGCGCATCACCCGGGACCGGATCGTCGAGAACATCCTGGGCAAGCGTCCCTCGATCCACGGCGGCTACGACTTCAACATCATCGACGAGGGCTTTCCCCTCGGGGCCAAGCTGCTGCGCGAGGCGCGGGAGGCGAACATCATTGATCCGCCGCCCCGGCTGGAGGCGCGGGTGCTGATGCTCAACATCCGCAAGAAGGAGGGGCCGGCGCCCAGGGCGATGGCCGACTTCGCCGCGCGGCTGCACCAGATGGGCGTGGACTGCCGGCTGGAGGGGGCGGTCGAGCCCTGCACGTTCTGGAAGTACGACAACATCTACGCCACCCGGGGACCGCAGATGTACGCGAGGACCCTGGCCTGGCTCGAGGAGGCGTAGCGCGGATGGAGACCCCGGTCCAGTTCCAGTCCGGCGGCGAGACGCTCTCGGGCATCCTGCACCTGCCGGAGGACTACAAGTACCGACAGCCCGAGGTGGGCTTCGTGTTCGTCCACTCCGGCTCCCGGGGCCGGCGGGGCAACACATTCCAGTACCCGCTCTACTCACGCTACTTCGCCGACTTCGGCTACCCCTCGCTGCGTTTCGACCCGGCGGGGATCGGCGACTCCACCGGGGAGATCGAGACCTGCCAGGTCGACGACTTCTACGGCTCGATCCAGCTCGGCCGCTTCGTCGATGACACCATCGCCGGGGTCGAGGAGTTCTACCGCCATGTCCAGCCCAGGCGCCTGGTGCTCTTCGGCATCTGCGGCGGGGCGATCACCGCGCTGCTCGCCGCGCCCAAGCTCAGGCAACGCGTGGACGGGCTCGTGCTGATCAGCATCCCGGTGCTCATCGACAGCTCGCAGCAGAGCGAGCTCGACCGGATCCCCAAGGACTACGCCCGGAAGTACCTGGTCGCCATGTACGCGCGCAAGCTGCTCTCGATCAAGGCCTGGAAACGCCTGCTCACCCGGCAGAGCGAGGTCGACACGATCTGGACCATGCTCAAGGCGACGCTGCTCGGCGCGGGGCAGAAGGCCTCGTCCAGGGAGGAGCCCGAGGAGGAGGGCAAGGGCACGCGGTTCAACCGGCTGTTCCTCGAGGCTCTCGACGCGATGGTCAAGCAGCGCTCCCGCGTGATCTTCCTCTTCGGCGACGACGACACGTTCCGCTGGGAGTTCGAGCGAGAGTTCCACAACCACTACTGGCAGCGGAACCCGGGCTACGCGAGGCAGTGCGTCGTGCACTACCTGCCCGGCTGCAACCACATGTTCACCATGCGCGAGTGGCAGAAGCAGGCGCTCGACCTGGTCGCGCCCTGGCTCCAGCGCCTGTAGGAGCGGCGTCCCCATGCGACCCCTGACGATCCCCCTCTGCATCGCGCTGATCTGCGGCGGCTGCCCGCGCAAGGAGGAGAGCCCGCGCCCGAACCACTCGGGCAGGCCGCTCGTCTCGCCGGAACAGCCCGCCCCGGAGCCGGCCCCGGCCGCGCCGACGCCGCTGCCCCCGGCCGCGGCTCAGGCGGCCGGGCCGCGGCGCATGCCGACCATCGCGGCCATCGACTGGGGCGCCTTCCCCGACGAAAAGAAGCTCGCCCGGCGGGGCCGGACGATCACCCTGCGGCCGGGCCGCGTCGGGGTCATCGCCAAGGCGCTGCGGTCGGCCCGCAGCGGCGACACGCTCCTGCTCCACGGCGGCACCTACCGCGAGGGGGCCGACGACGACCACCGCGCGCTGCCCCTGATGCGCGACGGGGTCACGATCCGCGCCCTGCCCGGCCAGCGCGCCCGCATCGTGCCGCGCGGCGGCGAGGTGACCTACGGCGCGGCGATCGCGGCGAGCCGCATCGTCCTCTCCGGGCTCGAGATCGACGGCTTCCCCAACGTCGGCATCGGCATCGAGAAGGAGCACGGCACGGTCAAGGACCTGATCCTCTCCGACGTGACGGTCAAGGCGCCCGCCGACGGCAAGTGGCACGACGGCATCGTCGTCTACCACGACATGCGCGGCAAGGGCAGCCCGGCGAGCGACGGACTGCTGATGCGCAACGTCACGGTGGAGGGCGCCTCGCTCGGCATCAGCTGTAACAGCGGCCCCTGCCGCTCCTGGTGGCTGGAGAACGTGCGCGTCACCGGCGCGGGGGGCAGCGGGTCGGGCGCCGACGCCATCGCGGTGGAGGAGGGGGAGAACATGGTGTTCCACCGCGTCGACGCCTCGCGGGTCTCGGCCGACGGGATCGACCTCAAGGCGAGGAACGTGCTGGTGTCGAGCTGCTACGTCCACGACGTCGCCCGAAACGGCGTCAAGCTGTGGTACGGCGGGGACATCGTGAACACCATCGTGCACCACACCGGCGAGGACGCGGCGATCGTCTTCGAGCACGCCGGGCGCTATCGCGTCCTGAACAGTGTGATGGCCTTCCACAACTGGCCGCAGCCCACGAGCTACAACCTGACGGCGAGCTACGACTCGCGCGAGAAGCTCAGGGTCGAGCTGATCAACTCGATCTTCTACAAGACCTCGGGCGGGATGTTCTTCCAGGACGGGACAGACGTGGCGATCCGCAGCTGCATCTTCCACGAGATGAAGAACGGCGACTACCTGCGGGCCCGCGTCAGGGGCCGGGAGGTGGTGCTGACCCGGGCCGGTGGGGTGAAGGCGTTCCGCAAGCTCGGCGCGAGCGGCGTGATCCTCGCTGACCCGCGCTTCCTCGACGCCGAGCACGGCGACTTCCGCTTGCGCCCGGGGAGCCCGGCGGCAAACCACGGAGTGAAGGTCGGGGAGATGCCACCTTTTGACGTGGCCGGTGGCCCGCGTGTTCGGGGGGCCGCGCCGGATATCGGCGCCTACGAGATGTTTTAGGAGCGAGACCGACCATGGAAGAACAATGGATCCCGGCCCAGCCCGGTCGGCCCGAGCAGGTGCTGTTCCGCCGCCCGGCCCCCGAGGGCGTGCTGCGTCCCGGCGACGTGCTCTACCGTCTGGGGCGCGACGCGATCTACCACGGTCTGCGCGCGCTCGCGCGCGTCGAGCCCTCGCGGCGCACGGTGCTCTTGCCCTCGTTTCATTGCAGCTCGCAGATCGAGGCCGCCGAGGCCGCCGGGCTGCGCTGCGAGTTCTTCCCGGTGCGGGCCGACGCGACGGTCGACCTGGAAGCGATCGCCAGGCGGATCCACGACGACGTGCTGGCGCTGATGGTGATCCACTACTTCGGCTGGCCGCTGGACCTGGACGGGCTGTCGGCGCTCGCCCGGGAGCGTGGCGTCGCCCTGTTCGAGGACTGCGCCCTCTCGCTGTTCTCGCAGCACCGCGGCCGGCCGGTGGGGACCGTCGGCGACCTGGCGATCTACTCGCTGCGCAAGTTTCTGCCGGTGCGCGACGGGGGGCTGCTGCGCCTCAACCGGTCCGACCTGACCGCCGATCCGCCGACGCGCACACCCTCGTCGTTGCGGCCGGCGGTGGGCGCCATGGCCCGGGCGATGGGGGCGGGGAGGCTGATCCGGATGGGCAAGCGCCTGCTCGGCCGCTCGAACGGCGAGCCGCGGTTGCCGTCGACCCCCGATGAGCTCGAGCGTCCCCGGGACTTCGAGGTCGAGCAGGCCGACCAGGGGATCTCCTCCTTCGCGCGCTACATTGCCCGCAGGATCCGCCCGGCCGAGGTGGTCGAGCAGCGCCGCCGGGCCTACCAGCTGCTGGACGAGCGCCTGCGGGAGCACCCGCGCTACCGGCCCCTGTTCCCCACGCTCCCGGACGGGGTCTGTCCCCTCTCCCTGATCCTCGTGCACCCGGAGCGGGACGCCTTCGAGGCCCGGCTGGCCGAGCAGGACGTCGAGGCCTACTGCTTTGGTCGGCACCCTCACCCGAGCCTGGACCGGGATCGGTTCCCCGAGACCCGGGTGCTGAGCGACCAGACGCTGGCGATCCCGGCCCACCAGGGCCTGAGCGAGCGCGACCTGGCGCGGGTGGCCGACGCAGTGCGCCACGCATTGTGATTCATTCCAAAGACCTCGGACGGCCCTGCCTGAGTTAGGCGCACCTAAGCCTCGCAGCAGCTCCAAGCTGTCGGAACTTCAATGTAATTCGCTTTTTTTTTCGTTGACAGCCAGAAGACCGGATGGTACGCGATCGCCGAAATTACAAGTTGCTGGCGGGTGCTGCGAGTCACCAGGAAAAAAGCACCAACCGTTCATCATCCAACCGAGATCGGGAGGTAACTACATGGCCAACATCGAAACCCCCCTGCTGGACGAGCTTGAAAAGGGGCCGTGGCCGAGCTTTGTCAGAGAATTCAAGAAGATGGTCGAGAAAAAGCCCATGGTGCGGGACTTCCTCGGCCAGCTGGAAAAGTCCTACCGGGACAAGATCAGCTACTGGAAGCACGGCGGTATCGTGGGCGTGATGGGCTACGGCGGCGGCGTCATCGGCCGGTACTCGCAGCTGGCCGAGGAGTTTCCGGCAGTGGCGCACTTCCACACCATGCGCATCAACCACCCGGCGGGCTGGTTCTATACCTCCAAGGCCCTGCGGACCCTCTGCGACATCTGGGAGAAGCACGGCTCGGGCATGACCAACATGCACGGCTCCACCGGTGACATCATCTTCCTCGGCACGCGCACCGAGAACCTTGAGCCCTGTTTCTCGGACCTGACCCACGCCGGCTTCGACCTCGGCGGATCCGGCTCCGCGGTCCGGACCCCGAGCTGCTGCTGCGGCCAGGCGCGTTGCGAGTGGGCCTGCTACGACACGATGGGCGCCTGCTACGACATCACGCAGAACTTCCAGGACGAGGTGCACCGGCCGGCCTTCCCCTACAAGTTCAAGTTCAAGTTTGCCGGCTGCCCCAACGACTGCGTGGCCTCCATCGCGCGCTCGGACATGAGCATCATCGGCACCTGGAAGGACGACATCCAGCAGGACGACGCAGAGGTCAAGAAGTACGTCGACGGCGGCCTGGACATCGTCAACGACGTGTGCATGCTCTGCCCGACCCGCTGCATGCAGTGGAAGAACAACAAGCTGACCATCGACAACGAGAACTGCGTCAGGTGCATGCACTGCATCAACGTGATGCCCAAGGCCCTGCGGCCGGGCAAGGAGAAGGGCGCCACCATTCTGCTCGGCTCCAAGGCCCCCATCGTCGAGGGCGCCATGCTCTCCGCCGTGTTGATCCCCTTCATCGAGATGAAGCCTCCCTACACCGAGATCAAGGAGCTCACCGAGAAGATCTGGGAGTTCTGGGACGAGCACGGCAAGAACCGCGAGCGCGTGGGCGAGCTCTACCTGCGCGTGGGCTTCGGCAACTTCCTCGAGGCCATCGAGGTCGAGCCGATCCCGCAGATGATCCTGCACCCGCGCGAGAATCCCTACGTCTTCTACGAGGAGTACTTCGAGGACGACGAGTAGGCAGCGGTACCAACGATAACCTCATCCCCGTAAACGGGAGGAGACGAGAGATATGGCTGAAGAAGTGAAGAAGGCGAAAACCGACATCGGTCCCCCGCACTACGAGCAGTTTCTGCCGCCGATCATCAAGGAGAACTACGGCAAGTGGAAGTACCACGAGATCGTCAAGCCGGGCGTGCTGATGCACGTCTCCGAGAGCGGCGCCAAGCTGTTCTCCATTCGCATCGGCGCGCCGCGCCTGATGTCGATCGAGACGATCCGCTGGATCGCGGACATGGCTGACAAGTACTGCGACGGCCACCTGCGGTTCACCAGCCGCAACAACGTCGAGTTTCTGCTCTCCGACGAGTCGAAGGTCGACCCGCTGATCAAGGAAGCGGCCGCCGAGGGCTGGCCCGCGGGCGGCACCGGCCGGGCGATCTCCAACATCGTCCACACCCAGGGCTGGATCCACTGCCACTCCTCCGCCACCGACGCCTCGGGCATCGTCAAGGCGGTGATGGACGACCTGTTCCCCTACTTCAACGGCGAGAAGGAGCTGCCGGCCAAGACCAAGATCGCCCTGGCCTGCTGCCTCAACATGTGCGGCGCGGTGCACTGCTCCGACATCGCGATTCTCGGCATCCATCGCCGGCCGCCGGAGATCGACCACAACAACGTGTCCAAGATCTGCGAGATTCCGACGCTGATCGCCTCCTGCCCCACGGCGGCGATCCGCCCGGCCACCGTCGACGGCAAGAAGTCGGTGGAGATCGAGGAAGACGACTGCATGTTCTGCGCGAACTGCTACACCGTCTGCCCCGCCACCACCCTGAACAACGCGCTGAACGACGGCGTCTCGATCTGGGTCGGCGGCAAGGTCTCCAACGCCCGGAGCGTGCCGCGCTTCTCCAAGCTCGCCGCGGCCTACTTCCCCAACAACCCGCCGCGCTGGCCCGAGGTGGTCGGGGCGGTGAGGAAGATCATCGAGGTCTACGCCGCTGGCGCGCGGCCCTACGAGCGGATCGGCGAGTGGATCGATCGCATCGGCTGGCCGAAGTTCTTCGACCTGACCGGGTTCGAGTTCACCAAGTACCACATCGACGACTTCAAGCTGGCGCAGAAGACGCTGAACACGTCGATGCATTTCCGCAGGTAACGTGTCGCTGTCTCGAACGCGCGGCTCTGGCCGCGCGTACCAATAACGAGGTGCACCATGGCAGACGTTTCTGTCGAGCAAGTCGCGGACGACATGTTCAAGATGGTCGAGGAGACCTTCGGCAAGAAGAACCTGAAGGCCGGCGACCTGACCAAGGCAATGATCAAGAAGCACGGGGTGGACAAGGCGACCTGCAAGTTGGCGATCCGCTCGCTGATGGACTCGGGCCGCTGTGTCTACAGCTACTTCGGCGGCAGCTACATCACCCTGCCGCACATGGAAGGCGCGGACCCGGACAAGCTGAAGGAGGAGTAGGTCGCGGCGACGGAGCCTGCCCACCCCGTTAACGAACCCGGCCCGGGGATATCGGGCCGGGTGAAGTTAGCGATGCAAACCTGCTGCCCGCGCCTGGTGGTCGCCGGCACCTCCGGCGACTCGGGCAAGACCATCGCGAGCCTCGGGCTCCTGCTGGCGCTGCGCCGGCGGGGGCTGTCCCCTGCTGCATTCAAGAAAGGCCCGGACTACATCGACGCCGCCTGGCTCGCCTGGGCTGCCGGGGCGCCGGCCCGCAACCTGGACAGCTACATGCAGCCTGCTCCGGCGCTCCGGCAGAGCTTCGCTCGCCACGCCTCGCCGGAGCTGAGCCTGGTCGAGGGCAACCGGGGGCTGCTCGACGGGATGGACGGCGAGGGGACCCACAGCACGGCGGCGCTGGCCCGGCTGCTCGGCGCGCCGGTGGTCCTGGTGGTCAGCGCGGCCAAGGTCACCCGGACCGTGGCGGCGCCGGTGCTGGGTTGTCTGCGGCTCGAGCCGGAGGTGACCCTCGCCGGGGTGATCCTCAACCGGGTGGCCGGGGCCCGGCACGAGGCCGTGGCCCGGCAAGCGGTGGAGCAGCTCACCGGCGTGCCCGTGCTCGGGGCGATCCCCCGTTGGCGCGGCCCGGCGCTGCTCCCCGACCGCCACCTCGGCCTGGTTCCCCCCGAGGAGCACGGGGAGGTCGAGCTGGCCGCCGAGCGGATCCTCGAGCTGGTCGGGGGGCACGTGGACCTCGAGCGGATCCTGGAGGTCGCCCGCTCCGTGCCGCCGTTGGAGCTGCCCTCGGCGCCCCCGGCGTCGCCGGTCGCCCGACGGGTGCGCGTCGGTGTCTTTCGGGACTCGGCCTTCACCTTCTACTACCCCGAGAACCTCGAGGCTCTCGAGGCCGCCGGCGCCGAGCTGGTGCCCATATCGGGCCTCGACGACCCCCACCTCCCCCCCGGGCTGGGCGCGCTGTACCTGGGCGGCGGCTTCCCCGAGACCCACGGGCCCCATCTGTCGCAGAACGAGAGCCTGCGGGCCGAGGTCCGCCAAGCGGCCGAGGCCGGGATGCCGATCCACGCCGAGTGCGGGGGCCTGATCTACCTCGGGCGCAGCCTGTCCACCCCCGAGGGGACATTCCCCATGGCCGGGGTGCTGCCCGTCGATCTGATCCTCGAGCCCCGTCCGGTGGGCCACGGCTACGTCAGCCTGCGGGTGGACCGCGAAAACTCCATCTTCCCGGTGGGGCAGGAGCTCCGCGGGCACGAGTTTCACTATACCCGTGTTGTCGTCGCAGATCCGGCGAGCATTTCCCTCGCATTTGAGGTAAGAAGGGGCGCCGGTGCGGTTGATGGGCGGGACGGATTCGTCTACAAGAACGTGCTGGCGGCGTACACCCACCTCCACGCCATCGGCGTCCCCCAGTGGGCGCCGGCGCTGGTGGACCGCGCCGTCCGCTGGACATCCTAGGAGACAAGGACAATGGCAAAAGTCGTCAAGAAGAAGAAAAAGTTTCGCAGCGGCACGGGCGGGAGCACGACCAGCGGCAAGAAGAGCACGCCGCTTCGCCCCTTCCGCAACCCGCTGACGCCGCCCTGCAAGGACGCCTGTCCCATGGGCAACGCCATCCGTCGCGCGTTGACCTACGTGGCCCAGTCGGAGACCTACGGCCGCAGCTTCGAGGAGTCGATGGAGCAGGCGTTCTACATCTTCACCGACACGAACCCGATGCCCTCGACGCTGGGCCGCGTCTGTCCGCACCCCTGCGAGGACGGCTGCAACCGCCAGCACAAGGACGGATCGGTCAACATCAACCAGTTCGAGCGCGCCCTCGGCGACTACGGCCTGGAGAAGAACCTCAAGCTCACCCTGCTCACCGACGAGAAGCGGGACAAGAAGGTCGCCGTGGTCGGCGCCGGCCCGGCGGGCATCTCCTGCGCCTACCAGCTCGCGCGGCGTGGCTACCAGGTGACCATCTTCGAGGCCTTCCCCAAGGCCGGCGGCATGCTGCGCTACGGCATCCCGCCCTACCGTCTGCCCCGTGACGTGCTGGACCGCGAGATCCAGCGCGTGCTGGACCTGGGCGTCGAGCTGAAGACCTCGACGGTGGTGGGCAAGGACGTGATGCTCGAGGACCTGACCAGCAAGTACGACGCGGTCTACGTCGGCATGGGCTGCCACAAGGGCCGCACCCTCGGCGCGCCGGGCGAGGACGCCGAGAACATCCTCACCGGCGCCGAGTTCCTCAACCGGATCAACTCCGGCGAGACGATCGACGTCGGCAACGACGTCGTCGTGGTCGGCGGCGGCGACAGCGCCATCGACGCGGCGCGGGTCTGCAAGCGCCTCGGCGCCAACACCACCATCGTCTACCGCCGGACCAAGAAGGAGATGCCGGCCATCGCCCACGAGATCGACGAGGCGGAGGCCGAGGGCATCGGCTTCGAGTTCCTCTCGGTGCCGGTCGAGGCGGTGAAGGAGGGCAACAAGGCGGTCAAGCTCATCTGCCAGCGCATGGAGCTGGGCGAGCCGGACTCCTCGGGCCGTCGCCGCCCGGTGCCCATCGAGGGAGCGACCTACGAGCGCTCGGTGAGCACGCTTATCTCGGCGATCAGCCAGGAGCCCGACTTCGTCGGCGACCTGGCCAAGGTCGGAAACCCCAAGGACTGGATCAAGGTCGACGAGCGGTTCAAGCACGTCAACCTGGCCAAGGTCTACGCCGGCGGCGACGCCGTTGCCCTCGGCCTGGTGACCATCGCCATCGGCCAGGCGCGCAAGGCGGCCGACGTCATCGACTGCGACCTGCGGGGCGAGGCCTACCCGACGCCCGAAAAGCGCGAGGTCGCGACCAAGGAGAAGATCAAGCTCGAGTGGTACCAGCCGGCCGAGCGCCAGGAGCAGGCGATGGTCCCGGTGGCCGAGCGCTTCGAAAGCGGCGACTCGATGAACCTCGAGGTTGCCAAGGGCCTCTCCTTCGAGCAGGCGGTCGAGGAGGCCAAGCGCTGCTTCTCCTGCGGCATGTGCATGGACTGCGACAACTGCTGGATGTACTGCCAGGACCAGGCCGTGGACAAGCTGGCCAAGGACAAGCCCATCGGCGAGCACTACTTCTACAAGCACGACCTGTGCACGGGGTGCGAGAAGTGCGCCGAGGAGTGCCCCTGCGGCTACCTCCAGATGCGCTAGGGACAGGCTCCGCTGTCCATCTCTTTGAAATCAACCGCGCGTTCTGTCCCCACGGAAGCACTGCACAAACAACAGAACGCGCGGTTGTGCTCAGACGGCGTTTGATTCCGAATAGCTACAACGGGGAGCCTGTCCCCTAGGGCACGAGCACCGTGTCGCCCCGGCAGAGGATGACGTTCTGATCGAGGTTCTCGCCCTTGAGCACCTCGTTGTAGGCGAACGGGATGCGCACCTCACCCTTGGGGCTGTTCCAGACGATCCACATCTGGTCCTGCTTGGCGAAGGGCGTGAAGCCGCCGGCTAGGGAGAGGGCCTGGACCACGTTGATCTGGGAGGTGGGGGTAAAGGTGCCGGGGCGCCGGACCTCGCCCATGACGAACACCTGATAGGAGCGCGCCGAGACCAGGGAGACATCGACGCGAGGGTTGGGCACGAAGGCCTGGACCTTGCGGGCGATCACCCGCTGGATCTGGTTGATGCTCATTCCGGCGGCGTTGACGTCGCCGATCAGCGGCAGAGAGATCTTGCCGTCGGGCCGAACCAGCACCTGCTCCCGGCTGTGGTTGGGCTCGTTCCAGACGTTGACGCGGATCACGTCGCCCGACTCGAGGCGGAAGTTGCCGTGGCAGCGGCCACGCAGGGCGGCGTAGTTGAAGTTGGCGGTGTGGCTCGGGCCGCAGGCGCTGACCATCAGCAGTGGGATGGACAGCAGAAGGAGAGTGATGCTCATCCGGGTGGTCATGCTCGAAAACCTCCAGCCCTGGCGCTCGCAGGAGCCTATGCGCAGGTGTGGGCCCTGTCAATTCGTTGGCGCAGGCAGCTCTCGGCGGCGGTCCTCGACTCTCAGCCGCCGGCGCCTGCGCATTTCGCGCGGACCCCGGGAGTCGTGGGGAGACCGGCTTGCGTAGCCCGACGCGACCGCCTATCCTTGCTCGATCCGAGGCTGTCGAGGGGGGAGGAGCGCGGATGCCCCCCCTGCAGCGACTTCGTTCCCTGCTCAGAAGAGAGCCGCTGAAGCGCGCCGGCGCCAGGCGGGCCCACGTCTGTCAGATCGTGGACCGGCTGGCCGCGGACGGTATCGGCAGCCGCGTCGCAGGGGTGTGCAACGGCCTCGACCCACGCCGCTTCGTCGCGAGCTGCCTTGGCCTGGGCCCCCGGGACCCGCTGGCGCTGGACTGGCTCGAGCCGAGAGTGGAGACCTGGGGTCCGGTCGGGAGCGAGGCGGAGCAGGAGCGCCAGGTGACGGGGATCCTCGCCCGATACGGCGTGGATCTGATCCACGCGCACGGGACGCGGTCGCTCGGGATCGCCGCCCGCGCGGCGGGGCGAATGGGGCTGCCCCTGGTCGTCACCGGCCACGGAGGCCCGATGCGCCGGGTCGCGGCCTCGGCCGCGGCCCTGCTCGCCACGACGGAGAAGGTGGCCGACGAGATGGCCCGGCAGCTCGACATCGCCCGGGAGAGGATCGCCACCGTGCCCACCGGCGTCGACACGGAGCGTTTCCGGCCCCCCTACGATCGCGCGCTCCTGCGCCAGGCGCTGGACGTCTCCGCCGACGAGCTGGTGCTCGGCGGGGTGGGGGACGTCGCGACCGTCGAGGGGATCGCCGGCGCGCTCGGCGTCCGGGGCATCGTGATCGGCGCCGCCGATGACGAGGGCGAGGAGGGGGCGCGGGTGACGGTGCTGCCGCGGGTCCGCGACGTCGAGTCCGTGCTCGGCGCGATGGACATCTTGATCTTCAACGGAGCCGGCGACTCGCCTCCGGTCATCGTGCTCGAGGCGATGGCCTGCGGCCTCGCCGTGGTGGCGACGGCGTCGGCCGGCGCGGCGGCGGTCATCGACGATGCCGCCACGGGAGCGCTTGTTTCGTCCCCTGCCGAGCTCCGGGCGGTGGTGGCGCGGCTGGCCGGCGACGCCGGGCTACGGCGCGCCCTGGGGCAGGCCGCTCGTCGGAAGGTCGAGCGGGACCACCCCCTGGAGTCGATGGTAGAGCCGCACGCCCGGCTCTACGCCACACTCCGGCCCCAGGTCGCTTCTTTTTGACAATTGCCGGCAGTCTTGGAAGAATCGTTGACGCCACGGTACCAACTGAAGTGGGGTCCCCGGGTGGGCTCAAACCACCCGGGGCAATACAAAAAGGAAGGTGAGCTCATGAAGCGTCTGGCGGCGGTCGCGTGTCTCTTCGCCATCGGCTCCTGCGGCAACCTCACGTGCAGCCAAAACAGGCATCGCGCCATTCGCTACATGAACAAGGGCGTGAAGAACTTCAGCGACGGGCTGCACGCGGCAGCGATCAGCAACCTCAAGGCGGCGGTGCGGGAGGACGACACCTTTGGCAAGGCTCACTACAACCTGGCCAAGGTCTACGAGCACATGAAGAAGTGGGACGATGCTCAACGTCACCTCAACCGGGTGATCGCCCTCGAGCCCAACAACGCCACCTACCACTACGAGCTGGGCAAGTGTTACCAGAACCTCAACCGGCTGGACATGGCCAAGGGAGCCTACGAGAAGGCGTTGAGCCTCAACCCCAAGCTGTACGTGGTGCACTACCGGCTGGGGACGGTCTTCGCCTCGCTCGACCAGCCGGTGAAGGCGGACGCCGAGTACCGCAAGGCGATCGAGATCAACCCGCGCTTCACCAAGGCGTTCGTCAGCCTGTCCATGCTGTACCTCAACTTCGACTACCCCGAGCAGGCGATGCGAGTGCTCCAGGCCGGCGTGGCGATCAACGACAACAGCGCCGAGGCGCAGAACACGCTCGGCGTCGCCTACCAGTTCCTCAAGCAGTACGACAAGGCGATCGAGAGCTTCAAGAAGGCGCTGGACCTCCAGCCGGACTACAACGTGGCGATGTTCAACCTCGGCATGGCCTATGCGGCGGCGGACAAGCGCAAGGAGGCCGAGGAGATGCTCAACCGCTTCACCAAGGCCGCGGCGGGCAAGGCCGACGTCGACCAGGACTACATCCGCGAGGCCAACGAGAAGCTGATGGAGCTGTCAGGGGCGATGGAGGGCGGCGCCACCCCGCCCCCGGGAGGCGGTCAGGACGGGCTGCCGGTCCGGCAACCGTAGCGGTCTACCCCTTCTTCCCACCCCTCCTTGCCCCCCTGGATTCCGGTTTTTTTTCGCCCCTTCCATCGGCCCACGAGGCTGAGTTTTTCCTGCGATTATCGCCACCTTTAGCCTTTGATCTGGCCGAGCGTTCCGTGCTATAAAGGGCGCCGGTCCAACGGTGATTTTTCTTAATAACTCTGCGGGGTCAGGCCTCTCAGTCTGGTTGCTTTGTACCGGACCCGTTGGCCGCCCTAGGAGGAGTAGCCGACTGGACAACCGTATGCCGCCCTGGTGCGGCGACAACCAGCCCTCCGCGTGGAGCGGATCGACCCGCTCGGGGGGCAGAACAACGGCACGGGGAAGTGATGAACGAGATCAAGCAGCGCCTCCGTAGTTCACGCAACTGGATGGGTCTCATCGAAGAGCTCGAGCAAGAGGCTGAGCGGCTTGAGGACAAGCAGGAAAAGTCCCACCGGCTGTACGTGTTGGGACAGGCCTGCGAGGAGCTTTTCCTCCGAAAAGACAAGGCCATGGTGAGCTACCAGAAGGCCTTCAAGCTCTTTCCCCAGGACACCCGGTCGCTGGTTCGTGCGCGGTTGATCTATCAGGAGATGGGCAACCAGCGCATGGTGGCCAAGCTGCTGGAGTTCCAGCTCAAGGTGGTGCAGGAGCCCACCGAGCGGGTGCCCCTGATGCTCGAGCTCGCCGACATCTACGTCGATCTGCGCCGCTACGACGAGGCGCGGGCCATCGTCGCCGAGGTCGAGGCGATGGATCCCAACAACCCCGAGCTCCAGGAGCTCTCGGCGACGCTGGACTTCGACGACGCCAACTGGGGCGAGAAGGTCTCGTCGATGATCGACCGAGCACAGGGGGGCACCGTCGATCAGGCGGTCAAGCTGCTGATACGGGCCGCGAGGATCTACGCGCTGATGGCGCCCGAGGACGAGACCCGCGAGGCCCTGCTGCGCAAGGCGGTGGAGTTCGATCCGGACAACGAACGCGCGAACTATCTGCTGGAGAACCTCCTCGCCGAGCGCGAGCGACCGGCGGAGATCGTCGAGCTGCACCGCTCGCGGGCCGAGCGCGCGGCGGACGAGGACCGGGCGGCGCTGTACCGCAACTTCGCCAGCATCTGGACCACGCGCTTCAGCGACCCCGCGACCAGCGCGCAGTTCTACCGGAACGCGCTCGAGGCGTACTACAAGGACGGATCGGACCACTTCCCGGGGCACCTGGCCGCGTACCGGTTCCTGCGGGAGGTACAGGGCCCGTCCGGCCAGTGGCAGTCGCTGCTCAAGCTCGCTGACGCCGGGCTCCAGGCCCCGCTGCTGGAGGAGGACCAGGCGATCCTCGCCGCGGAGGCAGGTGAGATCGCGTGGAAGGAGATCGATGACCTGAAGCTCGCCAGGGGCTATTTCGACTGGGTTCGCCGCGTCGACCCGGACAACTACGTGCTGGGCGAGTTTCTGAGCGCCCACCCGGATGCTTTCGCGGCGGCGGCGGAGCAGGCCTCGGCCACGGCGGAGCACATCGCGGTGAGCGAGGAGCCGGCGGCCGAGGAGCCGGTGGTCGAGGCGGCGGCCGAGGAGCCGGCGGCCGAGGAGCCGGTGGAGGCGGCGCCCGCGGAGCCGGAGGAGCCCGTGGTCGAGGAGCCGGTGGAGGCGGCGCCGGAGGAGCCGGTGGCCGAGGAGCCGGTGGAGGCGGCGCCGGAGGAGCCGGTGGAGGCGGCGCCCGCGGAGCCGGAGGAGCCGGTGGCCGAGGAGCCCGTGGTCGAGGAGCCCGTGGTCGAGGAGCCCGTGGTCGAGGAGCCCGTGGTCGAGGAGCCGGCCGAGGAGCCGGCGGTCGCAGAGGCCGCGCCGGCCCCGGCACCCGTGGAGCTCCCCACCGACATCGACGAGGAGGTGGATGAAGCCACGGCCCAGCTCATCGCCGACGCCCGGGCGGCCGAGTCCGAGTCTCGCGACAAGGGCATCGACGCCTGGCGCAAGCTGGGTCAGCGGAACCGCCAGATCCGTACGCCCCGCCGGGCCCTGGCCCGGCTGTACCAGGAAGCCGAGCGCT
>Ga0316576_10000806_pt1 | contig 15797 bp, 13 predicted proteins | sample S0NA_FD_203075 | JGI IMG/M metagenome (GOLD analysis project Ga0316576, IMG submission 203075) | Rhizosphere microbial communities from salt marsh grasses in Alabama, United States - S0-2_050615r3r5 | ecosystem: Host-associated > Plants > Roots > Rhizosphere | place: USA: Alabama | collected... | reverse complement strand
GTCGCCGGCCACGTCGGAGGTCTTGGAGGCCACCTCACGGACCATCTGGGCGCCCATGTTCTCCAAGGGCTCCTTGAGCTCGATCTCCTTGGCGACGGTGACGCCGTCCTTGGTGATCACCGGGGAGCCGAACTTCTTGTCGAGGACGACGTTGCGTCCCTTCGGGCCGAGGGTCACCTTGACCGCGTCGGCCAGCCGGTTCACGCCCCGGAGCAGCTCCTGGCGCGAATCGTTTCCATACGTGATCTGCTTCGCCATTGCCTGTAACTCTCCCTACCCGAGAACTCCGAGGATCTCGTCTTCCTTGAGGATGAGCAGCTCCTCGGACCCAACCGTCACCTCGGTGCCCGACCACTTGCCGATCAGGACCCTGTCTCCGGCCTCGAGGTCGAGCGGCAGGACCTTGCCCTCCTCCGAGAGGCGGCCCGGGCCAACGGCGACGACCTCGGCCTCGAGGGGCTTCTCCCGGGCCGAGTCGGGAACGACGATGCTCCCCACCTTCTGCTCTGCCTCCTCCTTCCTTCTGACCACCACGCGGTCCCGCAGCGGCCTCAGGCTCGACTTCGCCCTCGTCCGCGCACCCTTCGCCACTGGCTTCCCCTTCTTCTTCGGCATCGTCATCTCCTCCTGATCCTGGTCAATCCACGGCGCGTGCCAGCCCCCCTGGGTACCCTCGCCCCTCTCCCCTGGGGCAATTGGAGCGGCCCTGAACTCCTTGTCCTCTCGTGAGTTCGACCGTGTCGAGAGGCTCCTCGCCCGGACGCCGCCGGGGCGGCCCGGAGGACAGGATCGGCATCGCCGCTCCGGGAAGATCGGGCGCCCGCCACCGAAGTGAACCGGGCACGGACGCCGGGCCGGCCCCGCGGCCCGGCCCCTTCCGGCTCAGCCCATCCACCGGGCACGCCGACCCGCCGGCCCGCATCACCCGTCCCCGGCACCGCTTCGCCGGCGCGAGGGGGTGCTCGTCCTGGAGCCCTGGATCTCGAGGGCGACTGCGTTCAATGCCCCCTGGCGCCGAGCGGCGGGCGTCCCCGGGGGGAGTCGTGACTCGAGACACTCGACAGCACGGGCCAACTCCTCGGCGACACGGTCGACGGCGGCGTAGAGGTCGGCGTCCTCCTGCTCCTGCCGCACCTGCCGACCGCTCAGGAGACGAGCCCAGCCCCGGCAACGGAACTCACCTTTCGACGGGCCAAGCTCGATCCTCTCGCCGGCAACCGCCATGCAGTCGACGCGCCGGGTCAGGTGGCCCAGCGTGGAGAGCAGGCGCTGCTCCACGTAGGTCCGCAGCTCCGGGCGGGTCACGAACGCGTCTCCGTTCACGGCTACCCGCATGGAGGTGCACCAGGGGAATCGTCGTACCCCGAGGCCGCCAGGGATTCACCGGGGAGATCCGGGAGCCCGATGTCGTCGCGACCGCCAGCACCCGCAGGTCTGCCCATCTCAGCTCCTCATCCCCGAGGGTCACAGCCGAGGCCCGGTTGGGAGGAGGGACGAAGCGTGCCCTGGTGGAGCAGGACTCCTCCGGCTGTCGGGTCCCCCTCCAGCCCGATGTGGCCATCGAGGTCGGCGTAGGCGACGTTGGGGCGGGCGAGGGCGAAATGCAGCCCCGCGGCGATGCCGAGGGCGCACTCGTCCATGCATCCCACCATGACCTCGAGGCGGGCCGAACGCGCCACCGCGTTGATCTGGAGCGCGCTGTCGATGCCCCCGGCCTTCATCAGCTTGACGTTCACCATGTCCGCCAGGTCCTGCCGCGCAATGCGGAAGGCGTCCCTCAGCGTCATCAGACTCTCGTCGGCCATGATCGGAAGCGTCGCCGACTCGACCACGCGGCCCATCAGGTCGGGCTCGCCTCGGGGAGTCGGCTGTTCGAGAAGCTCGAGCCGGGCCCCGCGCGTCAGCTCGACGAACCGGAGCGACGCCTCCACCGAGTAGCCCTGGTTGGCGTCGAAGCGGAGCTCTATCCCCGGCCCCACTGCCTCGCGAACGCGAATGACACGCTCGGCATCTTCTTCGGCGTCGAGCCCGCCCTTGAGCTTGAGGGCCTGGAAGCCCTGCCCCACGAGGCCGACCGCGCGCTCGACGGTGTCCGCACACCGCAGGATCCCGATGGTCACGCTGGTGGGGATCCGCTCGCGGAATCCGCCCAGGACGCGGTACGTCGGCTGTCCGACGACCTTCCCCAGAAGGTCGTGCAGGGCGATGTCCACGGCCGCTCGAGCCGAGGGAGAGTCGGCCAGCTCCTTCTGGAGGGTCTCCAGGGGCACGAGTCGGCACAGCGGGTCGGCACCCTTCAGGACCGGCTCCGCGATGTCCCGCAGGGCAGTGAGCACGCCCTCGGGGCACTCGCCGGTGACGGCGGGGTCCGGGGCGGCGCAGCCGTAGCCCGACGGTCCCCCGTCCAGATCGAGCCGCACCAGAACATTCGAGACCCGGTCCACCGTCTCGTAGGCAATCGTGTACGGCTCCGCGAGTCGCATGTCGACCCGCCACGATTCGATCCGGGTGATGCGCATGCTCAGTACCGCTTCTGATAGATCTCGTCGAGGCTCAGCCGCTTGAGGGACTCGACGAGCTCGACGAGGCGCCGGACGCTCACCTCCCAGATCCGCTCGCCCTTTTCTCGGGTCGCGCGGGTCGGGTCGCCGAGGACCCCGGACGGCGAGATCCGCGCCGTTCGCGCGTACCAGCCCACGGCCCGACGCGAGGTGAAGTCCAGATAGGACGACGAGAACTCCGGCACGAACTTCACCGCCCGGTCCATGCGCACCAGCTCTGGTCGAACCGCGAGGCTGGTTGAGGTCTCGATGTCCCCGGCGTGGGCGTCGTTCTTGACGTCACAGATCTCGCTCACGTCCAGGTCGCTCGTTTCGCCGGTGTCGACGCACGTGAAGATGTGGGCCTCCCGGTTGATCTTCTGGGCCGCGAAGTGGAGCGCAGGCCCGTTGCCCCCGTGGCCGTTGACGATCACCAGCTTGGTCACCCCCTCCCGGGCGATGTTCAGGCCGATCTCGTACACCGCCTGGGCCAGCGTCTCCGGGCTGACGCTCAGGGTCCCGGCGAAGTCCTCGTGGGCGTACGACACCCCGTAGGGAATGAGGGGCAGCACGAGCGGGCGGGGCTCGGAGCACGCCGCCGCCACCCGCCGGGCCGTCAGGTCGGCGTCGAAGGCATCGGTGTCGAGAGGCAGGTGCGGGCCGTGCTGCTCGGTGGACCCGACCGGCAGCAGGGCCACGTCCACCTGGCGGAAGCGCTCGGCGGCCTCGGGCCAGCTCAGCTCGCCGAGGATGAAGGAGCGGCTCCCTCCGGCCGGGCTCTCCCCGCCGGGCTCGTCCACGGAGGGCTCGAACGGGTACGGAGCCGACCGCTCGATGTCTCTTAGCAGGTCGGTCTCGATCCAGACCCTCCCGACACGGCGAGCCGCGCCCTCGGCATGGTCCAGGAACATGCGCGCCAGCGGCTGCCGAAGGTCGCCGGGGATGGCCGAGAGGGGTGAGCGCTCGGGGTCCGTCCGCACCCGGAGCGCCTCGGCATGCGGCCGTGGCCGGATTCCTCCCACTGCCGACCCCTTCAGTCGACCCTTCTCGCGGAGCATGTGGGCGAGCTGGGCCACGCCTGCCCGCTCCTGGTGAATGCCCTGGTCCGGGAGAGCGGCGAGACAGGCGGCCTCCTGCTCCGGAAGGTAGCCGCACACGCCGGGATCCTGGTCGAGGGCCACCAGCATGGCGACGATGCGCCGGCATTTCTCGCAGCGGCCGCAGGGACGGACGGTGCCGGCTGCCCGGTGAGCGGCGTGGCAAGAGACCTGCAGCGGGAGAAGGTCGGGGTACCTCTCGGCGAGCGTCTTCTGGACCAGCAGCTCGGAGAGGGGCCGCAGGATCGAGAACTGGGTGACGCCCCAGCCCTTCCGGCCGAAGTACCGGCTCAGCGCCTCGTCGAAGTAGCGGCTCTGGTCGTAGAGCCCGTCGTAGTGGGTGATCCCCCTGAAGCTGGTCCGCTGGCTGGTGTCGTACTCGTCTCCGATCAGGAGGCGGCCGATCCCCCGCTTGCGGAGGAGGGGCAGCGCCCCGAAGAGAAACACCGCCACCGTCCAGAGTCGGATCGGGTACTCGTCGGATCGGAGGTCGGCGAAGTCCGGGCGGACGAAGGGCAGATGCCTCAGCATCCAGGAGAAGACGCGGTCGGAGCTCGTCCAGACCCTCGCGGTGCCGGGCACGCTCGACGCGAAGTGCCGGTACGCGTTCAGGGCCGTGAACCAGTGACGGCCCGATTCATTGAGAAAGATCGGGTGGGTCCCGAGGCCGAGCTCTCGCAGCAGCCCGTAGGTCAGGAGGCTGTCCTTCCCTCCGCTCGACAGCACCGCGTGCTGCCGGTGGCTCGTGGACCAGGCGGTGTGCAGGTCGGGCCGAGTCTTGACCGCATCGGGAAACACGAGGCGCGCACGCAGGTAGTCGCGGCGGCGCACCGTGGCCAGGCTGGCGGCCTCGCCCCGGAGGAAGGGGTTCGGCTCCAGGAACTTCTTCACGTAGATCTCGCGGGCGGTGTTTCGAGCGGAGGCGGCGAGAAAAGCCTCGTCGACGGCGTCGAGGGCTCCCCGGAGCACGATCTCGTCGCAGAAGAGGCCGTAGTTGAGCGCCACCTGCGCGCCGATGACGTGGGCCAGGTTCAGGTCGGAGGGGCTCGAAGGGTCGAAGACGTCTTCCTCGTACGAGTAGGCCAGCTCGGTCTCGGCGACACCGCGGGCGGTCGTCACCCGGTACGGTGTGACGAGACGCCTCTTCTCGAGGCTGACCGGACCCACCTCGAGCCGTCGGATCACGCCCAGCGGGGCGAGCGGATCGCGGCGGCGCTCGGTTCGTGGCCGCTGTCGAACGCGAGTCACGAAACCCCTTCCAGGCGTTCGAGGTGCGCCCTGTTCACCGCTTCGACGATGGCTCCCGCGCCCTGGAGAATCACGTCGCAGACCGGGACCCCCGTCTCTCGGGCGATGGTCTCGCAGATCACGGGAACCTCCTCCGGGTCCAGCCCCTCGTGATTGATGGCGACGGCGACCACCGGTCGGTCCGAAAGGAGCTCGATCGCCTCGATCTGCGTCCAGAGAGGGTGGATCGGGTGGCCCGGGAACCCATCGTAGTGCGCGCGCCCGGGGGCGTGCTGGAGCACGATGGCGTCGGGACGGGCCGCGGCCAGGATCTCGAAGCCGCCCGGGTAGGCCGGGTTCATCAAGCTCCCCTGCCCCTCGACGACCAGAAACGCAGGGTGCCTCTCCTTCCAGGCGCTCCAAACGGCGTGCTCGATCTCACCGGAGACGAAGTCGTTGACGAGCGAGTCGAGGACGATTCCATACCGCGCCCCCTGGAGCCAGGCCGTCTGTCCGGTTCCCACGAGCTCGACCGAGTGCCCTCGGGCTTCCAGCTCCTGGACCAGCAGCCAGGCCGTCGTCCGCTTCCCCACCGCGGAGTCCGTCCCCAGGACGGCGACCCGGAACGAGTCGACGGCCTCGATCTTGCCGCTGAAGAAGTGGAGCTTGCTCCGGGAGGGCGGCTTGCGGATGTCCCGGATCTGGCAGTGGTTCGCCGCGGCCAGGTCGACCAGCTCCGGGTCATCGGACAGGAAATCGTGAAGACCGGAGTCCACGTGGAGCCCGCGCGTCAGCGCCTCCACCACAGCGGTCCGTCCCTTGCGGGCGAGCCGGCCGCCGTCCGGGGCGAGGCCGATGACCAGATGCGTCGCGGGCTGACCACCCTCTTCGGCACGCGAGCAGGCGACGGCGATGGAGGGCACGATGGGAATGCCGTTCAGTGTGCCGTCCAGGACCTCGCCGGCGTCCCGCCCGGCGAAGCCGGAGTCCACCACGGACAGGACCCGGTAGCGACGCGTGAACCGAGTGAGGCCGTGCGCGGTCTTGCCGTTCGTGGTGCCAAAGGCCCCCTCGCAGTAGACGATGGCGTTGCCTTCGGGCCGAGTCGACTCTCTCATGTTCTCCTCCCGGTGAGCACGACGACGTACCGATCGGGGCCGAAGCTCTCCCGCGCGTGGCGCCGAGCGAAGGCGGCGAGACCCGCGGTCGAGGCCGGGAGGGCGTTCAAACCCTCGGACTCGCGGATCTTGCGGGCCCACGCCAGGAGCGCCCGATCCGACACCGACTCGGCGAAGCCGCTCGTCTCGCGGATCGCCCGCAGGGCGTGGTCCCCGTCGATCGAGTGCCAGTTGATCAGGGGCTCGTTCACCCGGGTTTCCCGCACCCGCTCGGGCTCGAGATCGTCGCACCGCGGCGCCTCGGTGAGGTAGGCCTCCAGGATGGGGTTCTGGGCCGGGGAGGAGCCCGCGATCATCCTGGGAATTCGCGACGTCTTTCCGCGACGGTAGAGGCTGACGAAACCCCGGTGGATCCCGGCGAGCGTGGTCCCGTTCGAGACCGGCACGGCAACGGCCGCGGGCGCATCCCGGAGCTCGTCGTAGATCTCGACCGCGATGTCCCCGTACGCCCTGAGCTGAATGACGGTGTTCTCTCCGCCGGGGTTGGCGTCGTAGATCTCCTCGCTCACAGCGCGCTCGCGGCTGAGCCGGACCGCCTCTTCGTAGTCCCCCGGCGCCCTGAGGACCTCGGCCCCGTACCCCTCCATCTCCGATAGCCGACGGGTCTGGCAGGCCGCGGGGATGTAGACCACACAGCGGAGCCCGGCCACCGAGGCGGCCAGCGCCATGGCCGCTCCGTAGTTGCCACAGGTGGCCACGGTCACCGCGTCGAAGCCCCGGCGAAGGGCATCCATCGCCTGGGCGAAGGCAATCCGGTCCTTCTGGGTCCCGGTGGGATTGCCCCCGTCGAACTTCAGGTAGATCTGCCGGAGGCCGATCTCCCGCTCCAGGTTGCGGGCTCGACTGAGACTCGTGTCCCCGACGTCGGAGTCGAGGATGTCCTCGAATGCCTCCAGCCGCTCCCAGAGCTCGGACCCGGCGTCCGAGGCCACGGACCGCGCCGAGCTGAGCTCCGGAGACAGGACCGGCGACTGCGGCATGGCCCCGTCCAGGGGCTCGCCCGGCGGCGGCGCTCCGAGGGTCGTCGGCGAGGACTGGACGCCCTCCGCCTCCGTCGGCAGCTGGGCTCGCTTCCCGACGGCTTTGGCGCTTCGCTCTGCCAAGGAACAACCTCCCGGGGATGCACCCACCCCCGGGAGCGCGTGGCAAGGGGAATGCCAGAGACGCCCTACTGTACTCCTCATCACCGAACCGCCCACGATCGGCTGTTGACACCCGGTTTGACCGGAACTAGCCTACCGATCTGGGCCAAGGTCGATGCTGATCCGCGTGCTCCTGACCCTCGAGCCGGCGTCGGTCGGGCGCCGATTCAAGCGCCTGCTGGCCGAGAGCGACATCTCGCTCGCGCGTGCCCCCTCGAAGGTCGGGCGGGGCCGCACCCCCCTGCCGGGCGCGGATTTCGACCTTCTGATCGCCAGCCGCTCCAGGCTCACCGAGCCCACCGCGGAGACGGTGCGGTCCTTGAGGGAGCTGCCCGAGCAACCGGAGGTCATCGTCGTCACCGACTCCGAGAACGCGGAGGAACGCTCCTCCCTCCTGGCTGCGGGTTGCCTGGCCGTGGTCAACCACCGTGTCCCGGACGAGACCCTGAGGGAGAGCCTCCGCGCACTGGTCCAGCGGCGGCGGGATCAGCTCGAGCAGGGGCTGCGGGCGGAGCGCTTCGACGAGAGGCCGAGCCTGAACGACTTCGTGTCCAGAAGCCCGGCAATCCAGTCGTTCATGCACACCGCCCATCGGGTTGTGCGGTCCGACAGCTCACTCCTCATTCTGGGAGAGACCGGCGTCGGGAAGGAGAGGCTCGCCCAGGCCCTGCACTCGGATGGTCCTCGGGCGACGGGGCCTTTCGTGCCGGTCAACTGCGGGGCCCTGCCCGAGAGCCTCATCGAGAGCGAGCTGTTCGGTCACGAGGAGGGGGCCTTCACCGGCGCCTCGCGCGCCCGGCGCGGGTACTTCGAGCTGGCCCACAAGGGGACACTGTTTCTGGACGAGATCGCCGAGACCCCGCTCCATCTGCAGGTCAGGCTGCTGCGGGCCCTCGAGACGCGAACGGTTCAGAGGGTCGGCGGGGAGCGGGCGCTGGGCGTCGATGTCCGGGTGATGGCCGCCACCAACCGCGACCTCGAGGCCGAGGTCGCGGCGGGACGGTTCCGCTCGGACCTCTACTACCGGCTGGCGGTGGTGACGCTCTCGATCCCGCCGTTGCGCGAGCGCCGGGAGGACATTCCCGAGCTCATCGCGACCTACATCCAGCGGTTCCGGATTCACCTGGGTCGCGAGGTCGAGACCTGCTCTCCGGAAGTCATGGAGGCCCTGGTCGCGTACGACTGGCCGGGAAACGTCCGGGAGCTCATCAACGCGATCGAGCGCGCGGTGCTGCTCTGCTCGGGAAACCGGATCGAGCTGCGCGACCTCCCTCGGAGCGTCACCGCTCGAGCCGACCTCGCGGCCCTCGAGGATCCCCTGGCGCCCGAGCTGGCAGCCCCGGACACCTGGATCCACAAGCCCCTCCGCGCGGTGAAGGAAGCCCTGATCGCGTCCGTCGAGCGCCGGTACGTGGTCGAGGTGCTCACGGCCACACGAGGGCGGATCGGGGAGACCGCGAAGCTCGCGGGGCTCAACGAGCGCGCCCTCTACGCCCTCATGAGGCGGCACGGGCTGAAGAAGGAGGACTTCAAGCGTCCCGTCGAGGCCGGGAGGTCTCGGCCGGCGCGCACCTCGAGCTGACCGGCGCCCCCCGGGGGCCGGCCCCGGCCCCCACGGGCGGTGAGCCAGCGGCGTGGCATACTGGCCCCACATCTCACCCGTGGGCCTGTCGCACCGGCGAGGACGACGTCGAGCCGCCCTCGCCACCGAGCGGCGGTGGGACCTCGCCGCGGGAGAGGAATGCTTGAAGTCGCGCTGGAGCGAGCAGGGGAGGTGATTCATGGAAACCGCGAGCTGGAGCGCTGCCGTCCGCGACGCCGCGGCGGCCCTGACGGACCGAGTCGTGGCCCTCCTGCCCGACCTCGTCGGGGCGGTGCTCATCGTCCTCGCGGGCTGGGCCGTCGGACGCCTCCTGAGCGTACTGCTGCGCCGGCTCCTCGCCCGCGCCGTCGACCGCCTCCAGGGCAGCCGACTGCTCAGCGGTAAGGACCGCCTGGGCTGGCGCCGGGCCCTCCCGGGGCTCATCGGGGGCCTCACCTTCTGGACGGTGATGGCGGTGGCGGTGGTGGCCGCGGCGGACACCCTCGGGCTGGTGTTGGTCGGCGAGCTTCTGGCCAACCTCGCCCGCCTCCTCCCGCAGGTGCTGGCCGGCGTCCTGGTGGTGTTCGTGGGTGTCGTCTTCGCGGAGCTGGCCCAGGGCGCGGTGGCCAACGCCGCGGGCGCCGCCGGGGTGCCCTACGCGGGGGCGCTGGCCCGGGCCGTTCAACTCTCGGTCGTCGTGGTGGCCCTGGTGATGGGAGCCCACCAGGCCGGGATCGACTCCACCTTCCTGATGATCGCCCTGCCGGTGGCCCTGGGCGCGCTCCTGGGGGGTGCGGCCCTGGCCTTCGGGCTCGGCTCGCGCACCGCGGTGAGCAACATCATCGCCTCCCATCAGCTCAGTCGCCTGCACGAGGTGGGCGAGCGGGTGCGGATTGCCGGTATCGAGGGAAGGATCGAGCAGGTGACGCCCACGGCCGTCGTCCTCGAGGCGGACGACGGGAAGGTCGTGATCCCGGCGAAGCTCTTCAGCGAGGAGATCGCGGTCATCCTCGGGGAGGCCAGGCCATGACGCTCGAGGAGAAGCTTCTGCGGCGCCTGGCCGAGCGTCACCCCACCGAGGCCGCGGCCCTTCTCGGGGAGCAGACCGCGGAGGACGCGGCCGGGGTCCTCGACCGGCTTCCCGAGGAGATGGGCGCCACCGTGCTGGCGAGGACGGCGCCGCCGGTTGCCGCCGGCGCACTGGAGCGGCTCGAGCCCGCTCTGGCGACCGCCCTCGTTGGGCGCCTCCCGCTCGAGCGGGCGGCGGCGCTGCTGCGGCGTGTCGAGCCCGAGACGCGTGAGGCCCTGCTCGCCGCCCTGCCGGGAGCAGAGCGCCTCCGCTCCCTGATCACGTATCCCCGGGGAACCGCCGGGGCCTTGATGGATCCCTCGATTCTCGCCCTCCCCGGCGATCTGGACCTCGACGAAGCCCGCCGTCGCTTGGGCGAATTCTCCTCCCACCTCGCCCTCGAGCTGTATGTGGTCGACACGCAGCAACGGCTGATCGGCGTGGCCGACCTCCGCGAGGTTCTCGACCCGTCCCGCACTGGAACGCTCCGCGCCCTCGGCCGGACGGTGGACCCGGTCAGCGACCATGCCGACCTGGCCTCCCTCGGCGCCCGGCCCGGATGGCTCCACCACGACACCCTGCCGGTCGTGGACGATCACGGCACCTTCCTGGGAGCCGTCCGCGCCGAGCGCCTCCGGCAGATCGCTCACGAGGAAGTCAGGCGCCGGTCGCGCGGCGGGACCGACGCGGTCCTCGCCCTGGGCGAGATCTTCTGGCTGGGCCTCAGCGGACTGTTCAGCTCCCTGGCTCGCCCTCGGGCCGAGGAGGCGCAATGAGGAGCGACTCGGCGACGGCCGGCCTCGAGGCCCTGGTCAGCGGCTACGTCCGCCTGTTTCCCGGAGAAGTCGCCCGCGCGCTCGAGGCGGCTCCCCCGGACGACGCCTCGGCCCTTCTGGCGGCTCGGCCCGTGGCGCACGCCGCCGACGTGGTGCGCCGCCTGGGTCCCGGCCAGGCGGCGGCGACACTCGCACGCCTGCCGGCCCGGGCGGCCCGGCGGCTCGTGGAGCACCTCGGAGCGGCCCGGTCCGCCGTCCTCCTGGCCCGGCTGGAGCCCGACGACCGGGATCGCCTGCTTGGCCTCGTCGCGACGAAGATGGCCAGGGAGCTCGGCGACCTGACGCGCTATCCGCCCGACACCGCGGGCGCGCTCATGGACCCCCGGGTGGCCGCGTTCCCCGGTGACACGCCGGTCAAGACCGTTCTCGGGCGGCTGCGCCGTCGGCGCGCGCACCGCGTCTACGACGTCTTCGTGGTGGACCCGGAAGGCCAGCTCACCGGCGTCGTCCCGCTCCAGGAGATCGCCCTGTCCCCCGGCGACACCCGGCTGGGCACCCTGGCGCAGCCGTCGGTGCCGAAGGTGGCCGCCACCGCGGGACGCGAGGAGATCGTGGAGGAAATGGCCGGGGGCGCCACGCCGAGCCTCGCCGTCGTCGACTACGAAGGCCGCCTTCTCGGCGTGCTCCGCTATGCTGCGCTCATGGCGGCCGCGGAGAGCGAGGCCAGCGCGGACATCCAGACGATGGTGGGTGCCAGCAAGGAGGAGCGGGCCCTGTCCCCGGTGCTGTTCGCGGTGCGCAAGCGGCTCCCCTGGCTCCAGATCAACCTCGGCACCGCCTTCCTGGCGGCGTCGGTCGTGGGGTTGTTCGAGGAAACCATCCAGCGGGTGACGGCGCTCGCCATTCTCCTGCCGGTCGTGGCCGGGCAGTCCGGCAACGGGGGCGCGCAGGCCCTGGCCGTGACCATGCGGGGACTGTTCCTCCGCGAGATCCGGGCCCGGAGCTGGCCCCGAGTGCTGCTGAAGGAGGTCGGGGTCGGAGCCCTGAACGGCCTGGCGGTGGCCATCGTGTGTGCCGTCGGCGTCTATCTGTGGAGCCGGTCCCCGGGGCTGAGCCTGGTCATCGGGGTGGCGATGGTCCTCTCGATGGTCGTGGCCGGGATGGCCGGAGCGGCGATCCCGACCGCGCTCAGCGCCCTCGGGCAGGACCCGGCGCAGTCCTCCTCGATCATCCTCACCACGGTGACCGACGTCGCGGGCTTCTTCACCTTCCTGGGCCTCGCGACGCTCTTCGCCAGAATGCTCTGAAGGGAGGCGCCATGACCGACATCGTCTGCCTCCGCGGAGGAATCTCGTGACCCTCCTCGTGGTCTTCGTCTCCTTCGCCCTGAGCGTGTCGTTCCTCTGCTCGCTCCTGGAGGCCGCGCTGCTGTCCGCCCGCCGCGGGATGCTCGCCGAGAAGAAGGCGGCCGGGAGCCGCGGGGCGGCGCTGCTCCTCGCCATCAAGGAAGAGCGTATCGACGATGCCATCAGCGCCATCCTCATCCTCAATACCGTCGCCAACACCCTGGGGGCGACGATGGCGGGGGCCCAGGCCGCTCGCGTCTTCGGAAGCTCGACCGTGGGCATCTTCTCGGGGATCCTGACGTTCCTGATCCTCGTCTTCTCCGAGATCATTCCCAAGACGCTGGGCGCGCTCTATGCTCCGCGCCTGTCGAATCTCGTCGGCTACACCCTCCAGGGCCTGACCACCATCATGTCCCCGGCCCTGACCGTCTCGCGAATGCTGACGCGGCTCCTCGCTCCCAACGAGCCGACCAAGCTCTCGAAGGGAGAGCTCGAGGCCCTCATCGCCGCGGCGGCGAAGGAGGGAGCCATCGACCCGGCGCAGACACGTCTCCTCGAGAGCCTGATGCGGTTCGACACCGTGCGGGTGTCCGACGTGATGACGCCCCGGCCGGTGATGGTCATGATGCCGGCCGACTCCACCGTGGCCGACCTTCTGACCAGGCCCGAGACCGATGCCTTCAGCCGCATCCCGCTCCACGAGCCCGACGACACCGACGAGGTCGTGGGATACGTGGTCCAGCGCGAGGTCCTGAGGGCGGCGGCAGCGGGCGCGGAGCGGGACGGTCCGCTCGACGCCTTCCGCCGGCCCGTCTTCTACCTCCCCGGCTTCATCCGCGCCGGTGCCGCCCTCCGCCAGCTCCTCGACCGCCGGGAGGCCCTGGCCGTGGTCGTGGACGAGCACGGCTCCATCGAGGGGGTCATCACCCTCGAGGACCTGACCGAGACCCTCATCGGGGCCGAGATCGTCGACGAGTCGGACCGGGTGGTGGACCTGAGGCAGGCCGCTCTGGAGCACCGCGACCGCCGGCTCGCCCGGTTGCGCGAGCGTCGAGCCTCGTCCAGCAACTCCCCGGACAGCTCGTCGTCGTGACCGGCGTCGGCCATGGCAGGAGCGCTCCAGACGTGGCATGCTCGCCGCGAAGAAGGCCCTGATGCCCCTCGAAAAGAAGATGAGGAAGATGATGACCGCCCCGAAGCCTGATCCGTCGTCGCCAGCCCCGGCGACCAGCGAACGGCCGCCGGCGCCCCAGACTCCGGACCGCGTCGACACCGATCTCCTCGAGCTCGGGGATCGGCGGGTCGTCCACGCCCAGCGGGTGGCGGTGTCCCGGCGCGGCATGGTCGCGACCGCCCACCACCGGGCCAGCGCGGCGGGCGCCGAGATACTGGCGGACGGGGGAAACGCCATCGACGCCGCCGTCGCCGTGGCCTTCGCCCTGGGCGTTTGCGAGCCGGCGGCCTCGGGCCTGGGCGGCCAGACCACGATGCTGGTCCACCTCGCCGAGCCGAAGCGCACCTTCGCCCTCGACGGGTCGTCGCGGGCGCCGAACCGCACGGCGGCCGGGGGTTTTACCAGGGCGGAACGGCTGCAGGGCTATCGAGCGACCACGGTGCCCTCCACGCCCGCGACTCTCGCCTGGGCCCTCCGCGAGTACGGAACGCTACCCCTCGCCCGGGTCCTGGAGCCGGCGATTCGGCTCGCTCGCAAGGGCTATCGAGTCAGCGCGCTGCAGCAGGCCCTGACCCGACGCGAGCTCAAGAAGCTCGCCGACGGGAGCGCGGCGCCCTTCTTCCTGCGGGGCGGACAGGCGCCCTACGTGGCCGGCGCCCGCCACCGCCAGCCGGTTCTGGCCGAGACCCTGGCCCGCCTCGCCGAGCACGGGGTCGAGGATTTCTACACCGGCGCGATCGCGGCCCAGATCGACGCGGACATGGCCGCCAACGACGGGCTCATCGGCCGCGACGACCTGGCCCAGATCCCCTGGCCCATCGAGCGTCGAGCGCTGACGACCCGCTACGAGGGCATGCGGATCTTCACCTACCCCCCCCCGGGCGCCGGGCGGACCCTGGTCGAGATGCTCAACGTCTACCAGCAGCTCCCCCGGGAGCTGCGCGATCTCGACTCGCCCCGGGGCGCGGTGGCGCTGGCCGAGACCATCCGCCGGGCCTTCCGGGACCGCCGGGACCGGCCCTTCGATCCGCACTTCTACGCCCAGGTCAGCGAGAAGCGCATGATCAGCACCGACCACGCGCGGCGGGTGGCGCGTCGCGTGGTTCGCCGGGCGGCAGGAAGCGGCGAGACCACGCATCTGTCGGTGATGGACGGCGCCGGCAACGTCGTCGGGCTGACGCAGTCGATCGAGCGCGTCTACGGCGCGGCGGTGGCCACCCCGGGCCTGGGTTTCCTCTACAACAACTACATGAGCGCGTTCGAGGCCGAGGACATGGCGCACCCCTACTACCTGCGCCCCAACGCCGCGCCCTGGGCCAGCGTCGCCCCCACCATCGTCTTCCGGGGCCGGCGCCCCTGGTTGGTGATCGGCTCCCCCGGGAGCGAGCGGATCACCCCGGCGATCCTCCAGGTCCTGTTGCGGCTCGAGACGCACACCCCCTTCGCCGCGGTGGACGCACCGCGCCTGTTCTGCGCCCTCGGCAGCGTAGTGTCCCTCGAGGCGTCGCGCATGCGTGACGACATCCCGGAAGCGCTCGAGGCCGCCGGCTTCGAGGTGCACCGGCGCGATCCCTATTCCTTCTACCTCGGCTGCGTCCAGATGGTCCTGCGCGAGGACGGAGAGCTCATCGGCGTAGCAGACCCTCGCCGGGACGGGGCCGCGGCCGGCCCCCCGCGCAAGGAGTAGGACGATCGTGGCTCTCCCGATCCTGCTCTCCATACCCCACGGTGGCTCGCAGACACCCCCGGAGGTGGCGGACCGGGTGATCGCAAGCCCGGCCGACATCTTCGAGGACGGGGACCCCTTCACCCCCGAGATCTACGACCTGGGCGACCGGGTCGTCCACGTCGAGTCAGCCCGAATCGCCCGTGCCTTCGTGGACCTCAACCGTGCGGAGGACGACCGCCCCCCGGGCAATCCCGACGGCGTCGTCAAGACCGCGACCTGCTTCGACCGGCCGATTTACTCGGCGTCCCTCGACGACGAGACGACCGAGCGCCTGCTGGCGCGCTACCACCGGACCTACCACGCGGCGCTCGAAGAAGAGGCTCGGGACGCCGGCGCCGTCCTCGCCCTGGACTGCCACTCCATGGCCGCGGTGCCGCCGCCGGTCGCACCCGACGCGGACCGGCCGCGGCCGCTGTTCTGTGTGAGCAACGGCGACGGGGTGACCTGCGACGACGGCCTGCTGAGAGAGCTGGCCGCCCGGCTCGTCGACGCCTTCGAGTGCCGCCCTGGAGACGTCACCCTCAACCGTCCCTTCAAGGGTGGCTACATCACCCGGCGCCACGGCCGCCATCCGCTGCCCTGGATCCAGGTGGAGATGAACCGCTCGCTCTACCTCACGGATCCCTGGTTCGACCCTGACCGGCGCCGCGGGGACCCCGAGCGTCTTCGCGAGCTGCGAGAGCGCTTCTGGAATGCGCTGGCTCGGCTCGATCTCGACCGCTCCCGGCCCGCTACGCCTTCTTCTTCTCCAGCTCGCGAGCCAGGAAGTCGGCGAGGATGAGGGTGTGCTGGACGAGGGCCATCCGTGAGACCGCCTCCTGGGGCGTGCCCCGCTCCATCGTCGTGGGACCGAAGCCGCAGACCGTGGCCGTCTTCGCGGGTACGAGTCCGGCCACCGAGGCCCAGGCCGAGCTGTCCTTCTTGAGCGTCACTCCGT